>Ga0157375_10000013_pt1 | contig 323500 bp, 276 predicted proteins | sample M35metaG_FD_115311 | JGI IMG/M metagenome (GOLD analysis project Ga0157375, IMG submission 115311) | Miscanthus rhizosphere microbial communities from Kellogg Biological Station, Michigan, USA - M3-5 metaG | ecosystem: Host-associated > Plants > Roots > Rhizosphere > Soil | place: USA...
GCTCTCCGGCGGCGAGGCGCAGCGCGTGGCGATCGCGCGGGCGATGGCGATGGATCCGCCGCTGCTGCTGATGGACGAGCCGACCGCGTCGCTCGATCCGGCGCGGCGCAACGAGCTCGGTGAGACGCTGCGCGAGCTCGTCGCCGGCGGACGCACGCTCATCGTCACCACGCACGACGACGACTTCGTGCGCGATTACGCGTCGCGCGTGATCATCCTCGCGGAAGGGGAAGTGGTGGAAGAAGGCGATCCGAAAATCGTCCTCACCACGCCGCAGCATCCCGCGACGAAAGCCCTGTTGCAGGGCGGACTGTGACCTGGGTCACAAACACCCCAACGTAGAATCTCTGACTGGGTCCGTACCGTCTATCCGGAGAGAGGGAGATGACGCGTCACTTAACTCAGGATGAAATCGATCGTTACGTGAGTCGCAAGGCTCCCGTCGACGAGATCCTGTTCGCGGCGGAGCACCTCGACGGCTGCTTCGACTGCCGCGACCGCGCCGCCGCGCTGGTCGACGACGGCACCGGCGATCGCCCGCACGGACGCACGCGGCGCAACGCTCTCTCGGTTCCGGTGCCGAGCAAACATCGCGTGCTGTTCTGGGCGGTGATCGGGATCGTGGTGGTCGTGGTGGCGGTGCTGTTGATTACGTACCGGCCCTGATGAAGAGCGCGACACTCATCACCACTCCGATCGTCACCACCACCCCGCGCACGAACTTCCGTCCGAAGTAATGCGCGAGCCGCGCGCCGGCGAAGCCGCCGATGATCGAGGCGATGGCCATGATCACCACGTCGCGCCACACGACCGCGCCCTGAATCGCGAAGTAGATCGCGGCGACGCCGTTGATGCAGATCGCGAGCAGGTTCTTCAGGCCGTTCATCTGATGCAGGTCGGCGAGTCCGATCAAGCCGAGCGCGGCGAGCATGAGGATGCCCTGACCGGCGCCGAAGTAGCCGCCGTAGACGCCGACGAGGAACTGAAAAACGAAGACGAACGTCACCCAGCCGGCGGTCGGGTGCTGATGCGATTGCGCGAGCACGGTGAACTTGCGCGTGAGGAACTCCTGCGCCGCGAGGAGCACGGTCGCGCCGAGGATGAGCAGCGGGACGATGCGCTCGAAGGTGCGCTCGGTCGTGTGCAGCAGCACGACCGCGCCGGTCGCGCCGCCGAGGAGGGAGGGGATCATCAGCCAGAAGAGCCAGCGCTGCAGTTTCGCGATGTCGTGGCGGAAGCCGATCACGCCGGCGAACGAGCCGGGCCAGATCGCCACCGTGTTCGTCGCGTTCGCGATCACGGCGGGACGTCCGATCCAGAGAAGCGCGGGGAAGGAGAGGAGTGTGCCGCCGCCGGCGATGGAATTGATGACGCCCGCGAGGAACGCGGCGACGGCGATGATGGCGTCGTTCATGTGGAGCGCGGCCGTCCCGGCCGCAGTCGCCGCGGCGTCTCGCCCGGCGACCTGGTGATCGGGCGAGACGCCCGATCACTGCGGGCGAGGACGCCCGCGCTCCTCATCGCAGCCCTTCCACCACGTACAGATCACTCGTCATGCGCAGCGCGTCGTACACGTACGCGCTCGCGTCGGGGGTGATGAAGACCGGCCTGATCTTGTAGACGCCGCCCGGATCGGCCGGGGCGAACTGCTTCCACGGCTCGCGCAGTCCCGTGGCCAGCGTGATGCGGATGATCTCACCCGGTACCGACGTAGGCCGATAGACGTAGAGCATCGCGCCGTCGCTGGAGAAGGTGATCGGCACTTCCCCTTTTTCCGCCGCGGCGATCGGCGCCGGCTGCACGCTTCCGTCGATCGAATAGAGCGCCATCGTCTGCTGCGCGGTCATGCCGGCGACGAAGCGGCCGTCGGGCGAGACGGCGAACGGGCGGTTCGCATCGCCCCAGATCCCCTCCGGCGTGATCGGCGTCGACGTCTCGTCGAGCGTATCGATGAGATGCAGCTGATAGCCCTTGTCCGGCAGGCTGCTGCCCATGACCACGCGCCGCGAGTCGGGCATCCAGGCGGCGCCGTAATCGAACTGTGCGACCTTCAGCTCGCGCGCTTCGCCCGTGCCGGTGGGGAGGATGACCAGCTTCCCGCCGATGTGGCAGAGCACCCACTTGCCGTCGGGCGAGAGGCCGTCGCCCGCTCCGTCGCCGATGCGCACCGGCGCCGGCGCATCGATGCGGCGGAGGTAGATTCCCTTGCGATCGCCGCCCCCTTCACGAACCTCATTGAAGAGGATCGTCTTGCCGTCGGGCGAGAGATCGGCGGCGATCGACCAGTCGAGCCACGACACGTCGTGCTCCGTCGTCTCGCCCGGCGCCTGGTATTGCAGCGCCGCGCGCCAGATGCCGCTGGTCAGCAGAAACCGTCCCGCGCTCGAGACGTCGTACAACTTCATCGCGCCGGTGAGGCGATGCACGAGGCGGACGTCGCCGCCGTCGATGGTCACGCTGTAGAGCGCCGGCGGCGCCGCGCTGTCGGTGCCGGTGAGCCAGATCTCTTTTCCGTTCGGATGCCACACCAGGCCGTTCGTGCCGTTGCTCCAGCCGGCGGCGATCGGATCGACCTTCTTGTTCACGATCAGGGAGAGCATGTACTTGCCGGTGATCTGCTCGAGGAACGCGATCCGTCCATCCGGACCGACGCGCATGTCGATGATCGGGCGGCCGGTGTCGTACTGCAGATTTCCGATCGGCGCCTCAATGCGGTACTTGCCGTTCGTGAAGCGGACGATCGCCAGGTCGGTGCCGTTCGGCATCCAGTCGGCGCGCACCACGGAGTCGGCGATCTCGCGCGGCATGCCGCCGGCGAGCGGGATGCGAGCGAGCGTGCCGATGCCGGTCACTCGATCGCGGCGGAGCATGATGGCGAGCTCCGTCGATTTCGAGACCGCCTCCACTTCCGCGCCGTTGATCCCCAGCGGTCTGGCCTCCGGACTCTGCCTGCTGGCGACGAAGACCGACGAAGGTTGTCCTTCCCACGCCGCGCTGTAGACGATCGTGTCGCCGTCGGGCGTGAAGCGCGCGCCGCGCACTTCGCCGCGGCGGAAGGTGATGCGGCGGAAGACCGCCTCCGGTTGCTCCTCGCGGGAGTGCGTCGCGAACCACCATCCGCCGAATGCGGCGCCGGCGATGGCGACGAGGAAGAGCAGTGTGAGCAACACCGGCGAGACGCGCGGCTTCGGTTTCGTGAATGATGTGCGGGGACGCGCCGTGGTCGGATGGGCCTTCGTTCCCGGCAGCGACACGGTCGAGGTCAGCGGCTTGTGCGCGGTCGGCGTGGAGGTGCGCACGGTGGGCGAGATGTTGCTGCCGCTCTGCTGCTGCGGCACGCCGCCGGCCAGCGTCGACGGCATCGACATCGACGACATGGTCTCCAGGTTGAAGGCGAGGTCGCGCGCCGACTGGAAGCGGCGCTCGCGATCTTTTTCCAGGCAGCGGCGCACCAGGCGCTCGAGCGACGGCGGGATGTTCGGCAGGCGATCGGCGAGATCGGGCGGCTCTTCCTTGAGGATCGCGCTGAGCGTTTCGATCGACGAGGTGCGCTTGAACGCGCGGTCGCCGGTCAGCATCTCGTAGAGGATCGTGCCGAAGGAGAAGATGTCGGAGCGCTCGTCGACCGCTTCGCCGCGCACCTGCTCGGGCGACATGTAGCCGACCGTGCCGAGGACCATGCCGGGCTCCGTCGCGGCCATCTGGAACGTCGGCCCCTCGGCGCCGCTCTTCGGATTGAGCTTGGCGATGCCGAAGTCGAGGATCTTCACCCGCCCTTCGCGCGTGATGAAGATGTTGTCCGGCTTCAGATCGCGATGGACGACGCCCTTCTCGTGCGCCGCCGCCAGTCCCTGCGCCATCTGCGACGCGCACTCGATCGCCTTGCGCGGAGGCATCGCGCCGCGCAGCAGGCGATTGCTCAGCGTCTCGCCCTCGAGCAGCTCGCCGACGAGGAACGGCGTCCCCTCGTGGCTGCCGACGTCGAAGATGGTGAGCAGGTTGGGATGGTTGAGCATCCCGGTGGCGCGCGCCTCCTGCTCGAAGCGCTGCAGCCGCTCCTGATCGTTGAGCGTGATCGCGGTCAGGACCTTGATCGCGACGTCGCGATGGAGCCGCGTGTCGCGCGCCCGATAGACTGCGCCCATGCCGCCCTCACCGAGCAGACCCAGGATCTTGTAAGGCCCGAGCATTTCGTCGGGCTGAAGCGGCATGGCGGTAATGGTAGCAGGCGGTGACTTATCGCCCGAACTTATCCCCGAAGAAGTCGCCCGCGTTCCATGTCGGACGCTTCTCCCCATTCGCCGCGCTCCACGCGATGAGGAAATTCGTCTGCGCGTACTTTGCGCCGGTCATGAAGTCGAACGTCTGCGTCAGGTCGTCCTTCGGCGTGTGGTAGATGTTGCGCAGCCACTCCTTCGTCACTTTGTCGCCGTCGATCGCCGGATCCGCGCTCATCGAGCCGGTCTTGAGACTGATGGCGGGGACGCCTTCCTTCACGAACGAGTACTGATCGCTGCGGATGAAGCGCACTTCCTCCGGAAAAGGATCGGGGCTGACGATCAGGCCGGCGCGCTCCGCCGCTTCTTTCGCCACCGGGCCGAGCGACGTGTGCTCGCCGCCGAGGGCCACGACGTCCTTCGCCGGGAAGAGCATCAGGAACATGTCCATGTTGACGTCGGCGACGATCGTGCCGCCGATCGGCGGATGCGAGGCGAGGTACTCCGAGCCCTGTTCGCCCTTCTCCTCGCCGGTGAGCGCGCCGAAGAGCATCGAGCGGCGCGGCGCCTCCGGCAGCGACGCGAACGCGCGTGCGATCTCCAGCATCGCCGCGACGCCCGAGGCGTTGTCGTACGCGCCGTTGTGGATGCGGTCGGCGCCGCTGCCGTGATCGCCGAGGTGATCGAGGTGCGCGGAGACGACGACGTAATCGTTGCGATGCTGGGGACTGGAGCCGGGAAGCGTGGCGAGCACGTTCTCGCTCTCCGCCTGCGCGAACGTCGACACCGTGCGGATCGTCGCCGACACGTTCAGCGGAAACGAATGCGCCACGTTCTTCTCCGCGTCGGCGAGCACCTGCTCCGGCGTCATCGGCGCGCGGACGAAGAGCAGCTTCGCGCCCGACCTGCTGATTGAGCCGTTGGCGCGCATCTGCGGCAGCGTGTCGGCGGGACGTCCCGCCGCATCGAGATAGCGCATCGCCGCGATGTCGCTCTGCCGCGCGCTCTTCTCGAACGGGTAGCGCCCTTCGTCGGCGATGCTGCGCAGCGTGATGATGCCGAGCGCGCCGTGCGCCGCCGCGGTCTGCTCCTTCACCAGGCCGCCCGAGTAGTAGGCACGCTGATCGTTCGCGAACGTCGACGGCGCGCCGCTGATCACCACCACGATCTTGCCCAGCGCGCGGATCGAGGCGTAGTCGTCGTGCTGCAGCTCCGGTGCGCTGATGCCGTAGCCGGCGAAGACGAGTTGCGCCGTGACCTCCTCGTTGTCGCTGAGGAGGCCGGGGCGGAGGAGGAAGTCCTTCTTCGATTCGAGCGCCACGTCGCGCTTGCCGTCATGCAGCACGAAGGAGCAGCGTTGCGCGACGATCTTCGAGCTGCGGAAGCGGATGTGCTGGAAGTACGTGCCGTCGTCGCCGGCCGGCTGCAGTCCGAACGACGCGAGCTGCGCGGCGACGTAGCGCGCGCCGAGCTCGAAGCCGCGGCTGCCGGTCTCGCGTCCCTCGAGCAGGTCGTCGGCCAGGAAGCGGATGTGCGAGGCGATGGCGTTGGGGCGGATGGGAGGCGGCGCGGGCATCTCTGCCGCCGCGGGAAAAGTGATGATGAGAAAGAGGAGCGCGAGGGCCGATTTCATTGGCGGTAGAGTGTAGCGCTATCATCGCCCGCGCTTTGGCCCGCCCTCAATCGAACCTCCTCGCCTGGCTCATCATCGTTGCCTCGGCCCTCATCGCCAACCTCGGATCGACGCCGCTCTACGACGCCGACGAAGGTCGCAACGCCGAAGTGGGACGCGAGATGGCGGCGACGAACGACTACGTGATGCCGCGCATCGACGGCATGCCGTACCTCGACAAGCCGATCGTCTACTTCGCCGCCGAAGCCGCGGCGATGGAAGTCCTCGGGCCGACGGAGTTCGCCGCGCGTCTCCCGGCGGTGCTCTTCACGCTGGCGACGGCGTTCGTCGTCTGGTGGTTCGCCCGGCGTCACTTCGACGAGGAGGCCGCGTACGTCGCCGCGATCGCGTACCTGACGATGCCGCTGGTGCTCGCCTTCGCGCGCACCGTGATCTTCGACAGCGCGCTGACGTTTTTCATGGTGGTCGCGATCGTCGCGTTCTATGAAGAGAAGCCGGCTTTAGCCTGGGCCGCCATCGGCTTCGGCGTCATCACCAAAGGCCCCGTCGCCATCGCCGTCCCTCTGCTCATCGCCATTCCGTTCGCCATCAAGCAGAAGAAATTCCGCTCACTCTGGTCGTGGTGGGGACTCGTCGCCTTCGTGGCGATCATCGCGCCATGGGTCTGGGCGGTGTCGCAGGTCGTCCCCGATTTCCTGCACTACGTCGTCGTCACCGAGACCGCGCAACGTCTGGCGACGAAGGCGCTCAAGCGCACCGGACCGCCGTGGTACTTCATCCCGTATGTCATCGGCGGCGCGCTGCCGTGGGCGATCGTGGCGCTCGCGAACGTTCGCGAGTTCCGCAAAAAGCTCGATCCAGCGACGCTCTACGCGATCCTCTGGATCCTCATCCCGTTCATCTTCTTCTCGATCTCGCAATCGAAGCGGCCGCAGTACATCCTGCCGGTGATGCCGGCGATCGCGCTGCTCGTCGCGCGCGCCACGAAAGGTTTCCGCGCCGCGGCGATCGCGTGGATTGTGCTCGGCATCGCGCTGCTTGCCGCGCCGCCGTTTCTCAAGATGCGCCCCGAGCTGCTCGATGCCGCGAAGATTTCCGCCATCGGCCTCGGCATCGTCATGCTCGTCGCTGGAATCGTGGTGCTGCTGGTGAAGAAGCGTGAGGTGCTGATCATCGCGCTCTCAATGCCGGTCGTCGCGATCCCGATCCTCGCCGATCCGATCATGAAGGCGATCGGCGAGCGACGCTCCGCGCACGCGTTCGTCGAACAGATCCGCCCGCAGCTCGGTCCCGCGACGGAGGTCGTCGGCATCGAGGCCTACACCGGCTCGATGCAGTTCTATCTGCAGAAGCCGATCACCGTCGTCACTCCCGACGCCGAGGAGTTCACGAGCAACTACATCATCCGGCACTACCCGCGGTTCGCCGACGGACGGTGGAACGTGCGCCGGACCGCGATGCTCGACGGCGATCGCGTGTTCGTCGTGCGGAACGACGATCGCCCGAACCGTGTTCTGCTCGAGAGCCGCGGCAAACGCCTCATCGCCACGGCGGCGCATTTCGTGGCATACAAGTAAAACCAATGTGCGGAATCTACGGAATGATCTCGGAAGGCGGGACCGCGCTGCGGTTTCCCGACGCCGCGGTGCAGATGGGCAACGCGCTCGAGCATCGCGGGCCCGATGGTCACGCCCGACTCACCAGTCCGCACGCGGTGATCGGCACGGCGCGGCTGCGCATCATCGATCTGCATGAGCGCGCCGATCAGCCGTTCGCCGCGCCCGGCTCGCAGGTCTGGCTGGAGTGCAACGGCGAGATCTACAACGCGCCGTCGATCCGCGCGCAGTTTCCCGACTATCCGTTCCGCTCGAACTCCGACGTCGAATCGATCCTCCCGCTCTACCTCGAGCGCGGCACCGACGCCATCGCGATGCTCGACGGCATGTTCGGCCTGGCGATCTGGGACAACCGGACGCGCACGCTGATCCTCGCGCGCGATCGCGCCGGCGAGAAGCCGCTCTTCTACACGCGCGTCGGACGCGAGATCGTCTTCGCCTCCGAGCTGCAGTGCATCCTCAAGCATCCCGAGATCTCGAAGGAGCTCGATCCGATCGCCGTCGCCGAGTACCTCCGCCTCGGCTATGTCCCCGAGCCGCGGACGATGTTCAAGGCGATCCGCCGCGTCGAGGCCGGGACGTTCATCCGCTTCGGAGAAATCGGTCAGCAGACGGTCCGCTACTGGGACCCGGCGTCGTTCGTCATCGAGCCGCGCTCGCCGCGCGACGCGGTGGCCGAGCTGCAGCGGCTGTTCGAGAACGCCGTCACCAAGCAGGTGATGAGCGACGTGCCGGTCGGCGTCTTCATCAGCGGCGGACTCGATTCGTCGCTCCTGGCGACACTCGCATCGCGCGCCATCGGCGTCGACAAAGTGCACACGTTTTCGGCGCAGTTCGCCGAGGCGTCGTATGACGAGAGCGAGGACGCGGCGAAGCTCGCGCGATGGATGCGGACGACGCACATCCCGGTGCGCACCGACGAGGAGACGCTGCTCGAAGCGCTGCAGCACGTGACGAATGGCGTGGCCGAGCCGATCGCCGACGCCGCGGTGCTGCCGACGTTCCTGCTCGCGCGCGAGGCGCGCAAGCATGTGAAGGTGATCCTCAGCGGCGAAGGCGCCGACGAGTTGTTCGGCGGCTATCCGACGTACCTCGGGCACAAGATCGCGCCGAAGTACGACGCGCTGCCGGCGTTCCTGCGCAACGCCGTGCGCGGCGGGATCGCGAAGCTGCCGTCGTCGGGGAAGAAGGTCACGCTCGAGTTCCTGCTCAAGCGCTTCGTCTCCGACGCGGAGAAGCCGTGGGTGGAGCGCCACCTCTCCTGGTTCGGCACGGGACTGCCGGCCGACGTCGCGCTGACGAACGAGCTCCCCGAGCTCCCGTCCGCCGGTCCCTATCCGAACGACCCGCTCCTCGGCGCGATGCTGCTCGACTACCGCGGCTACCTTCGCGACAACCTGCTGGTGAAAGTCGATCGCGCGACCATGCTGTCGTCGGTCGAAGCACGCGCCCCGTATCTCGATCACTACCTGACGTCGTTCGCGCTCTCGCTCCCCGCGCAACTCCGCGTCCGCCGGTTCGAGACGAAGTGGGTGCTGAAGAAAGCGGCGGAGAAGTGGCTGCCGAAGTCGGTGATCTATCGCCGCAAGCGCGGACTCTCCGTCCCGACCGCGTCATGGATCAACCACGGCCTGCGTGCCGAAGTCGACCGCCTCCTCGCCCCCGAGCGCCTGCGCGCCGACGGCCTGATGAACGAACGCCGCGTGACGTCGCTGCTCGATGAGCATCGCTCCGGTCGCGCGAATCACGCGAAGGCGCTGTGGGCGATCGTGATGCTGCAGTACTGGGTTGAGAAGTGGGCCTAGTTGTTGTCCGTCCCCGTCGGCGCGATGAACGCGCCGTACCGCAGCTGCGTCGCCACCTTCCGGATCGCCGAGTCGCGTGAGGCCACGAGGTGGTGGGCCAGCTCCTCGTCGAAGCCGGTCACGCAGAGGCGGACGATGTTCCCGAGCTCGGCGATCTCGAACGGTTTGCGGATCACACCGGCCACGATGTTCGGGTCGACCTTCTTGAAGCGCTGATCGGCGTACGCGGTGATCACCAGAACCACCGGCTTGTTCTTCGGTGGATGGCGGCGCAGGAACTCGATGACGCCGAAGCCGTCGACGCGCGGCATCATCAGGTCGAGCAGGATGACGGAGTAGTCGTGGTCGCGAAGGCGGTCGATCGCCTCCTGCCCATCGGCGGCGCAATCGACCTCGAGGTGCTCCCGGCGGACGACGGTACAAAGCAGCTGACGGATCGACTGGTCGTCGTCTGCTACCAGGACCCGCGTATCGGTTTGGTTGTTCACTGCCGGCTTGGTCTGAAAGAAGAGTGCCAGCCGGTAAGCCTTTGCTGACGTGCGTTTTGCAACTAGCTCAGCGATTCCTCGATCCGGATTTCCGAGGTAAGTGTTTTGTAAACCGGGCAGCGCCGGGCGATCGACAGCAGCATCTCGCGCTGCTCTTGCGTCAGGTCGCCGAGGAGTTTCAGCTTCACGTCGAAGCGATGGATGTAGCCGGCCGTGGTGACGCAATCGGCGCAGTCCTTGGCGTACATCCGGTCGTTCGTGATCACCGCTTCCACGCCCTCGAGCGGGATCTTTTCGCGCTTCGCGTAGAAGTGGAGCGTCATCGACGTGCATGCGCCGAGGGCGGAGGCGAGGAGGTCGTAGGGGGTGGGACCTTCGTCGTTGCCGCCGGCCGATTTCGGCTCGTCGGCGATGATGTTGTGCAGTCCCGCTTCGATCTCCGTGCGGAAGGTGCCGTGATTGCGGACGATGACCGGTGTACCCATTGGCCTACTCCTCGTGCAGTTCCATCGGCAGCACCATTCCGATCGCCCACTCGCCGTTCCGCTCGGCCACCGGAATCCAGAACCATTCGGGCGCCTGGCCTCCGACCGACATCCGGGCGAAGAGGCCCGACTCGCCGCGGGAGTACGGATTCACGAACGGCGTGGAAAGCTCGAGGATGATCCGCTCGTGATCGCGACGCCGGTCGACCGCGTCGATCGGCAGCCACGTACACGAGCCGCTGGTGGGGATGGTCAGCGGGATCGGCTTCACCACCGCGTTGAGCGCCTCCGACATCATCACGCTGTTGCCGCGCTTGAAAAATGCCTGACCGAGTCCGTCGATGGAGGAGGCGGTGATCAGCGGCTGCGTCATCTTCAGGACGAGGATCTGCGAGTCGCGCGCGACCCCTTCGCCGCGCAGCCGGGCGCAGAACGCGTTGAGGATCGGCGCGGGGACCGTCGTCCATTCGGGAGCTTTTTTCGGAGGGGCGGTGGCGGTGGCGCAGGCGGCGAGCAGGAGCAGTGCAGGCAGCGTTCTTTTCATCAGAAGAGTCGGATCGACAATTGCGCCGTCGCCTTCGCGTCGAAAAACGCGCGGATCTCCGCGGCCGGTTTTCGCGACACGAGCTCGCGCGGCGATTCATCGTACCAGTCGGCCGGGAAGTAGCGGGCGTAGGTTTCCTGCGCGAAGCGCTTGCACATCAGCGCAATGATGCCGACGTCGGTCTCGCTGCGGATGACCCGTCCCGCCGACTGCACGACGCGCGTCATGCCGGGGATGAGGTACGCGAACTCGAAGCCCGAGCCGTACTGGTCGTCGTAATACTGCTTGAGCAGCTCCTGCTCGAAGCTGACCTGCGGGAGCGCCGGGCCGACGACCATGACGCCCGACAGCATGTCGCCGGCATAGTCGACCCCCTCGGCGTACATCCCGCCCGACACCGCGAGGATCAGGTTGCCGCGCTTCGGACGGTTGCGCAGGATCTCCAGGATCGCGTTGCGCTCGAAGTCGGTCATGTCGTTGCGCTGCACCATCACCCGCTTCTGCAGCGGCGGCATCCGCTCCGAGACCTCGCGCAGAAACGCGTAGCTCGGAAAGAGCGCGAGGAAGTTCCCCTCCGCCGCCTCGGCGATCTGCGCCACGTTCTCCGCGATCCGCTCGTAATGGTTCGCGCGGTTCTTGTACGTGGTGTCGACCTCCGGGATGATCACGATCTTCCGGTTGTCTTTCGGGAAGGGCGAGGGGAGCGAGATCTCCGCGGTGCGATCGCCGGGAAGACCGAGCAGCTTGCGATAGAAGTCGAACGGCTCGAGCGTCGCGGAGAGCGCGACCGTCGCGTGCGCGGAGTCGAAGATCTTCCCGAGGAAGCGCGACGGGTCCTTGCAGAAGACCTTGAGCTTGATCCCCTCCGGCGTCTTCTCCACGAGGTGCGCGAACTCGTCGCCCTCCTCGGTCATCAGGTTCGCGAACTTCACCAGCTTGAAGTAGAAGTCGACGACCGGGTCCTCTTCCTCCGCGATGCGGTTCTCGATCTTCCAGCCGATGTACTCCATCACCAGCCGTTCCCACTCGACGCGCTGCTCCATGAACAGCTCGCGGCTCGGCTCGCAGAGCGACTGCTTCTGCTCGTCCTCGAGAACCTCGGCGCATTGATGCATGTGCTCGCGCAGCATCGCGATCAGCTCTTCCCAGCCGTCGAGCCAGCAGTTGCGCGACATCAGGTGCATGCGCACGGCGTCGAGCGTCTTCTCGTGAAGCTCGGGCGAGTAGTAGCCGCGGCCGCGATCGACGAGGTTGTGCGCCTCGTCGACGACCAGCACGCAGTCGCCGTAGTCCTCGTCCTGCTTGTAGGTCTTCAGGCCGACGTACGGATCGAAGATGTAGTTGTAGTCGCAGATGATGACGTCGGCCTGTTCGATGAGCTCGAGTGACACCTCGAAGGGGCAGACCTCCGTCGACTTCGACAGCTCGAACGTGATGTCGGGATCGAAGTAGCTCATCTCCGTGGCGATGCGATCGCGCAGGCCGCTCTTCTCCATCTTTTCGCTGTAGCGCGCGGCGAAGGGACAGAAGTCCTCGTGGCAGATCATCTCGGTGTGCGCGCACATCTTCTGCTTGGCGCGGATGCGCAGCACGCGGAACGAGCCATCATTGAGCAGCCGCAGCGCCTCGACCGCCGCGTCCTGCTGCAGCGTCTTCGAGGTGAGGAAGAAGAGCTTCTTGCCGAGGCGGAGGGACTGCTTCACCGCCGGATAGAGCGCGGCGATCGTCTTGCCGACGCCGGTCGGCGCGGAGACGAGCAACGCCTCGCGCTGCTCGATGCCGCGCGCCACGGCGGAGATCATCTCCTGCTGATACGGCCGCATCAGGTCGTACGGAAACTGCAGCGCCGCGGCGAAGGAGCGCTTGGCGACGCGCAGCGCGTGCTGCGACTCGATGTCCTCGATCAGCTGCGCGAGCGAGCGGTCGAGCGCCGAGGCCACGCGCGCGACGTCGAAGTCGGTGTCGATGATCTTCGTCTCGCCGGAGACGAGGTCGATGAGCACGAGCTGCGGCACGAAGGTGAAGCCGGCGAAGTCGGGCTGTCCGGCGAGGAAGAGCGAGTAGAGGAGGAGCTGAAACAGGTGGCGCTGCAGTTTCTCGGAGCGCGAGAGCGCTTCGAGCTCGAGGTCGAAGTGGATCGATTTCACTTCCTCGATCACCACGCGCTGCGCCGCCTTGTCGACGGAGAGCCCGTCGATGCGCCCGGTGACGGTGACGCTCCACGGCCCCATGTGCGTGCGGTGGACGACATGGACCTCGGCGCGGTAATGCGGATCCTCCGCGGCGCGGATCTCGGCGCGCTTGGTGTGGATGTCCTGCCCGATCCACATCCGCCGGAAGCCGTCGCCGCGCTCGACGCCGATGCGGCGATACGTCGATTCGTAAACGAGATCGCCTACGGAGCAGACGATCTCGCGCTTGTCGTGATCGACGCGCATTTGGTTATTTTACCTTGCGCGTCCCTCTCTCACCTCGTCAGATACATCCCCGCCGGCGCCAGCAGTCCGCGATACCAGTACGTCGTGGCGTCGAGTCCGCGTCCCTGCGTCTCCAGATCGAAGTAGAGCAGGAACGTCAGCTGATACTTCTTCGCCGGATTCAGTTCCATGACTCCGACCTGCGAGTCATTGATGTTGGCCGTCTTCCGGTCGCCGGTCTTGCCGTATCCGGCGTTGACGGTCATTCCGGGACCGGTCTCGAGATCGTCGATCGCCGTGTCGCGGAAGCAGACCGTAGCCAACGCGTCGAGTTTCCCCTTCTTGTCCTCGGTGTCGTTGTTCTCGATGTCGTACGCGATGATCGAGTTTCTGCCGGGGCCGTTGCAGAACTCTCCCGAGCAGTTGCCCGGCACGTAGTGGAGCTTCACGATCCCGCCGTCGGGGAAGGTGATCATCTTCGACTGGTTGAGGACGATCTTGTTGCGGTTGTGAATCCGGCTCGAGCCGTTGCGGACTTTGAATTCGCCCCGCCCTTTCGAATAGACGCCGATGTAGGGACCGGTCGGATGATCCCGCTCGATGATCCACTCGTACTCGACCTTCTCCCGCTGTCCCGGCCCGTCCTCGATCCTCGCCGGTTCCGTGTAGCCCGACCACGTGCCGCCGCTGATCAGTGCGTAATGGCCCCCCGCGCGCTGGATGGCGAGGAAGCTGCCGAAGGGGAACGAGCGCTCGTCGGCCGTCGTGACGTCGACGACCTTCATGTTCGGCTGCACCCACGGCAGAAACGCGCCGGCCGGTGCGCTGCACGGCCCCGCCTTCGCCGCCGGAACGTTGTAGTGATAGACCTGCCACTTGTCGGAGAAATGGACCTCGTCGTACACGTTCGACGTCTTTCCGGCCGACGCCACCCACCAGTCGAGCGGACCGCTGTCGGGGGCGATGATGAACAAGCCGCCGCCTCCCACCGGCACCGGATACTTCAACACCGGCTTGATCGTCTGCGTCGCTCCGTTGCAGTTGAACGTCAGCTCGCCGTCCCACTTGTTGCCCATCGAAAAGACGCGGCCCCAGAGGCCTCTCCCGTCATTCGACGCGTCCTTCAGGTTCGGCGAAAGCGTCGCCGAGGTCAGGAAGTTCGCGCGCACGTAGAGTGCCTTCGCCTTGTCATTGGGCAGGACCGATCCGGTGAGCGTCGCGCGGGCGGTCGAGCACGACAGGATGAGCCAGTCGAGCCCGGCATTGAACGTCTCGAGCTGCTGCTCGGTGTAGCGGCCGTAATCGGCTTTGAAGTCGGCGGTGGAGCGGGGGATGCCGCTGCACTGCTCCGGCTTCAGCTTGCACTGCGACTCGAGCACCGTGGCGGCCCAGAGGTACATCAGGTACGCCTTCTGCTGCGTCAGGCGCAGGTCGGCGAATTTCTTTTCCGAAAAGTCGTAGACGTCAGTCGGATCGAAGCGGTCGAGCATCGTGCCGCTGGTCTGCTTCATTCTCCATTCGTAGAACGGATAGCGAAGGAGCGGCTGGCCGTCGAGCACGTCCTTCGTCAGCACGACGTTCAGGTCGGCGAGCTTGGTGTGGAGGTTGTTGTTGACGATGTCCTTCGCGAACGCGAGCATCGAATCGCGTGTGACGTCGTTGTCGACCTTGTCGAACTGGTCCTCGTATTTTTCCCAGAGCCCTTCGATGCGCACCAGGTTGCTGACGGCGACGATGTTCAGCGAGACCTGATCGAAGCGCGCCAGCATCACGGCGTGCTGCAGCTTCAGGTCGCTCTGGATCCGGTTCTGTGCGCTCTCGATCGTCTTCAGCTTGTCGGAGATCTCGTTGAGCTTCTTCGTGACGTCGGCCTTCCACTCTTCTTCTGCGCGGCCGCTGACGCTTCCCAGGATGCTGCAGATGTACTTGTTCGTCGGGTCCTGGTTGCCGGTGGTGCAGGAGGTGTCGTACAGAATTTTCGCCAGCTGCTTCGCCGCGATCTCCGCCCCCTTCCCGCCGGCGGATTTCAGGATGGCGGTGGCGGTGTCGTCTTCAGCACGGAGCGGGAACGCCGTGAAGATGGAAAGGACAAGAATCCCTACGGACACACGTGTGCGCATGCTCTCTCTCCTCTGGGGAGGAGTGTAGCAGTGGCTCAGGCTGCTAATCACACGCGCCCCTCATCCGGCCTTCGGCCACCTTCTCCCGCCGGGAGAAGGCCGCCATTTGCTCCCTCTCCCGGCGGGAGAGGGTCCGCGAAGCGGGGGTGAGGGGCACTCGTGTTCAGAACGACGGCCGCTACAACTTCTCGACCTCATCCCCCAGCACGAACGCGTCGTACGCCCCCGCCCGGTACTCCGACAGCGGCAACGACGGACACTCCGTCGCGAGGCGCTCGTAAAGCTCCCGCACGCCCTGCTTCTTCATCTCCAGCACCTCGTGCGTGAGGAGTCCCTTGTACGACAGCAGGTGCTTGAGGTCCTCGGTCGGGATGCGCAGGGGGCGGTTGATGTCGTCGGAGCGGGGGTCCCATTCGCCGATCAGCACTTCCTCGAAGCCGGTCGAGTCGTTGGGGACGCAGACGACGATCTCGCTCGCGATGAGGCGCTCGGTCGTGGTGTCGTGGCGCGAGCCGCGCGTGTCTTCGCCGACGTCGATCGGGGCGAAGGGATGCTCTTCGTCGCGATGGAACTCGCTGCGCAGCATGATGACCAGCGGGTCGCTGTTCTCGATCGGCGTCGCTTCCGCTTCACCCGGTCCGAAGGGGACGACCTCGCCGACTTCGATGTTGTCGAGCCCTTTGAGCGCGACCATGCCGAGGAGGCGGATGCCGATGTGCTCGACGCCGGGGATCGCCGGATTGAAGCCGATGTACGTGCCGAACTGCGACTTGATACGGAAGAGCTGCTGCGTCTCGGCCACGAGCTCGTTCGACAGCTCCTGCAGCAGCGGCAGCGACGCGACCATCCCCTCGTTGATGAGGTTCCCGTTCGCGTTCATGTACGCGTAGAACTCGCGCGCCTGCTGGTCCTTGTCGACGACGTCGACGCCGCGCGAGAGCGGGGCGAAGAAGGTCTGCACCTTCGACTGGTCGTAGCCGCGGGCGATGAGGAACGAGGCGATCTCCTCGATCTCCTTGTTCGCCTTGCCGGTGGTCAGGCGCGACAGCTCGACGATGCCGGGTCCGTAGAACTCGGTGATGCGATCGGTCTCGTCGCCGCCGCCGGTCTTCATCGGCAGCAGGCGGTAGTAGCCGTAGTTGAGGGCGATGCGCAGCCCCTTGTTGAAGGCGAAGCCCTTGCGCTTCATGTCGCTGTAGAGGCGCTGGATCTCGACGGCGGCGCGCATGAGACGCAGCGCGCGGCGCGTCGTGTAGAACGCGCCGTCGCCGAGGAACTTCTCGAACATCAGGCGACGGCGCTGCGCCACCGACTCCAGGCGGCGCTGGAACAGCAGCATCTGGCGATAGGAGCGGACTTCCTCTTTTTCGCCGCCCCGGCGGATCGCACCGAGGGTCTCGGTGAACGCGGAGATGTCGTAGATCAGTCCGAAGCGATGGACCATCGGGTCGACCACGCCGGGGCGGCCGAAATCCATCGGCCGCGTGGAGCGGGAGAGGTTTCCGGCGGTGCGGCGGTCGGAGACGATCTGTCCCGTCGGCAGCGTGGTGAGCCAGACGATGCCGCGGCGCAGTTGATTGAGCACCGCGAACTCGCGCATGCGGCGCGAGATCAGCGCGAACTGCTCGCGGTCCTCGCGCGTGACGGCGTTCTGCACCGACATGTTTTCGTAGAGGAAGGCCTGGAAGCGCGAGTCGATGAGCAGGGCGATGGTGATTCCCTGGTCGACGTTTGCGCCGAAGAGCGGCAGCGCGGCGCGGAAGGTGCGGTCCGATTGCAGCAGGTCGCCGGCCACGGAGCGCAGGCGCTCGAAGCCGTCGCGGAACGACTGGAACTCGCGATGGAGATAGCCGGTGACGAACGAGCGCAGCTCGCGCAGATCGGGCCCGATGAACTCCTCGGTGAGCAGCAGGACGTCTTCCTGCAGCAGGCGGATGAACTGCAGCGCGCGCTGTTCGTCGCCGTCGAGCAGCGACGCCGACTTCGTCGCCACGTGCGTCATCAGGTCGCGCGTCTCGCTGACCCACTTCTGATAGATGCGGTACTTGAGCGCGTCGCCCTGCAGCCGTCCGGTCTGCGTGTCGACCGTGCTGACGCGGCGCGGGATGCTGCCGAACTGCCGCGCCAGATCGAACGAGTGCGCGAGCCAGAAGACGGCGTGGTAGTCGCTGAGGACGTTCGCCATCATCGCGTTCTCGGCGAGCTTCGTCAGCTGCGAGGTGTAGGAGGCGAAGGCCTGCTGCGTCTTCTCTTTCGAGTTCGCGTCGCGGCGCACCTGCCAGTGACACTCGTGCGTCAGCCAGTTGTCGAGCCGCGCGTCGAGATCGCGCATGATCGGCGTCTCGGCGACCGGAAACCCGAGGAGCGTCGGCTGCGTCTCGTCGGCCGGGAAAATCTTGTACGGCTGCGGCAGGATGTGATCGCCGCGCGGGAAGAGCTCGTCGATCGTCCTCCCCAGCTCCGACGGCAGGAGAAACGTGGCCGTGTCCGGCCGCTGCACGAGATAGGGAAGGAGTGTGCGGGACATAGGCGAATGGGAAGGGAAAGTATACTTCTGTAAATGTCCTCCCTCGCTCCCGCCGCACCAAAAACCTGCCCCCGCTGCAACGGCTCCGGATGGATTCCACTGGACAACGATTCGCTGCGCGTGGAGCCGTGCGGATGTCAGGGCGACCTGCGGCGGCGGCAGCGGATCACGGCGGCGAGCATCCCGCGGCGCTACTACCACTGCCGCATCGGGAACTTCCACGACCGCGGCACCGGCTCGCTCATCGCGGCGAAGCGGAAGGTGCAGGAGTTCGTCGATGTCTGGCCGCTGCCGCGCGACGGCCGCGGGCTGTTGCTGATGGGCGGGTGCGGCGCGGGGAAGACGCATCTCGCGGTCGCCGCATTGCTGGAGATCATCCAGTGCGGAAAGCCGGGACGCCTCCTCTTCTCGAATTTTCAGGATCTGATTCAGGCCATCCAGGCGTCGTTCGACGACGACGCCGCGACGTCGAAGGCGGAGATCCTGCGGCCGCTGATCGAGACCGACCTTCTGGTGCTCGACGAGCTCGGATCGCAGAAGCCGACGACGTTCGTGCAGGACATCCTCTATTACGTGATCAACAGCCGCTACAACGAGGAGCGCGTGACGGTCTTCACGACGAACTACGTCGACGAGTTGAGCGAGCGGATCGGCGAGCGGCTGCGCAGCCGGCTGCACGAGATGACCGAGGAAGTACGCCTGACCGGAGTCCCCGACTACCGCGTCGGCAAAGGTCAGAACACGTTGTGAAGCGCAACGCCGCCGACGTCCTTCGCCGCGGGTTCGAGATCACGGTGGCCAACTGGCCGCTGCTGCTGATCCGCATCGCGGAGCACATCGTCTTCTTCATTCTGGCGATCGCCTCGATCGTGGCCATCGTCGTCCCGATCGCGGTCAGCGCGGGCCTCGGGCACTTCGAGATCGACCCCGACAATCCGAACGGCGCGGCCGGCATCATCGCCCAGGCGCTGATCAACCACTGGCTGCTGTTCCTCTTCGTCCTCGTGGCCGTCACCGTCGTGCTGATCGTCTTCGTGGCGATTCATTCGTTCGTACAGGCGGGATCGGCCGAGGTCTATGTGTGGGGACAGGCGCCCTCGCCTGTCGCATCAACGTTCACCGTCGACCGCTTCATGGCGGGCGGCAAGCGCGGCTGGCTGCCGGTCTTCTGGATCTACAACGTCGCGTGGCTCTACGCGGGCGTCGTGCTGCTCGTGCCGCTGCTGCCGATTCCCTTCATCATTTATGCGATCGGCGAGTCGATGGCCGCGATCGTCGTCGGCTGCGGGCTGCTGCTGATCTGGGGATTCTTCGCCGTGCTCGTCGGACTGGCGACCATGCTCTGGACGATGAAGGCGGTCGTCGTCGCCATGACGCGCAACCTGCCGGCGCGCGCGTCGCTGACCGAGGCGAAACGATTGATCCGGCTCGAGCCGGGCGCGCACTTCGCCGTCGCCTTCATCATGCTGGTGATCTGGTTCGGCGGCTCCGCGCTCATCGGCATGTTCTCCGGGGTCACCTCGATCGGACACGCCACGCCGTTCGCCATCTTCACCGCGCCGGTGCATCTCCTGCTCTCGCTGCTCAACGCAGTTTTCTCTGCCGGTGTCGAGAGCTGGTTCCTCGCCTCGTTCATCAGCATGGAGTCGTGATTGACCGATTACGCATCCTTCTTCTCGCGCGATGCGCGCAACTTCCGCCCCTCGCCGATCCGCGCGTTCGCGAAGCTGATCAACGATCCGACGATCATCTCCTTCGCCGGCGGCGTGCCGAGTCCGGAGACGTTCCCGGCGATCGAGATGGCGGAGATCGCCGCGCGCGTGATCCGCGACAAGCGCGAGGTCGCGCTGCAGTACGGCCCGACGCGCGGACTGCCGCGGCTGTGCGAAGCGATCGCCCGCATCTGCAACGAGCGTCATATCGAGTGCGGCGCCGACGAGCCGATCGCCACCACCGGCTCGCAGCAGGCGCTCGACCTCATCGCGCACACGCTGCTCGATCCGGGCGACGTGGTGCTGGTCGAGCTCCCGACGTACATCGGCGGCTCGGCGTCGTTCTTCGCGCGCAGCGCCGAGCTGGCGGGCGTAGCCCAGGACGATGAGGGGATCGTCCCCGAGTCGCTCGACGAGGTTGCGGCGCGGACGAAACCGAAGCTGCTCTACACCATCCCCAATTTTCAGAATCCGTCAGGCCGCCTGATGACGCAGGCGCGCCGCGATGCGGTGCTCGCACTCGCGTCGAAGCACGACTTCCTGGTGATCGAGGACGATCCGTACGGCGAGCTGCTCTACGTCGACGGCGCCGACACGACGCCGATGAAGTCGCGCGACACCGACAACCGCGTGATCTACCTCGGGTCGTTCTCCAAGGTCCTCGCGCCGGGACTCCGCTGCGGCTGGATGCTCGCCCCGCGCGAGGTCGCCGCGCAGCTGGAGATCGCCAAGCAGGCCGCCGACCTCTGCTCCGGCATGCTCGATCAATCGATCGTCGAGGAGTTCTGCTCCACCGGCGCCCTCGGGCCGCAGATCGCCAAAGTGCGCGCGTTCTATCGCGGCAAGCGCGGCACGATGCTCGATGCTCTCACCCAACATTTCGGCGGCCGCGCGCAGTGGACCAGCGCCGACGGCGGCCTCTTCACGTTCGTGACGTTGCACGATGACGTCGACACCGCAGCGCGCATCACCGATGCTGTCGCCGCAGGCGTCGCGTTCATCCCCGGAGGCCCGTTCTTTGTCGACGGCAGCGGGAGGAACACGATGCGCCTGACGTTCGCGAAGGAGAACGACGAGCGCATTCGCGAAGGGATGGCGCGTCTGGCGCGTGTGTTCGCCTAAAACGCCTGCCCGCTCGACACTGACACCAGCAATCCCCTCCGCCCCCGCCCGTCGCGCTGCAGCGCGTACGCGAGATCGAGCCGCAGCAGGTTCTTCGGCGTGCGCGGCAGTCCGATGCGGATGCCGATCCCTGCGTCCACCTTCAACTTCATCAGCCGCGTGAAGCCGCCGTCGGTCGCGTTGCCGGCATCGACGAACGCCACGATTCCCGGCGACGCGAGCTGCAGGATCTCGCGCCCGAGGTAGAGGCGCTGCTCGAGATTCATCACGATCGCGCGCGAGCCGGCGAAGGCGTGCACGCGATAGCCACGCAGTCCGGTGAGGCCGTCGGCGAAGAACTGCAATTCGGGATCGAGCCGCCAGCCGTAGTTCACGTTGATGCGGCCGACCGTCGCCTGCGGATGCTCGAAGCCGTAGCGGCGGACGAAGAAGAGATTGCCGGTGGCGATGCTGTTCCGCGGACCTCCGTCGAAGCGGCTCTCGAACGCGGCGAACGGCAGCGCGAACGAGCTCTCGCCGAAGCGATGTCCGCTCGCCGCCGCGACGCGCGTGTAGGCCGTGCGCCGCGCGATCGCCGTCTCCATCGACGTCTGCTCGCCGAGGTTGAAGTCCTCGTAGCGGATGTCCTTGCTCACGAAGTTCAGCTTCACGAACTCGTTCTCCACGTGGTCCCAGCGCGCGAACACGTAGCGGAAGCGGCGATTCGGTGCGACCGCGGAGAACGTGTCGTCGATGAAGCGGATGCCGCCGGTGAGGCGATTCGCGCGCACGTCGCTCGGGTTCCGCGCGATGCCGTAATCGACCTGCATCAGCTTGTGCTCCTGCTGGAACTTCGCCACCGTTTCGCCATCGGCGAAGAGGCGGTCGTTCTGCTGGAACGCGACCCACGAGGCGCTCGCCGCCCACGGCGTGGCGAACGAATAGAACGGGCGGCGCAGGATGAAGCGATGGTCGTAGCCGTCGGAGTTGTGGCCGTACGCGAGATGCGTCGACCAGAACTGCGAGTTGATCGCCGGGTCCTGGTAGTCGATCGCCAGGCGTGTGCGGTCGATCGTCTTGTCCCAGCTGACCGAGACCTCCTTGCCGAGGCCGAGTAGGTTCGAGTCGGTGATGCTCACGCCGTAGGTGCTCTCGCCGCCGCGATTGCCGGCCTGTGTTTCCGGCGCGATCGACCAGGCGTCCTGCGTCGTGACCGTGACGTCGACCACGCCGTCGTGCGGCTCCGACGCCGTCACGCTGGCCGACTTCAGGAAGTGCAGCGCGCGCAGTGCCCGCTCCGTTTCGGCGAGACGTTCCGGACGATAGACGTCCCCCTCACGGAAGAGGAGGAACTTGCGGATCACCGAGTCGCGCGTCTCGATGTGCAGCGCATCGGCCGCACGATAGAACCGGCCTTTCGCGGCTTCGTTGTGCGAATAGACGTCGACGCTGTCGATGGTGATTTTGCCGATGTGGAGGGGCTGCGCTGCCGCGAATGCAGAATGCAGAATGCAAAATGCAAAACTGAGAACGATCGCGGAACGTTTTTGCATTTTGCATTCTGCATTTTGCATTCTTCATTGCTATTCTTGATCAACTTCACTCGGAGGTCCTTTCATTGGATAGTCATCGCGGCGGCTGGATCGAGATCATTGCCGGCGGCATGTTTTCCGGCAAATCGGAAGAGTTGATTCGGAGATTGCGGCGGGCGGTGATTGCGCGGCAGCGCGTGCAGGTCTTCAAGCCGATCATCGACGACCGCTTCGCCACCGACGAAGTCGTCTCCCGCGACGATCGCCGCCTCAAGGCCTTCGCCGTCGCCACCAGCGCCGAGCTCCTGGCGCGCGTCGAGATCGGCGTGCAGGTCGTCGGCATCGATGAAGTGCAGTTCTTCGACGCCGGCGTGGTCGAGGTCTGCATGCAGCTCGCGGACGCCGGCATCCGCGTCGTCGCCGCGGGGCTCGATCAGGACTACATGCGCCGCCCCTTCGGTCCGATGCCGGCGCTGCTGTCGGTGGCCGAGGAAGTGTCGAAGATGCATGCGGTCTGTGTGAGGTGCCGCGGCGCCGCGCATTACTCGCAGCGCGTGTCGGGCGGAAACGCGCAGGTCGAAGTCGGCGATTCGTCGTACGAAGCGCGCTGCCGCGGGTGCTACGAGCGCTACAACGCCGCGCCGGATGAAGAGCCGGCGGTGCAGCTGACGATCCCTTCGCCGGCAGCGGTCAGCTGACAATTGTTGTCACCCCTGGCGCTCAAACGCGTCATGACTCCTGTGATGCAGCTCACAGGTCAGTGATCAAAACTCTTTGTTTTCTTTGATTTAGACCTCCTTCACAGCTTGGTACCGTCCTTGCCGATCAAGGACTGGGTTCCGGAGGAAATTGTGCAGAGAAAACAGAGGGGTTTTTCCCTCATCGAGCTGTTAATGGTTCTCGCCATCATCGGCATCCTCGCGGCGATCGCCATCCCCAACCTCCTCACCGCCATCGCCAAGGCGAAACAGAAGCGGACGCTCCTCGACATCAAGACCATCGCCGTGGCGTGGGAATCGCGGGCCACAGACATCAACCGTTACAACGCCGCCGGCGGCATCGAAGGGATCTCCATGCCGCTCAGCATCAGCGCACTGGCAGGGGCGCTGGAGCCGACGTACTCGCGGCGCATTCCGACGCTCGACGGATGGGGAAAGAAATTCACCTGCCTGCTCGATCAGGACTGGGGCGTCACGGCCCCCGCGTCGCGTTACGTGATCATCTCCGGCGGAGCGGACCAGACCATTTCGACCGGCATCAACGAGGGACCGTTCACGGGCTACGACTGCGACATCATCTACACCAACGGTGTGTTCCTGACGTACCCGGAGGGCGCGCAGGTCGCGACCGCGACGCATTAACCGGCCCGTCAGCCGTGGCGGCTATACTCGCGCGAATGCCGTCACGCCGCGCGATCATCGCGCTCACGGTCATCGTCTCGATCGTCGCGCCGCTGAACTGCCGCCGCGCGACCGGCGTCCCCGAAGATCCGATGGACCGCGAGGCGCTCGACGCGCTCGCGGCCTACATCCGCATCGACACCTCCAACCCCCCCGGCAACGAGACCTCCGGCGCGAAGTACCTTCAACAATTGCTGACCAGGGAAGGGATCGCGTCGCAGCTCGTCGGCTCCGATCCGCAGCGGCAGTCGCTCTACGCGCGAATCTCATCGGGCACGAACGAGAAGGCGCTGCTGCTGCTGCATCACATCGACGTCGTCCCGGTCACGCCGGGCGAATGGACCAAGCCCCCGTTCGGCGGCATCACCCAGGGCGGCTATCTCTTCGGACGCGGCGCGCTCGACATCAAGTCGCTCGGCATCGCGGAGCTGATGTCGGTCCTCGAGATCAAGCGCCGCAAGCTGCCGCTGAAACGCGACATCATCTTTCTCGCCACCGCGGATGAAGAGCTGGGCGGCACGCACGGATGCGGCGAGCTGCTGCGCGATCATCCGGAGCTCTTCGCCAACGTCGGCTACGTTCTGAACGAAGGCGGCTACGCCGAGACGATCGTCGACAAGGTCACGTTCTGGGGAATCGAAGTGCAGCAGAAAGTGCCGCTCTGGGTGCGGCTGCATGCGAAGGGGACGGCCGGCCACGGCGCCGCGCCGCCCGACAACGGCGGCAGTCTCGCCCGGCTCGTGCGCGCACTGGCGGAAGTCGACAAAATCGACACGCCGTACCGCCTGCTGCCGTCGGTGCAGCGGCACTTTCGCGCGGCGGGCAAGACGAAACCGGACGAGCGCGGCGAAGTGATGCGCGCCATCGCCGAACCGCTCGACGTCGAGCGCGTGAAGCGCGTCCTTTCCTCCGGCTACCGCTCGCTGCTGCACGACACCATCGCCATCACGCGCATCGACGGCGGCACGTCGGTGAACTCGATCCCCGCGCACGCGACCGCCGACGTCGACGTCCGCCTCCTGCCCGACGAGCGCACCGAGGCGATGCTGACGCGCATCCGCGACGCGGCGGGGAAGAACGCGGAAGTGGAAGTGCTGCTCGAGGGCGAGCCGCAGCCGGAGACGCCGAGCAACACCGATCTCTTTCAACTGCTCGCGCGCGACCTGCAGGCAGACGAGCCGGGATCGATCGTCGCCCCGATCGTCGGTGCCGGCACCTCGGACAGCCGTTTCTTTCGCGCCCGCGGCATCGTCGCGTACGGCATCGCGCCGTTCAAAGTGAACTACTACGACGCCGACACCGTGCACGCCAGCGACGAGCGGATCCGCGCGCGCTTCTTCACCCAGGGGACGCGGCTCGTGCGGAGGATCGTGCGCGATTTCTGCGCGCGCGAGCAGTGATGGATTCGGACAGCGGACAGCGGACAGCGGACAGCGGGAGCACGACGACGCGCTCTCCTCTGCTGTCCGCTGTCCGCCGTCTGCTGTCCAGCCATGCTGTTCCGCTCGCCGTGATCGCGCTCCTCGGCTGCGCGCTCTTCGTCCCGGCGATCATCCATCACGACGTCTTTACCTTCCGCGATCACACCGACTACTTCCAACCGCTCCGCTACTACACGGCCGAGCACCTCAGCGCGTGGAAGCTGCCGCTCTGGAATCCGTACAACGCGTCGGGTGAGCCGTGGCTCGCCAATCCGCAGACCGGCGTCTTCTATCCGCCGACGTGGCTCTTCATGGCCATGCCGTTCGAGACGGCGTACATGGCGTATCTGCTGCTGCACTTCGTGATCCTCGGCATCGGCGCGTACGTCCTCTTCGCGCGCCGCTCGACGCCGGGTGCGGCGACGGCAGGCGCGGTGGCGCTGATGCTCTGCGGCCCGACCATCTCGCTCTTCGACGTGAACAACAATCTCGCCACGTTCGCCTGGGTGCCGCTGGCGATCTGGTGCGGACTGGAGCATCGCCCGCGCCTCGGCGGCATCGTCCTCGCGCTGGCGTTCCTCGGCGGCGAGCCGTTCTTCGCCGCGATCGCCGCGCTGCTGTTCGTGGTGACTGCCCTGTGGAGCGCGGACGTCTCGTCCGCAGTCGACGGGCGTCCCGCCCGGCGACCCTTCGGCGATCGAGCGGGACGCTCGCTCGCTGCGGTCGGGACGACCGCGCTCCTGGCCTTCGGCCTCTCCGCGATCCAGCTCCTCCCATTCATCGAGCTCCTCCGCTCCAGCGATCGCCGCGCCGGACTCGATCCCGGCATGATCTTCCGCGCGTCGATGCCGCTGCGCGACTGGCTGCGCCTCGCGCTGCCGCCGCCCACCCTCGACCTCACGCAGGCGCAGCACTTCATCCCGGTCGTCTACATCGGCGTCGTCACGGTCGTCCTCGCGCTCGTCGCGCTCAGCCTCCCGCGCAAGGCCTGGCCGTGGCTCGTGCTGCTCGCCTGCAGCGCGCTCGTCGCCGCGGGCAACGAGGTTCCGGCCGGCGACTGGATCGCGCGCGCGCCGGTGACGCTCTTCCGCTATCCCGCGCGCGTCGTGCCGTTCGGCGCGCTCGCCGTCATCGCCCTCGCGGTCATCGGACTCGATCGCATCCCGAAGCGCCGCGCCTGGGTCGACGTCGTGGTCGTGCTCGTGCTGGTCATCGACCTCGTGCCGCGCACCGTCGTCATCCGCAGCGTGGCGCCGCTGCGCCTCGATCGCGTGCCGTACCCGGCGTTCGTCGGCCGCGATCTGAAGATGATCCGTCTCGGCACCGTGTCGCTCAACCGCGGCGCGTGGGTCGGCGGCTACCTCAATCTCTACACGCGGCGCTTCGACGCCGCCACCGCCGCGCCGGTCGCCTCGCAGCGCTACATCACCACGCTCACGCACGAGATCCTGAACGTCGGCATCGATCATCTCGACCGGATGGGAGTGGGGTGGGTGATCACTGACCGCGTGCTGCCGCGCAGCCGATACATCCTCGCCGCCGAATCGCGCGGCGTGAAAGCGTGGCGCTCGCGCGGGGCGTTGCCGATGGCGCGCGTGGTCGAGGGAAACGGCACCGTTCGCGGCGTGCAATCGCTCGCCGTCGACGCCTCACAAGCACGTGTGCGCATCGACACGCCTCACGGCGGCACGCTCGTTCTCACGCAACAGCTCGCGCCCGGTTGGAAAGTCTTCATCGATGGACATGCAGCGAACGCGCGCGTCTACGATTCGTTCTTTCGCGCCGCCACCGTCCCGCCCGGAAAACACGAGATTCTCTGGACTTTTCGCCCCTTTTCGCTGATTGCGGGAGCATTCGTCACTGCTGTGACGGTCATCGCGCTGCTGATCTCCGTAGTGATGAAAACTTCTGCTGTCAAGCGATGAAGCGCACGAAATTTTTTCTTCGTGTCACTCTAAAAAGTTGTGGCATCTTTCGAATCACGCGGTAGTAGAATCGCTCCTCCGCAAACGAGCCCGGACACACCAAAGAGGTTGAATCGATGGTAAGTATCGACGACCGCCTGAATGCAATCATTCGCGAGTTGATCGGCAATGGCATCACCCTGGAGCAGGCAGTCGAGGCGTTCGAGGGGAAGTACATCGTGGCGGCCATGACGGCCAGCCGCGGCAACGTCACTCAGGCGTCGAAGAAGCTTGGCGTCCACCGCAATACGCTGCATAACAAGCTGCGCAGCCAGACCATGCTCAACGGCTTTGCAGAGTCGATCCGCCCCAACCGCCGCCGCGTTTCACACAAGCGTGTGACGGCGCCGTCCACCAGCCGCGCGTTGAAGGGGAACGGGCGCGCGCGCTGATCCCGTGAACGCCAGAGCCTCGGAGCTGCAGCGTTCGATCATCGATCTGCTTCGCTCCAAAGGAAACCGCCTCCTCACCATCAGCGACATCCGCGAGCGGCTCGTCGATCCCGAGCTGACCCGCGAGCAGGTCGAGCGCGCCGTCGAAGAGCTCGAGGCCGACGGCGTCGTCATCGCCGTCCGCGGCAAGCGCTATTCGCTACTCGAGTTCACGCCGTATCACGCCGGACGCATTCGCGTGCATCCCGACGGCTACGGCACCGTGCTCCACGGAGGCGACGAGCCCGACATCTACATCGACCGCCGCTCGATGAAGGGCGCGATGAACGGCGACCTCGTCGTCGTGCGCGTCGACAAGCGCCGCCCGAGCTATCGCAAGATCCACAACCGCGACTACATCGCCGGCGAGGTGACGGAAGTCCTCCGCCGCGCGCATCGCACGGTCGTCGGACGCTTCCATCAGAACGGAGAAGATCCGTTCGTCGTCCCGTACGACGTGCGCATCGACACCGACATCCTCATCGAGCCCGACGAGACTCTCGAAGCGAAAGACGGACAGATGGTGAACGTGGAGATCGATCGCTATCCCGATCGCTCCTCCCACTTCGCGCAAGGCCGCATTGTCGAGGTCCTCGGATTCATCGGCGAGCCGGGCGTCGACATCGAAGTGGTCATCCGCAAGTTCCATATCCCGCACCACTTCCCTCCGGAGATCCTCCGCTTCGCCGAATCGGTCCCGACGGAAGTGCATCCCGAGGAGCTGGCGAAGCGCGTCGACCTCCGCGAGCGCAACATCGTCACCATCGACGGCGAGACGGCGAAGGATTTCGACGACGCGGTCGAAGTGCGCATGCTGGAGAACGGCAACTACCTCCTCGGCGTGCACATCGCTGATGTTTCGTATTACGTGACCGAGGGGAGCGCGCTCGATGAAGAAGCGTACGAGCGCGGGACGTCGGTCTACTTTCCAGGCAAGGCAGTGCCGATGCTGCCGGAGAATCTGTCGAACGGCATCTGCTCGCTCAATCCGCGCGTCGAGCGCCTGACGTTCTCCGTCGACATGGAGATCGATCCGCGCGGCCGCTTCCTCGAGCGCAAGGTCTACAAGTCGGTGATCAGGACGAAGGAGCGGATGACGTACACGGACGTCAACGCGATTCTGACCGCGCGCACGCCGGAGCTCGAAGAGCGCTACGGCTATCTGCTCCCCGAGCTCGAGCGGATGCACGCGCTGTTCGAGATCCTGCGCAAGCGCCGCGAAGGCCGCGGCTCCATCGACTTCGATCTCCCCGAGGCGAACGTCGTGCTGGGAGAGATGGGCGAGATCGCCGACATCCTCCCGAGCTCGCGCAACGTCGCGCATCGCCTCATCGAGGAGTTCATGCTCGCGGCGAACGAAGCAGTCGCGCAGGAGCTCGTCTTCGCCGGCCAGCCCGGCATCTTCCGCGTGCATCAGCAGCCCGATCCGCAGAAGCTCGAGGACCTGCGCGAGATCCTCAAGGAGTTCAAGCTCGCGCTGCGCGGCGACGTCGAGGAGATGAAGCCGGCGGAGCTGCAGCGCATCCTGACGTCGGTCGCCGGCACGCCGGAGGAGCGTTTCCTGACGAACTTCGTCCTCCGCTCCATGAAGCGCGCCTTCTATTCGGAGAGCGACACCGGCCACTTCGCGCTCGCCCTTCAGCACTACTGCCACTTCACCTCGCCCATCCGGCGCTATCCCGATCTGATCGTGCATCGCATGCTGACGCAGCTCCTGGAGAGCGGACCGATGTACGGCGATCGCCGCGTGCAGGTCGACGCGAAGATGCCGGGCGTGGCGCTGCAGTCGAGCGAGCGCGAGCGCCGCGCGGAAGAGGCGGAGCGCGAAGTGCTGGAGTGGAAGAAGGTGATCTACATGCGCGACAAGGTGGGGGTGGCGTTCAACGGCATCGTCACCGGCGTCGCGCCGTTCGGACTCTTCGTCGACCTGGAGGAAGTGTTCGTCACCGGGATGGTGCCGGTGGCGACGATCGGCGGCGATTTCTGGATTTTCAAGGAGCGCGCGCACCGGTTGATCGGCCAGGCGTCGGCGCGCGAGCTGCGCCTCGGCGACCGGGTGAAGATCGAGGTGAAGTCGATCGACGAAGACCGTCATCAGATCGAGTTCCGCCTTCTCGAGGCTGGTGGAACCCCGATTGCACGACGCGAACGTCAGGCATGAATCAGGGCACTCTGAACGATCTGGTCAACCGGCGGGTCGCGCTCGAAGCGCGTCTCCAACACGAAACAGGCGAGCTCTCCGAGACGGCGGCCCGATCGTATGACCGCGAGTACTCCGGACTGCAGCGCGAGCTGGCCTCGCACTTCCGCTCCGCGGGCGACGATCAGGAGCGGATCACGGCGATGCTGGAGATGATCCGCATCCTCGAGAACCGCCTCGTCTACCTGCAGAACTTCACCGTCGATCCGACCTCCGACAACCGTATGCTGGCCCAGCTGGTCACGCAGTTCATCGACGAGCTGGCGCGCACCCGCTCCTCCGTGCTCACCAATCTCGAGGCGACGTACTACCGCGCCGTCGCCGCGCTGTACGCCGGCGACGTGCCGCGCGCCACCGAGGGCTTCCGCGATGCCTGCGCCTCGGAGGAGTCGGACGAAGCGAACGACATCAAGTACAAGTCGTACGTGATCCTCGGCAACCTCTCCCACGAGGAGCGCGACTACGCGAAGGCGAAGGAGCTGCACGATCAGTCGCTCCGCTACTCCGCGAACAACAACGTCACCGCCCAGGCGCTGGCGCTCAAAGCGCTCAATTCATACGCGCTCGAAAACTACGACGAAGCGCTGCATCTGTTCGAAGAATCACTCCAGCTCTTCGACGTCAACCAGCCGTTCTTCAACTCGTACTTTTTCCGCAACGCCCTCCTCTTCTGCGGCGCAATCTTCTTCGACCGCAAGGACTACGCCCGCGCCACCGAGTTCTACCAGCGCGTCGTCGACAACGTGGAGCAGACGTCCTACGACTACTTCGACGCCCTCGCCCACCTCGGCCGTATCCACTACCTCAAGGAGCGCTACGACGACGCCGTCACGTCGCTCGAACAGGCGCTCCGCAGCCAGAAGCTCAGCGAGAACGAGTACATCATCGACACGTGGTTCCTCATCGCGCGCGCGCATCTCAAGAGGAACGACGCGGCCGCGGCGCGGAAGTACCTGGAGAAGATCGCCGCGACGGATGTGCGGTATGACAAGAAGCCGCAGGCGGTGGAGTTGTTGCAGCGGATTGCGTAGGGGGAGGGCGATCGTGGGCGTCGACGAAGGTAGTGACGCGATTCCGGTGAGTGACGCCGTTCGCGAGGAGCTCGATCGCCGCCTCGACGCGTATTACGCGGATCCCACTTCTGCGCGTCCGTGGGACGACATCAAAGAAGAGTTGTTCGGGACGAAGTGACGTTGCAACTACGCCTCTCGGAGAGCCTGATCGAGAACGCCGCGCTCGATACAGCTTTCGAACCACAGCGCCACCGCTTCCTGTAGACACCTCTTTGCATCAGACGCGCTGTGGCCCTGGCTTGCCACTCCGATCTGCGGACAGGTCGCGATCCAACGCCGCGCTGTGTCGCGGCGCACGTAAGCGTTGAGAGTTACTTCTAGAGCAATCGTCTCATTCATCAAAGACGAATTTTAGCGCCTGCTTCAAACCACATTCGAATACGCATCGAGCGTGCTTTACGATGTTGTCGTCATGCAAGTCACGCTCGATTTGCCGGACGACATCTCGGCAGTCCTTGAGGGTCGCTGGCCGGATCTGCCCCGGCAGGCGCTCGAAGCGCTTGCCGTCGAGGCGTATCGCACGAGCGCGTTGACCGAGGGCCAGGTGCGGCGTCTGCTTCAACTGGAGACGCGCTTCGAAGTGCACGCACTCCTCAAGAACCACGGCATACCGCTGCACTACAGCGAAGCGGATTTCGAGGACGACCTGGCGGCCCATCGTGAGGTCGGTATTCTTGGGGACTGAATTGTCGCGGACAGCAGTCCGCTGCACTACCGCGCACGGCGACGTGATCGGTAGAGGCGAGCTTAGGCATTGGATAGCGATACATCCATGGATGTTAGCCGCGTGGATGCACGTCAAAACAGCGCATCCGTGGATGTGTCGGAATGGCGTGCATGCGGAGTCATAATCGCCTCGGCTGTGATTCGCTGACGCTGATACCAGCGGCGGACTATCGCATCTGCCGTTCTGTCGGATCGAAGCGCATAAAGCACATCCAAGGATGCGTCTTGACTCGGATCATGGCATAAACGACACGTCCATGGATGTGTAGACGCCCTGTGAATGCCAAGTGACTACACCCTTGGACGTTCTCTGTGGCGATAAATCAGCAGGGAAGCTGCGCCGATTCCGCGTCGGGCCACGCGAATGCGTCCGCGAATCCTACGATCGCCCCCGAAAGCTCATTCGCATACGCGCTGGCGACGCCATCCAGCTCCCGCGCGAGCACGTCGCTGACCGTTGTCCGCTCTCGCTCCGCAAAATGCTCCAGCATCGCCACCTGATGTCGCGGCAACCGGACGCGCAGATCGATCAACCGCGCAGCTTCCGGCACCACGCCCTTCGCATCGGCGCCGAGTGCGTCCTCGATCACCTCCGGTGTCCAGAGCTCCAGCGCCTTTGCCATCAACTCCTCGCGCCAGAGCCACTTGCCCAGGAAGTCGCCGTCACCTCCACCTCACCCGCCGCAATCGCCTGCGACATTTCGCCGCGCGACCATCCGAGGAGTACCGTAGCCTCGGCACGTTTCTCGTTCAGAGATCTCATCGTCGACCGGCGGACACATAGGCGTAGTAGTGCGTGAGTCGTCGCCCTTGACGCCCCCTCGGCCATCCTCCACCATCGCCGTAATGCATGGTCCCGCCATCCTCGCGCGCACCCTCACCGTCCCGATGCTCAAAGGCAAAGACACGCTCTGGCAGTACCATCCGCGCAGCGATCACCATTCGAAGGTCGCGTGCTGGGGGATTCTCTTCGACCTGCTGCAGCATTCGAAGCTCCTGCGTGAGCACGTCGCGTCGGGGCATGTGGTGTTCGGGATCAATCATGAGATGCGCGATTTCCGGACAGCCCGGAAGAAGGATCTCGATCTCGTCCTGGCGCGACCCGGTTCCGGTACGGTGAAGAAGCCGCTCACGTTCCGGGCGCTGATCGGGAAGTGGGGCATTCTTCTCGATGCGGACGAGCGCCAGATCCTCGAGGAGTTGCCGGATCCGGTGCAGCATCCGGTCGGTCCCGTTCACGTCGCACTCGAGGCAAAGGCGTGCATGACCGAGCATGGGAAGGCGCGGCCTCGGCTCTATGACGAGTTGAATTCGAGTCATGACGCGGTACACGGCTCGTCCGAGATGGCCATCGCGGCGGGGTTCGTGATGGTGAACATCGCCGAACGGTTTGTCAGCCCCGAATTGAACAAATTCGGCGGACCTTTGCGCGTGACTGAACACAAGCAGCCGCGCGTCACGGAGTCGGTGATCGAGAAAGTGCTCGAGATTCCACGCCGCGCCTCGACGTCGGCGCAGGGGTTCGACGCACTGGCGATCGTGGTGATCGATTGCACGAACGATGGCGTCACTCCCGTACGGATCGTGGACGGGCCTCCGGCGCCGGAGCCGGGTAATCCTGTGCACTATGACGCGATGATCGCCCGCGTTGTGCAGTTGTACGAGTCGAGGTTCCCGCACGCATGACGATAGGCGCCGCGCCGATTCGTCCGTTTCACCTTGCTGAAGCGCTCCAGCGCGTACGGAAGCCTGACGAGCATTCGACAAAGGCGAAACGGCAGTACTCCGACGACGTATCGCGCGAGTTTTCCGCCGAGGTCGAGTCGAGCCTGAGAACACACTTTCCGAACACGAACTCCGGAGGAGGCGTCGGTACGCCTGCGGCGAGCGCACAAGGGATAAAGAGCGTCGACGTGGCATTCACGATCGCGGGGTTGTTTCTCGGCCTCGGCGTCAGCATCAAAGCGGTCGGTCTTCCCGAGGGTAGCCGCGGGTACGGCCACAACTTCAAACGTCTGACCGAGGAGTGGACCACCGAGACCATCCTCTATCACCGCTACATGCCTGTCTCCATCATCGTTGGCATCCTCTTCCTGCCGTCGGACGCGGAACGCGACCGACCGAAAGCCTCCTCGCTCAATCACGCCGTCGAGAAGTTCCGCGGATTCCAGGGAAGGACTTCGATCCGCGACGACTTCGAGCTGCTCGAAAAGATCTACGTCGGTCTGTATGAGCAGAGCGGGAGGGTTCGTTTCGTCGATGTCGCCCATCACCTCGCGCCGCTGGAAATCCCGGCGGGGACGAAGGTGTCGACGTTCGAGCAGATCAAGGACGACTTGGTGCGGCTCTTCCGGCAGCGCAACCCGAAGCTGCGCGTCAAAGGCATGCCCGAGGTCGACGACAGCGGCGCTGTCACGGCAGCTTCGCCAGCACTCGACGAAGCGTTTTCAGACGACTGACGTCCTCGGTTTCGCACTCCCACACGACCAGCACGCGGTACCCCTGCTCGCGCAGCACTGCTTGCACCCGTGCGTCGCGGGTCATGTTCGAGTCGAACTTCTGCAGCCAGAAGTCGCGGTTTCGCGACGGCGTAGTGGCCCGTTTGCAGTGGGCGTGGCGGTGCCAGAAACATCCGTGAACGAAGACCGCCCACTTCCGACTGCGGTTCGCGATGTCGGGCGAACCGGCGAGGTCGCGATTGTGAACGCGGAAACGGCGGCCGAGCGCGTGGAGGAGCTTCCGGACGGTCAACTCGGGGGACGTGCCGTGCTGGCGAATGCGGCCGAGTCTCGCGGACGTCACGACGTCCACGACCAGATCATGGCGGGACGGCGCTGTCGAAGCATGAGATGGACGCGCGCGTCGCACGCGTCAGATGATCGCACGCATCGACTCGCCGCGTACGCGCGCCAGGTGTGCGCGAACGGCATCGAGGAACCCGGCGGGGAAGCGCAACTTGGCGATTTCGGCGCGGGAGAGGAACCCGGCCGTTGCTTTGACGGAGAGATCCTGCGTCTCATGGTGCAGGAACGTCTCTAGCGGCTCGGATGCGATTTGCAGCGGCCAGGTGGAGAGTTGGGCGCGATGGCGGCCTTTGCCGACGTTCGATGCGGCGATCGGCCACGCTTCGCTGACCCCGAGCTCGACGTCGCCGGCCGCGTCGTACACGCCGGGATTGCGGAGTCGCTTGCCAATCCAGGCGGCTGCGTCGACGGTCACGGCGTTCCCGATGAGCTTCCAGCGCGCGCCGCGCTTGCTCACCGCTTCCGCGGGTAGTGTCCAGTCCTCTTCGAAACCCTGCATCCGTTCGGCGTCGCGCAGATCGGGTTTGGCGATTTTGCCGGAGGGGAAGATGATCGCCGGCGGCGAAGGGATCCCGATCGTCGAACCGCCCTTGAGTGTCGGAACGGAGTCAACAGCCCAGCCGAGTCCGCGCAGACCTTCGGTCCAGTAAAAGCCACACGCGACTTCGCGGAATGAGCGGCTGTCTCGCGGCTCCGGCGCATCGTCGACGAAGAGGACGTTACGCGGGTCGTGGTGGAGCGAGGCGAGGATATAGATGCGCTCGCGCCGCTGCGGGACACCGAACGCACGGCTGTTAGCGACGCGGTACGCCCACTTGTAGCCGAGCCGTTCGAGCTCGGTCATGATCACGTCGAGCGCGCGCCCGCGTCCGAGTTGGAGCATGAAGGAGACGTTTTCGAGGAGGAGCCATTCGACGCGTTTCTTCTCGACGAGCCGGAAGACTTCGCCGATGAGTCCAGACCGGCTTCCGGCGATTCCGGCGGTCTTGCCAGCCTGGCTGAGGTCCTGACACGGGAATCCCGCCGTGACGAGCTCAGTCCCTTTCGGAAAGGCTTTCAACGCGCGGACGTCGTGCTGCTTTTTTGTTTTCGGGAAGCGTTCATCGAGGACAGCGACGGCGGATGGTTCGATCTCGCAGAGGAGTCTGGTCTCGTGTTCCGACCGTCCGAGTCCAAGTTCGATCCCGCCGATTCCCGCGAAGAGGCCGGCGACCTGGAGAGGCTCGCCGGCATACGCGCCGTCGAGCGCCGGGGCATCGGAGCGCTTGGTGCCGACGAGGCGTAGTTGAGAGGCGGGAGGAATCGGCATCTGCGTACGAGTGTAGCGGGGTTTCGTCCCTACACAATGCGATCTAATCCATGTAGACAGGGGCGCGAACTAGTAAGGGCCTGGAACGCTTGATCCGGGGCCCGAGGCACTACTGAATGTAGAGCGGCGCCGTGACCTGGCAACGGGCGAGCGGATGGACTGCGCCCGAAAGGGTGGGTTGAGACGCCGCCCCACGTTTTTCAGAAAGTGATGTGCCGCTCGTAATGGCACGTATACCCACCCGGATTCTTCTTCAGATAGTCCTGGTGATACTCCTCCGCCGTCCAGAACGTCTTCGCGGGCACGATCTGCGTCACCACCGGCCGCTTCCATGCTCCCGACTTATCGACGCGTGCTTTCACTGCTTCGGCGATCCGGCGTTGCTCTTCGCCGTGGTAGAAGATCACCGATCGGTACGACGTGCCGACGTCGTTTCCCTGGCGGTTCAGCGTGGTCGGGTCGTGGATCTTGAAAAAGTAGAGCAGGATCTGCTCGTACGAGATCTTCTTCGGGTCGAAGAGCAGCTCGACCGATTCGGCGTGGCCTTCGTGGTTCTCGTATGTCGCGTTGGGGACGTCGCCGCCGGTGTAGCCGACTGTGACGTGCTCGACGCCGGGAAGCTTGCGGAGCAGCTCCTCGAGGCCCCAGAAGCAGCCGCCGCCGAGGGTTGCTTTTTCTAGATGGGGAGCGGGAGTTGCGGCGCCGAGGTTCATGGCGAACAGCATAGTAAACATAGCGATCATTGCTTCACCACCACATCTGAATATGCATCGAACAGCGACGTCACCCACACCTCCGGCACCTTCGCGCCGCGCTTTAGCGTGATCTCGATCGGCTGGTTGGTCTCGCCGACCGCATCGCGGCCGAGCATGACGCGTGCTTCGACCGGCTCGCCGGTCTCGGCGTCGCGGGCCTTCACCGTCACCTTGTTCACACCGGCGCGGAGCTTGGCGGGTGTCATCTCCACGATCATCTTCGGCGGAGGGGCGGGGAGGGGGATGGTCACGGCCGGGTACAGATCGGGCCTGAGCGTCAGCGTCGGCGCGACGAGATCCTCATGTCCCTCGGCGTTCTTCACGCGGTTGTACTTGTGCGTCCATTTGAACGGATAGCCGGTCGACGTCCTGCCGGTCGGGTTGGCGGGGGCGCGGATGACCTGCTTGTCGAGCTCGATGTCGGCGCGCACCGGGACTTTCGTGTCGGGATCGATGGCGTAGACGAAGATGTCGCCCTTGTAATCGCGCGGGATCGTCGACGGGACGATCCAGACGATCGGCGGCTTGGTGTGCATCGCATCGAGGCCCTGCTCGTGCGCGCACTCCTGTCCTTGTTTGGCGTACGCGCTGGCGTGCATGTCGACGCCGAGAGCCCAGATCTCGGTGAAGTTGCGGCACTGCTCGTTGTCGAACTCGCCCGCGGACTTCGGGAACTCGCGATCGCACACCGCGCGGTATTCGTTGATCAGCAGGTCGTCGCAGAAGAGGAAATTGTTTCCCGGCGTGGCGAGGCAGGTGGCGTGCTTGCGGCAGATCGGCGCGTACAACTTGATCAGCTGATCGTAATGATCTTCGAACCACTTCCCGTCGGGCGAGAGGCCGAGCATGGTGAACGCCGCGTTCCGCAGCTGAGTCCGGTCGTAGCTCTCGCACGTCTGCTTCAGCGCGCAGGGGCTCGGCGTGAAGTCGTCGGGGAACGTGGCGCGCGGCGCTTCCTGCGCGTAAGCGATGGAGGCAGCGAGGAAAAGAAAGGAGATGACGGCGTTTCGCATCGGTCGGTATACGCGCGTCAGTGGAAGCGCGTTACGACAAAAGCGATGTCATCCTTGAATTCTTCCGTGGTGGCGAAGGAGCAGATGTCGGCGTAGATGCGGTCGTAGACCTCGCCGAGGTCGGCATCGCCGCTCTTTTCCAGCAACCGCGCCACGCGATCGATCGAATAGAACTCGCCGCTCGACGTGCGTCGATCGGTGAGGCCGTCGGTGTAGACGAAGAGCGTGTCGCCGGAGCTGATCGTCGTGCGGCATTCCTCGTACTCCATCTTCGGCATTGCGCCGAGGAGATGGCCCGGCTGCTCGACGACGTCGGTGCGGTGCTCCTGGCTGCGATGCAGCAGGAACGCCGGATGCGCGGCGTTCGCGTAGACGAGGCTGCCGTCGCTGTCGATGCGCAGCAATTGCGCGGTGGCGTATTGCGCCGGCAGGCTGACGGTGAAGAGGAAGTCGTTGAGATGCGACATGAACGTCGCCAGCGAGTCATGCGCCGCGGCCTCGGTGTGCAGGTAGCTCTTGAGCAGCGACACGAGGATCGCCGCCGGCAGTCCGTGTCCCGACACGTCGGCGACGAAGAGGTACATCAGATCGTCCTGCACGAAGTAGTCGTAGAAATCGCCGGAGAGCGTCTCGCTCGGGATGTATGCGGCGCGCACCTGGATGCGCGGCGCGGTGAACGTCGACGGCGGGACGAGCGCCTCCTGCACGCGCCGCGCGATCTGCAGGTCGCGCGACATCTGGTGATTCACGCGCCGCAGCTCGTCCTGATACTCCTTCACGCGCAGCAGTGCGCCGAGGCGCGCGAACAGCACCTCGGCGTCGGAGCCCTTGGTCACGAAATCGTCGGCGCCTGCGCCGAGGCCGTCGACGACATGCTGCGGCGTGTCGGCCCCGGTCAGCATCAGCACCGGGATGGTGTGCAACTGCTCGTGCGACTTCACGCGCCGCGTGACTTCGAAGCCGTCCATGACCGGCATCCGATAGTCGACGACGATCGCGTCGGGATTGACCTGAATGGCCAGCCGCAAGCCTTCCTCGCCCGACGTCGCGGGAACGACGTCGAAGCCGCGCCGTTCGAGGACCCGGCGCGTGACAGCGACGTCGTTCGCGTTGTCATCGATGAGGACGATGCGGCGGCCCCGCCGTGCCGCGGTGCGGTTGCTATCCTGCCGCTCCCTTGGCATCAGCGTGACTACTGTCATTCGCCTCCCTCGTACAACTTGTACCCGCGGTGCACGCGATCTTCGCTCAGGCGATGGCCGAGCTTTTCGCTCAAGCGCTTCTCGAAACCGCTCACGCCGTTTTTGTCGGCGCCGGTGAGGATGGCGACGAACTCCCCGTTGTTGTTGTGGCAGACGATGTCTTCCTGCCGGCAGAGCTTCACCATCTCGCGATGGAGGTCGGGATCGTCGTCGTTCGCCTTGATCCAGTAGACAGCGAACGGCGAGTCGAACTTCGACACGGTCTCGATGTTCCGCTGCAGCTTGTCGTTGAACTCCGGGTCGAAGCTGATGTCGTTGCCGTTCTTCGAAAGCAGTGAACGGTTCTTCGGCTGCGAGGCGGTGTCGCCCGATTTCATGAGCAGCATCATCTCGTCGGCGGTCACCGAGCGGACGGCCTTGGAGCGCGTGGTGAGGCGGCGTCCGCTGCGGCGGATCAGCGCGTCGACACGGGCGCGGAACTCGCCGGCGTGGAACGGCTCGCCGATGAAGTCGTCGGCGCCGGCGCGGAGGTAGAGCACTTTGTCCGACTGCCGGTTGGCGTACGGCGAGATGAGGGCGAGCGAGGAGGTCGAGGTCTGCGCGAGGTCGAGGATGGCGCTGACCGCGGCCGCGCTGCGCGCCGGCGAGATGAGCACGAGTCCCGGCCGGTCGCGTTTCGCGCGCTCGACGCCGGCCTGCACGTCGTTCTCCGCGTGGATCGTGTAGAGCGAGCCGAGGGCCTCGGTCACGCGGCGGACGGTGTCGGGCTGCGCGCCGATGAGCAGCACGCTGCGGTTCGTCTCCGCCGTGTCTTCCCACGGCTTCGTCACGTCGCTGACCTGTTCGTCGTCGCCGCGGTAGTTGATCAGGCCGCGGCCGTCGAGGATGCGGTAGTGGGCCGAGAGATTCTCGTTGTTCGCGTAGCGGAGCTTCGACAGGCGCATCAAGCGGCCGCCGGTGGCCTGGTCCTGCGACAGCGCGATGACGCCGAACGCGCTCTGCTCGAGCGTGCGGATGATCGCGTTGTGCTCCGCGTCGTCTTCGTCGCCGGCCACGAGGATCGTCGTCACCGGCAGGTCCTCCAGCGCGTTGATGAGCGACTGGGTGAGGGTCAGCGCGAAGTGACTCGAGTACGAGGTGTTGATCAGGGTGAAGACGGGATCGATGACCAGCCGTTTGGCGCCGGTCGCCTTGATGCAGTCGGCGAGCTCTTCGACGATGGCGAGGATGTCGGCCGGACTTTCGACCAGCTCGAAATAGCGCGTCGACGGGTTGAGGATCGCCAGCTGTTTGCGTTTGACCGCTTCGCCGATCTGGAAGCCGATGGCGCGGGCCTGGGCCAGGACGTTCTCCGGTTTCTGGTCGGTGATGAGCACGCCTGGCTCGTCGTGCTCGAGACCGCGGGTGAGGAACTGCAGGCCGATGACCGATTTGCCGATTCCGGTCGGCCCTTTGACCACGTAGACATGGTTCGGCAGCAGGCCGCCGGCGCCGTAATCGACGAGGTCGATACCACTGATGATGCGATTCGTCGGATTCACTGCGGTTTGCTGCGACGCCGCGCTGACTTCGGCCACGGGCTCTGTCAGCGGCAGCGGAACATCCGTTCTGGCATTCGGGAGACGCGGGGCGTCATCACCCGATCGCACTTCAGTCGATCCGTTCATGAGGTTTCTCCAATCTCTGTCACCTGTTGAAGAGGGGCGAAAGCAACAGGTGGGCCAGCGCCAGTCCTACACCGCGGCCATCGACCGATCGTGCCACTTGCGCAGCACCGCCAGCGCCACCACCGCCCCCACGCACGCCATCGCCATGTCCTTCTGCGTGTCCCACACATCGCCCTGCGTCCCGAGGAACGCCTCGGCGGCCGTCCCGGTGAGAGCGGCGACGGCCCACTCGAGGAGCTCGTAGAGGGCGCTGATGGCGGCACACATGGAGAAGACGACGACGTTGAGCCATGCGTCGCGGCGGTAGCGGGCGAGGCGGATCAGGATTTCGCGCGCGGCGATGGCGGGGACGAAGCCCTGCGCGAAGTGGCCGATGCGGTCGTAGTGGTTGCGAGTGAAGCCGAACCACTCCTGCATCCACGCGCCGAGCGGCACCTGCGCGTACGTGTACTTGCCGCCGAGCATCAGGATCATGGCGTGGATGGCGATGAGGACGTAGAGCAGGTTCGAGAGGCGGAAGCGGCGATACGTCGCGACGAGGACGATGCCGGCGATGACGGCGGGGAAGACCTCGAGCACCCAGGTGAAGCGATCGTGCGGATGGATGCCGCTCCAGACGAATACGGCGAGCGTCAACGCCAGCAGAAAGAGTTGGGGTCGCATCTGGAAACTCAACTTAACGTCCGCCTCACAACCCGTTAAGTTGAGTTTCCAGATGCGACCCCAACTACTTTACTTGAATCTGATCGGCGGTCGAGACTTCCTGCTCGCTGTTGAAGATCGTTCGCGCGAGCTGCTGATACTCGGCGTAATTTCCGGTGCGCGGACGCACCGCCTCGCCCGGGTCGGCGAGCCGCGTGACGTCGAAGGTCTCGGAAAACGGCTTGAGCGAGACGTGCCGGATGTCGTCTTTGCGGATGTCGTGAAAGCCGCGATAGAGCGTGATGAGCTGCGGCACGGTCAGATTCGTCTCGGTCTTGTTCGACAACGACCGCGCCGCACCGATGAGCTTGATCATGTCCTGCGCGCCGCGGCCGGCGATGCGATCGCGCAGTGCATTGATGACCTGCTGCTGGCGCAGCTCGCGCGCGAAGTTGTCCCCCTCGGGCCCGAGGACGTAGCGGTAGCGCGTGTAGGCGAGGGCGCGCTTGCCGTTGAAATGCTGCCGGCCGCGCGGGAAGCCGTCCTGGAAGAGATAGTCGTAGAAACCGCGCTCGACGAAGACGTCGATACCGCCGAGGTCGTCAATCAATTTCTCGAAGGCGGCGAAGTCGATGCGCACGAAGGCGTGCACCGGCTGCTTGAGGATCGTCGCGACCGTGTCGCTGAGGAGCCCCGGCCCTTTGCCGGGATACGCGCTGTCATTGCCGATCGCATGCGCGGCATTGATGCGATGCGCGCCGTGCGAGCCGAGGCGCACCCATAAGTCGCGCGGAATGGAGATCACCGCGGCGTGGCGCGTCGACGGCTTGAGGCTGACGAAGAGGATCGAATCGGCGAGGTCTTTTCCGCTCCCGGGATGCGCATCGCCGCCGACGCCGATGAAGAGGATGTTGATCCGATCCTGGCGCATGCCGTCGGCAAAATGGTTCGGCACGCGGCCGTGCGAAGGCGAATAGGCGAAATAGAGCGCGACGCCGCCGAGGACGATCAGTAATCCGAAAATACTGAACAGCGTGTATTCGAGGACGTGCTGGACGCGTGTCGGCTTCGGTTCTTCGGTGACGGGACGCTGTTGGTGGTTACCCGATGCATCCGGGTTGAATCGGCGGTAACGCGAGTATCGGGGGCTCATGGGCGGGAGCCTCTTGTGCAATCGAAGTTCCCACGGCATCTGTTTTGAAGCCGCAGCGTCGCATGACACGGAAACTTCCCTTCATTGCAGTGCTTCTCTTCGTGGCGGTGGTCGCGCGCGCCGACTGGACGAACATCGCGCCCGGAATCGATTACCAGGAATTCGCGGACGAGGGGAGCGATATCCACGTCACGCGGATCGATCTGACCAACGACGCATTACAGGTCGTGGTGTCACGCGAAAGCGAGCGCGGCCTCAGGGTGAGCGAGTTCGCGAAGCGGAACAAAGCGCTCGTGGCGATGAACGGCGATTACTTCGACGAGAAGTTCAAGCCGATCGGTCTGACCATCGGCCCATGCGGACCGTGGGAGGGATCGAAAGACACGAGGCGCGAGGGCGTCGTGGCGATCGGCGAGCGCAAGGCGTCGATCCGGCGGCAGGCGGAGATCATGGATCCGCCCGAGAACTGGGTGGCCGAGGCGATCTCGGGATGGCCGGCGCTGGTGGTCAATTGCGAGGTCGTGAAGCCGCTGCCGGGGAGCGCCGCGTTTACGGCCTCACCGCATCCGCGCACGGCGGTCGGACTGTCTCAGGATCACAAGACGCTCTATTTCGTGGTGGCCGAGGGGCGGCGGACCGGGGTGCCGGGACTGACGCTGCGGGAGCTCGCGACCTTCATGCACGACGAGCTCAGCATCTGTTCGGCGATGAACCTCGATGGCGGCGGCTCGGCGGCGATGTGGGTGGATGACAGGATCGTCAATCGCCTGAGCGACGGCGTGGAGCGGAGAGTGGGAAACCACATCGGCGTAATTCTGCGCACCGATTTCACGGCTTGTGACCCATCAGTGGAATCGACATTGCAGAGTGGCGCTGTCGAGAGGCAGTAAGACTTCCGCCGTAAGCCGCAGTAAGCCGCTGTACAAGCATCAAAGCCCGTAATACCAAAGGAAGGTCGCCGCTATGAGGTCAGGAAAGTTTCTTTCCGCTCTGATGCTGTCGCTGTCGGCGCTCTGTGCGATTCCGGTCCTTGCCCAGAGCGATCATGAACAACAAATCAAGCTGAGTCGGGAGTACATCCAGTCGGGTCGCTACTATGAGGCGTCGCAGATCGCGGCGCGTCTGCTGGCGATCGATCCCAATGACACCGAGGCCGCCGCGATCCGCGATGACGCCTCGGCCGGACTGAAGACGCTCCTGAACCAGCGCGTCGCCGAGGCCGAAAAGAGCGGCGATCAGCTCGCTCTGGCCAACGCGTATTTCGATGCCGGACGCTACGATGCCGCACTCGACTTTTATGGGAAATTGCCGGCGTCGTCGCGCGATCGCGACGTCCGTCTGCGCGAGGCGCGGGCGATGGCGTGGTCGGGACGCTTCGACGCCGCGGAGCGCTCCTATTCGGCGCTGCTGAAAGAAGAATCGTCGCCCGAATTGCAGCTCGAATACGGACGCCTGCTCTCCTGGATGGGAGCGAGCAAGCCGGCGGTGGCGCACCTGCGCGCGCTCGACCAGCAGCTCGGAAACGAGGAGACGGCGGTCGCGCTGGCGAACGCCGAGGCGGTGAGCGGAAATCGGGAAGAGGCAATCAGGCTGCTGACCGATTTCACGGCGAAACACCCCGACGCGATCCAGGCGAACGCGCTGCTGCGCGATTTGCGCGCGTCGCCGGAGCTGCGGGTCGAGCACATCAATCACCTGATCGACGCCGAGCCGTACAACCTCGCATTGCGCACCGAGCGCGCGCGGATGAACCTCGAGCGCGGGCATTACAACCAGGCGCTCAATGACGTGCAGTTCGTCCGCGAGAACAGCAGGAAGAAGGTCGAAGGGCTCGATGCGATCGAGAAGGAAGCGCGAGCCCGGCGCGAAGACGAGCTGAAGTCGCTCTCCGCCAAATTGGCCGCGCTGAAGGCAAACGATCCGAAGAATCCGGACGAGGTGCTTTCACTGGCGAAGGCGTACGTCGGCCTTGGCGATTACGACAATGCGATCGCGTTGTACGAGCAATATCTCGCCCTGCGGCCAAACGACACCGAGGCGCGAATTCAATACGCGCGGGTCCTGAGCTGGGATCGCCGCTATGCGCAGGCGAGCCGGCAGTTCGAGAAGCTGATCGAGCAGAATCCCGATCGCGCGGACTTGAAGCTCGAATACGCGCAGAACCTCTCCTACGACTCGAATTTCACCGATGCGCTGCACATGTTCAGCTCGCTGACCGATCTCTCCGACAATCCGCGCAAGGAGCTCTACTCCGACGTTCCGCCGCGCGCGTACTACAACATGGGGCAGATCTACCGCTGGTACGGCTGGACGGAGCACGACGTGCTCGATCAGAACCGCGCGCTGGCCCTGGACAGCAGTTACACGGCGGCGCAGCGCGAGCTCGACCTGGCGCGGCATACACGTCCCAGCTCCACGCTCGACGCGCGTTACACGTACTCCACCGATTCGAACGACTTCACGCTCAAGCGCGCCGATCTCGACGCCGCGAAGTGGACCTCGCAGCGGACGGCGTTCGACATCGGCGTCGGCCGTCATGAGTTCGAGCGCCTCGGCAACGAGGTCTATGCGAACGCGATCAGCGGCGGCGCGCTCTATCGTCTCAATGACAACACCTCACTGCGCGGCCGCATCGGCGCGAACTTCTACGACCAGGGCCTCGGGACGCGTCCCTTCTTCGGCGCGGGGGCGACCTGGCTGCCGAATCTGCAGAGCCGCGCGGCGCTCGACTTCAATCATTACGACCTGGTCTACGACGTCTTCACGCTGCAATCGCTGACCACACCAACGAACGGAACGCTGTTGCGTGATCCGATCTCCATCAACGATTTCCGCGGCCATTACGACTACAACAGCGGCGGTTTTCTCAGCTATCTCGCCGACGCGTCATACGGCTTCATCTCCGACGACAACAAACGGGCCGCGGCGCACGGGGTGGTGGCGTTCCGCATCCTCAAGGCGCCGTTCGTGGCCTTGAAGGCGGACGGGCGGTGGCTGTCGTACGACTTCCGCACGAACCGCTACTGGTCGCCGACCGATTACCGTTCGCTGGCCGGCGTCGCGCAGGTGGGGCAGAACATCCGGGACCGTTTCATCTGGAGCGCCGAGGTGAAGTACGGGAGATCGTGGGAAGGGAACGCCAACTCCGACCTCCGCGCGTATGACGTGACGGCGACAGTGCCTGTCTCCGACGCCTTCGACATCGTCGGCAATTACGGGTACGGCAAGAGCGGGCGCCTCGACTCCGTCTTCGGCAACAGCGGGACGGACATTACGAACTACTGGCAGCGGCACTGGTACGTCGGCATACGGGTGAAGCGATTGTTCGCCAGTGACGACCAGCGCGGCCGGAATCCTTATTACTTCGACAACAGTTCGCTCGCCGGTTCGCCGGTCCTGCCCCCGGAGGTCCACTAATGGCCACCATCGTCAAGAAACCAATGAATCCCAAGCTGCAATTGATCATCTCAATTGCGGTCATCGTCTGTGTGGTCGTCCTCACCATCTTCCTCTTCCGGTATCCGCAGAAACTCGGCCCCATCTTCGTCGCCGCTCTCGTCGTGACGCTAGCCAGCTTCCTGCTGCTGCTGATCCTGCGGCATTTCATCGTCATCTGGTTCAGCTACCTCCATCAGCGCGAGCTCTCGAACGGCGAGGCGTACGAGAACTATCCGTTCGTCTCGATCATCGTGCCGGCGTACAACGAGGCGGAGGTCATTCAATCGTCGCTCGCGTCGCTATTGGAGCTGCGCTATCCGTATTACGAGATCATCGCCGTCGATGACGGCTCGACCGACGCCACGTTCGAGAAAATGCGGGAATTCGAGGGGAATCATTACGGCGTGCGGGTGTCGGTTTACCGGAAAGAGAACTCCGGCAAGGCGGACACGCTCAATTACGGGATCCGCCGCTCGAAGGCGCCGATCGTGGTCTGCATGGACAGCGATTCGCGCCTCACCGCCGACGCCCTTCGCTATGCCATCGCCCACTTCAAGGACCCGCACGTCGGCGCCGTCGCCGGAAACGTGAAGGTCATCAATCGCCACAATATCTGGACGAAACTGCAGGCCCTGGAGTACATCGAAGGTCTCAATATCGTCCGCAATGCCCAGGCGTACTTCCGCTCCGTGAATGTCATCCCCGGACCGATCGGCATCTTCCGCCGCACGGCGATCGAGGCGACGGGCGGGTATGACAGCGACACCTTCGCCGAGGACTTCGACATGACGGTGAAGATCCTCGCGGAGGGGTGGAAGATCGATTATGAGCCGAAGGCCGTCGCGTATACCGAGGCGCCGGAAGAGCTGCTCGACATCATCCAGCAGCGTTATCGCTGGTCGCGCGGAATTCTGCAGGCGCTGCGCAAGCAGCGGCATCTCTTGACGCAGAGCAGCGGCGCGATCACGACGCCACTGTCGCTCTGGTACATGATTTTCGAGGGGCTGGTCTGGCCGGCGATGAACATCTTCGCCAACCTCTTCTTTGTGTGGATCGCGCTCCTGTACGGCATGACCAAGCTGCTCGTCTTATGGTGGATGCTGCTCACGGTGCTCGACCTGTTGATCGCCATCCACGCCACATTGATGGAGAAGGAATCGATGTGGCTCGTGCCTTATGCGGTGCTGTACCGCTTCTTCTACATTCTCATCATCGACGTCACGAAACTCTTCGCCACATTGGAGGAGCTGTTCGGCCTCGACATGTCGTGGGGAAAGCTGGCCCGCAGGGGCCGGATCTAAAGGACAAAGACCATGCACTTCGACTGGGTGAACATTCTCGCAACCGTCATTTTCGTTTCCATCGTCGTGACCCTGATTCTCGCCGTGGCGTCGTACTTCGCGTACAAGGTGCGTGAGTCGCGCCGTCCGAAGAGCGCCTCCGATCTGCGCCGGGAAGGACAGACCAAGGCGTTCTTCAACCAGTACAACCCCGAGCAGCCGGCGAGCGGGGCGGCAGTCGCGGACACGAAGTGAGTGAGGCGGCACAAACATCTCGCGGTCTACGGCCTGGTGATGGCGCTGGTCGTTGCCGTCGGCGCCCTCGCCATCTGGTCGTTCATTGAGAGGCAGTCGCTCGTCGTCGTCACCGAGCCGCTGCCGAAGGTCACGATCGTCACGCTCGACCCGCGCTCGCCACTCGTGGCGGCGTGGGTCCGGCTGCTGACCAGCGCGCAATTCGCGCCGACCGTCGTCACCGCCGACAAGCTCGATCCCAATGACGACGGGGTCATCGTCTTCTGCGACATCGCCCGCATCCCCGCCACCCGCAGCCGCGCGCTGGTCTTCATCGGATCGACGCTCGCATCCGACCGCGGCGTATCCGACGACGCGATCCATCTCTCCGAAACGATGTCGCCGCTGCTGGCGCGACTCGTTCCGGGCTTCGAATTCTCGACGCGGCGGACTGAAGTCGCGCTGCTGAAAGAAACGTCGCGGATGGTGATCGACGCGCGCTGGCGCGGCAACGCGCGCGCCGCGGTGATGCATCTGGAGGAAGGGAACAAGCGCCTCGTCTGGTTCGGCTTCGATCCCGGCGCGCTCAACAATCCGGACGATTCGCGATTGCAGCTGCTGCTGCGCACCGCGTTTCGCTGGGCCGCCGGACAGCCGATCTCCGACGGTGCGGTCGGCACGCTCACGGCGGAGGGACGGCGCAAGGCGCGCGCGGAGCGGTTCGCGTTCAGCGTCGACCGGCTCGAGGATCCGCGCCTCTTTTCGATCCGCATGACCAACCGCGGTACGCTGCCGCTGCAGAAGCCGACGGTGAAAATCTGGTTGCCGCCGGGCGTGACGCGGGTCGAGCTGGCGGGGAGCCTGATCATGCGACGCGGCGCGACGCTGCACCGCGAGCCGGACGATGCGGCCTGCCTGATCTCGCTGCCATCGCTCGGCCGGAACGAAGATCGCATCATGAAGTTGAAGGTGGTGAAGGAGCGTGACCTTGCAGCTGCAACGCGGGCAACTCGATGAAAACGAGCAGATGATCAGCCGGCAGATCATCGCCCGTGGGATCACCGACCAGCGCGTGCTCGACGCCTTCCGCTCCGTCCCGCGCGGGATGTTCGTTCCCCCGCAGCATCGCGCCTCGGCGTACGACGACACGCCGCTGCCGCTGGAGCGCGGCCAGACGATCTCGCAGCCGTTCATCGTCGCCTTCATGACCGAGCTGCTGCGATTGCGGGGCGACGAGAACGTCCTGGAGATCGGCACCGGCTCCGGCTATCAGACGGCGATCCTGTCGCGCCTCGTGCGTCACGTCTACAGCGCGGAACTGGAGCCCGACCTCGCGCGCACGGTCGCCGACCGCCTCACGCAGCTCGGCATCGACAACGTCACGCTGGCCACCGGCAACGGCCTCGAGATCTTCCGCGACCGCGGCCCGTTCGACGCCATCCTCTCCGCCGCCGCCCCCGCCCGCCTGCCGGAAGAACTGATCGACCAGCTCGCGGAGGGCGGGCGCTGCATCATCCCGGTGGGGGAGGCGGAGCAGCAGAATTTGTGGCTGATCGAGAAGAAGGATGGACGGGTGACGCGGAGGTCGTTGGATGCGGTTAGGTTTGTGCCGCTACGGACGTGATGAGCTGTTGAGCGATTGAGGCGTTTAGGCGTTGAGCGGCTCAACGGCTGAACGCCTCAACCGCTCAACGGCTCGGCCCAAAGTAGTGACATCTCGAAGTACACGTCTCCTCGATCGTCACGCGATACAAAATAGGGATCTGCGGCGCGAGGCGGTTCCAGAGCCAGACGGCGACCATTTCCGAGGTCGGGTTGGCGAGGCCTTCGATCTCGTTGAGGCAGTAGTGGTCGAGCTGATGGACGATCGGGTCGACCACTTTTTTCAGGTCGGCGAAGTCGATCAGCCAGCCGGTTTTTGGGTCGACTTCGCCGCGCACGGCGACTTCGCCGCGGAACGAATGGCCGTGCATGCGGCGGCACTTGTGGCCCTCCGGCACGCTCGGCAGCCAGTGTGCCGCTTCGAATCGAAAGTCCTTCACCAGTTCGACGAAATGTGATTGCATCGGCAGCGCAGAACGCAATGGGTACCTGTTTTGCTCCCAACGAAGAAGTATGAGCGCAGCTCCGATGAATGACGACTACCGATCGCTGGGGACGATTTTCAAAGACCTCAGCGCCGACATCTCCACGCTGTTCCGCAGCGAGATCGCCCTCCTCAAGCTGGAGATCAAAGACACCGTGGCCAAGCTCGGCGGCGGGACGGCGATGTTCGCCGGCGCGGTGTTCCTGGCCCTCTTCGGCCTGGCCTTCCTCTTCGTGACCATCACCCTCGGCCTGGTGGCGCTCGGCGTCCCGGCGTGGCTGTCGACGCTGATCGTGACGGTCGTCCTCTTCGCTGCCGCCGCGGTGCTGGCGATGATGGGGAAGAAGAAGTTCGCCGCCATCGAGTTCGTGCCGAACGAATCGATCCAGCAGATCAAGAACGACGTCGACTCGATCAAATCCGACATCGCCCGCATCAGGAGCCGTTAATGCCCGACATTCAGGATGAGAAGGCCCACGTGGAGCAGGCGATCGAGCGCGCGCGCGACGGCATCAGCGTCCGTATCGACGAGCTCGATCAGCGCATCCGCACGCAGTACGACGCGAAGCGTTTCGTGGCCGAGCATGCGACGCAGATCGTCGCCGGCGGCGCGGTCCTCGGGCTGCTCGCCGGCTTCGGCTTCCCCAAACCGCTCCGCCGCCTGATCCAGATCGGCGTGCCGCTCGGCCTCATCGCCTGGAAGGTGAAACAGACGATGGACGTCGACGGAGACGCTATCCTTCCGTAGTGCGATCGATCTGTGCCGCTCTCCTTCTTTTCACTGCCTGCGCGACGGCTCCGCCACCCGAGCCTCCGGACCTCGACATCCGCGCCACGGTGATCGCGGAGTACAACGTGATCTCCGGCCCCGCCGGACGCCGCGACTGGAATGTGTTCAAGGAGCTCTTCACCCCCGACGGCCGGATCGACGGTCTGACCCCTGCCGATTACGTCACGCAGAAGAAGCCGTGGTTCGATGAGAACGGACTGTTCCAGCATCCGACGTCGATGAAGGTCGAGCGTCACGGCGACACCGCGCACGTCGAGGCGGTGGATGAATCGCGCCACGCGTCGAACGACGAGAAACCGTACGCACAGGGCGCGACGTCGTTCGACCTGGTGAAGATCGGCGATGCCTGGAAGATCGCGACGATCGTGACGAAGTGATCAAGGTCGCGCATCTCACCGCGATCCGCGGCGGCCGCCGCATCCTCGATGACGTGAGCTTCGAAGTCCGCGACGGCGAGATCCTCGGCGTGATCGGCCCGAACGGCGCGGGGAAGACGACGCTGTTCGAGTGCATCGCGGGATTGCAGGCGATCGATTCGGGGACGATCGATCGGGGGGCGGGGCTGTTCTACATGCCGGATGGGGTGAAGCCGTGGCCGGATCAGACGGTTGCGTGGACGTTGAGAATTTTTGCGGAGATGTATGGGGCACAGACAGGAGTGTCTGTGCCACATGTAGCACAGACACTCCTGTCTGTGCCGGTCGCCAATCTCTCCAAAGGCGAGACCAAGCGCCTCGACATCGCGCTCGCGCTCCTCGCCCCCCACCCTGTCCTCTTTCTCGATGAACCGTTCGACGGACTCGATCTGCGTCAGGTGCGGGCGACGATGGAGCTGTTGCGCGACGTCCGGCGCACGCTCGTCCTTTCGATCCATCAACTGCAGGACGCGGCGCGGATCTGCGATCGGTTGCTGCTGCTGAATGAGGGCCGCGTCGTCGCGACCGGCACACCCGCGGAGCTCGGCAATCTCGAAGAGGCGTTCCTTGCGCTCACTTAGAGTCCTCTTCCGCAAAGACCTCGGGGAGCTGTTCGCGTCGCGCGCGTTCTGGCTGACGCTGCTCGCGATCGGGCCGCTCGTCGGGCAGGCGTTCATCCAGGCGGTGGACACCTACGCGGAGGTCAGCGCCGGCGCGCTGCCGCAGGGGCTCTCGCCGCTCGACGGCATCGTCGTCCCGTCGCTCGGCGCGTACGAGCTGGCGATCATGCTGCTCTTCCCGTTCGTCGCCATCCGCACGATCTCCGCGGAGCGGACCTCCGGCGCGCTGAAGCTGATCCTGCAGTGGCCGGTGTCGCGCGCGGCGCACGTGCTGTCGAAACTGAGCGCGCTGCTCGTCGCGTGGCTGCTGTCGCTGATCGCGTTCGGCCTCGCGATGGCGCTCTGGTGCAGCTACGGCGGACATCTCGATGGCGGCGAGGTGGCGAACGTGCTCCTCGGGTACACGCTGCGATTCGTCTTCACCGCGGCGATCGCGATGTGCGCGGCGGCGCTCGTGCCGGGAGCGGCGAATGCGGCGGTGGTCGTGCTCGCGTTCACGATCGGGACGTGGGCGCTCGACTTCCTGGCGACGGGACGCGGCGGCATCTGGCAGACGCTCGCGTCGTACACGCCGGCCGCGGCGCTGCGCTCGTTCGAGCGCGGACTGCTGCGCGTCGACGTGATCGCGGTGATGCTGATCATCACGATCGTCGCGCTCTACATCACGGCGCGGTTTCTGAACCTCGGATCGATCACCGCGGCGGCGATCGCGGTGATCATCGCGGCGGCGGCGATCGTCGCCGCATCGCGCGTGAACGTCAGCGCCGATCTCTCCGAGGATCGCCGCAGCTCGTTCTCACCGGCGGACGAGCGCGCGCTGCGATCGATCAAAGAGCCGCTGACGATCACCGTCTGGCTGGCGGCCGAGGATCCGCGCATGAACGACTTCGAGCGGAACGTCCTCGTGAAATTGCGGCGGACGATGAGCATCCGCGTGAAGTACCCGCTCGAAGGACGCACCGGGCTGTTCGGCGATCAGTACGGCCAGATCGAGTACCGCCTCGGCGGCAGGACGGCGGTCAATCGCTCGACCACCGAGGAGATCGTGCTCGAGACGATCGACGAGCTGGCGGGAGTGCCGGTGCCGCCGCATTCCGAATCGGCGTACACCGGCTACCCACTGAGGGACGGGTTGGAGAACCCGTCCTACGTTTACGTGATCTTCTACGTGCTCTGGCCGATCGTCATTTTGCTGGCCGCACGTCGAAGTCGGCGAACTGGCTGACGCTGTCGGTCTTCGACCAGAGTCCCACTTTTCCCGACACCGGCTCGGCCAGCGTGTACTCGAGCAGCAGCTTGTCGTCGAGGTAGCCGCGCAGCGTCGTGCCCGACGTCGCGATCTTCATCCGGTGCCAGTCGCCCATGTTGAGGTGGACGTTCTCCGTCCCCTTCTTCACGAAGCTGCGCTTGCCGTTCTTGAACGTCCAGAGCACGAGGTTGTCCTCTTTGCCGTTGAAGCGGACGGTGAGGTAGTCGCCGTTCGGCTTGAGGTTGAAGAGGATGCCGGCGCATTGATCGAGCTGTCCGCTGACGAGGCGGAAGCGCATCGAGATCTCGCCGTCGCGGAAGTCGCCGACGTCTTTCGCCACGGCGTACGGGAAGTAGGCGTACGCCTTGACGCTGTCGATGAACTCCTCGTGATGCGCGCCGTAGATGCGGCGTGCGTTCGCGGCGAGGCCGGCCGAGGGCTGGCCTTTGATCCATTGCCGGCCGTCGACCTGGACGATGTCTTTCGACACCGTCCAGTCGCCGACGATCGGGAGAAACGACTTCGGGGCGATGAGTGAGAAGAAGAGTGTGAGTGCGAGCATGAGTTTTCAGAAGATGTAGCGGAGCTGGATCTGGTACATGCGGGGCGGATCGACGTTGGCGAACGCCGGCAGTGCGGTCGGCGTGTTGACGGCGGAGACGAGCTGGCCGAACGTCGGGCTCGGCGTGCCGGTGTCGCCGTAGACGGTCTGGGCGCGACCGAGGTAGTTGCCGTGGTTGAGGAGGTTGAAGCCCTCGAGGCGGAGGAGGATCGGACCGACGCGTCCTTCGATGAAGGCGCCCACTTCCGACGTCGCGGTGCCGCGGAAGGCCGACTTGCCGATCACCTTGCCGTCGATCACCGGGCGGTCGTTGTTCGCGCCGTCGCCGTTGTTGTCGACGCCGGTGGTCGCGCTGAAGGGACGGGCCGAGGCGTACTGCGTGAGCGTGCCGACGGTGATGTTGAGCGGCAGCGCGTACGTCAGCGTAAGCACGGCGCGATGGCGCTGATCGACGACGCTCGGTCCGCGCTCTTCATCACCAAGACGAGAGACGATGCCCTGGTTCGGCGCGATCCCGTTGCCGTCCGGCTCGAACGTGTTCGTCGCCTTCGCCAGCGTGTAACTGAGCGAGCCGAAGAAGCGCTGGTTGCCGCGCCAGGTGATCTGCGTCTGCAGGCCGTCGTAATTCGCGTCGCCGAAGTTGGTCAACACGTTGACCTGTCGCACGCCGCCGTTCACCGGCACGATGGGGCGCGTGTCGTTCGCCTTTGCGACGGTGCGCGTCTGGCCCGGCGCGGTGCGGTCGAACGGCGCCGGGGCGTTGAGGTCGATGGTGCGGTCGAGGTTCGTCCACGACTGGTGCACGAAGTCGGAGCCGATGAAGAGGCCGCGAATCACTTCGCGCTCCGCGCCGATCGAGACGACCTGGCTGCGCGGATTCACGAGCTTGTCCGGATAGTTCGGCAGCTTGCTGAAGTCGAGGCCGTACTTCGCGAACTGCGCGGTGTAGAACGCGCGCTGGCCCGCCTGGATGGTGATGTCGCGCGCCGGAAGCTGCGAGGCGGGGAGGGTCTTCGGGTCGAGCGCCACCGGGACGCAGGTGAGGCAGGTGGGGAAGCCGGTCTGGCCCGCGATCGCGGTGTAGGTGGCGAGGCCGTCGAGTCCGTTGACGAGGTATCCGGCGACGGCATTCGAGCGGATCTGCGTGTAGTACATGCCGTAGCCGCCGCGGATCGCGGTGCGCGGATCGCCGTGCGGATGCCAGCCGAAGCCGATGCGCGGCGCGAAGTTCTTCTTCGCGTCGGTCAGCGTCTGCCGGTCGTAGCGCAGGCCGAGGTCGAGCGTGACGTCGCTCATGTGAATGCTGTCCTGCACGAAGCCGGTGTAGAGCTCCTGCGAGAGCTTGTAGTGGTCGATGCCGAAGTTGATCGGCTGCGTGTAGTTCTGCACGTCATTGAGCGTGAGCTGATCGAACGGCGCCGTCGTGGTGTTCTTGAACGTGAACGTGCCGAGGATCGGTGTGCCCGGCTCGCTGCCGAAGCCGCCCGAGGTGTGATGGATCGCGCTCGCGCCGAAGCGGAGGTAGTGATTGCCGCGCGACCACGACAGCGTGTCGGAGAGCTGCGCCTGCCGGCCGTAGAGGTCGGACGCGCGCGACTGGCCGATCGTGAACGGCGGGCTGCTGCCCGGTCGCGTGTAGACCGTCGACAGCGTCTGCGCTTCCCACTTCGTGACCGGATCGCCGTTGAGGTACGCGAAGCGCGCCTCGTTCAGCACGTTCGCATTGACGACCGCGGTCTCGTTGAGCTGCCCGGTCCAGGCGCGGCGCGAGTAGCGGCGCGCGACGCTCGGCGCATTCGTCCCGCCGACCGCGTCCTGCGGATTGTCGTCCGACATCCGGTCGATGTTCGTCCGCAGCATCAGCGTCTGGCTCGGCGTCAGCGTGTGGTCGATGCGTCCGTTGAAGAGCGTCTGCTTGTAATGGCCGGTGTACGCGAGGTTACCGTCGGCCGGCAGCACGAACTTCGGCAACGTGGGCGAGAGGAACGTCGTGCGGTCCTGCTTCGTGTAGTCGGTGGTGACGAAGAAAAAGGTGCGGTCCTTGATGAGCGGACCGCCGACCGAGGCGGAGATCTGATTGAGCTTGTCGGGGATGTCGACCGGGCTGATCGACTGCAGCGTCGACGGCGTGACGCACGTGTCGACCGACGGCGGACAGAAGCCCGAGGTCGAGAAGGTCTCCGCCTGCCAGCTGCCGGGACGGAACATGTAGAGCGCCTCGCCGAGGATGCTGTTCGTCCCTGATTTCGTGACCACGTTCACCGCGGGGCCGGCGGTCCAGCCGTACTCCGCGGAGAAGGCGTTGGAGAGCACGGTGACTTCCTGCACCGCGCCGATCGGCACGGTGGCGATCATCGTCTGCCGTCCCCACGCCTCGTCGTTGTTCGCGCCGTCGAGCGTGAAGGTGGTGGTGCGGCGCGAGCCGGCGCCGGTGATGAAGTAGGTCTGGTTGACGAAGAGGTCGCCGGTTCCTTTGCCCTGGCGGAACGCGGAGTTGAGGAGCGGGAGCGACGAGAGCTTGCGCCCGAGGATCGGGGTTTCGTCGATCTGCTTGGTGTCGAAGCGGCGTCCGATCTGCGGATCGGCGCGGACGCCTTCCGTCGTGCCGAAGACGGTCACGGCTTCGGTCTTCGAGCCGACGCTGAGCCTGACCTTCAGCGTGGCGGTCTCGCCGGAGCGGAGCTCGATGTGCTTCCGCTCCTCGCTGCCGAAGCCGTCTTTCGAAACGATGACGTCGTAGGTGCCGGTGAGTGAGAGCGCCGGGATGGTGGCGCTGCCGTCGATGCCGGTGGTGAGGTCGCGAACGGCGCCGGTGGCGCTGTTGACGACGGAGATCTTCGCGCCGTTCACGACGGCGCCGGCGGGGTCGGTGACCAGCACGACGAGCGTGGCGGTGTTGGGTGACTGCGCGCTGAGTGTGAGCGCGATGAATGAAAACGCGAGCGCAAGTGCGATTCGCAAGCGCATGAATGAGCCTCCAGTGTGCGGATGAGTGGAGGGACAGGCGAGGGCGCCTGTCCTACACGTTCATGCGCGTGGAGAGGAGGAGGATGTCGTGCGAATGCCGCGCCGCGACGAAGGTGCGTCGCGGCTGCGGCGTGAAGGGGCGGGAGAGGATTTCGGTCGACGGGGCGATCGCGTCGGTGGGAAGGACGGTGTCCCACTCGAGCTCGCGGACTTCGCGTCGCGCGCGGTACTGCAGCGGCAACTTCGCGGATGACTCGACGCGCCCACCGCTCTCACTCCACACGACGACGTTCGCCTCGCCGGGCCGCGCGGCCTCGGGGGCATGCGACGCGGAGTGCGCGAGCGGCAGCGTTGCGTCGGGATCGGCGTGAATGCGGAAGCGCTGCGCGACGGGATGCAGCGTCTCGACATGCTCGTCGCCGGTGCGGATGAGGATGCGGACGTCGGACGACTCGACGTTCGGCACGAGGATGTCGTAGCCGCGGATCGCGATGTCGAGATGCGGCGTGAGGCGGACGGAGTAGAAGCGCCCGCCGTCGACGGAGAGAAATGCCTCCCACTCCTCGGTGCCCGCCGTGACGTACTTCGCGTCGAGCGTGAGCGTCGTGAAGTGCCCGCCGCGGAGATCACCGGGGAGGGGATCGCCCTGCGCAGCAATGGCCGCGAACAGGAACAGCGGGAGGAGTCTGCGAAGCACGGAGCGCATATTGTGCCCCACGCGGCATTACTTCACCCTCACATATCTCGCGCCCGGCAGAGCCCGGATCCACCCGCCCAGCTCCAGTTGCAGCAGCGGCTCGGCGATCGCGGACGTCGCCCGCCCCAGTCGCGAGGCGACCTGCTCGACGTCAGTGCCTTCGTCGCGCGTGAACGCGGCGAGCACTTCGCGCAGAGGCGACTCGGGCTCCGCGGTCGCGCGCGACACGAGGTGGAACTTGCCGGGCAGCTCTTCGAGCACGTCGTTCGCGTCGTGCACCAGCTTCGCGCCGTACTGGATCAGGCGATGCGTTCCCTCCGATCCCGCCGAGAAGATCGAGCCCGGGACGGCGAAGACTTCGCGCCCCTGCTCGGCGGCGGTGCGGGCGGTGATGAGCGAGCCGCTGCGACTCGTCGCCTCGACGATGATCGTCCCCGAGGTCAGTCCGGAGATCACGCGGTTGCGGATCGGGAAGTTCATCGCGAGCGGCGGCGTGCCGGGCGCGAACTCGCTCAGCAGCAGTCCCTTCTCGACGATCCGTTTGTAGAGCGCGCGGTTGCAGCGCGGATAGGCGACGTCGATGCCGGTGCCGAGGACGGCGATGGTGGGGAAGGTCGCGTCGAGCGCCGCCTCGTGCGCGGCGGCGTCGACTCCGCGCGCCAGTCCGGAGACGACGATCAAGCCGCTGCGGGCGAGATCGTCGCCGAGCTGGCGCGCGACGTTGATGGCGTACGGCGATGCGCGCCGCGAGCCGACGATCGCCACCGACGGTTTCGCCAGCAGCGTGCGGTCGCCGCGGACGTGCAGCGCGAGCGGCGGATCGATGATCGCGCGCAGCAGCGGCGGGTAGTCGGGATCGGCGAGAGTGATGGTGGAGTCGCGCAGCGCGGCGACTCTCGCCTCGTTCAGTTGTAACGGATTTCTGACCTGCTCGGCCTGCGCTTGATCAATGCTTAGCAGCGATGCGATTAGTCTGGAAGAAGAGTTGCAGGCCTCGGCGGGCAACTCACCAAACATTTCAAGCAGCAGGCGGGTGCGGTTCGGCGTGAGAAATGGCAGCAATGACCATGCGATCAACAGATCGCGAGGCGTGTCGTTCATGAATTACGTTGGAGCTGTAGAGGAGGCGGGCCGATTGCGAAGAAGCAATGCGATTATAATCCTCGGACATTCAACCAGGAGAAACTCATTCATGACGCGGGATTTACGGTTCGCAGCGGCCGTCCTCGCGACCGCCGTTCTCCTCGGGTCGTGTTCTCACGCGACCTCCACTGAAGCTCCCCGGCAGCAGGAAAACTTCGGCGTCCAGATGGCTCGCATGAACCTCTGGCGCGAAGCGATGTTCCGCTTCCAGCGGGCCACCGAGATCACCCCCGGCAACGCCATGGCGCACAACAATCTCGCCGTCGCGTTCGAAGCCAACGGCGATTTCGAGAAGGCGCGCAAGGAGTACCTCGAAGCGCTGAAGCTCGACAAATCGAACCAGTACATCCAGAAGAACTACAGCCGGTTCGTCGAGTTCACGTCGCGCAACAAGAAGCGCGCGCCGGCGACGAAGAGCGTCTCGGGCACGCCGTCGCAGTCGCCCGCGCCGCCATCGGGCGCCGCCGTCGCCGCGCCGCCGATGAACGACCCGCAGCCCGGCCTCGTTCCGGGCGCCGTCACGCAGCGGCCGGAAGGGACGCAGCCGGTCACGCCGACGCCGCCGCCGGCCAAGCCGTCCGATCAGCCCCCGCCGCCCACCCCCGTTCCGCCGCATGGAGGTGCCTGACCATGAAACGAGTCGCGATCATGCTCGCAGCCGCGCTCGTACCACTCGCCGCATTCGCCGGCGTTCTCGAAGTGAAGTTGAAGCTGCCGGTGAAGCCGAAACTGCAGATCACCGGCGATGAAAAGATCGCCATCGCGCCGTTCGTCATCGCCAACAACGGCGAACGGAAAGCGGACCGCGCGTCGAAGGTCGACGTGCAGTCGGAGTTTCAGCGCTACCTCCGCAAGCAGCTGACCAAGAGCACGAAGCTGCGCATCGTCGACGTCCCGGGCACGAAGCTGCCGGGGACCGACATGAAGGCGCTCGAGGCGAACCGCGACTACTGGAGAGAGATCGGCTCGAGGACAGGGGCCGACTACATCGTCTCCGGCATCGTCGATTTCGACATCAACGACAAGTCGGGCTACCGCACCGAGGAGTACACCTCGCCCGCCGACGGGCGGACGTACTACCGACAGGTGCTGGTGGAGACTTCCGGGTTCGTGTTCGACATCGACATCGCGGTGTTCAACGCCGACACGGGCGAGAAAGTGCTGGAAGAGAATTTCCGCGACTTCAAGGAATTCGACCAGCGCAACTACGACGAGATCCTCGGCCTCTTCGAGAACCTGCGCTCGATGGAAGCGCAGCTCGTCGGCATCTTCGTGTCGCAGGAAACGAGCGCCAGCCGCTACGTATTTACTGAATGAGTGTCGAGCTCTTAGCTCTAAGCTCTTAGCTCTTAGGAGAACGGCAGCCAGGCGCTTCTAAGAGCTGACAGCTAACAGCTAAGAGCTTCATGGGAGGTTTCGTGAAGCGTCTCATCGCGCTACTTGTCGTCGTCCTCGCAGCTGTGCCCGCCTATCCATTCGGCCAGAACAAGATCGTCTACGACCGCTTCAACTGGAACATCTACCACTCCACGCATTTCGACGTGTACTTCTACGACGAGGAGAAGCCGTCGCTGCAGAAGGTGGTCGATGCGGCGGAGAGCGCGTACGACGATCTCTCCCGCAAGTTCAACTACCAGATCTCGAAGAAGATCCCGCTGATCTACTACGCGACGCACTCGGCGTTCGAGCAGACCAACGTCGATCTCAACTTCATCCCCGAGGGCGTCGGCGCGTTCGCCGAGCCGGCGCGCAACCGGATGGTCGTGCCGATCGACAACACCGACGAGAAGAACGCGCAGGTCATCCAGCACGAGCTGACGCACATCTTCGAGTACGAGATCCTCTTCCAGGGAAAGCTCGGCAAGACCGTCACCGCCAATCCGCCCACCTGGATGATGGAAGGCCTGGCCTCGTTCATGGCCAGCGATGAAGACTCGAAGGACCGCATGGTCCTCCGCGACGCCGTGGTCAACGACGACGTCCCGGCGATCACCAAGAACCCGCAGGGCTACTTCGCGTACCGCTTCGGACACTCCGTCTTCTCGTACATCCAGCAGAAATATGGCTGGGAAGGCGTCCGCGATTTCATCTACGAGTACCGCAACACCCTCGGCAGCTCGGTCGACAAGGCGCTCAAGCGCGCGTTCGACGTCACGCCCGACGAATTCGACAGCCACTTCCGCACCTGGCTGCGCAAGCAGTACCTTCCGGCGCTCATCGCCAAGGGCGAGCCGATCGAGTACGGCGATCCGTTCAAGATCCGCCCCGAGCTCGTGAGCGATGAGATCTCCCCCGTGCCGTCGCCCTCGGGCGACCTCCTCGCCGGCTTCACCACGTACAAGGAAGACGTCGACGTCGCCGTCTTCAACATCCCCGAGCGCAAGCTGCTCAAGAACCTGACGCCGGGCTACACCAGCCGCTACGAGTACCCGATCGTGCAGTCGTTCACCGTCGGTCCGGTCATGGGACGCGACATCGCCTGGGCGCCGAACGGCGATCAGGTGGCGGTTTTCGCGAAGAAAGAGCGGGGCCGCAACCTGCTGCTCATCCACCCGCTCACCGGCGTGATCCAGAAATCGATCCCGATGAAGGTCGAGCAGCAGCTGAACCCCGCCTACTCGCCCGACGGACACAAGATCGCCTTCTCCGGCTTCCTCGGCAATCAGCCCGACATCTTCCTCTACGACGTCGACAGCGGCGCGATGACGAACCTCACGAACGACAAGTTCTTCGACGGCGCGCCGGTCTTCTCGCCCGACGGCAAGTGGGTCGTCTATTCGTCGATCGTCGACGGCTTCGCCAAGCTCTTCAAGCTGAGCGTCGCCAATCCGGGGGAGCGCTATCAGCTGACCACCGGCAGCTGGAACGACATCGACGCTTACTTCACCCCCGACGGCAAGCGCATCTTCTATTCATCCGACCGCCAGACCGGCCGCAACATGGAGCAGGCGGCGGCGATCCTCGAGGCGGCGGAGAACAAGGCGAAGCGCGAGGGCGACACGCCGAAGGCCGACGCCGCGAACTACGCCGCGTACAACGTCTACTCGCTGAACCTCGAGACCGGCGACCTGCTGCAGTACACCGACGTCGTCGGCGGCTGCTTCACGCCGGTCGTCTTCACCGGGACGAACAACAAGGAGAGGATGGTCTTCTCCTCGTACTACAAGCATCGCTGGCAGCTCTTCTCCACGACCACCGACAAGCCGCTGCACGAGGCGGAGAAGGTGCAGCTGCCGTCCGCGCCGCTGCAGGCCGACGCGCGCTCGTCGTTCCAGCCGCCGGTGGAAGTGGCGATCGATCCGGAGAAGATCGAGCCGGCGCGCAGCCGCAAGCTGTTCATCGACGACGTCGAGGTGAACGCGGGCGTCAGCTCCGATCAGCTCTTCGTGTCGCGGTCGGTGATCTACATGAGCGACATGCTCGGCAACCGCCGCTTCATCGCCTCGCTCGATTCGGTGTCGTCGTTCTCGAACTTCGACTTCCTCTACTTCGATCTTTCGCACCGGATGAACTGGGGCGTCCGCGTATTCGACAATCGCTCGTTCTTCACGGCGGTCAGTCAGGACAGCTTCAATCTCGACCGGCATCAGGTCTACCGCGAGACCGGCGCCATCGGCATCATCAGCTATCCGTTCACGCGCTATCACCGCATCGACGTCGGCGCGGGCTACGAGAGCCGCCAGATCGCGTACCCGCAGGCGTTCGACCTCGGCGGCCAGACGGTCATCGCCTTCCTGGAGCGCCGCGACAACTTCCCGCTGATCACGTCGTCGTTCAGCGGCGATACGACGATCTTCAAGCAGTTCGGTCCGATCTCCGGACATCGCTACGACATCAGCGCCACGTACGCTCCCGATCTGAAGGATAGCGGGACGCTGACGCAGGACTTCCAGATCGACGCGCGGCAGTACTTCCAGATCACCTCGCGCTCGCTGCTGGCGGCGCGGCTCTTCGCCGGCTATTCGACCGGCAACGTGCCGAGCTTCTACTACTTCGGCGGCCTGAACACGCTGCGCGGCTACGACTTCCGCTCGCTGATCGGCACGCGCGCCGGCTTCGTGAACCTCGAGTACCGCTTCCCGCTGGTCGACGTGCTGGCCACGCCGATCCTCATCTTCCAGCAGGTGCGCGGCAATCTCTTCTTCGACATCGGCGTGGCGAACTTCAAAGGGCAGCGCTTCACGTTTGCAGAGAACCACCGCCTGGTCGACGCGAAGGCCGCGGTCGGATACGGCTTCTCCCTCAACTTCTTCGGTCTCGAACTGCACTGGGACTTCGCGAAACGGTTCGACGGGAAGTCGACGACCGGCAAGTACCGGACGGAGTTCTGGATCGGGGAGACGTTCTAGGACGAGTTGCCGGTTACCAGTTGCCGGTTGCCAGTGGTTGGGCAACCGGCAACTTCTCTCACAAGCGCGGACCCGAACCCCTTCTCGCGCGCCACAGCGCGACGACCTCAATCGTCTGCGATTCGATCTGCGGCCGGTAGTAGAGAAAGTAGTTCACGCGGTTGAGCAATACGCGCCGTATCGATTGGCCGGCCACCATCGATTTGCCTCGCACGCGGTGTGAAGTGAACGGCGAAGCGTTGATTCAATCGTCTTCCCGGAAGATTTTCATGACCTCTTCCGCCGGAATCAGCTTGCCGTGATCCGCTTCGGCGAGCGATAGCAACAGCTCCGCTTCCGCTGTCGCATCGAGCTCGAAGCTTTCGTCTGCCTTGCGCATTTCCGTTAATTTACGCGCTCACGCCAGCAACTCAGCAACCGATCTCACGCCGCCCGCGGCTTCACGCGCCTGTCGGCGATCGTTTCGCGAAGAAACCGCAGCAGCGCCCGCTCCTCCAACGAAAGTCCGCTCCGCACGACCGGGCTTCCTTTCCTCTTCTTCCGCAGCGTCTCGAACGGCTTCCCTTCCAGGTACTCGTCGAGGAGCCGCGGGCAGACGTACGACTTGCGGCAGACGGCGGGGGTGTTGCCGAGCTGCTCGGCAGTGGCGGTGATGGCCTTGCGGATCTTGCGCTTGCGCTCCGCCTTCGATGAGCCCTGGCCCTGCATGGCGAGCGCGATCGAGCAGAGGAGCGTGCCGGCCCAGGTGCGGAAATCCTTTGCCGTGAAGTCGGAGCCGATGATCGACTGGATGTAGTCGTTCACGTGGCGGTCCTTCACGTCGACGATGCGTCCGTTGTTGACGAACTTGAAGAGCTCCGCTCCTTTCGTCTTCTTCAGCGTCTCCGCGATGCGCGCGACCTCGGGGTCGCGCACCGCTCGCTGATTCTGCTTGCGCCACTTGCCGATGTAATCGAACAGCAGCGTGTTGCCGTCGATCTTCACGTGGCGGCCGTGCACGGTGGTGAGGCCGTACGTCGACTCCTGCTCCGCGCTTTTGGCGTTGCCGATGCGGAAGAAGCCCTGGTCGATGAGACGCACCATCGCCGCGAGGACGCGCTCGCGATTCAGCGCGGTGCCGCGCAAGTCGCCGCGCACGCGGCGCCGCAGTTTCGGGAGCGCCTCGCCGAACTCGACGACGTGGCGGAACTTTTCTTCCTCGCGCTGGGCGCGGAAGCGCGCGTGGTAGAGGTACTGCGTCCGCCCCTTCTTGTCGACGCCGACGGCCTGCAGCGGGGCGGAGTCGCCGCGCGCGATCCGCACGTCGCGCCACGCGGGCGGGATGCGGAGCTTGGCGATGCGCGCGAGCACCTTCTCGTCCGTGACTGCTTCCCCGTGCGGGAAGCGATAGTTGAAACCCGATTCTTTCGTCCCTTCGCGCCGTATCCCGTGCAGATCGAGATACCAACGGCGGCGGACGCCTTTGGCAGGCATGACGTGTGGCAATTTTGCGAGAATGGTGCCGCTGCCTGCGCACCCTTCGATGTTCACCATTTTCAGCCAGCCGACGGCGCCGCTGACGCGACGCGAAACGCTCATCTTTGCCTCGACGTGGATCGTCGTCGCACTCTCGCGCTTCATCGCGCGGACGCATTCGGCATGGGACTGGGACGAGTACAACTTCCAGCTCGGGCTGCAGCAGTTCGACGTCCCGGCACATCAGCCGCACCCGCCCGGCTATCCGGTCTTCATCGCCGCCGGTAAATTCGTCCGACTCTTCGTCGACACCGACTTTCACGCGCTGCAGATCGTGGTGCTGATCGGCGCGCTCTTCTTCTTTCCGGCTGCGTTCGCACTGGCGCGCGAGCTCCGCTTCGAATTCCGCACCGCGCTCTTCGGTGCGCTGATCGCCTGCTTCCTGCCGAACGTCTGGTACTACGGCGGCACGGCGTTCAGCGACATCCCCGGCGTCGCGCTCGGCCTCTTCGCCTCGGCGCTGATCCTGCGCGGCGGCCGTGATTCGCGGGCCTACGTCGCGGGCGCGTTGTTCCTCGGGATCTCCGCGGGCATCCGTCCACAGAATCTGCTGACCGCGCTGGTTCCCGCGCTGATCGCGACGTTCATCCGCCTGCGCGCGCGCGCATGGCAAAGCGTCATCGCCGGAACACTCGCGGGAGGGATCGCGCTCGGCGGCTGCTACGCCGGCGCGGCGCTCGCGTCATCGAGTCCGGGCGAGTACATGAAGAGCGTCCGCGAGCAGCAGCAGTACGTCCGCAACACCGACTCGTACCACAACCCGAACCGCGAGCCTCTGGCCGAGGTTGCACAGCGCGTGTTTTTGAAACCGACCGGTGCGCCGCGACTCTTCACCATCATCGAGATCCTGATGCTGATCTCGCTGATCGATGCCATCGCGCGACGCCGCCTCGCACCGGCGCTCACGCTGATCACGTTTCTGCCGTTCGCGGTCTTCACCTGGTTGATGCTGTCGTTCGAAGTGATTCCGCGGTACTCGCTCGGCTACGTCGCCGCGTACGCCTTGCTCGCCGCCGACGGCATCGCGGCGATCGCGCGCGTGCTTCCCAAACGCGTCGAACCGATCGTGCAGACCGTCTTCTCGATCGTCCTCGCGGCCTACCTCGGCGTGTGGACCTGGCCGGCGATCTCGACGATGCATCGCACGCTGTCGCCGGTCGCGAACGGCATCCGCTACATCCGCCTCCATGCGAAGCCGCATGAGTCGACGATCTTCGTCAGCGGCGGGCTCAGTCCGCACGCGATGCACGATCTCGCCGACTACGATCCGATCTTCTTCGACCGCGACGAAGAGATCCCCGACAGCGGGTTCCGCCTCCCCGCCTACATCTTCACCCCGGTGATCGACGTGAGCGAGGGAGGGGAGACGTTCTCCCTGCCGCACCGCAAGCCGCTGTGGGACATCGTCCGCCGCCGCAACTTCGAAGTGCGCGTCGTCCCCGCGTACCGGCGCGTCCGTTTCCTCGGCGGCTGGTACGGAGTGGAGACCGACGGCCAGACGACGTGGCGCTGGATGGGACGCGAAGGAGTGATGCATCTTCCGCCGATCGCCGGACGGGGACGTCTGACCATGCGCTTCCACGTGCCGCTCGACATCGAGAAACAGCCGCCGACGCTCGACGTCCGGATCAACGGCGTGCAGGTCGAGCACTCGGTCTGCAGCACCGCCACGCAGGAGCACACGTGGGTCATCGAGTCGAAGCGCGACGCGACGAACGAGGTGCGCCTGGCGATCAGCGACGCGCCGGTTCCGGTCGCGCTGCATCTCAGCGACGACCCGCGCGCCCTCGGTCTCGAGCTGCTCGAGTATTCATGGACACCCGCGCCGTGAGATCGACGCGCACCTGGCTGATCGTCCTCGGCGTCGCGGTCGCGCTCACGCGATTCCTCGCCGCGGCGCACAGCCTGTGGGAGTGGGACGAAGCGCTCTTCTGCCTCGGGCTGCGCGACTTCAACGTCGCGGCGCATCATCCCCACCCGCCCGGCTTCCCGCTCTACATCCTCCTCGGACACCTGTTCCGCTTCTTCACAGGCGACGACTTCCGCGCGCTGCAGGCGATCAACCTGTTGTCGGGGATGCTCGTCTTTCCCGCGACGTACATGTTCACGCGCGAGATGAAGCTGGAGGTCGTGCCGTCGATCAGCGCCGCGCTCCTCACGTCGTTCGCGCCGAACATCTGGTTCTACGGCGGGACGGCGTTCAGCGATGTGCCGACGTTGGCGTTTTTGCTCTTCGGCGCGGCGCTGCTGCTGCGATCCGGACAGCGGACAGCGGACAGCGGACAGCAGGAGAGAACGGCCGACCGCTGTCCGCTGTCTGCTGTCCGCTGTCTGCAGTTGTATTACGCCGGCTGCGCGATCATGGCCGCCGCCTGCGTGATGCGGCCGCAGAATGTGCTCCTCGGCGCCTACCCGTTCCTCGCGGCGTCGTGGCCGCGCTGGAAGGAGCGGAAGCGCGATCCGATCCTCGGCGCGCTGCTCATCGTCGTCATCGTGGCGATTTTCTTCGGCGGTGCGGCGTACGTCACCGGCTTCGAGGCCTATCGCGACGTGATGAAGGGGCACAGCCAGTACGTGCTGGCGATCGACTCGTACCACAACCCGACGCGTCCGCCGTGGCACAAGGTCTATCGCCATTTCCTGCTCGATCCGTACGGCGCGGGAAAGGTGTCGACCGTGATCTCGATCTTCGCCGCGATCGGGCTGCTGCGCTTCCGCCGCGTGGCGCTCGAATCGCTGGCGATCTTCATGCCGTTCGTCATCTTCTCGCTCTTCATGCTCAATCCCTGGTCGGGCGGGCGATACGCGATCACGGCGATGCCGATGCTGATGATTCTCTGCGCCGAGGGGGTGCGGGTGGTGGCGCGCAAGCCGGTCATCCAGGCTGTCGTCGCCGCGGCGATCGTCGGTCGGCTGGTGCAATGGACGCTGCCCGCGCTGAATGACGTCCGGCGAAACGACGCGCCGACCTTCGCGGCCATGCAATGGGTTCGTCAACATGTTGACCGTACGAGGTCGACGCTCTACATCAGCGAGATGGATCCGATGGGGGAGTATCTGCTCGGCGATTACAAGCGCGTAGCCGCGTTCAGCGATGACTTCTCCGGTTTCTCCGCGTCCGACGCGAACGCCTGGCTGATCGCGGAACGAGCCTCGGGGATGCCGGGGGCGATCAACTTCCTCCGGCCGCGGGGACATCTTTTCAACATCTCGCGGAAGCGCTACTTCGAGGTCAGCGTGCGGCCGCTCGCCTCGGTGATCCGGTACGGCGACGGCTGGTACGGCGAGGAGAACAACGAGGCCGAGGTGTGGCGGTGGATGGGACGCAGGTCGGTGGCGCAGCTCGAGGCGGTGCCGGGGATGGGAGAGTTGCGGATCGCCTTCGATGTGCCGGTCAGGAAAACGGTGGCGACGATCGGCTTCAACGGACAGGTCATCGAGCGCATCGTCTGCGATGGTCATGTCGCGCGGCGCTGGGTGCTGCCGTCGAACGTCGCGGCGCCGAACACGCTGACCATCGAGCTCGATCGCGCGCTGAACACGCCGAACGATCCTCGCGACCTCGGACTGCAGCTTCGCGCCTGCTCGTGGCGCGCGGTGGAGGGGAAGTGACGCGGCAGCAGCGGATCATCGTGGCGGTGGCGACGGCGGTCGTGGCGATCACGCGCTGGCTCGCGTTGTCGCGGACGTTGTGGGACTGGGACGAGGCGCAGTTCATCCTCGCGCTGCGGCACTTCGACATCGCCGCGCATCATCCCCATCCGCCCGGCTTTCCGCTCTTCATCGCCGCGGGGAAGGCGATGCAGTGGATCGGCTTCGACGAGTTTCACGCGCTGCAGGCGCTGAGCTTCATCGCCGCCGTGCTGATCGTGCCGGCGATGACGTCGTTCGCGCTCGCCGCGGGGGCGGACTTCCTGACGTCGCTCCTCGCGTCGCTCATCCTCGCCTTCTTTCCGAACGTCTGGTTCTACGGCGGAACGGCGCTGAGTGATGTGCCGTCGATGACGCTGATCGTGCTGGCCATCGCGCTGCTGCTGCGCGAGCGGACGCTTTACGCCGGCGCGATCGTCCTCGGCGTCGCCGCCGGAATCCGCCCGCAGAATCTGCTCATTGCGGCCGCGCCGTTCGCCAACGCGTTGTGGCGATATCGCCGGCGCGCGGTCGGCCCCGCGCTGGTCACCGCCGCGATCGTCGTCATCAGCTACTCCGCCGCCGCGTGGGCGACGGGTGGGTGGGAGGTGTTCCTAGACGCGCTGCGCAGGCATCAGGCGTACCTCGCGCGCGTCGACGCGTGGACGAACCCGACGCGTCCGCCGCTCACGCATCTCTTCGATGACTTTTTCATCCGACCGTATCGCGCGCCGGTGATCAACATCTTGACGACGCTGTTCGTGCTGGTCGCGCTCGTGCGGCGAAGCCGTTCCACGCTCATCGCGCTCGCCGCATTCGCGCCGTTCTGTCTCGCGGCGTGGCTGATGCTCGATCACTTCAGCGTCAGCCGTTTCTCGGTCGGATATGCGCCGCTGTTTGCGATGCTCGCCGCCGACGGAATCCTCGGATGGCGCCCCGCTGTCCGCTGTCTGCTGTCCGCTGTCTACATCGCCACGATGATCCTCTGGACCTGGCCCGCTCTGACCGTCGTGCGCACGACGATCTCGCCGCCGGTGGTCGCGGCGAACTGGTTGCGCGCGGCGCATGCGACGGAGGTGGTCGTCGATCCGCGCATGGCGGCGTTCGGTGATGCGCTGCTGCCGGAGCTGACGCGACGCAGCGGCGTGTGGAGCGCGTTGCCGGGTGACTACGTGCTGACCGATGTTCCGGGCGTGATCACGTTCCGCCGTCCGCATGGCACGCTCTGGAACCTCGCGCGGCAGCGTTACTTCGAAGTGTCGGTGTCGCCCGCGCAGTCGCCGTTCGCGTTCGGCGAGGGGTGGTACGGGCGGGAGTCATCGGGCGATGAAGTCTGGCGCTGGATGGGGCAGCGTTCACGCGCGGCGATCGTCGAGCGCTGCACCTCGCTCACGTTCGATTTCTACGCGCCACTCGCCGACGCGACGATCGGCATCGCCATCGACGGCAAGGTGATCGATCGCTTCAAGCCGCCGGCCGCGGAATTCATGCGGACGTACGCGGTGAGCGTGCCGCGCGAGCTGGTGATCGAGACCGATCGCGTCGCGCGCAACGCGAACGACGCGCGCGAGCTGGGGCTGCGCCTCAAGGGTCTCGAGTGCGGCAGACCTACAACTTGAACGTGATCTGCTGCGGGAACCACGTCTTCACGCGCTTCCCGTCCTTCATGCCGGGCGAGAAGCGCGTCGACTTCATCGCGCGCGCCGCGGCGTCATCCAGTCCGAAGCCGACACCCTTCAGCACTTTCACGTCGATCACCTGGCCGGTCTCCGAGATCAGCGCGGTGAGCAGCACGGTTCCTTCCACGCGCTGGCGCTGCGCGATCGGCGAGTAGGCGGGACGGATCGCGCCGAGGGCGCGGGGAACGGTGTCGAGGTCGTTCACGTCGACGACGTCGCCTTCGCGCACGGCCGCCACCACGGGAGCCGATGCGGCGGCCGCGGGCTGTGACTGCGCGACGGCGGGCGCTGCCGCCGGCGTCGCGGTCTGCTGCGGGGTCACCGGCTGCGGAGCGGGCTCGTTGCGGCGCGACGCGTCGAGCGCGGCGGCGGAAGGATCGGGAGTGGACGGAGAGGAAGCGGCCGGCGCGGGAGCCGCGGCGGCGGTCTGCACCGGCGCGTTCTTCGACTGACTCTGCTGCAGCTTCTTCGTGAAGTCCGTCTGCATCTTCATCAGCTCTTCCTGATACTTCGCCTTCACCGCGTCCTCGAATGCCTGATTCGCATCGGCGGTGCTGGTCGGCGCGGTCGACGTCGACGGCGAGGCCTGCGCCACGACCGGCTCGAAGACGATCTTCGGCTTCGGGGCCGGCGCGGCGGCATTGGCCTGCGTCGCCGTGGTCGTCGTCGCGTTCGTCGCCGGCTTCCGGTTCATCATCACCACGCCCGCACCGGCGGCGATGGCGACGATCACGCCCGCGGCGATGGCCAGCGGTGCTTTGCTCTTCTTCGGCGGCTCGGCGTGCGCGCCGAAGATCGGCGCGGTGTTGAGGTCCGCCGGCGGCGCGGCGGCGGCATGCGCGGCCGGCTGCGGCGGCGCATCGAGATACGGCGCGACGTTGAGCTTCAGCTCCTTGTCGCGATCGAGCGCCTCGCTCTCCATCTCCTTCTTCAGCAGGTTGCTGAGGTAGAAGGCGAGGTTGAACGTCGTGGCCGAGTACTTGCCGCTCGCGTTGAGCGCGGTGATGGCCTGCTTCATGTCGCCGATCGAGGCGTAGCGGCCGTTCGGATCGGGATCGAGTGCCTTGGTGAGGATGGCGCGGATGTCGTCCGGCAGCGAGGAGCCGGCGGCGGTGCGCGCGGCGCCGACCGTCTGCGCGAACGCGCTGCTCGTTGCCGCATCGGGAGGCTCGACGCCGGTCACGAGGAGATAGAGGATCGCGCCCATGGAGAAGACGTCGGTCGTCTTCGTCGTCTCGCCGGAGGTGCGGTACTCGGGGGGGAAGAAGCGCCCGATCTCCGTCGCCACCTTCGCGTCCTTGAACGACGCCACGAGGCCGCGGCCGAGCTGCTGGCCGCCGACGCGGATCTCGCCGCCGTCGTCGATCCAGATGAACTGCGGGATCAGCGCTCCATGCGCCAGCCGCGAGCCGCCGCTGCCGCGCAGCTCCGCCGTGGTGGCGAGTGAGAGCGCGACCTTCTCCGCGATGACGATCGCCTGGTCGATGGGGATCGGGTTCGGCGTGACGCCCTGTCCGCCGCGGGCGCGATTCACGATGTGCCGCAGCGAGCGGCCGCCGGCGTAATCCTGGGCGATGAAGGGGACGTCGTTGACGACGTCGATGACCTGATGCTTGGCGAAGCTGACGCCGGTGAGCTGCGGCACGAGGTCGCGTGCTCCGTTGGCGCTCGCCGTCAGTGCGGCGCGGTCGCCGCCGGTGAGCCGGCGCAAGGCGACGAGCGTTCCGATCTGGCCGTTCTCGATTCGCGCGGCGCGCCAAAGCTCGCCGAGGGGATCGCTTTCGAGTTTCTTGAAAAGAATGTAGGGACCGAACTGCTCGTACGGCTTGTTCTTCGCGGCCATTTGAAGACGGACCCCCGGAGAGAAATTAACTAGCGGATTCGCGCAAGAATAGCAGAGACGAGATAGCAGATAGCAGATAGCTGATAGCAAAGGCGCTGAGCCTGCTTCTGCTTTTGCTATCAGCTATCTGCTATCTGCTTTCCGATCCCGGTACCACTGCCTCTGATAAATCTCCACGTTCCGGTTGTGATCCGCGATGTTCGAGGAGAAGGCGTGGGAGCCGTCGTGCTTGGCGACGAAGTAGAGGTAGTTCGTCGAGGCGGGGGCGGCGGCGGCGCGGAGGGAGGCGAGGCCGGGGTTGGCGATGGGGCCGGGGGGGAGGCCGGGGAAGCGATAGGTGTTGTACGGCGAATCGATCTGCAGGTCGGCCTTGTGGATGTTGCCGTCCCAGCGGCCGGCGAGCTTGATGGCGTAGATGACCGTCGGGTCGGCGCCGAGGAGCATGCGGCGGCGGAGGCGATTGAGATAGACCGACGCCACCAGCGGCCGTTCATTCGGCAGGCGCGCCTCCGTCTCCACGATCGAGGCGAGCGTCACGGTCTCGTGCACGTCGAGACCGGTGGTGATGAACGCCATCTCGCCGGTGAAGTGCTTGCGGAAGTTCTCCACCATCGCCTTGACGATCGTCTGCGGCGGCGTGCCGGGGTTGAACTTGTACGTGTCGGGGAAGAGATAGCCCTCCAGCGATTTGGCGTCGGGGGCGATGTCGCGCACCAGCTCCGGATCGGCGGTCAGCTTGTCCCACTGCTGCGCGGTGCCGAAGCGTTCCTCGACGAAGAGTCGCGCGACGGCAAAGCGGTCGAGCCCCTCGCGCACCGTCACGCTGCGCAGGATCACGTCGCCGCTGAACAGCTTCTCCAGCACCTGCGCCGCGGAGAGCGGGCGGTCGAATTCGTACACGCCTGCCTTGATCGAGTCGTTGCGGCGGAGGAGCTTCATGTAGATCAGCGGGACGTAGGGATCGCGGATTACCCCGTCCGCCTGCAGGTGCTTGAGGATGATCGACGTCCGCTGTCCGTGACGCACTTCGACGTCTTTCTTCGGCTCGCTGAAGCCCTTGTAGGGCGAGGTCAGCGCGCGGAAGAAGAACCAGCCGCCGGCGATCAGCAGGAGGATGGCGAAGACGAGGATCGTTCCGAGCGACTGCAGGACCTTGCCGCATCCCCGTCGCGCACCGCGGCGTGAGGCTATGACTTCCTCCCCGCGTGCTCATCGAGCCACGACTGAAGAATGACCGCGGCGGCGTGCATGTCGATCTCGCGCTGCGCCTCGCGGCGGCCGCGGCCGGCGGCGCGGAGTTGTTCGGATGCTTCCACGGTGGTCAGGGCCTCGTCCCAGAGCACGACCTCTTTGCAGGTTTTCTGCCGCAGGCGGTCGGCGAAGTCGCGGTACCTGCGCTCATCCGCACCCGGCCTGCGCGGCACGCCGACGACGAACGTCCCGGCGTCGAGCTGGCGCCCGAGGTTGGAGAGTTTCTCGATGATGTCGCCTTCGTTGCGCATGACGGAATGAGGAGTGGCCATGATGCCGGAGTCGCTGACCGCGATGCCGATGCGGCGAGCGCCGAGGTCGATTCCGATGATGGACACGGCGGGATTCTAACTACAATGTCTTTCCGAGGCCCCGCATGAAGAACTTCAATCTCGACGCCATCCTCGAGGCGATGCTCAAGATCTCCGACCGCGTCTCCGATCTGAACTTCTCGGTCGGCCGGCAGCCGCAGGTGGAAGTCGACGGTCAGCTCACGCCGGTGAATTTCCCCGGACTGCCGCGCCTCACGCCGTATCAGACGGAAATGATCGCCATGCACATGCTGCGCGGCGACCGGGAGCTGACGCGGACGCTGCTGACGAACGGCTCGGTCGATCTCTCCTACTCCATCGCCATGAAGACGCGCTTCCGCGTGAACATCTTCTCGCAGCGCGGCACGTACGCCATCGTCCTGCGCGTCATCCCCGAGGGCATTCCGACGCTGGAGAAGCTGGGGATGCCGGGGGAGCTGCACAACATCGCCAAGCTGAAGAACGGCATCGTGCTCGTCACCGGGCCGACCGGCTCGGGCAAGTCGACCACGCTCGCCGCGATCATCAATCAGATCAATCACGACTACGCGTACCACATCATCACCATCGAGGACCCGGTCGAGTACATGCACCGGCACGTCAAGTCGACGGTGAACCAGCGCGAGGTGGGGAGCGACACCAAGACCTTCTCCCTCGCTCTGCGCGCCGCGCTGCGGCAGGCGCCCAAGGTCATCCTCATCGGCGAGATGCGCGACGTGGAGACGATCGAGATCGCCATGGAAGCGGCGGAGACCGGCCACCTCGTGCTCTCCACGCTGCACACCATCGACGCGGCGAAGACCGTCGACCGCATCGTCGGCGTCTTCCCCAAGGACCAGGAGCCGCAGGTGCGGACGCGTTTCTCGCAGTCGTTCCGCTACGTCATCTCCCAGCGCCTGCTGCCGAAGGTCGGCGGCGGCCGCCTGGCGGCGCTGGAGATCCTGAAGTCGACCATGCGCACGCGCGACTACGTCCTCAAGGGCGAGTCGGACGGACGCTCGCTCACCGATGCCATGCACGACGGCAGCGTCGACGGCATGCAGACGTTCGATGACGAGATCGAGAAGCTGTGGCAGTCGGGCTCGATCACGAAAGAGACGGCGCTGGCGTACGCCACCAACCCGACCAACCTCGCGCTCCGCCTGACCGACGAGGACAAGCGGCCGCAGGAAGACAACTCGATGATGTCGATGCTGGAGTAAAGGACCGAATGATCCGGATCGTCTGCACGAACTGCCAGAAGCCGCTCTCGCTCGACGAGACCAAGCTGCCCGACAAGGAAGTCGGCTTTCCCTGCCCCGTCTGCAAGACGAAGCTGACGGTCGACAAGCGGAACTTCGTCACCGGCGAGCGGGAAGCGCCGGAGCTGCCGGACGAGTCGGAAGGTTTCGGGGCGAAGGCGGCGATCGTCGGGGCCGACAGTCCGGCGCTGCGTCAGGCGGCGAAGCTGGTCGGCCTCCTGCCGGTCTACTTCGCCACCGCCGCCGAGGCGCGTGACTTCTACATGCAGGAGTATCCGCAGGTGGTGATGATCAATCCGGCGCAGATGACCCCTCCGCCGCTGGAGTCGATGCAGCCGATCATCTCCCTGACGCCGGCGGACCGCCGCCGCGCGTACTTCATCCTCTTCTCCGACAACCTCCGCACGCTCGACGGCAACGCGGCGTTCCTCTACGGGGTGAACCTGGTCGTCGCGCCGAAGGACCTCCCCGCGTTCCCGCAGGTCTATCGCGATGCGCACGCCTACCACGAGCGGCTCTACTCGAGCATGAGCGCGGTGATGAAGGCGATGCACTCGTAGCGCGCCCAAAAAGCGGGGAAAACAAAAAGGGCGCCCGAGGGCGCCCTTTGGCGTAGCGGATGCGAGCAGCTTAGTGCTGCGCGCCAGCCGGAGCCTGGAGGAACGAACCGTTCGAATAGATGATGTCGTTGTCGAACAAGGATGTGTCGCCGCCATCCCCGCCGTCGGTCGCGCCGTCCTTACCGGTGGAGCGGATCATGTAGACCTGCGCCGCGGTGCTGTCGGTGAAGCCCTGGTCGGCCTTCAGGATCCAGACGTTGCCCCAGCCGTCGGCCTTCGGAAGCGTCTTGATGTAGGTCGGCGAGAGGGCGGTGGAGAGTGCGGAGAATCCGACGTCGGCGGTCGGCAGGGTGAGGGCGCCGGCAGCGTTGTACCGGTTCGTGTCGGTCGCGCGCGCTTCCCACGCGGTAGCCACCGAACGCATGTCGGCCATGGTCCGTTTCTGCTTCGAGCGCTGCATAGCGGTCAGCAGGTTCGGGATGGCGATAGCAGCGAGAATGCCGATGATCGCGACGACGATCAGCAGCTCAATGAGGGTGAAACCTTTCTGTTTCCTGGTCATGTAGCTCCTCCTAACAAGAGGCGTCTAAAGGGCAATGCAGATGCCACGGGGTGCACGTGGTTAAGTTGTTGAATAAACGTGAGTTAGGTTTCGAATTGACGGGTGCGTGACGAATTCTTGTCGCTTTCGCGGCGAAAGTGCTGACAAATAGTGTCAGCCTCGGTCCGCCACACTCGAATCGAACGCGTACCGGCCGACGATCTTCTTCATCAGCTCCACCCCGCCCTCGAACCAGTCGAGCCGTACCCGCTCATCGATTCCGTGGATCCCCTGGGTCTGGTAGTAGTCGACCGGGAACGGCCACATCCCGTAACAGAGGATGCCGCGCGGCCGGAGGAAGCGGGAGTCGTTGAACGACTTCGTGAGGATCTGCGTCCCCGCCTCGACGTCGTAATGCCGCCGCACTTCACCGGCGATGAGCTCGAACAGCGGACTCTGGTCCGAGCTGAGCCGGGCGACCGGATCGTTGACGTGCATCGTGCCGAGTGTCACGCCGAACGGTGCGACCTTCGCCGTCAGCCACTCGAGCCGCGGAGCGCTGGCGACATTCGGCAGGTTGAAGAGGGTCGTTCTCATCGACCACCCGTCGCCCTCCTTCCGGATCGTCGAGGCCCAGACGACGTTCTGCGTCAGCTCGCGATAGGCCTTCGGCAGCTTCCAGAGCTGGCCCGTTTTCACGGTGCGGGAAAGATCGGCCAGCTCCCGCCGCGGCTCGAAGCGAAAGGGAGCGATGGCGTGGAAGTATCGGGCGACTTCCGGCAGCACCTCGTCGGCGTCGGTCGGCGAGAAGTACGGCTCGAGCGCGATCCGCGCCTGCTGCAGCTGCTCGCGCGACGGGGCGTGCAGATCGACGGTGATCACCTGCTTCGTGCCGATCTCGATGCCGAAGTAGGTGACCTGCTCGTTCAGCGTCTCGGTGACGCCTCCTTCGTTGAGCGCGTAGCGGACCCCCTCGAGGATGTCGGGACGATGATCGACGATCCAGCGCATGCCGTTCGTGCTACCGGTCTCTTCATCGGCGACGGCGAGGAGGACGACGTCGCGCTCCGGCTGCCGGCCGCGCCCCGCGACGTCGATGAACGCCTCGAGCTGGCAGACGGTGATGCTCTTCATGTCGAGCGAGCCGCGGCCCCAGATCTGGTTGAGATGGACGTCGGCGGCGAACGGCGCGCGCGTCCAGCCGCGCGGCGACGCGGGGACGACGTCGATGTGACTGGCGAGCATCAACCCCTCGCCGTGCTGCCGGCCGCGGATGCGCGCGTAGAGATTCGCCCGTCCCGGCGCCGGCTCGAAGATCTCGTACGGGATGTGCGCGCGGTCGAGCTGCCGTCCGATCCAACGCGCGCCGTCGATCTCGTTCTGATGCGACGTGTCGATCCGGATGTACTCCTGCAGCAGCATCGCTTCCGGCGTGACCTTGCCCTTCCGCGGGATGAACGGCGTCCCGGCGATCTGGTGGGCCATGTACGCCTGCCAGCCGATGAGCGCGGCGCTGGCGATGATCACCAGCGCCAGGATGGTCCCGAGGACGATCCTCTCGCGGCGGATCTGCCGGCGCCGTGCGTCAGGGTCGCTCGCCATCGACAGGCTCCGTCACCTGCTCCACTAAGGGCTCGACGTGCGTCCCGTCCGGATCGGCGACGACATGCATCGCCTCCTCGTATGCCACATCGGCCACGACCTCCCGCCTTGGCATCATCACCGCGACCGCACCGAGCAGGACGATCGAGATGATCGAGATCAGCATCCCCACGCGCACGAGCTCATTGCGATACCGCATCACGACGGTGTGCGCTCCCGGCGTGACGATGATCCCCTGGTAGCCGATGTTGGTGACGATCGCCGGCGTCTCCTTGCCGTCGACCGTGATGCGCCAGTACTTGTGCGGCGTGACGCTCATGACGAGGAAGCCCTGGCCGAAGCTCTCCACGCCGATCGTGGCGCTGTTGGCCGTCTCGCGCACGCTGCGCACGACGCCGCGCGCCGGCACGAACGACGGCTGGCCGATGAACGCCACGGCCGGCGTGTAGCTGTTGTGCGAGAGGTCGTCGACGAACTGCAGCCGGCTCTTGATGGTGATGAGCTGATCGGCGAAGTAGTAGCGCGGGTAGTGCGGCCCTTCGCGGAAGTCGACCGGCTCGGACTCCTTCATCTTTCCGCCGACCCGTTTCCGCTCCCGCTCGAAATCGCGATAGACGCCGCGGTACCAGGCGTTCGACATCGCCATGAACGGCGCGTACCAGTCGGCCTTGCCGGAGCGCTTCACGTCCCAGACCGAATCGGTCAGATCGACGGTTGAAAGGAGGCTGGTCTTGTCGTAATCGCGCTCCAGGACGGTGCTGATCTTCGACCCGGCGGGGGTCATCGGAAAGAGTCCGTTGCGCACGATCCAGTAGACGGCGTCGCCGGTGGAAAAGTATTTGCGCGCCGTCTCCTCCTGGCCGTACCAGTCGGGCTCGTGAAAGACGCGGAAGCCGGCGCGATTCGCGGGGAGGCGGCGCGACGCGGGAGGAGGATCGAAGAAGCGCCGCGGCATGCGAGGATTGAGCTCGTACATGACCATGCCGAGGTCGGCGCAGACGACGACGGTGAGCGCGGCGAGCCAGAGGTCGCGGCGCGGCTTGCGGATTGTGAGCAGAAGCGCGATGTAGGCCAGGCCGCGCCCGAACGCGATCAGCCAGTCGGTGTGCGAGATGGAGATGATCCGCTTCGCGTTGCCGCCGCTCAATGACCAGAGCTTCGTCATCGCCTTGCCGTAGAGCGGAGTGAATCCGGCGACGGCGATCAGCATGGCGATGACGGTGGTGGCCATGAGGAAACCGAGCGCACCGTCGGCGATCGCGTCATCGCCCGCGAGCATCCGGTCGAGCATCTGCGAAGCGAAGATGATCGACGCGAAGATGGCGATGAGGATGAACTTCTCCGGATAGCGGATCGACGTGACGATGCCGGCGTCGTAGAGCCAGCGCAGGAAGGGGAGATGTCCGCCGAGCGCCACGAGGAGCGAGAAGAGAACGAGCAGCAGGACGAAGCGACCGCCGCGTGGGCGGATGAAGACCGCGCCGACGAGCAGCGCGGCGACGAGCAGGCCGGAGTAGATGCTGAAGAGGAACGGCGAGCCCATGCCGCTGTAGAGGCCACCGCCCCAGTACCACATCACGCGATCGATGGAGATGTGTCCGAGGATGTTCGGGTAGACCAGCTCGAGGAGTTTCGACCAGGGGAGGCTCCACGCCTGCACGAGGCTCAGCTCGAAGGGACGGGCGCGTGCCGAGTCGCGCACGTGATCGATGGCCGGCAGGATCTGCGCCGCGCCGACCGCGAGGCCGCAGAGCGAGACGATGCCGATCCAGATCACGCGAGTGATCGACTTCGACACGGGCGGCTTCGAGTACCAGGCGCGATAGAGCGCATAGCTGCCGAGGAGGAAGCCGGTCTGCAGCACGGTCGTCGGCTCGCCGACGAGCATCTGCAATCCGAAGAAGAGCGTGCCGAGGGCGAAGTCGCGCGCGTGGTGGTGCAGCAGAAATCTGCGGATGTAGAGACAGGTCAGCGGCAGCCACGCCGCGCAGAAGAGGATCGGCAGGAGGTTGACGTAGGAGAGATAGATGCCGCCCAGTCCGAAGCTGAGCGCGCCGAAGAACGACGCGTACGGGCGGATCTCCATCGATCGCAGCAGCGCGTACATCGCGATGAGGCCGATGTAGATGTGCAGGAGGATGTGCAGGCGGTACCCGAGGTCGTAGCTCGGCAGGAGGATCAGCCAGGTGAGCGGGTAGAAGACCTCGTGCTCCGGGTTCGCCGCGATCGGCTGGCCGGCGGAGAAGTAGCGGTTCCAGTACGGGAACTCGCCGTGCTGGACGATCTCGCGCAGGACCTGCTTGGTCGGGTAGTAGTAGCGCGTGAGGTCGCGCATGTAGAGCTGATTGACGCCGAAGAGGACGTCGGCGAAGAAGATCGTGGCCAGGAGAACGAGGGCGCTGACGGCGAGAAAGTCTGCGCGGCGCGGGGGAATCACATCAGCGGGCAAGCGCGCGCATTGTAGCGGGGCTTACCGGGTCGCGAAAAATGCGGTGCGACCAGATGTGCTTCTTGTGCAGCTTGTACAGCACCATCGTCTTCAGGATCTCCAGGCCGTAACGGGTGGAGCGCCAGAAGCCGATCTGCGAGGCCTCGTCGAAGTAGCGCGTGGAGATCGGCACCTCGCGGATGCGCATCCCCTTCGCAACGCCCTGCGCGATGATCTCGGTGTCGAACACGAAGTCGTCGGAGTTCGCCTCGAAGTTGATCGACTCGAGGTAGCGCCGCGAATAGGCGCGGAAGCCGGAGTGGTACTCGGAGAGGAAGATGTAGAACGTCGCGTTCTCCACCATCGTCAGGAAGAGGTTCGCGAAGTACTTCCACTTCGGCATCCCCCCTTCGATGGGACGTCCGCCGAGCATGCGCGAGCCGAAGACCGCGTCGCAGTCGCCGCGCTGCAGCGGCTCGACGATCAGCGGGATGATCTTCGGGTCGTACTGATGGTCGGGGTGGACCATGACCATGATGTCGCCCTGCATCTCGTCCATCGCCGTGCGGTAGCAGGTCTTCTGATTGCCGCCGTAGCCGCGGTTCTTTTGATGGACGACGGTCCTGATGCCGAGCTCGCGGGAGAGCTCCACGGTGCGGTCGCGCGAGCAGTCATCGACGAGCAGAATCTCGTCGACCCAGTCTTTCGGGATGTCATCGAACGTCGCCTTGAGGGTCTTTTCGGCGTTGTATGCGGGCAGGACCGCGATGACTTTTTTCTCGCGATGGGGCATGGGAGACGGCGGAGCATAACACAGCCGTTTTTATGGGATTCCCGCCTCCTTCGCCATCCTCTCGGCCTCCTCGAATGACCGCGCCGCCGCGTCCCGATCACCGCTGACGGCGAGCCAGCGCGCCTCGTTGCGGATGACCAATACCGTGGTCTTGACCGTTCCGGTCGGATGCGCCCGATTGCGCGCGATGAGCTCGCGCCACGGCGTGAGGTCGTCGCGTGAGCCGCACCAGGCGAAGACGATGCTGCACGCGAGGAGATAGATCGTCGCGATGAGCACCGGCTTGAAGCGCGCCAGCCAGGCGAGTGCGGCGAGCAGCACGGCGGTGAGGAACATGAACGCGAAGACCGCGAGCCGCGCCTGCGGCGGCACGAAGCTGAGCCGCCAGTCGGCATGCAGGGCGGCGGCGACGAGCTGCGGCAACGATTGAGGGAAGTTCAGGTCGAGCGGCGCGAACGAGAGCGCGAGCGTCCAGAGCGACGGCACGATGGCGATGAGCAGCGCGGCCCAGCGCGGGATCCGCGCGAAGAGCGCGGCCAGCCCGAGGATGAAGAAGATCGTGCAGTTGTCGAAGCGGCGCTGACCGAACGCCGCGCCCCCCCAGAACGCGCGGTCGAGCGTTCCGATCATCAGCCACTGCAGTCCGAACATCGCGATCGCCGCGAGGCCGAGGCGCCGGTCGTCCTTGAAGAGGAACCAGAAACCGGCGAGGGCGAAGAGGAGGAGCGGCGTCCAGACCGCGAGGCCGTGGTACGAGGAGAAGAGCGTCTCGAGCAGGCGGATGTGTGTGAACGATTGCCAGTCGTTCCCCTGCGCGCCGACGTTCGCGAACGCGAGCGGCGAGCCCCACAGGACCTGGCTGACGATGAGCTGTGGCAGTCCGCCGATGACCGCGCCGAGGATCGTCCAGCCGAATTTTCGGGACGGGGCGAGCATGAGAGGCACGAGGATGAACGGCGCATTTTGCGGACGGACGGCGCAGGCGAAGCCGACGGCGAGTCCGATGGCGAAATGATCACAGACAGGAGTGTCGGTGCTACATCGCATCGATAGCCACACGACTGCCGCGCATGCCGCGGCGCCGACCGCGTGCGACATCGTCGAATGGCGCAGCGAGTACCACATCAGCGGCGAGCCGAACCAGACGGCGATCGCGGCGATGAGCGCGTTCTGTCCGTAGCGCGATGCGGCACGCATCCCGAGGAGCAGCGCGATCAGTCCCGCGACCGCACTGGTGAAGACGACCGGCACGTTGTACGGCAACGACACGCCGTTGCGCGGAAAGTGCGTCATCGCCGCCGCTGCATGCCCGAGGAGATAGGCAGGCGCCCACGCCATCGCGCTGCCGCACGTCCAGTGATTCGCAAGATGCCCGTTCGCCGTGACGTCTTTGTATGCGATCACGCCCTCGCGGATCATCCCGAAGCGCTGCCATTCGTCGAAGAAAACGAGATCGTGGTCTAGCGCGATCGAGGGGAGGTAGGCGAAGTAGCCGACGCCATCCGGAATGAGGATGCCGGGCTGCAGCCAGAGCAGGGTGGTGAGGGCCCAGACGCCCGTGAGGACGATCGTGGCCCGGCGAGTCATCCGAGTCCTGCTCGTACCGCGTCGCTCAGCGGAACGTCCGCCGCGCTGCAGGCGTCCGCGATCACCTGGTACGCCTGCTTCCGCCGGCCGTCGCGCAGCATCTCGAGCACGCCGCTGGCGATGATGGCGTCGAAGAAGCGCTTGCGATCGACGTCGGTCGGCAGGACGCGCTTCGCCTCTTCGCGCAGCGTTCCGAGCACGTCATTCACCTCGGCGTACTCCGGTCCGATCGCACGCTGCAGGTCTTCTTTCAGCGTGCGGGCGAGCGCCGGCGACTTGCCGCCGGTCGATACCGCGATCTGGATCGAGCCCTTCTCGATGATCGCCGGCACGATGAACTCGCAGAGCGGCGTGACGTCGACGACGTTCACCGGGATGCGTCGCGCGCGGCAGTCGGCGGCGATCTGTTCGTTCACGCTCTGATCGTCGGTCGAGGCGATCACGATGTGCGCGCCGTCGAGGTCCGCGGCGTCGTACGGCTTGCGGCGGATCGCGAGCGAGCCGTCGCGCGCCCACTGTTCGATCTCGTCCGTGAATTCGGGCGACACGATGGTGACGCGCGCGCCGTACTTCATCATCGTCTCCGCCTTGCGGGCGCAGACGTTGCCGCCGCCGATGATCACGACGCTGCGGTCTTCGATGTCGAGGTAGATGGGGTAGTACGGATATTTCTTGTTCACGAGACGAAGTGTCGCAGGGTCACGCCGGCACGTGATTGTGTCGAGCGTCACTCAATAGATGGGGAAGCGGTCACAAAGCTCTTTCACGCCGCGCTTCACGTCGTCGATCACCGCCGCGTCGCCTTTCGACTCGAGCGCCTTCGCGATGAGGCCCGCGATCGTCTTCATCTCCGGCTCGCGCAGGCCGCGTGTCGTGACCGCGGGCGTGCCGAAGCGGAGGCCCGACGCGACCATCGGCTTCTGCGTGTCGAACGGGATGGTGTTCTTGTTGACCGTGATGTTCGCGGCCTCGAGCACGTTCTGCCCGTCCTTGCCGGTGATTCCTTTGGCGAAGACGTCGGTGAGGAACATGTGGTTGTCGGTTCCGCCGGAGACGACGCGGAAGCCGGTGTCGGCGAATGCCTGCGCGAGCGCCTTCGCATTGCGAATGATCTGCGCCTGGTATTCGCGGAACTCCGGCGTGAGCGCCTCGGCGAAGGCGACCGCTTTCGCCGCGATGATGTGCACGAGCGGTCCGCCCTGCACACCCGGGAAGACGGAGCGGTCGAGGTCCTTGGCGTACTTCTCCTTGCAGAGGATCAGTCCCGCGCGCGGACCGCGCAGCGTCTTGTGCGTGGTGGTGGTGACGAAGTCGGCGTACGGCACCGGCGAGGGATGCAGGCCGGCGGCGACGAGCCCGGCGATGTGTGCGATGTCGGCCATCATCAGCGAGCCGCTGCGGTCGGCGATCTCGCGGATGCGCTTGAAGTCGATCGTGCGCGAGTACGCCGAGGCGCCGCAGATGATCAGTCGCGGCTTGTGTTCTTCGGCGAGGCGCTCCATCTCGTCGTAATCGATCAGCTCATCGCTCTGCCGCACGTGATACGCGACGACCTTGAAGTCGCGGCCGGAGTACGACAGCGGATGTCCGTGCGTGAGGTGGCCGCCGTGCGAGAGGTCCATCCCCATGATCGTGTCGCCCGGCTTGAGGACGGTGAAGTAGACCGACATGTTGGCCTGCGAGCCGGAGTGCGGCTGCACGTTGGCGTGCTCCGCGTCGAAGAGTTTTTTGGCGCGCTCGATGGCGATGTTCTCGACGATGTCGGTCGGTCCGCATCCGCCGTAGTAGCGCTTCCCGGGATAGCCCTCGGCGTACTTGTTCGTGAAGACCGAGCCCATCGCGGTGAGGACGGCTTTGGAGACGTGATTCTCCGAGGCGATCAGCTCCAGCGTGTCGTTCTGGCGCTTGGTCTCGAGGCGGATGGCGTCGGCGATCTCGCGATCGACGTCGTCGATCGTCCGCTCCAGAAAGTCGTGTCCGACGGCCGCGCGCTGTTCTTCGATGGTGGACATGATGCGTTCTCCCAGAGCGGCGATCTTACTCGATAATCAACGCACGGATGAGGCGCCTCGGCATCGTTCTTCTGCTGTCTGCGAGCTGCGGTCTGCTGTCGTGGTTTGGCTTCTTCTACTTCCGCGACAACTTCTCCACGCACTACCCGATCAAGGTCTTTTCGGCGCAGTCATTCCGCGCCGGCGAGCTGCCGTGGTGGAACTTCGCGGACGGCGGCGGACAGCCGCTGGCGGGCAATCCGAACACGCTGACGTTCTACCCCGACAACTTCCTCTATCTGATTTTCCCCGCGCACGTCGCGTTCAACCTGCACTTCCTGATTCATCTCGTCGCCGCATGGTTCGCGATGCGGGCTCTGACAAAATCACACTTCGCCGCCTGGCTCTACGTGCTCTCCGGTCTGGCGCTCAGCGCGACGACCTTCTACACGCTCATCACCGCGATCGCGCTGATCCCGTTCGCGCTCTGGGCGACGGAACGCCGCAGCGCGCTCTTCCTCGGGACGGCATTCGGGCTGCTCGCGCTGGCGACGGAGCCGGTGACGATCCTGGCCACCGCGATGGCCTTGGCGATCGTCGCGTTCCGGCGCATGCCTCTTCTCCGCATCGCCGGCGCCGTCGCGATCTCGATCGTCATCGCGTCGCCACTGCTCGTCGCCTACTCCGAGATCGCGCGAGAGGTGGAGCGCTCGTTCGGCTTCTCGGCGCAGACCATGCTCAACGCATCGCTGACGCCGCTGCGCCTGATCGAGATGGTGGTCGGACCGGTCTTCCCGCTTCCGAAGCAGTACCTCTTCGTCTCGCTCTTCATCGGCATCATCGCCATCCCGGCGCTCGTGCAGCGCTCGCGCTACACCGTCATCGCGCTGCTGATGCTCTTCCTCGCGCTCGGCCGGTCGAACCCGGTCGTCGTGGCGATCGTGGATGCGTTACCGGCGATGCGCATCGGCCGCTACCCGGAAAAATTCGCGATGGTCGCGGTGGTGGCGCTGATTGTCCTCGCCTCGATGGTCTACGAACGGGCGAAGGAGAAGCGCCTCTGGCTGCTGATCACGTTCGTGCCGATGGCGGTGTGGCTGCCGCTGAATCTGCTGATCGATTCCTTCGCGCCGTATCGCATCGATCGCGTCGTCCCATCCGAGCAGCGCGTCTTTTTCAAGCGCCTGCCGGGTGGGCAAGCGCCGTCGCGTGCCGACTATCGCCTCCGCGCGCAGCGCCGCCCGCCGCTCTTCGGCACGATCGCCGGCACGCAGTACGCGCTCGTGCGCTCGCCGGACGACATGCATTCGCTCCTCAGCCGCATCGCGCTGGAGCGGTGGAACGAGACGCAGAATCCGCGCTGGCTGGCCATCGCCGTCGCGCCGCCGGCGATGATCATTCCGCACGCCGTGGCGACACGCTCGGTGAACGAGGCGGTGCAGCGGATCGAGTCGTCGAACGATCACGTCGCGCCGGCCGCGTTCGATTCGGCGCCCGGCGCACGCGTGCTGTCGTACGGGCGCAAGGGACAGACGATCACGATTGACGCGATCGGTCCCGCGCTGCTGATGGTGAACCAGAGCTACTTCGCCTCGTGGGTCGCGCGCGCCGGCGAACAGGAGCTCCGCACGCAGCCGGTCGACCTCGATCGCCTCGGCGTGCTCGTTCCCGCCGGGCAACATCACGTCGAGCTCACCTTCGGGCGGCGCCGCACGCTGACCATCGCCGCGTGGCTGCTGTCGTCGCTGGCGTTACTCGCCGCCGCGATCGCCCTGCGCATCGAAGTACTCGATCGCGGCACCGGCGAGGTAGAGCGAGCCGCCGACGAAGATCGAGCGCTCGCCTGATTGCATCGCGCGCAGCAACGCCGCGAACGGCGTCGGCTCGGCCACCGCTTTGATTCCGAGCTGACGCGCGATGTCGACCAGCGACTCCGCGCTCGCCGACCGCGGCGGAAACGGTTCCGTCGCGATGATCGAGTCGAAGAGCGGGAAGAGCGCCCGCGCCGCGCCGCCGACGTCTTTGTCGCTCATGATCCCGAACACGAGCAGCCGCGGCCTCGGCACGCGCTCGGCGATGTACGGAAGCACCGCCTCGATGGCGTGCGGGTTGTGGCAGCCGTCGATCCAGATGTCTTTCCCGCTCATCTGCACATGCTCGAGCCGTCCGCGCCAGCGCGTCTTTTCGACGCCGCGCTCGATCGATGCCTCGGTAATCCGCGGCAAGCGCTCGCGCAGCTCGTGCGCCGCGCGCACCGCGAGTGCGACGTTGCGCCGTTGAAACGGGCCGGGGAGCGGCGTGTCGTGCTCTTCGTGCACCTCGATGAAACGGTTGCCGAACTTCGCCGCGCGCTTGCGCAGGACGGCGGCGATCACCGGGTCATCGTTCGACGTCAGCACGATCGCGCCGCGGTGAATCACGCCCGCCTTCTCCGCCGCGATCCTGCGCAGCGTCGTGCCGAGGTACTCCATGTGATCGAAGCCGATCGGCGTGATCAACGCGGCGAGGGGATGGACGACGTTCGTCGCGTCGAGCCGCCCGCCCATCCCGACCTCCAGCACCGCGACCTCGCACTCCGCGAGCTGGAAGGCGATGAAGGCGACGATGGTGAGCGCTTCGAAGTAGGTCGGCGTAATCGCGACGCGATCGGCCGCTTCACGCAGCAGCTCGATGGAGCGGTCCAGCAGCCCGGGATCGATCATCGAGCCGCCGATCGTCCAGCGCTCGCGGATGTCGACGAGATGCGGCGAGGTGTAGAGGCCGGTGCGATAGCCAGACTCCTCGAGGATCGAGGCGAGTGTCGCCGAGGTCGAGCCCTTGCCGTTCGTTCCCGCGATGATGATCGAGGGATAGGCGCGCTCGGGATGGCGGAGCGAGCGGAGCATCGCGCGAATGCGCCCGAGGCCGGGGCGGATACCGGAGGCTTGCAGGGAATCGAGGTACGCGAGCGCGTCCACTTACTTGCCGGTAAAGATGTGCAGGAAGCGCCCGACCGCGCCCTTCATCTCCGCGCGCGGCGTGATGAGATCGACCATGCCGTGCTCGACGAGGAACTCGGCGCGCTGGAAGCCCTCGGGGAGCGTCTGGCGGATCGTCTGCTCGATCACGCGCGGGCCGGCGAAGCCGATCAGCGCTTTCGGCTCCGCGATGTTCAGGTCGCCCAGCATCGCGTACGACGCCGTGACGCCGCCGGTAGTCGGATCGGTCAGCACCGAGATGTAGGGGAGCCCGGCGTCGGCGAGCTTCGCCAGCGCGGCCGAGATCTTCGCCATCTGCATCAGCGAGAGGATCCCCTCCTGCATGCGCGCGCCGCCGGAGCAGGAGACGATGATCAGCGGCTCTTTCTTTTCCAGGCAGCGCTCGATGGCCAGCGTCAGCTTTTCGCCGACCACGGAGCCCATCGAGCCGCCCATGAACGCGTACTCCATCGCGCAGACCACGACGCTGAGACCGTCGAGCTTTCCTTCCGCGCAGATGACCGCGTCGCCTTTGCCGACGCGCGCCTCGTAGACCTTGAGGCGGTCGCGATAGCGCTTGGTGTCCTTGAACTCGAGCGGGTCGCCGGAGCGGATGTTGCCCGCGAATTCCTTGTACTGGTCGTCGTCGAAGAGGATGGCGAAGCGGTCACGGGCGCTCAGGCGGAAGTGGTAGCCGCACTTCGGGCAGACGTTGAAGTTCTGCTCCACTTCCTTCCGGTAGACGATTTCCTTGCAGTCATCGCACTTGATCCAGAGACCTTCGGGGACGGTCGACTTCTCGACCGCTTCCTTCGGCTTCTTCTCTTTCCGGAACCACGCCATCGGGCCGGGACTTTAGCTCAAATCTCGCGGAAGATGTAAGGACGGAGGACGTCGATGCGCTCCTCGAGCTTGTTCGCGTCGAGATAGCGCAGCGTTGCCGCGACCGAGGAGAGGAGCGAGTTGCCGTCCTGCGGCGTGTAGCAGAAGCCGACCACCTTGCGCGGATTCGGCACGCTCAGCGTCGACATCGGCATGACGGTCTGCGAGAGGATGCGGCCGTAGTAGCCGTGATCGCGTCCGAACGAGAAGATCTGGTTGACGGACCGTTTGTTGGTGCAGGCCACGCGCGAGTTCCCGCGCAGCGCCGCCTTCACTTCCTCCAGCGACGTGTCGTGATGGAGGTCGAGGTTGAACCAGAGGGTGTGCATGTACTGCGTGTTGATCTTGATGGCGGAGGAGAAGAGGTTGAGCTTCTCGCCGACGGTCTGGAAGAGGTGGTAGGCGTCGCGCGCGTGATGCGTCCCGAAATCGGGATCGTCGTGCTTGCCGGCCTGCGGTGAGGCGAGGAACGACTTGGCGTCCGAGACGTCGTTCGCGCGGCGCATGCAGACGAACTGACCGGAGTGGAGCGAGATCTTGCCGTCGCGCAGGGTGATGGTCTTCAGGAGGACGGAGATGTTGTGCGTGTTGCACGAGACGATCTGTACGAAGCGCTCGTCGGGCGACTGCACCTCGTCGTTGATGCCGCGCGCGTACGGCTTGCCGAAGCCGAATTCCGAGCCCTGCGCCAGGAAGCCTTTCGGTCCCTTCACGCGCTGGTAGAAGTGCTTGTTCTCATTGCCGGCCGGCGTGCAGTCGACGACCACGGTCGCCCGCTCGATCGCCTCCTCGGCGGTATACGACACGCGATGTCCGAGGCGGGCGAAATCGTCGCGGGCCTCGTCGTCGGCCGCGAGCCGCGCGCCGTGATGGATCAGGTGATTGATCATCGCCCGATCGTCGGCGTTCGGAGTCCGCTTGTGGAACGTGACCTCGTCGATGCCCCACTTGTCCTTGAACTCCGTGAACATGCCGATCAACGGCTCGCCGATCGTACCGGTACCGACAACATGAACGATGTTCTTGTCCGACATGGCGGCGGATTGTACTTGAGACAGCGGACAGCAGACAGCAGACAGCGGAAAAGCAAAAGGCCGGGGATTGCGCCCCGGCCTCCTGCTGTCTGCTGTCCGTTGTCCGCTGTCTACTTCGAGGGAACCACCTTCACCGTCGCCGTCGAGCCGGGCCACTTGTCGCCGGTCATCGGCTCGAAGCGGCCGCCGAGGCACTGGCCGAGGAACGCTTCGGAGCGGGCGTTGAAGTCGATCGAGTTCTCGGGACGGGCGAAGCCGTGGCCTTCATCCGAATAGATCACGTACGTCACCGAGCCGTTGTTCTTCTCGATGGCATCGACGATCTGCTCCGACTCCGCGTGGTTGACGCGCGGGTCGTTGAGACCCTGGCCGATGAGGAGCGGCTTCTTGATCTGATTCGCCTTGAAGAGCGGCGAGGCGTTCTTCACCAGCTCCGCTTCCTTCGGATCGTCGACGTTTCCCATGCGTGCGTCGAAGACCGAGCGCATCGTCTTCCAGTACGGCGGGATGGCGCCGATCAGCGTCTTCAGGTTCGACGGTCCGACGATGTCGACGCCGCAGGCGTAGAGGTCGGGCGTGAACGCCAGGCCGGCCAGCGTGGCGTAGCCGCCGTACGAGCCGCCCATGATCGCCACCTTCTTCGGATCAGCGATGCCCTGCTTGATCGCCCAGTTCACGGAGTCGGTGAGGTCGTCCTGCATCTTGAGGCCCCACTGCTTGTCGCCGGCGTGGAGGAACTTCTTGCCGTAGCCGGTCGAGGAGCGGAAGTTGACCTGCAGCACCGCGTAGCCGCGGTTGGCGAGCCACTGCGGGAAGCCGGCGTAGCCCCACGTGTCGCGTCCCCACGGTCCGCCGTGAACGAAGAGGACCATCGGGAGGTTCTTCGCCGGCACGCCGACCGGCAGGGTCAGATACGAGTTCAGCTTCAGGCCGTCGCGCGCGGTGATGACCACCGGCTTCATCGGCGCGAGCTGCAGGTTGTCGAGCTTCGGCCGCGCGGTGAAGAGGAACGTGCCGCTCTTCGTGCCGCGGTCGTACGTGTAGTAGCGCGTGGCGGAACGGTCGCTGGTGAAGGCGACCAGCCACGTCTTGTCGGCGCGGTCGCGGTTCACCACGGCGAAGTCGCCGTCGTAGAGCTTCGCGATCGCGTCGTAATCGGCCTTCACGGACGGATCGATGACCGTCCAGCTGCTGCGTCCCGGCTCGAACGACACCGCCTCGATGGCGTGCGTGAACGGGTTGATGGACACGTTGCCGGCGTCGACTTCATTCGACGAGGCGATGACCTTCTCGCTGTTGTCGGCGATGTTCTTGACGATCACCGCCGCGGTGTCGCGTCCGATGGACGACTCCATCACGAACGCCTTCCCGTCGGGCGTGACGTCGTGAACGCCGATGTTCTCCTCCGGTCCCGCGGTGAGCCAGGTCTTCCACTCGCCGTTGTTGTAGAGGCGGATCTCGGTGCCGCCGTCGGCCGTGGCGGCCTGGCCGCCGACGACATGCAGGTCCTTGTCGGTGATCCAGCCGGCGAGGTCGCCGGGGTTCTTCCCTTCGAGCACCAGCGCGCCGGTGGAGAGCGTCAGGCGATAGACGTCGAAGAGCTGCTTGTTGCGGGCGTTGATGCTGACCAGCAGCTCGTCGGGATGAGTTGCCTCGACCGCCTGGACGCCTGCGCGTGCGCCGAGGAACGGCGTGTAGTCGCGGACCGTACCGCTGTCGAGATCGACGCCGTAGAGATGGAAGTTCTCATCGCCGTCGTTGTCCTGCAGGTAGACGATCGTCTTGTTGTCCGGCGTCCAGAAGTACTGGCGGATGCCGCGCTTCTTGTCGGCGGTGATGACCTTGTCGTCGTCCTTGCCGATCGTCTTGACCCATACCTGGAGCACGTTCTTCTTGTCCGGCGCGACCCAGGCCAGACGCTTGCCGTCGGGCGAGAGCCGCGGCGCGACGCGCTCCGGGTTGCCGAAGAGGGTTTCGCGGGGGATGAGAGGCGGCAGCTCGGCGAGCGACGCCGCGGCCGGTCCGATGGTGATCGCGGCGAGCGCAAACGCGCGCGCGACCGTAATGAAACGGTTGTGCATGAAGGGAGTCTCCTTTCGTTATCTGCGGACTATACGGCCGGATCGAGTGAGGGTTGCTTCGGAGGAGTAGAATCCCGCTCCCCATGGCCACCAAGCCCGCTCCCGGCGAGAAGCTGATCGCCTCGAACAAGAAGGCGTTTCACGAGTACTTCGTCCTCGACAAGCTCGAGTCGGGGATCGTCCTGACCGGCACCGAGGTGAAGTCGCTGCGCGAGGCGCGCGTGAATCTCAAGGACAGCTACGTCGAGGTGAAAGGGGGCCAGGCGTTCCTCGTCGGCATGCACATCTCCCCCTACACGCACGGCAATCGCGAGAACCACGAGCCGGAGCGGACGCGCAAGCTGCTGATGCATCGCCGCGAGATCGAGAAGCTGCACGTGCAATTGACCGAGAAAGGCCTGACTATCGTCCCGCTCCGCCTCTATTTCAAAGGAGGCAGGGTGAAAGCGGAGATCGCGGTGGTGCGCGGCAAGAAGCTGTTCGACAAGCGCGAGACGGAAAAGCGCCGCGAAGCCGATCGCGAGACCGCCGCGGCCAAGAAGCTTGCGCGATAGGCCCACTGTGGTCCTGCAGCCACACTTGCGACGTCAGAGGGCCACACTTTCCCTCCTCAACCGCTCAATAGCCAAACAGCTAAATAGCCATAAACAGGCAACTTCCAACCGGCAACCGGCAACTCGCTCCGTGGCACCCCCCCTGCTCTACTCCTCCCCCGGATATGTACGCACAGCGCAAAACAATCAACACAGCCGTCAGCATCACCGGCATCGGGCTGCACTCCGGCATCTACACGAAGGTGGCGCTGCATCCCGCGCCGGCCGGCAGCGGCATCAACTTCGTCCGTGCTGATCTCGACGGTCTCCGCATCCCCGCGCTCCAGGCTTCCACCACCGCCCTCGATCACGCGACGACCGTCGGCAAGGACGACGTCTCGGTCGGCACCGTCGAGCATCTCCTCTCCGCGACGATGGCCTGCGGCATCACCGACATCGACATCGTGATCGACGGTCCGGAAGTCCCGATCGTCGACGGCAGCTCGCTCCCGTTCATGCACCTCATCGACGCCGCCGGCGTCCGCCCCCTCGGCGCGGAGATCCCGGTCCTCAAGATCAAGAGGCCGATCGAAGTGGTCGAAGGCGACAAGAGCATCCGCATCACCCCCGCCAATCGCCTGATCCTCAAGTACAAGATCGATTTCAGCCATCCGGTGATCGGCCGTCAGTCGCTGCAGTTCGACTTCAATCACGACAGCTTCCTCAAGAAGATCGCCCCCGCCCGCACGTTCGGCTTCATGCGCGACGTCGAGAAGCTCCGCGCCGCCGGTCTCGCGCGCGGCGGCTCCGTCGACAACTGCATCGTGCTCGACGACAAAGGCGTGGTGGGCGGCGAGCTCCGCTTCCGCGACGAGTTCGTCCGCCACAAGATCCTCGACCTCCTCGGCGACCTCGCGCTCGTCGGCCGCCCCATCGTCGGCGAGATCACCGCCTCGAAGGCCGGCCACGCCATGCACTCGCGCTTCGTGGAGAAGGTCCTCCGCGCGGCCGCGGAGCAGGACGAGGAGCTGGCGCCTAGCCGGGTGATGGGGTACGCCGAAGCGTAAGCTGTTGAGCGATCAAGCTGTTGAGCGATTGAGCTGCTCAACGGCTCAAATGCTAAACCGCTCAATGGCTCCATCCGCGAGTTGCCTTGCCGCGGGGAGATATCCAAGCGTCTCGAATGCCATGACAAAACTGGCGATCGATTGCTCGCGGATCACCTCCGCGGGCCAGTACGTAAACATCGCCTCGCCGGGCCACCACCATCGCCTGACATCTCCGGCCGCCCATGCGACGCAGTTGTAGGAGCCATCAGCCGCACTGGTGATTTCGTAGGGAGATTCCTGCAGCGCGGGAAACAGGCGTTCGATGAGATCGCGCATCAAATGAGGCCGTTATTTCGTCCCCAGGCGAGCCACGCCTCTCTCATTCGCGCGGTGTCTCCCGCCGCGTCGTCGGGGACCGGGTTCTCGCCGGTAATCGCGGCGAGCGCCGGGAACCAGAATCTCCGGTGCTCCGACAGATCGTTCAGCACGAGTGGCAGTACCCGTGGACCAAGACCGATGATCTGCCGGTATGCCGGATGTTCGAGGAACTTCGCGGGTGAGGAGAGGTGCGCGGTATCTGTCGTCCAGGATGACGCGAGCTCCTCGAATGCGATCTCGATTCCTTCGTCGACTTTCTCGTGTGCGACCTCTGCGAGCTGTCGTTCGCGCGCGTCCCATACCTGGGTCGCCCGCGCTTCAGACTCCTCCGCCGTGGCCCCGTGGGCAACAACCGTTCGTGCGCCGCCGGAGAGCTTCGTGGCGTAGCGGTCGTCTTCGAAAGTGGTCTGCGATCGCGGCTTTCCCATACGACAGGCTGATTTTAGGTGTTGTGTGGTAAAACCGCCACACCGTGCGATCGATCGCGCTTTCCCTCCTTACTCTATTGCTCGCGACGTCCGCCGTCGCTGACCCCAAAATCGAAAATCTCTCCGCCGTCTCGGTCGGCGGGAAGGTCACGGTCCGCTTCAATCTCGCGGCGGCGTTCGACAAGCGGCGCGTTGACCAGGTGGAGGCGGGGGCGCAGACGATCATCACGTACATCGTCGAGATCTATCGCGACCGGCCGAACTGGTTCGATGAAGGGATCTCGCGCTCGCGGGTCGAGGTCAGCGCGCAGTTCAACTCCGTGACCCGCGAGTACCTGCTGACGTATCGCCGCGACCGGAAGCTGGTCCGCTCCGAGACCTTCACCGATCTCGCCTCGCTGGAGAAGGCGATGACGATGATCGACGAGCCGAACCTCTTCGACATCGGCAGCCGCCGCCCGTACAAGGTGAAAGTGCGGGCCAAGGCCGACCTGATGCGCGGCTGGCTGCTCTACGTCATCCCGTGGGAGATCTCAACGCGCTGGAAGGAGACTCGCGTTACTACGCCGGAGTCGAAACCGTGAGCATCGGCGACCTGCTCCGGCGCTACCGCAAGGACCCGCGGTTCATCATCACCGTGCCGCTGCTCGTGCTCACCGGCACGAGCCTCATCTACTACCTGATCCAGCGCGCGAAAGAGCTCTCCCCCGAGGCGCTGTCGAGCCAGGTCCTCCTCTTCGTCCTCTGGAACATCAACCTCCTCCTGATCCTCGGCATCCTCTTCGTGATCCTCCGCGGGATCGTGAAGCTGGTGCTCGAGCGGCAGCGCGGCATCATCGGCTCGCGCTTCCGGACGAAGCTGGTCGTGACGTACGTCGCCAGCTCACTCGTGCCGGTGATCCTGATGTTTCTGATCGCGACCGATTTCCTCCGCGTCTCGATCGACCGCTGGTTCAACACGCCGGTGCGGACGATCCTGCAGAACGCCGAGGCCATCGCGCAGATGTCGCAGGACCAGGCGGCGCAGGTCGCCTCGGGTGCCGCGCGCGAGCTCGCCGCAACGCCGGCGCTGACCGACGCCGCGCAGATGGACGCCGTGCTGCGCCGCGTCGAGCAGTTTCACGACGTCGACTCCGCCGGTCTCTATCGCGGATCGACGCTGGTGAAGATGCTCGCCGATCCACGCACGCCGGTGTTCGACGTGCCGGAGCCGTCGGCGCGCTTCTTCGACGAGGTGCAGAAGAAGGGCTCGGTCACGAAGATCGAAGTCGGCGCGAATGGGAAGTGGATCCGCGTCGCGCAGCGCATCGGCGACGGTCCGTACATCGCGATTGCCGGCGTCTTCATCCCGGCGACGATGAGCCGGATGATCGACGAGGCGATCGTCGCGCACAAAAACTTCCAGCAGCTCGACGCCGAGCGTCCGACGTTGAAGGCGTCGCAGACGTCGCTCTTTCTCGCCGTGACGCTGGCCATTCTCTTCGGCACGTTGTGGACGTCGATCTACGCCTCGCGCCGCATCACCGTGCCGATCAAGGCGCTGGCCGAGGCGACCGGGAAGCTTGCCGAGGGCGGGTATGGACATCGAGTGGAGATGGCGGCAACGGATGAAGTCGGACGATTGATCGACTCGTTCAACGACATGTCCGAGCAGCTCGCGCAGCAGCGTTACGCGCTGACCGACACCAACCGCCGCCTCGACACCGAGCGCGCGTATCTCTTCACCGTCCTCGACTCCGTCTCGACCGGCATCATCGCCTTCACCGACGACCTCGAGATCCTCAGCGTGAATCGCGCGGCGCTGCAGATGCTGCAGCTCGACGCGCCGCCGCCGCGCGCGCGCCTCACCGACGTCTTCGACGCCGACCTCGCGCCGATGTCCGACGCGGTCGGCGAGCTGACGCGCCGCGGCAAGGCGCGGGCGCGCGAAGTGACGCTCATCCGCGGAGGCGAGCTCCGTTACCTCGAGGTCTCCGCCGCGCGGCTCGGCGGGACGGAGAAAGGGTGGGTGCTGGCGATCGAAGACTCGACGCAGCTCGTGCAGGCGCAGAAGCTCGCCGCGTGGAACGAGGCGGCGCGGCGCATCGCGCACGAGATCAAGAATCCGCTGACGCCGATCCAGTTGTCGGCGGAGCGGATGGCGAAGAAGTTCGGGACGAACGAGCCGGCGATCGAAGAGGGATGCCGGACGATCGTCACCGAGGTCAGTCAGCTGAAGCGAATGGTCGACGAGTTCTCGCGATTCGCGCGCATGCCGGCCGTGCATCTCCGCCACGCGCAGCTCGCCGACATCCTGCAGCAGGCGGCGAGCCTCTACCGCGACGTGAAGCCGGGCGTGTCGGTGAGTGTGAATGTCGATGACGACATCGAGCTGCTGATCGATCCGGAGCAGATCCGCCGCGCGGTCGGCAACCTGTTGAAGAACGCGGTCGAGGCGACGGAGTCGGGCGAGATCCGCGTCTCCGCGCGCCGCGCGCCGCACCGCGTGGTCATCGAGGTCGCCGATCCGGGACGCGGCGTCCCCGACGCCGACAAAGAGAAACTCTTCCTCCCGTACTTTTCCACGAAGCGCCGCGGCACCGGCCTCGGGCTGGCCATCGTGCATCGCATCGTCCGCGATCACGACGGGCAGATCTCGGTGCATGACAACCAGCCGCAGGGGACGCGTTTCGAGATCGAGTTACCAGCGTAATGTCGAAAATACTCATCACCGACGACGAGCCCTCCATCCGCACCACGCTCTCCCAGATCCTGGAAGACGAGGGGCACAAGACGATCGTCTGCGAATCGGGGGAGGAGGCGATCGCGCAGCTGGCGCGCGATGAATTCGATCTCGCCATCCTCGACCTCTGGCTTCCCGGCATCGACGGCTTCAGCGTTCTCGAGCGGATGAAAGGCTCGAGCGCCGCGCCGCCGGTGATCGTCATCTCCGGACACGGCAACATCGACGCGGCGGTCAAGGCGACGCGGCTCGGCGCGTACGACTTCCTCGAGAAGCCGCTCTCGCTCGAGCGCGTGCTGCTCACCGTCAACCACGCGCTCGCCGACAGCAAGCTGCGCGAGCAGGTGCGCGATCTGCGCCGGCAGCAGGTCTCGCTGGAAGAGCTGCTGATCGGCGAGAGCGAGCCGATGAAGAAGCTCGATCAGCAGATCCGCAGCGCGGCGCCGTCGAACAGCCGCGTGCTGATCACCGGCGAGAACGGCAGCGGCAAGGAGATCGTCGCGCGGACACTGCATCGCCTCTCGCATCGCGCCGACCAGCCGTTCGTCGACGTCAACTGCGCCGCCATTCCGGAGGAGCTGATCGAGTCGGAGCTCTTCGGTCATCGCAAGGGCGCATTCACAGGCGCGATCGACGACCGCAAGGGAAAGTTCGAGCTCGCCGACGGCGGGACGCTCTTCCTCGACGAGATCGGCGACATGAGTCTGAAGACGCAGGCCAAGGTGCTGCGCGTGCTGCAGGAGCAGACGTTCCAGCGCGTCGGCGGCCAGCAGACCATCCGCGTCGACGTGCGCGTCATCGCCGCCACGAACAAGAACATCGAGGCGGAGATCGAGACGGGCAATTTCCGCAGCGATCTGTACTACCGCGTCAACGTGATCCCGATCGAAGTGCCGCCGCTGCGCCAGCGCGGCAACGACGTCACGCTGCTCGCCGACTACTTCCTCCGCCGTTTCGCCGCGGAGACCGGCTCGCCGCGCAAGAAGCTCTCCGCCGGCGCGGGGACGAAGCTGCGCGCGTATCACTGGCCCGGCAACGTGCGCGAGCTGCGCAACGTGATCGAGCGACTCGCCATCCTCCTCCCGCAGGAGACGATCGAAGCCGAGGACATCCACCTCGGCGCCCGCAACGACGTGCCGGCGGAGATCCCGCGCAACCTGACGCTCAAGGAAGCGCGCGACGAATTCGAGAAGCAGTACATCCTCGATCGCCTGCGCGAGCTGGCCGGAAATGTCAGCCGCACCGCGGAGGCGCTCGGCGTGGAGCGAAGCAATCTTTATCGCAAGCTGCACGCGTACGGCATTCGCGTCGAGCGCAGCTGACCGGCGTATATTTCAAACCCATGCTTGCTCTGCTCGCGCTGACGGTGATGATCGAGCTGACCGAGGAGCCGGCGGCGGTCACGTTCGCGCGGGAGCGCGCGATGGCGGCCAAGGGCGCGGTGACGACCGATCAGGTCTCGCGCGTGGAAGTGCAGCAGCAGGCGATCGTCGCCGCGCTCCCCGACGGCACGTTCCGCTACTCGATGTCGCGCGCGGTGAACGGGATCGTCGCCGAGCTCGATGACGACGACCTCGCGCGCATCGCCGCGCTGCCGAATGTGAAGCGGGTCGTGCCGATGGCGCCGCTCTCGCCCGATCTCACGGCGAGCGTCGCGCTCGTCGGCGCACCGACGGTCTGGTCGCAAGCGGGTGGACGCCGCGGCGACGGCATCCGCCTCGGCATCATCGACACCGGCGTCGATTACCTCCACGTCGACCTCGGCGGCGCGGGCCTCTACAGCCGCACCAACTTCACGACGGCCGATGTGCCGTGGAACGCGAAAGTCGTCGGCGGCACCGACCTCGCGGGCGACGACTACGACGCCGGCTCCGGAACGCCCAGCCGGCGCGTCGCGAAGCCCGATCCCGATCCGATGGACTGCGAAGGGCACGGCACGCACGTCGCCGGCATCGCCGCGGGTCGCGGCGTGAAGAGCGACGGCAGCGCGTTCACCGGACCGTACGGCCCGGCGCTCAACGCGAACGACTTCCGCGTCGGTCCCGGCGTCGCGCCCGGCGCGCAGGTCTACGCCATCCGCGTCTTCGGCTGCACCGGCAGCACGTTTCTCATCCCGCAGGCGCTCGACTGGGCGCTCGATCCGAACCGCGACGGCAACCTCTCCGATCATCTCGACGTCGTCAACATGTCGATCGGCTCGTCGTTCGGACCGAATGGCGATCCGACCTCGATGGCCGCGGCCGACAACGCGGCGAAGGCCGGCATGATCGTCGTCGCCTCGGCCGGCAACAGCGGCGACACGCACATGATCACCGGCAGTCCCGCCGCCGCGACGCGCGTCATCTCCGCCGCGTCGTCGGTCGACAGCAGCGACGTCTTCGACGGCTTCGAAGTCACCGCGCCCGCCTCGATCGCCGGCACGAAGTACGGCGCGGCGGCGAAGAACTTCGTCTGGGCGAACCTGATCACGCCGGTCTCCGGCGCGGTCGTCTATCCCGCTTCGCAGCCGACCGGCTGCACCGCGTTCAATGCGTCGAATGCCGCGCTGCTCGCAGGGAAAATCGCGCTGCTCGACTGGACCGACAACTCGTGCGGCTCCGCCGCGCGCACACAGTCCGCGTTCAACGCCGGCGCGATCGGCGTGCTCCTCGCGTACAACAATCACGCGCGGCTCGACATCGCCATCGCCGGCTCGACCGACATCCCGACCATCCTCACCACGCAGGCGATTGCCGGCGCGATCAAGACCGCGGCGTCGCCGGTGATCCGCTTCGATGCCGCGCTCCTCGCGTCGCAGAAGGTCATCGACGACAGCATCACCGACACCGTCTCCGACTTCACCTCGCGCGGTCCGCGCTCCGGCGACCTGCTGCTCAAGCCCGACATCGCCGCGCCGGGACAATCGGTCTTCTCCGCGCTGGCGAAGAGCGGCACCGGCGGCGTCGCGCTGAACGGCACGTCGATGGCCGCGCCGATGGTCGCGGGCGGGATGGCGCTGCTCAAACAGATCCATCCCGACTGGAGTGTCGAGGAGCTGAAGGCGCTGGTGATGAACAGCGCCGTGCACGATCTCTTCAGCGGACTGTCGCGCACCGGCGCGATCTATTCGCCGACGCGCATCGGCGCCGGACGGATGAGCGTCGCCGACGCCTCGACGCTCGATCTGATTGCGTACGCGGTCGACAATCCGGGAAGTGTCGGTCTCTCGTTCGGCCTCGTGGAAGTGCCGGGACAACTCGCCGTCGAGCGGCAGTTCCGCATCGTCAACAAGTCGTCGTCAGCAGCGAACGTATCGCTCTCGTTCGCGAACGCGTCGATCGCTCCCGGCGTGTCGTTCGACTTTCCGGGCGGCACGACGCTGTCGGTTCCGGCGAACGGATCGGCGATCGCACGGCTGCGCGTCAACGCCGATGCCTCGTTCATGAAGCATCAGCGCGACGCCACGTCGACGTCGCAGCAGGGAGGCTTTTCCCGTCACTGGATCACCGAGGCGACCGGGAATGTGGTGATGACGCGGGGAGCGGAGACGCTGCGGCTTCCGGCGGCGGCGATGGTGCGGCCGGCCTCGGCGATGTCGTCGGGACTGTCGTCGATCGCGTTCAACACGCCGAGCGGACACACGACCATCCCGCTGAACGGGCGCGCGGTGTCGACCGGCACGTCGTATCCGAATGACTGGACGTCGCTGGTGACGCCGTTCGAGCTGCAGGAGATCCATTCGCGCAACTTCGCCATTCCGGGCTCGCAGAATCTGCGCTACCTCGGCGTGACGAGCGACTATCGCGTGAAGTCGGGCAGCGTCGCCGACACGACGATCTACTTCGGCATCGCCGCGTTCGAGCGCTGGGGCAGTCCGAACGAGATGGAGATCGACGTCCGCATCGACACGAACAACGACGGCGTCGACGACTGGGCGATCTACAACACCAACGGCGGCGACTTCCTCGGACAGGGCGGCGCGACCGACGTGCTCATCGCCGCGCTCTGCCCATTGCCGTTTCCGACGCGACCGTCCGACAAGTGCTCGTCGCAATGGCTGAACGGCTACGACGGCGGCACGCTCGACGTCCCGCCGTACAACACCGACGTCATCCGCTACCCCGTTCGCGCCGCGGCCCTCGGCCTCAAGGCAGGCCAGTCGCGTTTCAGCTGGCGCGTGTTCGTCTTCGACCGCGCGACCGGACGCCGCGTCGATCAATCGTCACGCATGACGTTCGATCCCGCGCACGCCCTCGGCCTCTACGGCGCGCTCGAAAGCGGCATGTTCTTCGACCGCCCCGACAACCCGCTCCCTGTCGACTGGCTCGACGGCGACCTCGCGAACGGCAGCAAGGGCCTACTACTGTTTCACTTCTTCAATGCGACGGGCACGCGCGCGGAGATCATTCCGGCGGCAGGGGTGCGGAGGCACGGGGTGGGGCGGTAGAAACACGAAGGGCCGCGATTGCTCGCGGCCCCGATTACTTTCTGTTGGAGCGGGAAACCGGACTCGAACCGGCGACATCAACCTTGGCAAGGTTGCACTCTACCAACTGAGTTATTCCCGCTTACGGACGGCGAAGCATAGTCACCGAGGTAGTCACTGTCAAGCGCCGTGTAACGCCTTCTAACGACCCCCGCGGCGTTCCTATTTCCGCACGTACTTCTCGCCAAGTGTCCGCAGATGATGCAGTTCGTGTCCGGCGACATGGAAGGCGAGGCCGCGCGCGCTGGCGCTGTAGCCGTTGACTGTTCCGCGCCGCAGAGAGCCCTCATCATCGAGCGATTCGAAGAGCGTGAGCGACGCGTGGCGGACGGAGCGGTACTCGGCGATGAGATCGGTCAGCGAGCGCGACTCGAAGTTCGCGCCGGCGACGTATTCGTTCTCGTCGAATCCCGGCAGCGGCGCGCTCTCGCCGCGCGCGACGCAGAGCGCGCGATACGCGAAGATCCGCTCGTCGTCGGTGAGATGCCCGAGGACTTCCTTCACCGTCCACTTGCCCGGCGCGTAGGTGAAGCGGTGCGCCGTTTCCTCGGTGAACGCGCCGAAAAAGCTCAGGACGATCTGCTCCTGATCGCGCAGCGCGGCGATCACATCGTCGCCTGTGACGTAGTCGATGTCGCTCTTCGCGTACGGGGCGTATTCGCCATCCTCGGGACGTCCTGATTTCATGGGATGCATCACACCGCGTCGTCCGCCGGCGCGTCAAGCGCGTTGCGCACCGCGCGCAGCAGCACGGTCGTCGGCACCGGCTTCTCCAGGAAGCGCATGCCCGGCTCGAGCACGCCGCGGTCGCTGATCGCGTTGTCCGTGTAGCCGGACATGAAGATGACCGGCAATCGCGGCCGCATCCCGTGAATCGATTCCGACAGCGAGCGGCCGTTGCGATCGGGAAGCACGACGTCGGTCAGCAGATCGATCTTCGTCTCCCCGTTCCTCGCGATCGCCAGCGCTTCCGCCTCGGACGCCGCCTCCAGGACGTGGTAGCCCTGCTCCGCGAGCGTCTCGCGCAGGATCGTGCGGACGAGCAGGTCGTCCTCCACCACCAGGATCGATTCCGTTCCGCGCGTCGCGAGCACCGCCGAATCGTCGGCCACTTCCTCCACCGCGGAGATCGTTCCGCGCATGCGTGGAAAGTAGATCTTGAACGTCGTCCCCTCGCCGACCTCGCTGTAGAGCCAGATCTGGCCGCCGGTCTGGTCGATGATGCCGCGCACCACCGCCAGGCCGAGTCCCGAGCCGCGTCCGCGCGTGGAGAAGAACGGATCGTAGATCTTGTCGCGAAGCTCCGGTGCGATGCCGACGCCGGTGTCGCTCACGATCAACTGCACGTAATCGCCTTCCCGCAGGTGCGGACGCTGCCGGACGTACTCCGCATCGACCCGCACGTTGCGCGTCTCGACCGTGAGCGCGCCTCCGTTCGGCATCGCCTCACGCGCGTTGATGGCGAGATTCATCAACACCTGATGAAGCTTCCCCGGATCGGCGTAGATGTTCCAGAGGCTCTCGTCGACATGCGTGCGCACATGGACGTTCTCGCCGAGGCTCGAGGTCAGGAGCTGCATGGTCGACGTGACGACCTCGTTCAGATTGACGACCTGCGGTTGCAGCACCTGCCGCCGCGCCGCGGCCAGGAGCTGCTGCGTCAGATCGCGGCTCTTCGTCGCGGCCGTGCGGATGTCAGTCATGTAGCGCCGCTGCGGCTCGACCGTTCCGTTGACGCGAAGCAGCAGCTCCACGCGGGAGAAGATGACCATCAGCATGTTGTTGAAGTCGTGCGCGATGCCGCCGGCGAGCTTGCCCAGGCTGTCCAGCTTCTGCGACTGGAGCAGCTGCGCCTCCAGCATCCGGCGCTGCGTCTCGTCGTGCGCCACCGAGACGTAGCCGGCGATGCCGCCGTCGCGGCCCACCATCGGCGTGCGGACGACGTGCGCCCAGTAGCGCGTGCCGTCCTTGCGCACGCGCCATTCCTCGACCTCGATCCGTCCCTGCTTTGCCACCTGGTCGAGCTGCGCGCGTAACCGTTCGGGATCGCGCTCCTCCTCGGGGCTCAGCTCCATGACCGTCCTGCCCATCACCTCGTCGGCGGTGAACCCGGTCATCTGTTCCGCGCCGATGTTCCAGGTCTTGATCCGGCCTTCCAGATCGAGCTGGATGATGGCGTAGTCGTGAATGCTGTCGAGCAGCAGGCGGTACTTCTCTTCGCTCTCCCACAGCACGTCGTCTTTGCGCGCATGCTCGAGCTGCTCGACGTTCCGGCGCGTCATCGTCACGGCGATGGCCCGTTGCAGCTCTCCTTCTTCGAACGGTTTGACCAGATAGCCGTACGGCGACGAGCCCATGGCGCGATCGAGCGTGGTGGCGTCGCCGTGCGCGGTGAGAAAGATGATCGGGATCGCCGCTCGTTCGTGGATGGTCTTCGCCGCCTCGATGCCGTCCATCGGCCCCTTGAGGCGGATGTCCATCAGCACGAGATCGGCTTTCTGCGTGACGGCGGTCTCGATGGCGTCGCTGCCGTTGTCGACGACGGCGAGCACCGTGCAGCCGAGGCTCTTCAACGTGGCGGCGAGATCCATCGCCACGATCGTCTCGTCTTCGACCACCACGACGCGGGCGTCAGGCATGAGCGGTGCGCTCCGAGGGGAACTCGATGCGGAACTCGGTGCCGATGATGCTGCGCACCTCGAGCAAGCCGTCGATCTGCTGCACGAGACCACGGACGAGCTGCAGACCGAGCGTGTCGATGGAGCGGAGGTCGAACTGCGGCGGCAGGCCGACGCCGTCGTCGCGGATGGTCATCACGCAGCGTCCCTCGGCCAGCGTCAGGCGGACGGAGATCGCTCCGCGTCCTCCCGGAAAGGCGTGCTTCAACGCGTTCGAGAGCACCTCGTTGACGATCAGACCGCAAGGCACGGCGGTGTCGATGTCGAGAAAGAAATCGTCGCCGGCGACGTCGAGCGAGACGGAGTCGCTGGTGGCGGCGAACGATTTGAAGAGCAACTCGCCGAGCGTGCGGACGTAGTCGGCGAAGTTGATCCGTGTCAAGTTCTTCGCCTGGTAGAGCTTCTCGTGCACCAGCGCCATCGAGCGGATGCGCATCTGCGTCTCGTCGAAGATCAAGCGTGCGCCCGCGTCCGTGATGTTCGACGCCTGCAGGCGGAGGAGGCTCGACGTGATCTGCAGGTTGTTCTTCACGCGGTGATGGATCTCGCGCAGCAGCGCTTCCTTCTCCCGCAGCGAGGTCTGGATCTGTTCCTCGAAGAGCCGCCGCTCGGTGACGTCGCGGACGATGCTGATGACCAGCGTCTCGTCCTCGCCGCGCAACGGGCTGAGGCTGATCTCGACCGGGAACTCGCTGCCGTTTTTCTTCCGGCCGCTGAGCTGGCGCCCCGCTGCCATCGGCCGCGTGTTCGGATCGGCGGAGTACGAGGAGCGGTCGCCGTGATGACGCCCGCGCGAGCGCTCCGGCACCAGGATCTCGATCGGCTGGCCGAGCAGCTCGTGACGCTCGTAGCCGAACATCCGCTCCGTCTCGGTGTTGACGATGGCGATGACGCCGGCGCTGTCGACGACGACGATGGAGTCGGGCGCCGATTCGAGCAGCCCGCGGAAGCGCGCCTCCGCCAGCCGCTGCGTCGTCATGTCGCGGATGATGCTGGTGATCAGCGTGCCCCCCTCGGTCTCGATCGGGCTGAGACTGATCTGCACCGGGAACTCTTCGCCGTTCGCGCGCACGCCGCGAAGCTCGCGATCCGCTCCCATCGGCCGCGTGCGCGGCGCGTGGGAGTAGGTTTCGCGGTGGAGGTGATGCGTTTCCCGATGCGCCGGCGGCACCAGGATCTCGACGCGCTCGCCGAGGAGCTGCTCGCGTGCGTAGCCGAACATCGATTCGGCGAGCGAGTTCGCAGCGACGATGCGGCCCTGAACGTCCACCACTACGATCGCGTCCGGCGCGGCATCGAGAAAGGCGACAAACTTCGTGTCCAGCCCGCCAGCGGCTCCGGGGTTTTGCGTGGGGAGCATCTATCTGATGTTCAGAGTGACGCCAGCCGCCAATTACCCACCCAGTAGGGAACGCCCGACTGCATCAATAACTCACCGGCGTAGAATTCTCGAAAACCAATGTCCTGTCTCTTCATGGCGATCGGTTCGCTGATCGCGGCGGTGACCGCCGCCCCGATCGCGCCGCCACATGTCCCGATCGCCTACGCCACGACGCGCGCGGCCAACGGCACGTCGATCCACGAGGGGGAGATCGTCACCCTCGCCGGCACCGCGAACATCGATTCCGGCACCCTCTATCGCGACGTCACCAAGTTCTACATCGAGGACGACCGGAGCGGCATCGCCGTCTTCTCCCCGCAGCCCATTCCGAATCGCATCAACCTCGGTGACGTGGTGCGCGTCACCGGCGCGATCAACACCTGGTCGAGCAGCATCGAGATCATCGCCAACGACATCGAGGTGATCTCCCACGGCCGTCCGCCGCAGCCGCAGATCGTCAGCGCGGAAGAGCTCCTCGGCGATCGCTTCTACGGACGTCTCGTTCAAACGCGCGCCCAGGTGCTGGAGGTCGTGCAGCGCGCGCGCGGCGCCGACATCCGCATTCACGCCGGACGCGATCTGGTCACCGTCCACATCACCGACGCACAGAAGAAAGGGATGCCGCAGGTCGAAGTCGGCTCGACGGTCGTCGTCACCGGCATCGGCTCGACGTTCCTCGTCGGACGGTCGCCGCGTCCGACGCCGCAGATCCTTCCGCGCTATCCGAATGACCTCAACGTCATCCAGGCGCCGCCGCTCTTCACGCGCAGCGATGCCATCGACGCCGCGATCGGCGTGGCGGTGCTCGTGCTGATCATCGTCGTCTGGAACATCAGCCTCCGCCGCCGCGTGCGGCGCGAGGTGGCGGAGCATCGCGAGAGCGAGGCACGATTCGAGGCGGTGGCGGAGACGGCGCCGGTGGCGATCTTCATCTACCAGGGGACGATCTTCCGCTACGTGAATCGCGCCGCGGAACAGATCACCGGCTACTCGATGGAGGAGCTGGTGGGGCGGGAGTTCTGGGACGTCGTCGATCCGGAGTTCCGCGACATGATCCGCGACCGCGGCAGCAAACGGCTGAGCGGCGCCGCCGTGCCGCCGCGCTACGAGTTCCGCATCATCCGCAAGGACGGCACGCGCGCCTGGCTCGACTTCAGCGCCACGATCATTCAGTACGGCGGATCGCCCGCCGCCCTCGGCACCGCGTTCGACATCACCGAGCGCAAGCGCGCGGAGGAGGTGCTGCAGCAGAGCGAGAAGCGTTTCCGCGAGCTGGTGGAGAACAGCACCGACGCGATCGCGTTGCTCGATCCGGCCGGGAAGCTGCTCTGGGTCGGACCGTCGACGGAGCGCGTCCTCGGCTACACCGAGGCGGAGTCGATCGGACAGAACGCGCTCGACCTCGTGCATCGCGATCATCGCCGCGACGTCGAGGAGCGGATGCAGATCCTCATGCGCGCGCCGCGGGCCAGCGTCAGCGGCACGTTCCGCGCGCGGGCGAAGGATGGGCGGTGGCTCTGGCTGGAGATGATCGGCACGAACCTCCTCGACGAGCCGGCGGTCGGCGCGATCGTGGCGAACTATCGCGACGTGAGCGAGCGGAAGAAGGTCGAGGAGGAGATGAAGCATCAGGCCCTCCACGACACGCTCACCGGCCTGCCGAACCGCAACCTCTATCAGGATCGCCTCGGCCTCGCGCTGGCGCATGCGCGCCGGCACGGGCGCGCGCTGGCCGTGATGTTCGTCGATCTCGATCTCTTCAAGCTGATCAACGACAACCTCGGGCATGTGGTCGGCGATCGCCTGCTGCAGGAGGTCGGTCAGCGCATCGTCGATTGCGTCCGCTCCAGCGACACCGTGGCGCGCGTCGGCGGCGACGAGTTCATCGTCATCATCGAAGAGCTGGAGAGGAGCGAGGCCGCGGTCGACGTCGCCGACAAGATCCTGGAGCAGGTGGGACGGCCGTACATCATCGACGACCATCAGCTGCACGTCACCGCGAGCGTCGGCATCAGCATCTTCCCGAACGACAGCGACGACGCCGACGCGCTCACGCGCAACGCGGACAAGGCGATGTACCGGGCGAAGGAGCTGGGGCGGAACAACGTGCAGCTCTTCACGCCGGAGATCAACGAGCGTTATCGCAGCCGGCTGATGTTCGAGGCCGGCTTCCGCCGCGCGCTGGAGCATCACGATTTCGTGCTGCACTACCAGCCGATTCACGCCGCGCGCGACGGACACGCGGCAGGCGTCGAGGCGCTGGTGCGCTGGAACGACGCGGAGCGCGGGCTGGTGTTTCCCGACGAGTTCATCCCGGCGGCCGAGGAGACGCGGATGATCATCCCGCTCGGCGCGTGGGTGCTGCGCACCGCATGCGAGCAGCTGCACGCCTGGACGACGAACGGCCTGCCGCACATGCAGGTGTCGGTCAATCTGTCGGTGCGCCAGTTCCAGCAGCGCGACCTGCTGGCGATGATCGACAACGTGCTGCGCGAGACGATGCTCGATCCGTCGCGCCTCGAGCTGGAGATCACGGAGTCGGTCGCGATGCAGAACGTCGACCTGACGCGCACGGTGCTGCAGGAGCTCCGCGCCCGCGGCGTGCGCATCGCCATCGACGACTTCGGCGCCGGCCAGTCGTCGCTCCTCTACCTGCGCCAGTTCCCGATCAACACGATCAAGATCGACCGCGTCTTCGTGCACGAGATCACCAGCAAAGCAAGCGACGCCGCGATCGTCGGCGCCGTCATCCGCCTCGCCCACGACCTCGGCATCCTGGTGACGGCGGAAGGAGTGGAAACCGAGGACCAGCGCGACTTCCTGGTCGCGCGCGACTGCGATTTTCTACAGGGGTACCTGTTCAATCGGCCGATGGCGGCGGGCGAGATCTACCCGCGGTTGACGTAGGTCGGGTTCTCCAACCCGACGCGGGGCCACGCGTTCGCTGTTTGCCGCTAAGCCATTGACTTACACTGGGCCGTCGCAGTGCCGGATGAGTAAAACCACGCGAGACATTCCCGAGCTCACCGCTGCTCAACTCGCCCGCGCCATGTCAGCGCGCGCACGAAAGAGGCTCATGAAGGGCCAATTTCAATCCGGCGAGGATGTCGCCATGTTGCGCAAGTTCGTCGGCCTTACGCAGGCGGAATTTGCCAAGGCCATTGGGATCAGCGTGCACACTCTCCGTAATTGGGAACAGGGAAGACGTCATCCGGAAGGACCGGCCATAGCGTTGTTACGTATCGCAGCCAGGCATCCGCGCGTCATTCGGGAGAATCTCCGCTCAGCTGCATAAATGATCCGGATGTCGTGCTATCCTTCCGTCTCTACTACAAACCGGCCGGTCGGTAACTTTGGAGGCTATCGCATGCGTCATCGCGCTCTCGTCTTCCTCGTTGTTCTCTTCTCCGCCGCTTCGCTGCACGCCCAGGTCGGGCTGACCACTGACTTTCGTAACTGGCTGACCGCAAACGGGTACGGCGGGTACGGGTTCGAGCGAAGCGACGTCACGGGTGGCAGTTACGGCGGCCGCACGTACGCCGGACAGCCGGTGGTGAACCAGCCGGTGATCTTCATCCATGGCAACTCCGACACGGCGCTCGGCTACAGCTCGGCCTTGACCGGGTGGACGTCGAGCATCAATTACTTCCAGTCGCAGGGCTACACGTCGGCGGAGTTGTACGCGACGACCTGGGGGCCGGCGAATTCGCTGCTCGCGTCGAACCAGTACCACTCGAAGGCGTACATGACGCGCCTCCGCGCGTTCATCCAGGCGGTGAAGGCTTACACCGGCGCGACGAAGGTCGACATCATCACGCACTCGATGGGCGAGACGCTGGCGCGCAAGGCGATCAAGGGCGGCAGCGCCTACGACGCCTCGGCGGGCGGGACGTACAGCCTCGGATCGTCACTGACCGCGCTCGTCGACACGTTCGTCGGCATCGCCGGCGCGAACCGCGGACTGGTCGCCTGTTATCAGACCGGCCCCACAACACCGACCTGCAGCGATGTCAATGGTCTCTACCCCGGGTATCTCATCGGGATCTACGGTCCGTACGATGTCTCGTCGATCCTCGTCGACATGAACTCGACGTCGCATTACGAGGGGTCGTATGTCTACTCGATGTGGTCGAGCGTGGACGAGGTGATCGGCTACGGCACGATCGTCTACGGGCAGTCGACGTGCCGGATCCCGGGACAGAACGGCGAGGCGACGTTCGGGAGTTATCCGTACGGGCACATCGGCGTGAAGGACCAGACCGGGTACTACCAGTGGCGGATGGTGAAGTACCACGCGACGAATTAGCGGCGCCGCCAACGCGCGGCGTCCGCTTCGTCGTGCATCTCCGCGAACGTCTTCGCGGCAAGCTCGTAGCTCCGACGGTCGGGATTCGCGCGGACGAGTCGCTCCATCGTCTCGTTCGCGCGCGCCCGGTCGCCCTGCAGCAGATAGATGACGGTGAGGTTCGCATACGCCTGGCGGTCGCCGGGATAGCGGCGGATCTCTTCGTTGAATGCGTCGATCGCGGCAGGGATCTGATTCATCCGCGCGAGGACGTCGCCGCGCACGTAGAACAGCAGCGGCGGCGGCTCGAGCTTCCCCTCGGTCGCCGCGGCGAGTGCTTCATCGATCTGCCGCGCGGCATCGGCGAGTCTGCGCTGCCTGACGTAGATCTGCGCGAGGAGCACGTGGCCGGCCGGCTTGTAGTTGAAGGTGGCGATGGCGGCGAGCGCGTCGGCGGTGGCGTCGTCGAGGCGCCCGAGGTTGAGCTTCGCGCGGCCGGAGATGAGATGCGCGTTGCCGGGATTGACCTTCATCCCCGCGTCGGCGTTGGCGATCGCCTCGTCGAAGCGATTCAGCAGTAAGTCGACGTTCGCGATCGAGAGCGCGAGCTCGCCCGCGACCGACGGCGCGACCTCGACGCAACGCTTGTACGTGTCGAGCGCGTCTTCGTAGCGGCCGATGCGCTCGTAATGCTGCGCGAGGAGCGTCCACGCATCGGTGAGGCGCGGATTCATCGCGATCACGCGGCGGTAGCCTGCGATCGCTTCGTCTGATTTTCCGGCGCGGTCGAGGTGCCCCGCTTCTTTCAGCAGAGCGATCTGATTGATCGCATCTTTCGGATCGGGGAGCGGACCGGCGTTATTGCCTGCGGCCGATCCGAGGTAACCGAGCGCTTCGAGTTTCTTCGCCTCCTCGGGATCGACGGTGGCGATCGTCGGCAGCTCGCGGCTGAACGGGTCGAGCTCCTTGCGCATCGCGGCAGCGACTCTGCGCTCATCGCCGAGGACGTTCTTTGTTTCCGCGGCGTCGCTCGTCGCGTAGAGCTCCGCGCGCGGCGCGTCGATGAAGTGGAACTTGTCGTCGACCATCGAGCGGAGATCGCTCCAGCCGAGGTGGATGCGCGGGTATAGCGTCTCGCTGTAGATGCGGCGCGGGGGGAGGGCGGCGAGATCGAGGAGTGAATGGCCTTTGCCCGCCTGCACCTCGAGGCCGGTGAGCGAGGCGAGTGTCGGAAAGACGTCGATCAATTGCGCCGGCGCGTCGACCGTGCTGTTCGCCTGCTTGCCGTTCGGCAGCTTGACGATGAGGGGGACGTGGATGTCCTCCATGTAGAGGAAGATGCCGTGCTCGTCCTCGCCGTGCTGGCCGAGGCCTTCGCCGTGATCGGAGAGGAGGACGATGATCGCGCGGTCGTAGATGCCGGCGGTTTTCAGGTGGTCGATGAACTTGCCGACGATCGTGTCGGCGGCCGCGATCTGGCCATCGTACGAATCGTACGGTGCGTGTGGCTCGAAGAGATGGAGGAAGTAGAAGAACGATTCGCGTGCGTGCGCGTCGATCCAACGCTCGGCGACGGCTTCGGTCTCGATGCCCGGCCGCCGCAGTTTGCCGAGCGCTTCGCCGGCGGTGACGGCGACGTCGTCGTCGTATGCGTCGAACGCGGCGGCGAGTCCGGTATTGCCGCGCAGGACGTACGCGGATACCGCGGCGCCGGTCGCGTAACCGTTCTTCTTCAGCAGCTGCGGCAGCGTCGGATGTTTCGTCGCGTCGAACGGAAAGCCGATGTTGTTGCGCACGCCGTTGTCGGGCGGCAGCTCGCCGGTGAGGATCGAGACATGCGACGGCAGCGTCAGCGGGACGTGCGAGTACGCATGCGAGAAGAGGATGCCGTCGCCGCGCAGCTTGTCGATGTTCGGCGTGGCAACGCTCTTGTAGCCGTACGCCGGCAGATGGTCGGCGCGCAGCGTGTCGATGGAGATGAGGATCACCGGCGCGCCGGAATACCGGACGGTTGGCGTCTCGGGCTTGCGACAAGCAGCAGCCGCGAGCAGCAGCAGGAACGCGAACCGTTTCACCGCAAGATCTCCATCACCTCGGCCTGCATCTTCTTCGCCTCGGGGCCGGGATTGATGCGCACCGCCTGCTCGATCGTCGCGCGCGCTTCATCGCGCCGGCCCTGCGCCGCGAGGATCGCGGCGAGATTGCCCCACGACCGCACGTCATCGGGATAGCGCTCCACTTCGACGCGATACGCCGCCTCGGCCTCGGGGCCGCGACGCAATTGCAGCAACGCTTCGCCGCGGGCCGACTGCAATCCGCGAACGGGATTCGAGGTCTCGGACGCTGCGCGATCGAGCGTCGCGAGCGCGCCCTGCCAATCGCCCTGGCGTTTCTGCAGATCGGCGAGGTAGAGCAGCGTGCTGACGCGATGCGGCGCGGCGGCGAGTGCCGCTTCGATTTCCTTGCGCGCACCCGCGAGATCGCGGCGTGCGATCGCGATCTTCGCCAGCAGCTCACGTGCGAGCACCGGCTCCTGCGCCACGATCGCTTTCGTCGCGGTGATCGCTTCGTCGTAGCGCTTGTTCCGATAGTACGCATCGGCCAGCGCGAGCGACACGGCAGGGGAGTCGGGGAAGTGTTTCGACGCCTCGGTCAGAACACGGATCGCATCAGCGGGACGCGCGCGCGCCAGCAGCACCCACGCGTCGAGGATCTCCGGCGCTTCGCGCGTCACTTCCTCGAGCATCGGAATCGCGCGCAGCGTTCCACCCGCGCGCGCGGTGCGCTCCGCGGTGCGATACATCGTGAGGAACTGAATGCGATCTTTCGGATCGGGATAGGTCGCTTCCTCCGCAAGCCGCCCCGAAGCGAGGTACTCGATCGACGCGAGCTTGCGCTGGTCCTCTTCATCGACATGCGTCGGCGCGCCGAACGGCTTCGTGCGCTTCTCGAGCGCATCCGCGAGGGCCGCCGCCTCACGGCGATCGCGGCCGGCCACGTTGATTTTCTCAGTCGGATCGGCGGGAAGGTCGTACAGCTCGCTCGTCGGCGCCTCGATGTATTGGTAGTCCGCCGTGACGACCGAGGTGAGCTGCCGCCAGTGCAGGTGGAGGCGCGCGTAGTAGCTCTCCGCGTCGACCTGCCGGTTCGGATTCTCTTTCGCGGCGAGCAGGTCGATGCCGTCGACGCGCGGCGGCGGCGCGATGTGCACGGCGCCGACGATCGTCGGTAGGACGTCGGACAACGCGGCGAGCGACGCGACGTGTTTGCCGGCGTTCGCCGACTTCGGAAGCTTCACGATCAGCGGCACCTGGATCGCCTCGCGATAGACGAAGACTCCGTGATCGAGCTCGCCGTGATCGCCGAGCCCTTCGCCGTGATCGGAGAGGAGCACGACGATGGCGCGATCGTAAAGTCCGCGCTTCTTCAGATCGGCGATGAACTTGCCGACGGTGTCGTCGGCGTACGCGACCGCCGCGTCGTAATCGGCGCGTCCCGCCTTCTGAAACTGCTGAGGCGCGTGATACGGCGCGTGCGGATCGTATAGATGGAAGAAGCAGAAGATCTTCGGCGAGCGGACGCTGTCCAGCCAGTGCTGCAGCTGCTGCATCGTACGATCGCCCGGACGCGAGGCGGTGACGTCGAGCGGATCGCCGGTGCCGGCGTCGTCATCGAAAAAGTCGAAGCCGCGCTCGATGCCGGTTGAGCGCCGCAGCACGTACGACGACACCGCGCCGCCCGTCGCATAGCCGTTCGCGGAGAGGATCGTGGCGAGCGTCGGGACATTCGTACCGAGCACGTAGCCGACGTTGTCGCGCACGCCGTTCGACGCGGGGAGCAGTCCGGTGAGGATCGTGGCGTGCGACGGCAGCGTGAGCGGGACGTGGCTGTACGCGCGGTCGTACGTCGTGCCGTCGTGCGCGAGAGCGACGATGTTCGGCGTGAGGTCGGGACGCACGCGATCGGCGCGCAGCGTGTCGACGGAGATCAGGATGATCGGCGTGTCGTCCGCCGGTCGCGGAGTCTCGTGGCAGGCGGTGAGGAGCAGCGCGAGAAGGGCGAGGGAGCGATTCATCGAGACAAAACTTGCCCCGGCCTTTCGACCGGGGCAAGAGAGTACAGCAGAAATCAACGCGCTCAGAACCGCGCGCCGACGGAGATGAGGTACGTCCTCGGGAGCTGGAAGTCGCCGTTCGGAGCGAGCAGGTTCGCGCCCGCGCTCGTCGTCGGATTCCGGGGCTTGCCGAAGTTCGAGCCCTTCGCCCAGTTCACGCCTTCGACCGGAGTCTCGGTGAACGGGTTGAATGCCTTGAGGATGCGGACCGTGGTGTTGCCGTTCGTCTGCGCCTGGTTGTTGAAGGAGTTGATCACCTTCCCCTGTGCGAAGAACGTCAGACCGTGGACCGGGATGTTGAACGTCGCCGCGAGATCGGTCGACGAGACGTCGTCCCAGCGATACGAGCCGCGGCCGCCGAAGAAGTAGCTGACGGTGGCCGGCGGTCCGTTGTACTGGAAGCCCGCCGGGAGGCCGTTCGGCGTGAACGTCGTCGTGTCGAGCTGACCGATGGCGGAGTACGAGCTGCCCGAGGCATAGCGCTGCAGGAGGCTCAGGTTGAGGGCGCTGCCGAATCCCAGCGGCTGGTCATAGCTGACCCACGCGTTGAGGCGGTGGCGCTGATCGCCCGGGAGGTAGCCCTGCGGAGCGTACTGCGCGTAGCCGCGATACTCCGGATAAGCGAACGCGTTCTCGGCGATCGGGCCGCTGCCGGTCGTCTCCGCCAGCACGTTCCCCTTGAGCGTCGAGTACGTGTAGTTGAGGCCGACGTTCGTGCGGGCGAACGGCTGATAGGCGCCCTGGAGCGTCGCCGCGTTGTACGTGCGCTTGAAGTGGTCGCTGTTCGTGATGAAGGCGAGATCGAAGTTCTGACCGAGATCGATCGTGGTGTTGCCCTGCGTCACGATGCCCGGGACTTCACCGGTGCTCGGGTTGGCCACAAGGGCGTAGAAGTTCTTCCAGTCCTTGTGCTGCAGGTCGACGCGCAGGTACGCATTACGCGAGACCTGCCAGCCGCCGCCGAGGGAGTACTCGTCGACGCTGGGCGACTTGAGCGAGCCGTTGATGCGCGTCGCAATGCCGGCCAGGTTGCCGAACAGGGCGGGATTGTTCGTTCCGCCGTGCGCGAAGAAATAATCGAACACCTGCTGTAATGCCTGCGTGGTGGTCAGCGTGTGGTTGGGATTGACCTCCGGTCCGTCGTATGAGTAATAGAGGTACGACGGATTGCCGCCGCCCGATGCGCCGCCGCCGACCGATTCCGCGACGCGCGAGACATAACGGCTGTAGCTCGCATTGAGGCGGAATTTGCCATTGGCCAGGGGATCGATGACCACGCCGAGGCGGGGGCTGATGGCCGAGTCGTTGGCCACGACGTTACCGCCCGAATCGACGCCGTGGTTCTTGTCGTAACGCAGTCCGAGGTTGAAGCTCCACCTCGAGTTCAGGTCCCACTTGTCGTTCACGAATACCGAACGGGTGGTGAAATCGGAGCCCTTGGTGAGCTGGAAGATCGGGTTCCACTTGATCAGATCGCCGGTATTGAAATTCGGATGGCAGACGATGGAGCTGGCGTCCGGTCCGACGCAGGTCGGCGCGATCAGATCGTGGTCCGACGTACCGAGCGTATAGACGATGAAGTTGGACGCCGACTGGTAATTGTTCGCAATGCGCTGTTCCGACCAGTCGTCATAACCGCCGACGATGTTGTGCGTGCCGAATCCCTTGGAGGCGAGGTAATACGTCCCCTTGACGCCCCACAGGGTGTTGTTGCGCTCTTCCGGATCGCAGCGGGCGCAGAAGATCGAGTCGCCCGCATAACCTTCGCCGGTGCCGAGCGCCGTGATGACCGGGGTGCCGTCGGCGGGCGTGGTGCCCAGGCCGCCGCCGCCGATGAACGCGAAGTACTTCTTCGACCAGTTGCCCTGAATCAACAGCGACGGCGTGAGGATGCCGCTGTACTCGGCCGTCTTGATGTTGTTCGGGTTCTTGCGATTGAGCTCCAGGGACGATGTGTCGAGACACGGTGCGAAGGAGCAGAAATTCGAGAGCGTGCTGTTGTCGCGGAGATAAGAGCCGACGATGCTGTGCTTCTCGGTGATCTGTCCGGTCAGCTTGCCTTCGAGGCGCTCGTCCTTGTTGCCGAAGATGAACGGCGTGGCGGCGTCGTTGCCGAACGTGTTGGTCTGATTGCGATTGGAGTAGCGGCCGGCGGCGAAGAACCAGAGGCGGTCTTTGATGATGCGGCCGCCGAGGGTGCCTTCATAAACCGGATTGATCTTGTCCACCGACTTACCGCGGGAGAGGTCGCCCTGCGCCGTCCAGCGATCGTTGGTCAGGGTGTCGCGGAACGAGCCGCTGAACTGATTGCCGCCCGACTTGGTGATCGCGCTGACCACGCCGCCGGTGAAACGGCCGTATTCCGCGGAGATCGCGCCGGTGAGGACCGTCGTCTCCTGGATGGCGTCTTCAATGAAGAGATTGTGCGGCTGGCCGCGCAGGTTCTCGTTCACCGAGGCGCCGTTGACGAGAAACGCGCTGTCATACGCGGGGGCGCCGGCGATCTGGATCGCTCCCGACGCCGCGCCGCCGCCCGACGCGCCGTTGCTCGCGGAGTTCGAGACGACCACTCCGGGTGCAAGCGACGTCGTCGACTGCAGCGTGCGCTGCACCGGCAGGTTGTTGACCACGTCCTGCTTGATGTTCGTCTGGATCTCGTTGGTTTCGAGAACCGCGGTCGCGTTGGCCGTGACCGTAATGGCCTCGGTCAGCTCGGACATCTTCATGTCGGCGTCCATGCGCGCGGTCTCATTGAGGCCGATGCGCACGTTCTTGTCGACCGCCTGCATGCTCTCCAGTTCGAACTTGACGTGGTAATCGCCCGGCGGGAGAGCGCCGAAGTTGTAGTTGCCGTTGACGTCGGTCTGCGCCGTGCGCGAGCCCTGGAGCGCGGGCGACGTGATCGTCACCGTGACGCCGGGGACTGCTGCGCCGCTGACCGTGACGGTGCCGGTGAGTGCGGCCCTCGTCTGAGCATGCGCGACTGTTCCGATGGTCAACATCAGAAGAGCCACAATTGCGGAGAGTTTTTTATGTACTGACAAAGCATTCCTCCTGAAATTCACTTGTGCTTCCTGTCAAATCGGCGGACGCGTAGCGTATGGGTCGTCCTCTCACCCCTTTCCTTGGAGTCGTGTTTACGGACCTGACTGCGGTGGCGGCGGCCGTAACCGCCGCGTTACAAGTCCGAGATTCCAGCAGACGTATGGGTGCACTGTGATGGCCACAAATGCACTCGTCGGAAAATAGTGGTTTGGGAAGGGTTTAGTGGATGGTGAACAAACCTCCGGTAATCCCGAAAATCAATTTCCAGGATTACCGGTTCAATTTATCGAGGGAGCGCTGTTACGGACGTGTCACCTTGGTGAACGTTCGCACACGCGTTGCTAGAAGACGATCGACCAGCCGGGTTTACTGGCCTGCTCTTTCGTATATGAGACGCCGTCGACGACCTTGCCGGCGGAGTCGAGTAGCGTAATTGAGCCGCCCTTGTTCGAGAGCTGCATCGCCGGTCCGATTTTCACACGCACGGCGTCGCCCGAGGCGAGCGGGCCGGTCAATAAGAACGCGTTCTTCAGGCGATCGGTGAGCTTCCATCCGGTCAGGTCGATGTCGTCGGGCGACGCGTTGACCAGCGTCACGGTCTCGACTTCGACCGCGCCCTTCGAATTCGCCATGGCGGCTACGATGCGGATGCGCTCCGAGATCTCGGGATGTTGCGGCGGAGGTGGCGGCGGCGGCGTCACGACACCGGTCGGATTTCCCTTTTCGTCGACCTGCCACGATTGCGTCTGGAATCCGAGGAAAATCGCGATCCAGCGATTCTCGGCGGGGAAGTGGAACAGCATTGCGCCGTCCTGCCAGACGCCGTTGTCTTTCTTGAACTGGCCGCTGTTCCCCTGATTGAAGTGGATGTCGTGGATGCCTTGTCCCGGCTTGAAGTCGAAGTAGGTGTCCTTCACGCCGGGATTCTTGAAGAAGCTGCCGAACGCGTAGACGCGCGCCGCCGAATCCGACATCGCGCGCATGACGTAATGATCGATCTTGTCGTTCAGATCGTTGTCCTCGCCCGGCACGCTGAGCGGGAGCGGAAGGAAGTCGGCGCGCTTGATCCCGAGGTTGCCGCGCACGAAGTCGAGCGCGACGCCGCCCGGTTTCGATTCGAGGTTGTGATGCCCGTCGCCCAGCGCCGCGAGCGGGGTGGTGAGCGGGTGCATGAATGCTTCATCGACTCGATACAGCACCTCGGAACCATCGCCGCTCTGCACGTTCACCGCGAGCCGATAACTCTCTCCCTTTGCCTCGACGCGAACTTCGTAATGGTTCTTCTTCGGTGTGGCGAGACGGCGATCGCTGACGCCGCCGATCAGTACTCCGTAGCTCGGTACCGGCATGGTTTCCTCCTGTTGTTGATCGAGAAGAAGATTAAAGCACGACTTCAGGCCTTCCATCGCCACGGCATGGTCGCGTCTGATACCGGCCGGAACGCGTCGGGAAAATGCTTCACGACGAAGCGCCGGCCGTTCCAGTGGAGCGAGAGGATGTCGTAGCGAAGCTGCACGCCGGGATGCGTCGCGGCGTACTGATCGCCGAGCCGCACGAGCCGCTCGCGCTTGCGCCGGTCGACCGCATCGAACCCTTCGCCGGCGGAGTGTGATTGGCGCGTTTTCACCTCGACGATGGCGACGGTGCGTCCGCGCCGGACGACGAGATCGATCTCGCCCGCGCGGAGACGGAGGTTGCGCTCGACGATGGAGTAGCCGCGGAGGCGGTAGAACCACGCGGCGCGGCGCTCGCCGCGGCGGCCGAGGTCGATAGACGAAATCGCGCCACGCATCGCCCCGAGGGTAACCGGCAACTAGCAACCGGCAACGTTTCTCTACTTCCTGTGGAAGTGCCGCTCGATGTCGAGGTGCTTGATGTCGACGATGACCGGCCGTCCATGCGGACAGGCGAACGGATTCGACGACTGCAGGACCTCGGCGACCAGTCGCGCCATCTCCTCGCCGCCGAGCGGGCGGTGCACTTTGATCGCCGCCTGGCAGGCGAGGGAGGCGCAGATCTTTTCGCGCGCGGCGACGAGATGCGATCCGCGCTCGTCGATGGAGAGATCGATCACCTTGCGCAGGAAGGCGTGCATGTCGTTGCGCAGCAGCTCGACCGGGATGGAGGCGATGGCGAAGGTGTTGCCAGAGAAGCGCTCGATGTCGAAGCCGACGGCGCGCAGCTCGTCGGCGTGCGAGTCGAGCACCGCGCTCTCCGCGGCGCCGGCGTCGTAGAGCATGGGTGTCAGCAACTGCTGCGCGGCCGGCGCGTGTTGCGCGAGGCGCACGAGGTAGCGGTCGTACAGCACGCGCTCATGCGCCGCATGCTGATCGACGAGGCGCAATCCACCCGGTGTATCGAGGAGGATGTAGCTGAGGCGGTACTGGCCGATGACGCGGCCCTGCAGGTCGCCGAGCTGCGCCGGAAGGTCGAGCTCCGGCTCGGGGAGTGTCGCGGTCTGCGCGGGGCGGGGGGGCTGGACGATCGCGCGTTGCTGGAAGAGGGGGGTGTATTCGATTCGCGGTGCGACCGGGGCCGACGTCGGCGGTAGCAGCATCGGCTCGTCAGTCAACAATTTCACGCCTTCTTCCGCACCGCCCAACGCCTTCCTGATCCCCTGCTCGACGACAACGTGCACCGTCCCCGAGTCGCGGAACCGCACCTCGGTTTTCGCGGGATGGACGTTCACGTCGACCGATTCCGGCGGCACTTCGACGTAGAGCACGATCGCGGGATGTCCGTCGAAGTCGAACTGCTCGGCGGCGCGATTCGCGGCGTGGGTGAGCACGCGGTCGCGCACGAGGCGGCCGTTGACGAAGAAGTACTGATTGCGGCGGCTGCCGAAGCGCAGTCCGCGCGTGGCGAAGCCGGTGGCGTGTGCGTCGCCGATGGTCGTGTCGATGTCGGCGAGATGCGCGTCGGCGACGTCACCGAGGATCTGCAGGACGCGCTCGCGTGACGTCGATGCCGAGGGGAGGTCGAGCACCATGCGGCCGTTGTGCTCGACGCGAAACGCGCGCGTCGGGAGCGGCAGCGCGTACGAGGTGACGACGGTGACGATGGAGCGGAACTCGGCGTCGGCGCTGCGGAGGAACTTGCGCCGCGCGGGGACATTCTCGAAGAGCTCGCGCACGCTGATCGTCGTGCCGCGATCGCGCGCCGCGGGACGCAATGTCCGCTGCGAGGTCAGCGGATCGCATTCGATCTCGATGGCGTGATCGCTCGTCCCGTCGAACGTGGTCAGCGTGAAGCGGGAGACGCTGGCGATCGATGGGAGCGCTTCGCCGCGAAAGCCGAGCGTGCGGACGCGGACCAGGTCGTCGAACGCGCGGATTTTCGAGGTGGCGTGGCGCTCGAGCGCGAGGGCGGCATCATCGGGCGACATCCCGCAGCCGTCGTCGCGGACTTCGATCAGCTTGCGCCCGCCGCTCTCGAGCAGGACGTCGATGGTCGTGGCCCCGGCGTCGATGGCGTTCTCGATCAGTTCTTTGACGACCGAGGAGGGTCGCTCGACCACCTCCCCCGCCGCGATCTGATTGACGAGATCGGAGGGGAGGACCTGAATGCGGGGCATGGGAGGAAGATAGCAGATAGCACCGGGCACGGCCGTTGCGTTCCGGAGTACACTCATGACACGACGAATCGGCGCGCTGTTCGGGATGATCGTCCTGCTGGGACTGGCGCTTTTGATGATGTGGCATGTGTACGTTCATCACTCGCGGGGAATCGTTCCGGAGGAGCCATCCGTCGTATCGGTAAGACCTCACAATCTGGCATGCGCCCTGCTCTAGGTAACTGCGGGAGAGCAAATAACTTATGAAATCCACACTGATCGCACTCACGGCCGCCGCGGCCATTCTCACGGGACCGATGGTCTTCGCGCAGAGTCCGGCAGCCGTCGATCTGACCAGTTCGTTCCGCACCGCGGGACTCGCCGATATCGATCGCCTTCAGGTGTATGAAGTCGGCGGCATCGTCATCATCCGCGGCCGCACCGATGACTCCGAAAAAGCGGCTGAAGCAGGCCGCATCGCCGCGCAGCTCGGTTATGGCCGCGTGGCCAACCTCGTGCAGCTCACCAGCGCTCCCGACGACGTCGCGATCCAGCGCGCCGCCGAGCGAGCCCTCTCGCGCCACCGCTCACTCGACGGTTGCAAACTGCAGATCGACAGCCGCCACGGCGTCGTCCGCGTCGCAGGCACCGTCCACTCCGAGCTCCAGAAGCAGGTCGCAGTCGAACTGCTGAAGAACATCGATGGAGTGCGGGGAGTGCAGTCGGAGCTGATTCACTGATGTCAGAGCTGTTGAGCTGTTGAGCCATTCAGCGGTTCAGCTCAACAGCTCTAAAGCTCAAGCGCTCAATAGTTCTATCTGACCGTCCTGATCGAAAACCTCACCTTGCTCCCCTTCAGATTGTCCGCCCCGTGGATGCCGCGGGCGTAGACGACGCTGAGCAGGACGTCGAAATCGCGGATTCCGATACTCGCCTCGGTGCCGATGCCTGCGTCGACGGCGACGTTGTTCTTTTTCGCGAGCGAGTTGTATTCGAAGCCCACAGTGCCGGCGCCGACGTAGCCGATTCCGTACAGCGTGTTCCAGTGCAGCGCCCAGGTGCGGTAGTCGCGATTGCGGAAGATGGGGACGAAGTACTCATTCGTCATGTGCACTTCGTGAGTGCCTTCCGTCTCGTCCTTGTCGGAGAGGCTCTTCAGCGCTTCGCGTCCCCCGAGCTTGAACATCTCGTATTGCGGGATCGAGTAGCGCGCGATCGGCGGCGTGTCGGGCGTCAGGTCCTCGGCGTCGCTGCGATTGAGGAAGACGCCGGCGTGGAGGCGTGAGACGAGGAACGACGTCGGCGTCATGTCGAAGCGGCGCAGCGCTTCGCCTTCGACTTTCGTGTAGTGATAGTCGCCGGTGGAAACTTTTGCCGACTGCGTGATCGCAGCGGCGAGGCCGGTCTTCTGCGGACCGAGCTCGCGGAATGCGGTGAGGACCGGGACGATCCGGCCGCGCGTTTCACCGACGATCGCGTTCATCCGCTCATCGAACTGCGTGCCGAACTGGTAGCCGACCTTCGTGTAGATGTTGTTCTTGCGGTTGTCGGTCTTGGTGACGTCGCCGAAGGTGAGGCGATCGTCCTGGATCAGCCAGTAATAGCGGTTGTTGTAGTCGCGCGGCACCTCGAAGAGCAGCAGGCCGCCGCGCACGCGCTCGAACTCCTGTTTGCTCGAGGAACCGATGTCGGGGAAGCCGATCGAATCGAACACGCCGAGGCGATAGGTGAAGTTGCGCGCGTAGTACTTGTAGCGAAGGTAGGTCGAAATGTCGCCGTTGACGAAGCGATAGTCGATCTGACTCTCGAACAGCACATTCTTGATCAGTTTCCGCAGCCGGATCGACGCCTGACCCTCGGGGAGATAGACGTTTACGTAGGGGAGCGAGTCGCGCCGGTCGTACGCGCCGGCTGCGGTTCCGGAGAGTGTCGGCGGAGGTTGCGTTTGCGCCGGATTTCCTTGATCGGATGGGGTTTGCGGCGGTGTCTGCGCTGGCTCGGACGTCTGGGCGAAAGCGATCGTGGCAGTGGCAAAACAGGCGATGAATCCGGTGATCAGTGTTCGCAGGCTCATCAGTCTCCAACCCTCCGCAACCGTGTATGCAAGGATGACACTCGTATACTCAACCTATGGTAAAGTCAACGAGTTGAAATGGTTAGGGATTCAACAGCCGAGCTTTCTGGCACATGTTTTGTAGGCGGCGAATAGCTGCGACAGATCTTCGTGCTCACTTGTTTTTAGGAGGTGTGATTTTGCTGCGTCTACGTCGGCTGCTTCTGCCCCTTATGTGTTTCCTGGTCGTCACGTCTGCGGCGTTCGCCCAGACCGGTGCGACGGCCACAATGACCCGCGAGGATCAGATCAATCTCGCCGCCCCCACCTGGGGAGGACAGACGGGTCTCTTCACCACGGTCACCGGCGACACGCTTCATCGTGGTGATCTGTCGTTCGGGATCTGGTTCCAGGACTTCGATCTTCTCGCCGCTCCCGCCCGGGACTTCGCGCCGCTCACGGCGCGCAAGTACAAAGACCTGGGCTATGACCTGTATCGGGCCAGCGCATCGGTCGGATACGGTCTGACCGACCGGTGGGAAGTGTCGGCCATGGTCCCGTACGATCGCCTGCAGAACCACGGCAACGATCGCGCCGGCTTCATCAACGGCTGGCTCTATCAGGGCCGGTTCAGCGATAGCGGCGCCGGCGATGTGCATCTCGCCACGAAGCTCGGCCTGACGTCGGGCGCGCCGACCAGGGTCGCCCTGTCGGGCTTCATCGATCTGCCCACTGGCGATGAGAACAGTGGCATTTCGAGCGGCAACGCGAATTACGGCCTCGGTCTGCACTTCACGCGCGGCATCGGCACGCTCGCCGCGACGTATGCGATCGTCGGCAAGCGCGATTCCGACAACAGCAACCTCGGGGTCGATGTCGACCTGCCGAACGAGATCCGTCTCGACGGCGGCCTCAATATCCCGATCAGCTGGTGGCGCACTACCAACTGGATCAACGAGGTCAACACGGTCTTCTACAACGGCGGCGACGTGAAGCCGAAGTCGCCGATCAATCTCGTCACCGGTCTCCGTCACTGGTTCGGCGACAGCGGCTGGGCTCTCAACGCCGGCGTGCGCTGGAACGTGGCGAAGTTCTCGTACGACAACGACGAGTGCCGCTTCACCGAGCTCGATGACTGCGCGCTCGGCGGTCTCGTAGGCATCACCTACGCGCCGATGCATCTGGCGATGGTCGCTCCGGCACCTCCGGCACCGACGCCTGTTCCGCCGCCCCCGCCGCCTCCGCCGACGCCGGCTCCGGTTCCGCCGCCCGAGGCGCCTCCGGTGACGCCGCCGCACCAGCCGCAGGAGCTGCGTACGGATGAGATCCACTTCGAGCCGGGCTCGGCCCGTCTCACGAACATCGCCAAGGCGATCCTCGACGACGTCGCGCTCCGCATGAAGCAGGAGCCGAGCTCGACGGCCGTGGTCATCGGATTCACCGACGACCGCGAAGCGACGGGACCGAACGCCGATCTCGATCGCCGCAGGGCCGAGGCCGTGCGTGACTACCTCGTCACGCGCCACGGCATCGATCCGACGCGCATCACGGTCGAAGGCCGCGACGCCCGCGAGCCGGTTGCCGACAACAGCACGGCGGAAGGCCGCCTGCGCAACCGCCGCGTCGTCATCCGCCTGATCATTCCGTAGTCGTTTTCTTTCCGCATTACCGACCAACCCCCGCGGCACGCCGCCGCGGGGGTTTTCTTTTTGCACACTGGCGCCTCGATATGAAACGCATTTCCATCGCTGTCCTCCTGCTCGTCGCCTGCACCTCGGCGCCACCTCCCCAGACGCAACCGCAAACGCAGCCGGCGCAGCCGCGCGTGGTGGCGCCTCCGGCATCACCGAACAAGCTGACGCCGATCGGCTCGATGCCGAAGACGATCGCCGAGCCGCGCATCCGCGTCGGCATGCTGAGCGATCAGAACGGCGTGACCTTCCCACGCATCGACGGCGGCTACTTCATCGTCATCGACGCCGGCCCGTCGACGCTCAAGCGCGGCTTCTCCATCGCCGCGCCGCTGACCAACACGGCGGTGCGCTACGGCGTGCAGGTCGCCGCGATCATCGACAAGCCGAGCAGCGACGCGTTCATGGAGAAGGTCCGCACCGAGACCGGCCAGCGCGTCGACGCGGTGTTCGATCCTTCGGCGTCGAACGGCGGGATTTATCGCATCGTCGTCGGCGACTTTCCTGACACGCGCGCCGCCGCGCCGCTGCGCGAAGACCTCGAAAAGCGCGGCTACGGCAAGGACATGATGGTCGTGCGCCGTCCGACCGACACGCCGTTCGAGAAGAAGCTGCAGATCGTCGACGACGAAGGCGATCAGTACACGATCGACGGACAGTCGCTGCTGATCGTGCCGATCACCGCGGAGACGATCGAGATCGCGGAGAAGCCGTACCGCACCGCGGCGCGCGTCTTCATCAACAACCGCGGCCAGCTGAACGTCATCAACGAGCTGAATCTCGAGGACTACCTCGCGGGCGTGGTGCCGGCGGAGATGGGGCCGAAGGTGTTCGACGAGCTCGAGGCGCTGAAGGCGCAGGCGGTGGCCGCGCGGACGTACGCGGCGCGCAACATGGGCCAGTTCGCGAACGAGGGCTACGACATCTGTCCCGGTCCGGCATGTCAGGCCTACCTCGGATTTTCGGGCGAGGACAAGCTGTCGACGCAGGCGGTGAAGGCGACGGCGGGACAGATCATCACGTTCGAAGGGAAACCGATCGACGCGCTCTACACGGCGACATGCGGCGGCGAGACGAGCGACGTGGCGACGATGTTCCCGTATCGCAATGAGGCCTACCTCAAGCGCGTGCGCTGCGTGGAGCTGGAGATGACGTCGCTCGCCGGACGCGCCGACAGCGCGATCCTCACGGAGCCGCAGGTGAACGCGCGCGTCTTCGCGGCGATGGCCGGCCTCGCCGATACGAACAGCTGGGCCGCGCGCGACGTGGAAGCTGCAGTGACCGCGGCGCTGCGGATCATCGGCGGCCCCGCACCAGCGACTCATCCCGCGTCATCGCGACGCGGCGACGTACTGCGCTACCTCGCGGTCGAGCAATACGGACGCGTCCTCACGATGCCCGAGGATCGGAAGTACTTCTTCGCGCAATCGAACGATCCGGAGCAGGCGGCGTACGCGGCCGCGGCGTTCCTGATCAAGTACGGATTGCTGCCGACGCAGCATATCGACCGCGCCGATCTGAACGCCGCGATGCCGCGCGAGGAGCTCTACGGCCTCCTCGGGTCGTGGCTGCGCAAGCACGAGGCGCTCGGCGAAATCACCGGAAAGATTCAGGCGGTGAACAACCGCACGATCGCGTTGAAGGCGGATGGGAAGCTGACGAACATCAGCCTCCCGCCGAACATCCCGATCTTCCGCCGCCTCGGCGATCGCTACCAGGAGTACGCGAACGTCCCGGTGATGATCGGCGATCGCGCGTTCGTGCAGCGCGGCGCGCGCGGACCGGTCGCGGTGATCGTGCAGGCGAATTACGACGGCGCATCGTTCGACCGCACGTCGTCATTCGCGAACTGGACGCGCAGCTACACGGCGGACGAGCTGGTGACGTCGATCAATAAACGCCAGCCGATCGAGCAGCTGGTCGACCTGAAGCCGATCACGATCGATGCCTCGCAACGGATCGCGGAATTGCAGGTGATCGCCGAGGGAGGCCGGGTGATCGATCTCAAAGGCCTTCCGATCCGTTGGTCGCTCAATGTCCCCGACAACCTGTTCGTGATCGAGAAGACGAAGGACGCAGACGGCGCCGATCGCTACACGTTCTTCGGCAAGGGCTGGGGCCACGGCGTCGGCATGTGCCAGGTGGGCGCGTATGGGATGGCGTTCCGCGGCTGGACGTACGACCGGATACTGAAGCACTTCTATGCGGGTGTTGGGATTGAAACGATGAGGTGACGACCAGAGCGCCTCCGGCGGGCGGGCCCGGCCCGCTGCGTTTGTCTTCGCGTAAATCGCGTTCGGCGCGAGACTCGTGAGTTCAGGCTAGGCCAACAAGCGCTGCGGGCCGCGCCCGCCCGCCGGAGGCGCTCTCGTCGTTCCCTACGGTTCGCTCCCTAGCACCAGCATCGCCAGTGCGACCGCAACGCGCCGATCGATGGGGGAGTTTTCGGGCAATTCGAGCACGTCGACTTCACCGTGTCTGATGTCGCGGCGGATGATCGTGCCGGCGGGGGTGCCGCCGATGATCAGTTGGATATCGGCGTCGTAGCGGCGATTGAACTTCGCGGCGAACTTGCGGATCCAGGCGCGGCTGAATGATTCCTCCACTGCTTCGCCCAGCCACCGCCCGCCCGCGTCGAGGAGTTGCCAGCGGTTGCGCCCGAGGCGGGAGAAGAATGAGCGGCGGATGCGGGCGAGGCGGATGCCGTCGGGGGTGACGATCGTGAACGAGATCACGGGGAAGCTTGCGCGTGAGTCTTGCGCGATCGTCAGCGCGGGCGACTGGCCGTCGTACAGCGTCACGCTCGTCGGCGGGACCAGCATCGCGATCAGCAAGGCGAACGCGATCGACAGCAGCATTGCGACCAGTGCGGCGCCGGGACGATGTTCGGCGAAGAGGAACGCCGTCGCGGCGAAGCCCGCGATCAGCACGATTGCCGCGGTCAGTGCCGCCACGATCCCGACGATGCTGGCGAAGCTGCGGTAGCTCAGCGCCGCCTGGTCCTGCTCGTCGCGGATGCGTGCCGTCTCGCCGGCCGGCAGGCCGGTCATGAACCGGAAGCGCGTGGCGGAGAACGGAGTCCGCCGCGCTTCCGCCTCAGCCACGACTTTTGGGCGGTCGGGCTCCTTCGCGGTAATCGGTTCGGTGGGGGGCTCGTCAGAGGGGCCGGGGGCCGATGGCGCTGCTACTCCAATTTTTTTTTTAGCTCTTCCTCACCGAGCTTCTCGTGCGGCAGCGTTTCCATGCTGATGCGCGAGTTCTCGTCGGTGGCCACGTCGTCGACGTCGCCATCGCCGTCGAGGTTGATCTCGCTCGAATCGACGGCGATCGTCGGCTGCTGCGGGATCGGCGTCTCCAGCGGCCCCTGGACCGACGGCGCCGCATCGGCCTCGGTCGGCAGCTCCTCGGAGAAGCGTCCGTAGCTGTTCCCCATGCGCAGCTTCGCGCCGTGCGTCAGCGGTGCGACGCGGATCCGCTTGCCGTTGATGTACGTGCCGTTGGCGCTGGCGAGATCGTGGAGGACGAAGAATCCGCGCTCGAACACGATCTCGGCGTGATGCCGGGAGACCTTCGGATCGCGCAGGATGATGTCGTTTCCGGGATCGCGACCGACCGTAAACGGGCGGTGCGTCTGCAACCGGTAGCTTTTCTCCGTCCCGTCGAGTCCGACGAAGAAGATCCTCGCCATGTGGCGACGATTCTAGCAGGCTTAAGAGTCGTGCTCGATCTGATGCACGAGCTCTTCGACCGTGACCGGCTTCGTCAGCCAGGCCTGAATGCGCGGATCGGGCTGGGTCGGAGCGGGCTGTCCGCTGATGACGATGATCGGAATCGCGCCGCCGTTTCCGCCGATGCGGTCGAGCAGCTCGCCGCCGTCCATCAGCGGCATCAGCCAGTCGAGCAGAACGATGTCCGGCTTCTCCGAGACGATGCGCTCCAGCGCCTCGGCCCCGTTCGCCGCGAGCTTCACTTCGAAGCCGCGCTGGTTCAGGCCGATGGCGTACAGCCTCCGGATATCGGAGTTGTCGTCGACGATCAGAACACGCTGTCGGGTCCGCATCATCTGTCTCAATCGTGCAATCGGCACGCCGTGATATTCTCCCCGCCCGATCAGCATGAATGTAAAAAAACGTTTGCTCGACGGCGCCCGCATGAACCGCGCGATTCGCCGCATGGCGATCGAAGTGGTTGAGAAAAACCGAGGAATCGAAGACCTCATCATCGTCGGCATTCGCAGCCGCGGAGTCCCCATCGGCGAGCGGATGGCGAAAGAGATCAGCGACATGGAAGGGACTCCCGTTCCCTTCGGCATCCTCGACATCACGCTCTACCGCGACGACCTCACCACCATCGCGCCGAACCCGGTGGTGAAGCCGACGAAGCTCCCCGAGCCGATCGACGACAAGATCGTCGTCCTCGTCGACGACGTCCTCTACACCGGCCGCACCGTGCGCGCGGCGCTCGATGCGCTCATCGACTTCGGACGCCCGAAGAAAGTGATGCTGGCCGTCCTCGTCGACCGCGGCCATCGCGAGCTGCCGATCCACGCGGACGTCATCGGCAAGACGGTGCCGACCGACGCGAACGAGGTGATCAAGGTCAAGCTCGCGGAGACGGATGACGAGGATGAAGTGCTGATCATGGAGAAGTGACCGCAGGTGCGAACGCAGGCATCCTCACTTAGATCCCGCCACCTCCTCGGCATCGAACCTCTCACTCCCGAAGAAATCACCCTCATCCTCGACACCGCCGAAGGCTTCAAGGAAGTCTCCGAGCGCCCCGTGAAGAAAGTGCCCGCGCTGCGCGGACAGCTCGTCATCAATCTCTTCATGGAACCGTCGACGCGCACCCGCGTGTCGTTCGAGATCGCCGAGAAGCGCCTCTCCGCCGATACCCTCAACTTCGCCGCCTCGGGATCGGCGGTGGAAAAAGGGGAGACGCTCCTCGACACGGCGGAGAACCTGATGGCCATGGCGCCCGACATGATCGTCATCCGCCACAAGCATCCCGGCGCGCCGAAGATGCTGGCCGACCGCCTGCCGGCGTCGATCATCAACGCCGGCGACGGCGCGCACGAGCATCCGACGCAGGCGCTGCTCGATGCCTTCACCATCCGCGAGCGCATCGGGCGGCTCTCCGGCGTCAACGTCTCGATCATCGGTGACATCGCGCACTCGCGCGTCGTCCGCTCGAACATCCACCTGCTGACGAAGATGAAGGCGAACGTCACGCTCGCCGCGCCGCCGACGCTCATCCCGGCGGAGATCGAGCGGATGGGCGTGCGCGTCGTGCATTCGCTCGACGAGGCGATCGAGGGAGCGGACGTCGTGATGATGCTGCGCATCCAGCTCGAGCGGCAGGGGAAGCTCAGCTTTCCGTCGCTGCGCGAGTACTACAACACCTTCGGCCTCACGCCGGAGCGGCTGCGCCGCGCGCACAAGGACGCGATCGTCATGCATCCCGGCCCGATGAACCGCGGCGTGGAGATCGCCAGCGACGTCGCCGACAACGCGGAGCGCTCGGTGATCCTGCAGCAGGTGACGAACGGCGTCGCCGTGCGGATGGCGGTGCTGTATCTCCTCGGAGGAGCGCACGTTGTCGAGTAACTTGCTCATCACCAACGCCCGCGTCGTCGATCCGTCGCAGGAGCTCGACGCGAAGCTCGACGTCCTGATCGAGGACGGACTCGTGACGCGTGTCGACAGGAAGCTGAAGGCGCCGAACGTGACCACGATCGACGCCGACGGCCTCGTCGTCACACCCGGCTTCATCGACCTGCACACGCACCTCCGCGAGCCGGGACAGGAGCACAAGGAGACGATCGCCACCGGCACGCGCTCCGCGGTCGCCGGCGGCTACACCGCGGTCTGCGCCATGGCCAACACCGTGCCGCCGAACGACGAGCGCGCGGTGACGGAGATGATCATCGCGGAGTCGGCGCGCAACGGCGCCTGCCGCGTCTATCCCATCGGCGCGGTGAGCCGCGGGCTGGAAGGGAAGGAGCTCGCCGAGCTCGCCGACCTGCGCCTCGCGGGCTGCGTCGCGGTCAGCGATGACGGCAAGCCGGTCTACAACGCGCAGCTGATGCGGCGCGCGCTCGAGTACTGCTCGATGCTCGGCATGCCGATCGTGGCGCACGAGGAAGACGCGAACCTCAACGAAGGGGGCGTCATGCACGAGGGCTACTTCTCGACGCTCCTCGGCATGTCCGGCATCCCCGCGGCGTCGGAAGAGACGATGGTCGCGCGCGACGTGATCCTCGCGGCACTCACGAAGTCGCACGTGCACATCGCGCATCTCTCGACCTCCGGTGCAATCGCCGCCGTGCGCAACGCGCGCAAGGCGGGCGTGCGCGTCACGTGCGAGGTCACGCCGCATCACATCGCCCTCGGCGACGACGCGGTGCAGTCGTACTCCACGAACCTGAAGATGAACCCGCCGCTCCGCTCGACGGAGCATCGCGAGGCGCTGCTGACCGCGATTGCCGACGGGACGATCGACGCCATCGCCACCGATCACGCGCCGCACCACTTCGACGAAAAGAACGTCGAGTTCGACCTCGCACCGTTCGGCGTGATCGGCCTGGAGACCGCCTTCGGCGTCTGCTACGACCGGCTCGTGCGCGAGAAGGTCATCGCGCTGCCGCGCCTCGTCGATCTGCTCTCGTGCGGACCGGCGCGAACGTTCTCGCTCCCGGGCGGCACGCTGCGCGAGGGGAGCCTCGGCGACGTGACGATCCTCGATCTCGACACGCGTTACGCGGTGACGAACACGTTCGCGTCGAAGGCGTCGAACTCGCCGTTCATCGGCGAGACGCTGCACGGCCGCGCGGTGATGACCATCGTCGGCGGCGCGGTGAAGTTCGACATCCGACCCGGCGTCGCCCCCGCTCCGAAGAAGAAGACGAAGCGATGAGCGAGCAGCCTGCGAAGAAGCGGATCGTCATCGTCGATGACTCGCCGGCATACGGCGATCTCTGGTCCAACTTCATCCTCGAGCGCTACGAAGACCGCGCGCAGGTCGAGACCTACAACCATCCGTACGAGGCGCTGCCGAAGATCGACGCCTCGATCGACCTCCTGATCGTCGACCTGGAGATGCCGGGCATGGACGGCAAGAAGTTCGTCGACTACGCGAGGCAGAAAGGGCTCCCGGCGCGGCGGATCATCGTCACCTCATCCCACTCCGCCGACGAGCTGCACCAGCGCTTCCGCCTGGGCGAAGCGATCGCGGTGATCAACAAGACAGAGGCCAAACAGCAAGAGGCTTTTCTGATGATTCTCGATTCGGTCATGCGGCGCTGATTCTTCATTCGTATAATCTTCCCCCGTGACGTCGTCCACTCCGGCCACCGCCCCTCCCGAGCAGCAGCCAGCGTTCGGACTCAACGACCTGCTCGTCTTCATGGCGAAGCAGCAGGCGTCGGACCTGCACCTCAAGCCGATGCGCCCGCCGCTGATCCGCGTGCAGGGAAAGCTCGTGCCGGTCGGCAGCGTGCCGCTCAAGCCCGCCGACCTGAAGAAGATGCTGCTGCCGATCCTCAATCGCGCGCAGCGTGAGAAGTTCGATCATCAGCAGTCGGTCGACTTCGGCTATGGCGTCGCAGGGATCGCCCGCTTCCGCGCGAACCTCTACATGCAGCGCGGCACGGTCGGCGCGGTCTTCCGCCGCATCCCGATCCAGATCATGTCGATCGATGGACTGGAACTGCCGCGCGCGGTGCGCGACCTCACCCAGATCCCCGACGGCCTGGTGCTGGTCACCGGTCCGACCGGCTCGGGCAAGTCGACCACGCTGGCGGCGATGATCTCGGAGATCTCCGAGAACGAGCCGCTGCACATCGTCACCATCGAGGACCCGATCGAGTTCCTCTTCACCGATCGCGTCGCCGCGATCTCGCAGCGCGAGGTCGGCACCGACACGCCGAACTTCAAGGAAGCGCTGCGCAACGCCATGCGCCAGGACCCCGACGTGATCATGGTCGGCGAGATGCGCGACATGGAGACGATGCAGACCGTGCTCACCGCGGCGGAGACGGGACATCTCGTCTTCTCCACGCTGCACACCAACAACGCGGCGCAGACCATCGACCGCGTGATCGACGGCTTCCCGGTCGATCAGCACAAGCAGATCCGCTCCCAGCTCTCGCTCGTCCTGCGCGGCATCATCTCCCTCAAGCTGGTGAAGACGAAGGAAGGGCGGATGACGGCGGTGGTGGAGGTGCTGAAGAACTCACCGCGCATCGCCAAGCTGATCGAAGAAGGGGCGACCAAGGACATCCACGACGAGATCGAGTCGTCGGTCGGCCTCTACCGGATGCAGTCGATGAATCAGTCGCTGATCGCACTCCTCGTGCATCAGAAGATCTCGTATGAAGATGCGATGGCGCTCTCGAGCGATCCCGACGATCTCTCGCTGAAACTGCGCAAGCTGTTCCCGCAGATCGAAGAGCGCGTGCGGCAGGGAGGAGACATGGCCCCGAGTTACTCCGATTTCTCGCAGATCACGGAGTTGATGGACATCAAGCGGCTCTACGAAGAGCAGGAAGTGCAGTGGCGCCAGCGCCTGGCGGAGAAAGAGGACGAGCTGGCGAACGTCCGCCACGACATGGAGTGGCGCGTCCAGGCCGCGCAGCAGCAGGCCGCGGCTAATCCCGCTCAGGCGGAAGAAGTCGCGCGGATGAAGGGCGAGAACGAGCGCCTCCGCGCCGACGCGCAAGCGAAGATCACCCAGCTCCAGGAGCGCATCAAGGAGCTGAATCAGAAGCTGATGGCGGCGAGTCCGCAGGTGAAACGTTAGTGGCCACGAAGCCCTCGAAAAATCTCGAAACCTTCCCCAACCCGAACCCGGAGCGCGATTACGAGATCGCGTTCGAAGCGCCGGAGTTCACCTGCCTCTGCCCCATGACCGGGCAGCCCGATTTCGCCACCATCCGCATCCGCTACACGCCCGACCAGAAGTGCGTCGAGCTGAAATCGCTCAAGCTCTACCTCTGGTCATATCGCGACGAGGGGACGTTCCACGAGGCGGTGACCAACCGCATCGCGAACGACGTCATCGCCGCGATCGATCCGCGGTTTCTCGAGGTGGAAGGGGACTTCTACGTGCGGGGCGGGATCTCGACGAAGGTGAAAGTCACTCACCGCAAGCCGTGATCGCGGCGCAATCTCCACAGCTCGTCGATCCGCTGCAGAAACGTCGCGCGTCCTGACTCGATCCACTCGGTGAGGATGTCGACCGACGCGTCGTCGAGCGCTTCGACGATCGACAGGCTCGCCGCCTCGGCGATGCGGGCGATCGGCTTGTCCAGCTCCGCGACGATGCGCGCTGAGCGCGCGAGCGTGCCGGCGAGCTCGAGGTCGTGCGCCATGGCGATCATGCGCGAGGCGGCAAGCGTCAGCGCGATCGCGGCGTTCCAGTTCGAGCGCTCCTCCCACTTCGGCGGAATGATGAAGTCGGCGAGGCCGTGCTCCGCCGCGAGCGCGGCGATGTGGCGCTCGGTCGCGGTGTGAATCGGATCGAGGTCGGCGTGGAAGAGCATCTCGTACGTCTCGTCGTCGGTGGCGAGGACGTTCTTCGCCGTCGCATCGAGCTCGATGGTGAACGACGCGAGGAACGACGCGCCCGACTCCTTCGCTTTCCGCGCGATCTCGTTCAGCGTGTCGAGATTCGTGGTCAGCGGGTGCATTACCGGGATCGCGATTCCGCTCGAGGTGCGGACCGTGTGCGGGATCTCGCCCGACGTCAGCAGCATCGCGTCCGAAATCTGGCTCGCGATTTCCGCACCGCGTCCGAACACCGTCTCCACGTTTCCGGTCGCGTCGATGAGCACCGGCGGCTCGATGCGTGCGGGGAGGTCGAGGCGATCGCAGACCGTGACTTCGAGCTTGTCGGCGGCGCTCGCGCGCAGGTCGAGGTAGTCGATGGCGATCGGCGTGGAGCGTCGGCTGCCGTACGGCGCGATCGTCGTCGCCGCCCAGTACGGCGGCTCGGGAGCGGCCGCGCGGCGGATTCTCAGCTGCGGCGTCTTGCGGTAGAGGATCACTTGCGGAGGTAGGGTGCCACAAGTGCGCGCACGTGCTTCGCGATCATGTCGAACTCGAGGTTCACGACATCTCCGATGCGCATCGTGCCGAGGCTCGTGCGGCGGAGCGTTTCGGGGATCAGCGCGGCGCCGAACGATTCGCCGTCCGGCTCTACGATCGTGAGCGACACGCCATCGACCGCGATCGACCCCTTCGACACGACGAGATCGGCGAATTCGTTCGGGAACGACCAGCGGTAATCGCCGTTGTCGATCGCGATGAGGCGGCCGACGCAATCGACGTGACCCTGCACGATGTGTCCGCCGAGGCGATCGCCCAGCGCGAGCGCGCGCTCGAGGTTGACGATCGTTCCCTGTTCGAGCGAGCCGAGCGTCGTCAGCGACAGCGTTTCATCCGACAGGTCGGCGACGATTCCCTCATCCTCGGGCAGCATCGTCAGGCATACGCCGTTCACCGCGACGCTTTCGCCGCGCTGCAGATCGAATTCAGGCGGAACGCTCAAACGGAGTCGCGCGCCGTTTGCCTGTCGTTCGAGCGATTCGATGGTGCCGTTGTGAAGGATTATGCCGGTGAACATGTGATCATCAGATCCGTTCCGACGACCTCGACGCGATCAAAGCGGAAGCGATACGCGTCTGTCAACCGGCTCACCGGCGGGCCGGCGAAGATCGACGGAGCGTCCGCGCCGCCGACGATCGCCGGTGCAACGAAGACGATCATCTTCTGCCAGAGGCCGCGGCTGATGAAGTCGGAGTGGACGAGCGATCCCCCTTCGACGAGCAGCGATTGGATGCCGCGCGCGTAGAGCTCGCGCAGCACGACGACGAGGTCGAGGCGGCCGTCGATGGTCGGCATCTCGATGACTTCGACGCTCGCGGCGAGATCCTGCGGCGCGCGCGGCGTGAAGAGAATCGTGCGGCCTCCGTCGGCAAAGAGTTGTGCGTGCGCCGGCGCTTCGCCGCCTGCGTCGAGCACCACGCGCGTGTGCGGCGTGATCGATTCGCTCACGCCGAGGCGGCGTGAGAGACGTGGATTGTCGGCGATCAAGGTGCCGCTGCCGATGGCCACCGCGTCGTACTCCTCGCGCAGCATGAGGCTCCGCTCGCGCGCATCGGTCGACGTGATCCACTGGCTTTCGCGCGTGATGGTGGCGAGCTTGCCGTCGAGCGTCATGCCCGCCTTGAGCAGGACGAACGGCAGCTTCTGCGACTGCGCCCAGGCGAACTTCTCGTTGAGTCGCCGGGCCTCGTGCTCCAGGACGCCGGTGGTGACCTCGATGCCCTTCAGTTGTTCGATGCCGCGGCCGTTCACGACTTCATTCGGATCGCGCATGGCGATGACGACACGCGCGATGCCCGCCTCGCGAATGGCGTCGGTGCAGGGCGGAGTGCGTCCGTGGTGGCAGCACGGTTCGAGCGTGACGTACATCGTGGCGCCGCGCGCGTCGCACTTGTGCAGCGCGTCGACTTCGGCGTGCGCTTCGCCGGCGCGGCGATGCCAGCCTTCGCCGATGATCGTGCCGTCACGCACGATCACGCAGCCGACCATCGGATTGGGACTGACGCCGTAGCGCCCACGCTCCGCGAGCTCGAGGGCGCGGCGCATGAAGATGTCGTCGGTCACGAAACCGATTATGCCTTCTCCCCGCGTGGCGGGGAGAAGGTGCGCGAAGCGCGGATGAGGGGCGCCGTGGACGATGAGAGTTCCCCCTCATCCGCCTGCGGCACCTTCTCCCCCGCATAAAGGCGGGGGAGAAGGGCGTTGGGTTTACGGAATCCGCAGGAACCGGTAACCCGACAGCGACTGGCCGTTGCGGCCGCCGCTGCTGGTCACGTAGACACGAATCGTCTGGCCGCTCTTCAGTCCATCGACTGCCTTGCTGAAGTCGCCGGCGCTGTTGATCTTCTGGCCCTGCACTTCGCTGATCACGTCGCCCTCGGTGATGCCTGCATCGCCGGCCGGCGACACTTCCTTCACTCCGGTGACGACGACGCCGCGGACGTTGTCGCCGAGGCCGTAGAGCTGGCGCGACTGCGGGGTGATCTCCTGCACGGAGACGCCGAGGCGGTTCTTGGTCGGACCGCCGTTCTCGCTCTGCGCCTCATCCGTCGAGTCGTTTTCATCGGGGCGCGTTGCGGTCGTCGCGGTGACGGCCTTCTGCTGGCCGTTGCGGATCAGCGTGATGTTCACCTTCGTGCCGACCGGGAGGTACGAGATGTAGTCGATCAGCTCGCGGTTGTTGTTGATCTTGCGGCCGTCGATCTCGGTGATGACGTCGCCCGGCTGGATGCCTGCCTTGTCGGCCGGCTTGCCCGGTTCGACCGTCTGCACGAGCGCGCCCTTGGCCTCCGCGAGGTTGAACGCCTGCTTCACATCCTCGGTCACCTCGAAGATGCCCATGCCGAGGTAGCCGCGCGTGATCTTGCCCTGCTTGAGCTGCGGCAGGAGGCGCTTGGCGGTGTTGATCGGGGTGGCGAAGCCGATGCCCTGCGCGCCGCCGCCGCGGATCGCAGTGTTGATGCCGATGACGTCGCCGTTGATGCCGATGAGCGGGCCGCCGGAGTTGCCGAAGTTGATGGCGGCGTCGGTCTGGATGAAGTTCTCGAAGGAGCGGGTCTGCTGCGAGAGACCGAGGGAGCGGCCCTTCGCGGAGATCACGCCGACGGTCAGCGTGTTCTCGAACTCGAACGGATTGCCGACGGCGATGGCCCAGTCACCCTTTCGGATGCGGTCACTGTCGCCGAGGGGGATGTTCGGCAGGTTGCCGGTGGAGTCGATCTTCAGCAGGGCGATGTCGGTGGCGGGATCGTGTCCCACGACCTTCGCCTCGACGGTGTGTCCGCCGTTGCCGTTCTCGTCGGCGCCGTAGTGCACTTCGACTTTCGTCGCGCCTTCGATGACGTGGTTGTTGGTCAGGATGTAGCCGTCCGGCGAGATGATGAAGCCGGAGCCGCCGCTGCGCTGGGCGTGCTCGTCGTCATCGTCGTTGTTGTCCTGCCCCATGCCGCGACGGCGCGGCGTCTGGTTCGGGTTGGGGAAGAAGAACTCGAACGGATCGAAGCCGCCCTGTCCGCGCCGGCGAAGCTCGCCGGTCTTGACGATCTCCGTCGAACGGATGGAGACGACGGCGGGCATCACGCGCGCGGCGACGTCGGCGAAGGAGGGGATGGTCACGCTGGTGACCGGGCCCTGGGCCGTCGTGATCTGCGCGGCTGGTTGTGCGTGTGAATTGCGCATCAGGCCGAGGTCGGCGCTGATGATCACCCCGAACGCTACGGAGGCGATTGCGATTGCGATGGTCGACAAAATTCGTTTCGTCGATGGCGTCATGACTTCCTGTAATCCTCCTGGGGATCTGTTCGTCTGTGGTGGAAACCGCATGCGCCAGCGTGGAATTGCTGAAATCGGGGGCGCATCCGTCCATCGAATCAGACGAACGTATGCGATCAATGGTTCGCTATCAGGGGATACGAAGGTGGTGACAAATCGTTGAACAAAAAAGGCCTCGCGATGCCCGCGAGGCCCGTGGTACTTGCTACGGCGTGTCTCGTCAGACTACGTGTCGTCTGCCGACGATCAGCCGGTAGACGAACAGCAGGACGATCGCGCCGATGATCGAGCCGATCCACCCGGCGGTCTGCTCCTGACGTCCCATGAGAGTCGAGGCAAGGAAACCGCCGACGAATGAGCCCCGATGCCCAGCAGGATCGTGACGATCCAGCCGCCCGGATCATTTCCCGGCATCAGGAATTTGGCGATCGCGCCGACGATGAGACCGAACAGCAGCCATCCAATGATGTTCATTTTTCCTCCACAGTTGGGGCCGGCGCGCTCAGCGCCTGCCATCGCTAATGGTTGAGCAACAGGGGTGCCAGCTGAGGCACGCTCTTTCGATATGCTCACGGCATGGGACGTAAACGCATTGGCATCCTCACCGGCGGCGGCGATTGCCCCGGCTTGAACGCTGTGATCCGCGCCGCGGTCCGCACCGCGATCCGCGACTATGACTTCGAAGTCCTCGGCATCCAGTTCGGTTTCGAAGGTCTGCTGACGAACTCGGCGATTCCACTCTCGCTCGAAGCGATCCGCGGGATTCTGCCGAAAGGCGGGACGCTGCTCCGCACGACGAATCGCGGCAATCCGTTCGAATATCCCGAGTACCAGAACGGTGTGCGCTGCGCGGTCGACCGCTCGTCCGAGTGCGTCGAGAACATCCACAAGCTCGGCATGGACGGCATCATCGCCATCGGCGGCGACGGCACGCTGAAGATCGCCCAGAAGTTGTGCGAGATGGGGATCCCGATGGTCGCCGTGCCGAAGACGATCGACAACGACCTCGCGTCGACCGACTACACGTTCGGCTTCATGACCGCCGTCGCCGTGGCGACCGACGCGGTCGATCGCCTGCACACCACGGCGGAGAGTCATGACCGGGTGATGATCCTCGAGGTGATGGGACGCAACGCCGGCTGGATCGCGCTCTACGCCGGCATGGCGGGCGGCGCCGACATCATCCTCATCCCGGAGATCGAATACACGCCGGAGAACGTGATCGAGTCGATCATGAAGCGCGAAAAAGAAGGATCGAACTTCGATCTGATCGTGGTCGCGGAAGGGGCGAAGCGGGTGGGCGGGGAGGAGGCGTACGTCGATCGCCGCACGCGCCGCCTCGGCGGCATCGCGTATCAGGTCGCCGAGGACATCGGCCGCCACATCAACCACGAGATCCGCGTGACGATCCTCGGCCACATCCAGCGCGGCGGCTCGCCGATCGCATTCGACCGCATCCTCGCCAGCCGCTTCGGCAAGGCCGCCGCCGATCTGATCGGCCAGAAAAAGTTCGGGAGGATGGTCGCCCTGCGCGGCGACGAGATCGTCGACGTGAACATCAGCGACGCGGTGTCGAACCCGAAGTACGTCGATCCCGCGGGGGAGATGGTGATGACCGCGCGGAGCCTCGGGGTGTCGTTCGGGGACGGCCGTTAGGCGGCACGGCCGCCGGCGCTGATCGCTCCGCCTTGCGGTGCGCGCGCTGCCGTATCCGCGAGTCTTGGCTTCGAGCGGCGCAACGCGCCTGGGCTCTCGGTTTGACGCGCAGACTTCTAGCCGGTGACCACCTCGCGTCCGCAGTGCTTGCAGATCTTCGCCCGCGCGAGAATCCGTTCCGCGCAGTGCGGGCAATCTCGCTCCTCGCGCGACTCCGGAAGCGCGGTGGGAGATCGCGACGCGGCGATGGAACGAAGTTCGGCTGCACGCAATGCCTCGCGCTGAAGATCCGCGTTCCGGTCGAGCTTGTTCTTCTCGATCCACGCCAGCAGGATGCCGATCGGTCCGAGCAGGCGGCGCCGTTAGCGCGCCCGCACCACCTCCCCACCCTTCATCACGAACACCACGCGCGACATCGCCCGGATGTCCTTCACCGGATCGCCGTCGATGGCGACGATGTCGGCGTAGTGTCCCGGCTCGAGCGATCCGATGTTCGCGCTCTGCTCGAGCAGCGCGGCGGCGTTGATCGTCGCGGTCTGGATCGACTGCAGCGGGGTGAGGCCGGCCTTGACCAGCGCCTCGAACTCGCGGGCGACGAACTTCGGCTCGTCGTCGAGCCCGAACGCGATCTTCACGTGGTACTTCAACGCCCAGTCGAACGCCGCCTGCTGGTATTTGAGGATCGCTTTTCCCTTCTCCAGCATCACCGGTTCCTGGCCCTGCGCCAGGCCGAGCTCCGCGCCGCGCTGGAACGTCTCGAGCGTCGGCACCAGCCACGTCCCGCGCTCCGCCATCAGCTTCGCCCCTTCTTCATCGAGCACCGTGCCGTGCTCGATCGTGTCGACGCCCGCGCGCACCGCCGCCTTGATTCCGGCGGTCCCTTCCGCGTGCGCCATCACCTTCTTCCCGGCGCGATGTCCCACCTCGACCGCGGCGCGCATCTGCTCGTCGCTCAGCTCCTGCACGTTGAAGTCGCTCAGCGCATCACTCACGCCGCCGGTGGCCATCAGCTTGATCCAGTCGACGCCGTTGCGGACGTCGTGACGCACCGCCTTCTGCGCCTCGCCGACGGTGTCGGCGATGTTCGAATACGCGGCGATCGGGACGTCGGGCGCGAGCGGGTTGAGATCGGCATGTCCTCCCGTGACGGAGAGGGGCACGCCGGCGACGAAGAGCCGCGGTCCGCGAAACATCCCCTTGTTGAACGCGTCGCGCAACGCGACCTGGCCGTACGACGGATCGCCTTCGCCCGCGTCGCGCAGCGTGGTGAAGCCGCGGTCGAGATACGCCCACGAGTTCAGCAGGCCGTAGAGCGTCTTCTGCGGCGACGACTGGCGCAGGTACGACGTCGCGGAGAGATCGCTCCAGTCGCCGACGAGATGGACGTGGCAGTCGATGAGGCCCGGCAGCACGGTCGCGTCGCCGAGGTCGATGACCTTCGCGCCGGCGGGCGCGGATTTCGCGATCGACTCGATGCGTTCCCCTCGCACGACGATGAACGCGTCCGAGACGCTGCCGGTGCGGACGTCGAGCAGCCGCCGCGCGTGAATCGCGGTGAGCTGCGGCTCCGCGGCGAAGGCGGTCATCGTCAGCAGGGTCAGCAGAAGTCCGAAGAAAAGGCGCATGACGTACAATCCCCCACTTCATTTGAGAAACGGAGATTCGAATGGCTGGAAATCTGGTCGATTACAGGGTTGAGAAAGGGGTCGCGATATTCGAACTGAACGATCCCCCCGCCAACACCTACACCTACGAAATGAACAAAGAGCTGGACTCGTGCATCCTCGAGGCGCGGATGGACGATTCGGTTCACGTCATCGTTCTGCGCGGCTCGGGCGACAAGTTCTTCTCCGCCGGTGCGAACATCAAGATGCTCTCCGAGGTCACGCCGGGGTTCAAGTACTACTTCTGCCTCCATGCGAACGAGACGCTGCTCCGCTTCGAGCAGACGCCGAAGCTGGTCATCGCCGCGCTGAACGGACACACCGTCGGCGGCGGACTGGAGATCGCCATGGCAGCCGACCTGCGCATCGCGATGCAGGGCGCGGGCAAAGTGGGACTTCCGGAAGTCTCGCTCGGCGTCCTCCCGGGCACCGGCGGCACGCAGCGACTCTCGCGCCTCGTCGGCAAGACGAAGGCGATCGAGCTGATGATCGAGGGCGGCCTCTTCGACTTCGAGGAAGCGCAGCGCCTCGGCATCATCAACTACGTCTGGCCGGCGGAGACCGACGGCAAGAAGTGGTGGGACCGCGTGATGGAGTACGCGTGGAGCTTCTGCCCGCCGAACAAGGCGGCGAAGGCGGTCGGCCGCATCAAGCGGTCGGTGCAGAGCGGATGGGAAGTGCCGCTGGAGAGCGCGCTGGCCATCGAGCGCGAGCTGCAGCAGCAGCTCTTCCAGAGCGAAGACGCGAAGGAAGGCCTCGGCGCCTACAACCAGAAGCGCAAGCCGGCCTTCGCGGGCAAGTAAACGACGACTTTTACATCACATCGAACGTTGAACGGCGCAGCTTCGGCTGCGCCGTTTTCATCTGCTGAGATTTCGAAATCAGAGCGCGTCTATTTTTTTAGAAGGCCGTGCATTTCGAATTCACTCGCTTTGATTTCGAAATGACGGAACGTGATTTTCCGCATGACGGGCCGTCATTGGAAAATCACCGCTCGTGATTTTTGATTCAATGCTTCTCACGCGTCGATTACCCTTCGACTATTGCGTGTCTGAATGCCTGATTTGAAATACAGGAGCGGACATTTCGACGAGTGAAGCGGTGATTTGAAAAAGAAGGCTCCGATGAAACGCTTCGCGGTTTTGCTTCTCGCTGCATGGCCGATGTTTGCGCAATCCGCGGCCCAGCCGGTCGCGCAGATCGCGCCGCTGTATCCGCGCGAGGGGCAGCCGGTCTTCGTCACGTGGACGCAGACGGTGAGCGCGCCGGTCCGTTTCGGAACGCCGGCTGTAGTCGTCTCTCCCGGACTGCCGCACGCGGTCACGATCTCGCAGACCGCTACGCCTCAGGGGCTCGCCGCGGAATCGGTCGATCAACAGACGGTGGTGGTGTTTCCCTGGGAGGCGGGTCCGTACACGATCACACTCGAGCTGACGATCGGATCGACGAAAAGCACGTTCGGCCTCGGCTCGTTCGTTGTGGCGCCCGCTTGTTCTTCCGTTCCGAGCGCCAGCGCAACGTACTCGTGGGAAAAATCGGGTTATGAGCTCGTCTTCGATGACTCGGTGACCTTCAGCATTGCGACCGGTCCGCCGGCGCTCGTGTCGATCGAGGGAAATCACGTCACCGTCCGGCAATCGCTCACCATCGGCGGCATTCCGCCCCTTTTTCAGACGTGTTACTCCAGCAAGGTCAACCTCGGTGCGATTGCGCCGGGCACGTATCGCCTCACCTGGATCTACGACGAATTGGTCTTGCCGGCGAGTGTTCAGGCCGGGGGCTACACGCCCACACTGACGCGCGAGCTGACGTTCGAAGCACTGGTGCCGAGACGCAGGACGACGCGCTAGCTCGGGATAAACTACGCGCCATGCGCTACCGCAAACTTCACGACACCGACCTTCAACTCTCCGAGCTCGGCTTCGGCACATGGACTGTGTCGACCGGCTGGTGGGGCACTTACACCGACGAAGAGGCGCAGCGGATCATCCGCCGCGCGATCGACCACGGCATCAATTACATCGACACCGCCGACGCGTACGGCAACGGCCGCGGCGAGACGATCCTCGCGCCGATCCTCGCGGATCATCCCGACCTGATCGTCGGCACGAAGTTCGGCTACGACTTCTACAACAACCCCGAGCGCCCGCGCGGCCAGCGCGAGCTGCCGCAGGACATGTCGCCGAAGTTCATCCGCTTCGCCTGCGAGCAGTCGATGAAGCGGATGGGCGTCGATCACATCGCCATCTATCAGCCGCACAACCCGCGGGTCATCACGCTGATGGAAGACGAGCATTGGGAAACGCTCGAGGCGCTGAAGAGCGAAGGAAAGATCCTCTCGTACGGCCCCTCCCTCGGGCCGGCGATCGGCTGGCGCGATGAAGGGATTTACGCCAACGCGATCCGCCACGCGCCGGTCACGCAGATGATCTACAACGTCCTGGAGCAGGACCCGGGACGCGAGTTCATCCTCGCCGCGGAGCGCGGTCCGTCGTATCGCGGCGGCGCCGATGCGATGCGCGGGGAGACGAACAAGAAGATCTGCGAGCCGACGGAGTTCTTCGAGTCGACGTTCCGCGCGTGGAAGGCCGATCCCGGTCCCCAGTTCCTCATTCGCGTCACGCACTCATCGGGCATGCTCGAAGGCCACTACACGCTCGACACGAAGTTCGACGAGAGCGATCACCGCTCGCATCGCCCGCGCGCGTGGCTGGTGGAGGGAGTGCAGAAGGTCGAGCGCCTCACGCCGCTCTGCGAGAAGCGCGGCGTGACGATCGGTCAGCTCGCGCTGCTCTGGCTCTACGCACATCCGTCGATCGTCTCCGCGCTGCCGAACATCTACAACGAAGAGCAGCTCGACGAGTTCGCCGGCGCGTCGAATCATCCGGTGCTCGACGACGCGGAGATGGAGGAGATCCACCAGATGTACGTCCGCAACTTCGACATCGTGCCGTATGTCGAGGAGACCGTGGCCGCGCGCTAACTAGGACTGGAGAGTTCCGAAGTGGCTCGAAAGAACGATGTCCGGCGCTGGCCCGTGCAGGATGCCAAAGCCCGCTTCAGTGAATTGCTGGAGGCCAGCATCACCAAGGGGCCGCAGATCGTCACTAGGCGAGGTGTAGAGATGGTCGTCCTCGTACCTGTGGATCAATGGCGCCGACTGGAACAATCGACGCGCCTGACGCTGAAGGAGCTCCTGCTCTCAGCCGCACCGCGAGCGGAGATTCCTGTGCCATCGCGCCGAGCTCGGCGCCGCCGGAAGCCCGCCGCGTTGGAGATCTTCACCTCTTAGCCGTGACGCTGGCCGAGTTGCAAACGGGCGTGGAAATCACTCGTGAACAGGATCCGAAAAAGGCTGCGGAGATCGAGGCTTGGATCGATCTTGTCGCGCAAACCTGGAACGTTCTTCCGGTTGATGCCCGAGTCTTCAAGTCTTGGGCAACGCTCATGCATCGGGCGCCCCGATCACCTGATCGAGGACGCGCTGATCGCCGCCACTGCGATCGTGTGAGACGTTGAATCCATTCGCAACGAAGTGAGCCCGAACAACGGAGCTGCCGCGCTAATCGCCAGTCGGAGCCTTTTCGCCCACGCGCCAGTCGATGAAGGTCGCGCCGCTGTTGCGGCAGACCCACGCGATGGCGCGCATGTGGGGGCGGAGCTTCCCTTTCTTCGCCTCGATCCGCTTCCAGTCGGCGGCGGTGAATTTCGATCCGAGGACGAACCAGGAGGCGGGCGTTGCGGTGACCTCTTCGGTCGTGTCCGAGTCGGTGTGGATGCGAAGAACGGTCTTGTCGTTCTTCCCGCGCTTGTACGAGACGACCTCGCCGATGTAGGCGGTGACGTCGCTGCGCGAGCAGGTGATGAACTCCGGCACGCGGAAGCGGCCGGCGGCGGGTGATGGTTCGGGTTCGGGTGCCGCGACAATCGGCAGTCCTGCCGCGACCCACGCGTCGTAGCCGCCCTTCAGCGCGACCGCATGGTCGAGGCCCTTCTTCGCCAGCTCGCGTACGGCTTCATCGCTGATCTCTTCGCGCTTGCACGAGCAGTAGGCGACGATCAGCTTGTCCTGCGGCAGCTCGTCGAACCGTTTGGCGATCAAGCCGAGCGGCATCGAGATCGCGCCGTCGATGTGCCCGAGGTCGTACGGCACGCTGCCGCGGACATCGATCACGACCGCTTCATTTTTCTCGAGCTTCGCCTGCAGTTCAGCGGGCGTGATCGTGTCGACGGCAAAGAGGAGAGCGAGGAGAGGAAAGATGTGCATGATCAAAAAAAGCGGGGCGCCCGCGGGCGCCCCTCATCGAAGTCGATGTGATGCGATTACAGACCGCGATAGGTCGCGCAGAGCGAGTCCGCGCGCGAGGCCTGACCGGCGGTGAACTTGAACATGCACGAGTCATCCGTGTAGTCCATGAAGTTCTCGATCGGGTCGTCGCCGGCGTCGCGGGGGCAGGAGTCCTGACCGACCGGGCATCCGAACGCCGCCGACTTCTCGGCCGGCGTGTCGCTGACGTAGTCGCCCTTGCCGTTACAGCCGCCCTGGAACGTGTGGTAGAGGCCGAGCCAGTGACCGACTTCATGCGTCGCCGTGTCGCCCAGGTTGTACGGAGCGGCCGAGCCGCCCGGGAACGAGGCGTTGAGGCAGACGACTCCGTCCATCGTCGGAGCGTTCGCGTAGCTGGACGGGAACGTCGCCCAGCCGAGGAGGTTCTGGCCCATGTTGTTCGAATAGAGGTTGAGGTCCTTCGCCGTGCCGATGTGCAGCGCGTTCTTCATCGCCTTCTCGGCGGTGGAGCCCGGGACGCAGGTGTACCACGCGTCGTTGTTCGTGGTGTCGGTGCCGGCCAGGACGAACTTGAACGGCGTCGGAACGCCGCCGGTGATGCCGGCGTACGCGTCGTTGAGGACCTTGATCTGGTTGCTGATCTGCGTCGACGACACGCCGCCGCTGCCGCCCGCGCTGCGGATGACATGGACGTAGACGTTGATCGTGACGGAACCGGCCGCGCGGTTGGTGCCGATGCGCGCGTCGCTGCCGACACGGCTGAACTGCATCATCTCCGTGTAGTCCTCGATCATCTGCGCTTCTTCAGGCGTCACGGGACGCGTGCCGCAGTACTGCGAGAAATGGTTGATCGTGGATCCCATGCCGTCACGGTCGGCATTCGGGTTGGCGATGTTCTCGCCGACCTGCGCCGACGCAACGCCTGCAACGAGGAGCGTGGCGAAAAAGACAATCATTGAACGACGAATCATTAAAAATTCTCCTATTTCCTTCCGGTTTGTAATCGCCTGCAAAGGCAATCGGACTGCCAACCGTAACTCGTTGAAAACAGGAGAAGTGCCGCGAATTCGAGGGTCAGGCGGGGACCCTTGTGCTCAGAAGTTGACCGTGCAAGGGTTGGCAAACTGACCCAGTTGGCGCGGCGCCGCACGGTGTTATCTTCGCGGGCCATGCAAAACCAGCTCTTCATCAACGGCGAATTCGTCGATGCGAAATCGGGCGAGACCTTCGCCACCATCAATCCTGCAACTGAAGAAACGATCACGAATGTCGCATCCGCGGGAGTGGATGACGTCGACGCGGCGGCGCGTGCGGCGCGCGCGCAGATGGAGCCGGGCAGCGAGTGGCAGAAGATGAAACCGCGCGATCGAGCCAAGGTGCTCTGGCGCATCGCGGACATGCTCACCGCGAAGGCGGACGAGATCGGCCGCATCGAGACGCTCGACAACGGCAAGCCGATCTTCGAATCGCAATTCGTCGATACGCCCGCCGCCGCGGAGTGCCTCTACTACTTCGCCGGCTGGAGCGGGAAGGTCACGGGCGAAACGATTCCGATCGCCGACAACGCCTTCACCTACACGCTGCGCGAGCCGGTCGGCGTCGTCGGCGCGATCACGCCGTGGAACTTCCCGCTGATGCTCGCGGTCTGGAAGATCGCGCCGGCGCTGGCGTGCGGCAACACCGTCATCATCAAGCCGGCATCGAACACGTCGCTCTCGCTGCTCAAGTTCGCCGAATACGCGAAGGAGTGCGGACTGCCGCCGGGCGTGCTGAACGTGATCCCGGGGCGCGGCTCCGTCGTCGGCAACGCGATGGTCGATCATCCCGGCATCGACGCGATCGCCTTCACCGGCTCGACCGAGGTCGGCAAAGGGCTGATGGCGCGCGCGGCGAAGACGTTGAAGAAAGTCTCGCTCGAGCTCGGGGGCAAGTCGCCGAACATCGTCTTCGCCGATGCCGATCTCGAGGCCGCGTCGCGCGGCGCGCTCAACGCGATCTTCTACGGCAAAGGCGAAGTCTGCGCCGCCGGCTCGCGACTGCTGGTCGAGGAGTCGGTGCACGACGAGCTGATGGCGAAGGTGACGGAGCGTGCCTTGAAGATGGTGGCCGCCGATCCGCTCCATCCGAAGACGCGCCTCGGCGCGATCGTGTCGAAAGAACAGATGGAGAACGTCCTCTCGTACATCGAGGCGGGCAAAGGCGAGGGAGCGAAGCTCGTCGCCGGCGGCGAGCGTGCCGACATCGGCACCGGCAAGGGCTACTTCGTCAAGCCGACGATCTTCGACGACGTCGAGCCGGAGATGCGCATCGCGCGCGAAGAGATCTTTGGACCGGTACTTGCGACCATCCGCTTCAAGGATGCCGAGGATGCGATTGCGAAGGGAAACGCGACCGTGTACGGCCTCGCCGCCGCCGTCTGGACGCGCGACGTCTCGAAGGCGCATCGCATCGCCCGCTCCATCAAGGCGGGGACGGTCTGGGTGAACTCGTACAACCTCTACGATCCCGCGCTGCCGTTCGGCGGCTTCAAGGAATCGGGCTTCGGCCGCGATCAGGGGAAGGACGCTCTGGAGAAGTACACGCAGACGAAAAGCGTCTGGGTGAATCTGTAGGAGGCGTGCATTAAGATGAGCCGCATGAAGAACAAATCGCTAATTATTTCCATCGCCATCGCTTCCCTGGCGCTCTTCGGCTGTCCGCCGAAAGGGGGAGAGCAGACGAGTACCACCGCGACCACGGGCGGCGGCGAGATCCTCGTCGGCGAGTACGGCTCGCTGACCGGACCGCAGGCCACGTTCGGCCAGTCGACGCACAACGGCATCATGATGGCCGTCGACGAAGTGAACGCCGCGGGCGGCATCAACGGCCGCAAGATCAAGGTGCTCACCGAGGACGATCAGTCGAAGCAGGAAGAAGCGGCGAACGCCGTCACCAAGCTGATCTCCCAGCAGAACGTCGTCGCCGTCCTCGGCGAAGTCGCCTCCTCGGCCTCCATGGCCGCGGGCCCGATCTGCCAGGCGAACAAGACGCCGATGATCACGCCGTCGTCGACCAACGAGAAGGTCACGAAGATCGGCGACTACATCTTCCGCATGTGCTTCATCGACAACTACCAGGGTCCGGTCATGGCGCAGTTCGCGCTGCAGGACCTCAAGTCGAAGCGCGGCGCGATCCTCACCGACGTGAAGAACGACTACTCCACCGGACTCACCGCGGTGATCGAGGAGACCTACCAGAAGGCGGGCATCCCGATCGTCGCCAAGCAGAGCTACTCGAACGGCGACAGCGACTTCCGCGCGCAGCTGACGTCCGTCAAGGCCGCGAAGCCGGACGTCATCTTCATCCCCGGTTACTACACTGACGTCGGCCAGATCGTCAGCCAGGCGCGCGACCTCGGCATCGACGTGCCGTTCGTCGGCGGCGACGGCTGGGAATCGCCGAAGCTTCTCGAGATCGGCGGCAAGGCGCTCAACGGCTGCTTCTACGCCAACCACTACTTCTACGGCGATCCGGTGCCGAAGGTGCACGAGTTCGTCGAGAAGTACAAAGGCCGCTACGGCCAGACTCCCGACGCGCTCGCGGCGCTCGGCTATGACGCCGCGCACGTGCTCGCCGATGCCCTCAAGCGCGCGAAGTCGCCGAAGGGCGCCGACCTGCGCGACGCGATCGCGGCGACCCAGGGACTGACCGGCGTGACCGGTCTGATCACCCTCGGACCGGACCGCAATCCGATCAACAAGAAGATCGTCATCGAAGAAGTGAAGAACGGCCAGCTCACGCTGCGCAAGACGATCGATCCGAGCGCGGCGACACCGGCAGCAGCTCCCGCGGCCACCGGTACGCATTAACGTCATACCCTCTCCCCGCTCTTGCGGGGAGAGGGTGCCGAAGGCGGGTGAGGGGCCGTTCCTGGCCGGCTGCGCACCCCCCTCATCCGCCTTCGGCACCTTCTCCCCCCTGCGTGGGGAGAAGGAATCACTGGCGACATTTCTCTTTACAAAGCGACGGTCCGGCGAGTAGGTTTCGCCGGACTTTCGCTTTCTATCGGCCCGCATGCAGACCCTTCTACAGAATCTGCTCAATGGAATTGCAGCCGGCTCCATCTACGCCCTGATTGCTCTCGGCTACACGATGGTTTACGGCATCCTGAAGCTGATCAATTTCGCCCACGGCGACGTCTTCATGCTCGGCTCTTTCGTCGGCTACTACGCCGGCGGATACTTCGCGCGCAATTCACCGAACGGGCAGATGGCCTTCGGCTACGCCGCGATCGTCATGCTGCTGGCGATGCTCGTCTGCGGCCTCTTCGGCTACCTCAATGAGCGCATCGCGTACCGCCCGCTGCGCAACGCGCCGCGCATCGCGTCGCTGATCACCGCGATCGGCGTCTCGTTCTTCCTCGAGTACGGCGGGCAGTTCGCCTTCGGTCCCGATCCGAAGTTCTTTCCCACGCTCGTCGAGAAGCACCTGCTCAACTTCTCCGGTGTGGTCACGACGAACTACCAGCTCATCGTCCTCGGCGTGGCCATCATCTTCATGGCGCTGCTGCAGTACATCGTTTACGGGACGAAATTCGGCCGCGCCATGCGCGCCGTCTCGTACAACTTCGAGACCGCGTCGCTGATGGGCATCCCCACCGATCGCGTCATCTCCATCACCTTCGTCATCGGCTCCATGCTCGCCGCCGTCGCAGGGATTCTCTACGGCCTCGCGTATCCGAAGATCGATCCCCTGATGGGCATCATGCCGGGACTGAAGGCCTTCGTCGCCGCGGTCCTCGGCGGCATCGGCAACGTGCCGGGGGCGGTGGTGGGAGGGCTGGTCATCGGGATCATCGAGGCGTTCGTCGGCGGCAGCTCGTTCTCGAACTATCGCGACGCGATCGCGTTCGTCATCCTGATCGTCATCCTGCTGTTCCGGCCCTCCGGACTCTTCGGCAAATACCAGGCGGAGAAGGTGTAGATGGCGCGCCTTCCGTGGTGGCTCCGCGACCTCATCTACCTCGTGTTTCTGGTCGGCCTGCTCGTCGCGCTGAGCTACGGTCTCGACGCCCTCCCCATCGGCGGCATGGCGTACTACAACCGCATCATCGTGCTGATGGGGATCAACATCTCGCTCGCGGTGTCGCTCAACATCATCAACGGACACGCCGGACAGTTCTCGCTCGGCCACGCCGGATTCATGGCCATCGGCGCCTATTTCGCGGCGTTCCTCACCATCACCTATCTCTCGCCGTACGTCGACAAACTGCCGGCCGACTCCACGCAGCAATGGATCGCGCAGAACGGCGCGCTCGTCGTTGCCATGATCGCGGGCGGCACGCTCGCGGCGATCGCCGGTTACCTGGTCGGGCTGCCCTCGCTCCGTCTGCGCGGTGATTACCTGGCCATCGTCACGCTCGGCTTCGGCGAGATCATCCGCGTGCTGATCCTGAACATCGACCAGATCGGCGCGGCGCGCGGACTCTCCGGCATCCCGAAGTGGTCGAATTTCTTCTGGGTCTTTCTCCTCGCCGGAATCACGATCCTGATCTCGTGGCGCCTGGTGAACTCCTCCGTCGGACGCGCGTTCCTCGCCGTGCGCGAAGATCAGATCGCCGCCGAGGCGATGGGCGTCGACACCACGAAATACAAGGTCAAGGCCTTCATCATCGGGTCGTTCCTCGCCGGCGCGGCGGGCGGTCTCTACGCGCACTACATGATGTATCTCAACCCGACGATGTTCATGTTCGACAAGTCGTTCATCGTCGTGGCGATGGTTGTCCTCGGCGGCCTCGGCTCCATCTCCGGCTCCGTCGTCGCGGCGATCATCCTCACCTTTCTCCCCGAGGGGCTGCGTCCGGTGAAGGACCTTCTGCCGGCTTCGATGGCCGGCAGAGATCCGCGGATGGTCATCTACTCGCTCATGCTCATCGCGCTCATGCTCACGCGTCCGCAGGGACTCTTCGGGCGCCGCGAATTGTGGGAAGTGCTGACGCGTCGCAAAGACTCCACGGGTGGAAAGCGCGACGAGAAGTCGGGTCCGCCGGTTTCGTGATGAACGACAACGCTCCGATTCTGCAGGCCAACGGCGTCACCATCCGCTTCGGCGGGCTGACCGCGGTGTCGAACTTCAACTTCGAGATCCGTGCGCACGAGCTGGTCGGACTCATCGGCCCGAACGGCGCGGGCAAGACGACGCTCTTCAACATGCTCACCGGCGTCTACAAACCGACGGAAGGCACAATCATGGTCTCGGGCCACCCGACGGCCGAGTTGAAGCCGTACGAGATCACCGCCCTCGGCGTCGCGCGCACCTTCCAGAACATCCGCCTCTTCAAAGAGCTCACGGTGCTCGACAACGTGAAGATCGGCGGCCACATCCACTACAAGTACTCCGGCACGTCCGCCGTGCTGCACACCAATCGCTTCCATGTCGCCGAGGATGAAGCGGAAGCCGAGGCGCTGAAGCTGCTCGACATCTTCGACCTGCGCGACCGCGCCGAGAGCTACGCGAAGAACCTTCCGTACGGCGATCAGCGGCGGCTGGAGATCGCGCGCGCGCTCGCGGCGAAACCGAAGCTGCTGCTGCTCGACGAACCGGCGGCGGGACTGAACGACAGCGAGACGCACGCGCTGATGGAGACGATCCACGACATACGCGATCGCTTCGACATCGCCATCCTGCTCATCGAGCACAACATGGAACTGGTCATGGGCATCTGCGAGCGGATCTTCGTGCTGAACTTCGGCAAGACGATCGCCTGCGGCACGCCGGACGAAGTGCGCGCCAATCCGGTCGTCATCGAGGCCTACCTCGGCGAGCCGGCGGAGACCGCGGAGCTATGAGCGCGATCCTCAGCGTGCACGACATCGAGGTCTCGTACGGGCAGATCACCGCGCTGCACGGCATCAGCCTCGAGGTGGCGAAGGGGGAGATCGTCACCCTCATCGGCGCGAACGGCGCGGGGAAGACGACGACGCTGCGCACGATCTCCGGCCTGCTCAAGCCGAAGACCGGCGACGTCAGCTACAACGGCTCGTCGATCGTGGGAAAGAAGCCGCACGTCGTGACGGCGATGGGGATCTCGCACGTGCCGGAAGGGCGCGGGATCTTCGCCAACCTCACGGTGCAGGACAACCTCGAGCTCGGCGCGTACCTGCGGAAGGACAAGATCAAGCAGTCGGAGTACGACCGCATCTTCACGCTCTTCCCGGTGCTGAAAGATCGCATCAAGCAGAACGCCGGCACGCTGTCGGGCGGCGAGCAGCAGATGCTCGCAATCTCGCGCGCGCTGATGTCGAAGCCGCAGGTGCTGCTGCTCGACGAGCCGTCCCTCGGCCTCGCCCCGCAGATGGTGCAGACGATCTTCCGCGTCATCCGCGAGATCAACGCCGAGGGAACGACGATTTTGCTGGTCGAGCAGAACGCCCACATGGCCCTCGTCACCGCACATCGCGGCTACGTCATGGAGACCGGCCGCATCGTGCTGGCGGATGAGACGAAGGCGCTGCTGGCCTCGGATCGGATCAAGAAGGCCTACCTCGGCGGGTAGTCATTCGATCTTCCCGCTGTCCTTCGTCCCGTGATCCTTGATCTGAAACTTCAGGAACTGGTGCACTGACGTCAGTGCATCCGCGTCCTTCGTCGTGATGCGAATACGTCCGCCGTCGGGAAGTTTCTCGAAGCTGTAGCTGATCGTCTCGCCTAGCTCCTTCATCCGCGCCGCGCCGTCAGGCATCACGCCGTGCACGAATAGCGGCTTCTCGAAATCGCCGCGCGAGAAATCAGCCGTGACTTCGCGCATGTGCGTCTGAATCGCCTCGGCGGTCTTCGCATCCTCTTTGAGCGTGCGGAGCTCGATCGCGCCGCCGTCGGCGAAGAGACGGAACGAGTGCTGCGTCGTCTCGTGCGACATGCCGAACGAGTCGTGACGCGCGTCGACCATGTGCTGGTGGTGCATCGGGCAGCCGGCCGTCTGCAGAAAAATCGCGAGAAGCAGATACGTCATCTCAAATCCTCCAATAGGTGCGCGGCTTCACCTTCCGCCGTCGCACTGAGTCGTTGGTCCCAATTCTCGATCGTCGACGCGAGCGAATCGCGCAAGGCGATCAGCTCGGCGATACGCGCGTCGACGTCATGAAGCTTCCGCTCGGCGAGTGCACGCACCTCGCGGCAGGGCGGCTTTCCCTCCGCCCGTGTGCGGAAGATACGACTCAGCTCATCAAGCAGGAAGCCGAGCTTCAGCGCGCGACGGATGACCCGCACGCGCTCGATCACCTCGGGCGGATAGTGCCGATAGCCGCTCGCGTCGCGCGATGCCGCGACGATCACGCCTTTCGCCTCGTAGTGGCGGATCGTGTCGACGCTCACTCCGCATTCGCTCGCCACTTCACCGATCTTCATGAGCCCAAGGTAAAACCTCGAACCAGTTCGAGGGTCAAGGCAGAGCTGGAGGATGTTGCACTTTTCTTGCAGAGAACGCCTACAGACGTAAGGAGGTCTCATGCAACGAATTTCACTGGCAATTGCCATTGCTCTGCTCGTCGTCCTTCCCGCGGCGGCGCAGCAGGATGCCGATGTCGTGCAGCAGGCTCAGGCCGTGCTGCACGCGGCGGAGCAGGCGGGAGCACGCAGCTACGCCACCTCACTGTACGACGAAGCGGCGTACCGCCTTCGCTTCGCGCAGGAGAACTGGAACGCGAAGAAATCCGAGGATCGCGAACAGGCGCGGGTGATGGCCATCGAAGGACTGTGGGCCGCGCGCGCCGCCCTGGCGAAGGCGAACTGGATCGGTACGAACGACGCGATCCGCAACCTGCAGACCGACATCCGCCGTCTCGGCGGCAGGTCGGACGTCGCGCTCTCCGATGAGCCGGCGGCGGTCGCGCTGACGCGCGGCACCACGTCGGCGCAGCGCATCGCGTTCGCGCAGGCCGCGCTCGATCAGGCCAAAGCTGCGGGCGGCGCGAGCGTCGCGGCGGACGATCTCACCACGGCGCAGAAGAATCTCGACTCCGCGCGCAAGGTGACGAAGGGCGGCGGCACGAACTCCGCGGCCGACTACCTCGCGTATACCGCGGAGATGATGGCGCGCCGCGCCTACTACCTCGCCCGTGCGAACGAGGCGTCGAAGCAGGTGACGCCGCTGCAGTTAACGCGCACGCAGCTGGCGCAGGCCGAGACCGAGCGTCAGGCCGCAACTGAGCGCGCGCAGCGCGAAGAGGCGGAGCGGCAGAGCGCCGAGCTGCAGCGTCAGCTCGCGGCGGAGCAGTCGAACCGCCAGGCGCAACAGGCGGAGCTCGATCGTCTGCGGTCGCAGATCGCCGAGACCGAGGCCGCGCAACAGGCGCGCATCGACGCCGACCGCGCGGCGCGTGCCGCGGCGGAGAAGGCGCTGAGCGACATCTACGCGCGCTACGAGGCGGCGATCATGGCCGGCACGCCGACCGACGTCGAGATGCTGCGACGCCAGGTCGAGGATCAGCAGCTGCAGCTCCGCGCCATCCAGGATCGCGAGCGGATGAGCGATCAGCAGATGAGCGTGGAGCTCGAAGCCATGCGCACGGAGCTGATGAAGTCGCAGCAGCAGGGAGGGCTCGACGCGCAGTTGCTCGCGCAACGGCAGACTGAGCTGCAGCAGCGTCAGACCGAGCTCGAGACGATGCGCAAAGAGCGCGAAGCCGAGGCGCAGCGGCTGCTCAACCTGCAGCAGCAGCATGCGAATGCGATCGCCGAAGCGCAGCTGAAACGCCAGCAGGCCGAGGCGCAGGCGCAGGAGCTGAAGGCGCAGGCCGAGGCAGCGCAGAAAGCGGCGCAGGAAGCGCAGCAGGCGGCCGCTCAGCTCCGCGTCCAGGCAGAAGCGACGCAGCGGCAGAACGAGGCGACCCAGGCCGAGCTTGCGCGCACGCGGCAGCAGCTCGCCGAGCGTGATGCCGACGCGCGCCGCATGAAGATGGAAGCGGAGCTCGCGCGACTGGCCAGCACGCGCAGCGACAAGCGCGGCTTCATCGTCGCGTTGTCGGGCGGACTGCTGTTCGACACCGGCAAGACCGCGCTCAAAGCGGGTGCGAAGTCGACGCTGACGAAGATCGCCGAACAGCTGAAGACCAATCCTGATGCGAAGGTCTCGGTCGAAGGACACACCGACAGCGTCGGAACCGAGGCGAAGAATCAGGAGCTTTCGCAGAAGCGCGCCGACGCGGTCCGCGACTTCCTCGTGAACGCCGGACTGCCGGCGGATCACATGACGTCGAGCGGCAAGGGCGAGGGCGAGCCGATCGCGACGAACAAGACCGCGGCGGGAAGGCAGCAGAACCGGCGCGTGGAGCTGGTGATCACGCAGTGAGTTACCGGTTGCCGGTTGTCAGTTGCCGGGCAACCGGTAACCGGCAACTGGCAACCTGGTCCTAACTTTTTCTGTTCGGAGCCGTCTATCTACTCAACTTGGACGGAGGACGAACATGAAGCGAATGCTTATCGGGCTGCTGGCGGCCCTCTCAATATCGGTGATGCCTTGCGCGGCGCACAACAACGTCAACGTCTCCATCGATTCGGATGACGACGGCGTGGTCAGCGATTGCAGTCAGATCAAGGTCAGCTACGAAGACGAGCCGGCCGTGCGCGCGGAGGAGATGATCCCGGCCTCGGGGCTGACGCGCCTGCGCGTCAACGCGAAGCAGCACGGCGGCGTCCGCGTGAGCGGCTGGAACGAGAGCGGCTGGTCGATCAAGGCCTGCAAGGCCGCTTCGAGCGCCGCGGCCCTCAACGACGTCCGCGTCAATCTCAGCGGCGACGTACTCTCCGCGAATTCGTCGAGCGAGAACGCGATGGTCTTCTTCATCATCCGCGCGCCGAAGAACGCCACGCTCGACGTCGATTCGACCAACGGCCCGATCGGCCTCTACGACGTGAGCGGCACGCTCAAGCTGAACGCGCAGAACGGTCCGATCTCGCTGAAGAAATCGAGCGGGACGATCGACGCGACGACCGTCAACGGTCCGATCAGTTTCGGCGGCGGCAGCGGCACCGTGAAGCTGAGCGCGCAGAACGGTCCGATCTCGCTGAAGCTCGACGGCAGCTCGTGGGAAGGATCGCTCAACGCCTCGACGCAGAACGGTCCGCTCTCGCTGAAGATCCCGCACAACTATCGCTCCGGCGTGCTGGCCGAAGCGCGAGGACATGGTCCGGTGTCGTGCAAGGCTGACGCATGCAGTGGCGCGAAGCGGACGTGGGACGACGAGGAAAACCGGCGGATCGAGCTCGGTTCCGGTCCGACGGTGATTCACGTCTCGACGAATAACGGTCCGTTGTCCATCAAGGAGCGGTAGTTGAGTTGCCGGTTACCGGTTGCCCCTCCCGGCGACCGGTAACCCGGTAACCGGCAACCATTTGCGCGCTACACTTAGCGCGCCAGCATGCCGGACTCTGCGACGCCCAACCCGACGGCCCCAGGCCGCCTCCTGGCGATCCTCGGCGTCGGATTCGGCATCGCGGTCACCATCGGCAACACCATCGGCGCCGGCATCCTCCGCACTCCCGGCGAGATCGCGGCGCACCTCCCAAGCGTTCTTCCTTATCTCCTGGTCTGGGTCATCGGCGGTTTGTACGCGCTGCTCGGCGCGAACGCGCTCGCGGAACTGGCCACGCTCGTCCCGCGCTCCGGCGGACAGTACGTCTTCGTCCGCCACGCCCTCGGCGACTACGCCGGCTTCATCGTCGGCTGGAGCGACTGGCTCTCGACCTGCGGCACGACGGCGCTCGTCGCCATCACCATCGGCGAGTACGCGCTGATCTATTTGCCGGCGATGCGCGCGTTCGAAGTCATCGCCCTGCTGACCATCGGCCTTCTCACGCTCGTGCAATGGCTCGGTGTGCGGTGGGGCGGCGGCGCGCAGAACATCACCAGCGTGATGAAGGCGGTCGTCCTCATCGCCCTCATCGCCGCCTGCTTCCATCTCGGCGGACGCCCGCCTTTCCATGACTCCTTCGTCACCGAGGGCGACAGCTCCTCGTTCTTCGTCGCCTTCATGCTTTCGCTGGCGGCGGTGATCTACACCTACGACGGCTGGTCGGGCGTGATCTATTTTTCGGAAGAAGTGCGCAATCCGGGACGCGACATCCCGCGCGCGATGTTCGCCGGCGTCGGGCTGGTGATCGCGATCTATCTGCTGATCAACGTCGCCTTCCTGCGCGTCGTGCCGCTCGGCTCCATCGCGGGTCAGAAGCTCGCCGCGGCGGTCGTCGCGCAGCACATCTTCGGCGCGTACGCCGACCCGATCCTCCGCTCGCTCTTCATCATCTCGCTCCTCAGCGCGGTCAATTCGAACGTGCTGATGGCGCCGCGCGTCCTCTTCGCCATGGCGAGCGACGGCCTCTTCTGGCGCGGCGCGCGCGAGGTGAACAAGGGCGGCACGCCCGACATCGCGCTGATGATCAGCAGCACCATCGCCGCGATCTTCGTCCTCACCGGGACGTTCGAGACGGTGATCGCCAAGCTGTCGTTCTTCTTCGTCGCCAACTACACGCTGTCGTTCGTATCGCTGTTCGTGATGCGGCGCCGGGAGCCCGACGCACCGCGGCCGTATCGCGCGTGGGGACATCCGTACACCACCGGGCTCGCGCTCGTCGCGTCGGTGGCATTTCTGATCGCGGCGATGTGGAGCGACACGCGGAATAGCATCTTCACCGTGATCCTTCTCGCGCTCAGCTATCCCATTTACCGAGTGATGAAACGCGCATGACCTGGACCTTCGACTCGCGACTCGAATTCGCCTCCACCGTCCCCTCCCGCTACTACATCGACGCGAACGTCCTGCAGCAGGAGTATCGCGACGTCTTCGGCGCGGCCTGGCAGCTCGCCGGCCGCGCGGAGCAGGTGCGCGAGCCGGGACAGTTCTTCACCACGACCATCGGCGCCGAGCCGGTGCTGATCGTGCGCGGCAACGACGGCGTGCTGCGCGCGATGTCGAACGTCTGCCGCCACCGCGCCGGTCCGGTGGCGAAAGGGGAGGGGAAGCGCCCCGTCCTGCAGTGCGGCTATCACGGCTGGACGTACAACCTCGACGGCACGCTCTTCCGCACCCCCGAGTTCGACGGCGTGCAGCAGTTCGGCACTCCCTGCCTGCCGCAGTTCCGCATCGAGGAGTGGAGCGATCTCCTCTTCGTCTCGATCTCCCGCGACGTCCCCGCGCTCGCCGAAGTCCTCGGCGACATCATGCGCCACGACTTCCGCGGCTATCGCCTCGCGGCGCGCAAGGATTGGGAGCTCGACTGCAACTGGAAGGTCTACGTCGACAACTACCTCGAGGGCTACCACATCCCCATCGTCCATCCGTCGCTCTTCCGGGAGATCGATTACCCGAACTACCGGACGGAGACGAAGCCGTGGTTCTCGATCCAGCACGCGCCGCTCAAACGCGCCGAGCGGATCCGCGTCAACGAGTCGGGCAACGACGTCAATTACTACTGGGTCTATCCGAACCTGATGCTGAACGTCTATCCCGACAACTTCTCCACGAACCTCATCCTGCCGCTCGGCCACGGCCGCACGCTGACCGTGTTCGAGTGGTACTTCCGCGATCCCGACAGCGCGCGCAAGGAGATCGACGAGACGATCTCCTTCAGCGACGAGATCCAGCTCGAGGACATCGCGATCTGCGAGGCGGTGCAGCGCGGGCTCGCATCCGCGACGTACGACTCCGGCCGCTATTCACCGCAGCGGGAGAACGGCGTGCATCATTTTCACGCGTTGTACGCGGCGGCGATGGGGCTGGAGCGCGGGCGTCCTCGCCCGCAGTGATCGAGCGTCTCGCTCGATCACCGATCGGTCGCCGGGCGGGACGCCCGACGACTGCGGCCGGGACGGCCGCGCTCCATCCACCGCGGCTTTTTCTTCATGATCCTCGCGTAGACCGGACACCATTCGTCGTGCGCGCCCGGCAGGTAGCCGATGCTCATGAGGAACGACGACGTGATCTCGCCGCCGGTGAAAACGAACGTCTTCTTGAACAACCGCACCCACTCGTCTTTCGTCCGCGGATGATTGGCGTCGAGCCATTTCGTGAATGATCCGAGCGCCTGGATGCGCTTCGCGTTCTCGATCGCAGCGTCGACCTTCAGCCGGTTGCGGATGATCCCCTCGTTCGCCAGCAGCCGCGCGCGATCGCGTGCGCCGAAGCGCGCCACGCGGGCGAGCTCGAATCCGCGGAAGGCGTCGCGAAACGCCTCCCGCTTTTTCAGGATGGTGAGCCACGAGAGTCCGGCCTGATTGATCTCCAGCACCAGGCGCTCGAACAGCGCGTCGTCGCCGGCGAGCGGAAAGCCGTACTCGGAATCGTGATACGGGCCATGCAGCGGATGGCCGGGGGCGATGTCGCAGTAGCTCATCGCTGCTATTGTCCCTCGCCCCGCAAAGCGGGGCGGGGTCGCTACTTCGCTCCCAGTTGCGCCGCGAGATACGTCGCGTCGTTCGTCCCGTTGTCGATGATCGTGGCCCACGCGCCGATCATGCCGGTGATCGGCGTGACGCGGATCAGCGCGGCGGGCGGGCCGTCGCCGAGGTTGCGCTTGTGGAAGATGTCGTCGATCTGCATGCCACCGGCGACCGCCAGCGACGTGGTGAACGTGTCGATCGTGTGGCCGGCGTTATCGATGATCTCGACGCGCACGCTCACCGTTTTGTTGTCCGGGAACCCGGTGAGCTCGACGATGCCGAGGTTCGTGCGGAAGTTCTTGTCACCGACGGCGCCGAGGATTTCGAGCGTGTCGCCCGGACCGGCGGTCTGGAAATTGTTCAACGGCGGCATCAGGAAGCCGAACGTGCCGCCGTTCGCGTCGACGTTGTAGGTACGCGACGTCACGCGCACGCTCGATGAGTCGGTCGACGATACATAGCGCAGCCGCGCGATGCCGGTCTTGCCGAACGCGTTGTAGAGCACGTCTTTGATCACCCGCGCCTCGTGCGGCAGCAGCGTGAGCGACATCGTCACCGCCGGATCGACCGCGTCCCACTTCTGCACCTGCAGTGTCACCGGGCGCGCTTCCTCGGCGGGGTTGTAGAGATAGAGATCGCTGCGGAACTGCGAGTTGTTCGCGCCGTCGACGTGGCCGATCACCGGGATCGTGCGCACCGTCGGTGAGGGGAGGTCGGGCGGGAACCAGGTCGAGTCGTTCGTCCGGTTGTCGATCAGGTAGAGCGAAGCGATCGCCTCGCCCGCGGTCGGCCGCACGAGTAATGCGCCGGTGTCGCTCGGGAGGAGCGCCAGCGGCATCTGGATGCTCGCGATCTGCTGCTGGCCGTTCGCGACCGTCGAGAACGAGACATCCGCCGCTCCCATCACGCCGTTCGCGCCGGTGGCGATCGTCGTGGCGATCGTGCCGCGTCCCGAGACGTCGGTCAGCACGAGGTTCGTGCGGAAGCTCGTCCCGCCGAACGCGCCGGCGAAGGTGACCGGGAAGCGCGGACGCGTCGCGGCGAAGACGTCGATCGCGTTCATGCCGAAGCCGAACGAGCCGGCCGTCGAGCGCGTGTACGTGCGGCTCGTCGCGTTGATTCCTTCCTCCGGCTCGAGGAAGAACGCGCCGTTCCCCGACTCGTAGCCGAAGATCGACTTCAGCGCGTCGGTGATCACGCGGATCTCCGCCGGCGCGAGCGTCAGCGTCTTCTCCCGCAGCTCGTCGGTCACCGGACCGGAGCCGGTCGGCACGTAGCGCACCAGCACGTTCTGCGGCGTCGGCATCGGGTTGTAGAGGATCACGTCGCTGTACCAGAAGCTGCCGTACGCGCCCTGCACGCGGCCGATGCCGGGCAGCACGAGGCGCTGCTTGAGCGATGCGCGGACGACGCCCCATTCCTGCGTCACGTCGCTGCCGCCCGCCGGCGCCGGCGACACGCGGATGGAGCCCGAGCCGCCCGGAGGCCCGGAGTCGAAGACGAACGGCTCGCCCGCGGCGATCTTGTCGACGTCGACGTGGACGAAGCCCTTGGTCGACGTCTCGTTGAGATAGAGCTCGTCGTAGAACGTGGGGGCCGGCTCGCCGATGTGCCACACCGCGAGCGCCGGATCCTTGAACAGGCGCTGGTCGGCCTGCGGACGCGAGCGATGCACCTGGATGAGCAGCGAATTGCCCGACGCGCCGGCGTGCAGCGCCTCCACTTCCGGTCCCGTGACGTCCTGCCACTCTTCTTTCAGTCCGGCGGCCGGCGTGTAGTGCAGCAGCTTCGTCGGCTTGCCGACGCCGCGCTGGATCATCCACGCGCCGTCGTAGTCGAACGCCGGCACGGCGAAGAACGAGAACTGGTCGTTACCCGTGCCATCGGCGGCGGCGACGGTGGTGAGCGCGCCGTTGCGATAGACCTGCAGCGAGCGGTAGGTCTTGAGCGCTTCGAGGTAGACCGTCTCGTCCGATCCGATCCAGCCTTCGTAATACGAATTCGCATCGACCGTGATCGTCGCATGGATGGTTGGCATCTCGCCGGGAAGCAAGCCATTGACCGGGAGCACGGTGATCGTCGTCGGGTTCGTGCGCACGAGGACGAGCGAGCCGTCGCGATTCGTGCCGATCGGGTACGGGTTGGACGTCGTCGGCGAAATGACGCGCGACACGCCGTCGGGCGTGATTGCGTAGACGGAGGTCGACGTGGCGACGATGAACGGGTTCTGGTCGGTGCCGATGCGGACGCCGGAGTAGCGGCCGTGCGCGTAGGGACCGCCGAGGTCGGGCGCGGCGCTCATCAACTGCCAGACGGTGTCGGTCGGGAAGAGGACGTGCTTCCACGTCGTGCCGCCGTCGGTGCTGATCATCATGATCCACTGCTGCTGCGGGTTCTGACCGTTCAGCGTGGAGTTCGTCTGCAGCAGAAGCGTCGGCACGTGCTGCGCGTTTTCGCGGACCGCGAGGACGGAGAACGCGGCGAGGGAGCCGTCCTGCGGAAAGACGACGCGCGGCTCGTCCTGACCCTCGAAGTCGTAGACCACGACCTGCCCGAACGCATAGCCGTTCCAGAACGGCGCGGGGGAGATATTCGCGCCGTAGTAGGCGGGGTTCGGTCCCTCGACGACGGCGAAGTGACGATTGAGGCGATGCTGGATGCCGACGAACGCCGCGCGGTCGCTGTAGGGCGCATACGACACGACACGTGCGGTCAGCACCGGAGCACAGCAAAGCAGAAACGCAATGAGGAACGCGTGAAGTCGCCGCTCAGACATGTTGATCTCCCTTTGATTCCTTTACGGAACGCCGGAATGCAGCGTCTACAGCGCTTTGATTCTACGCGCAGCTGTCTGTCCACTCACGATCGCGCCGGCTACCGTGCCGGTCTGCTCGCCATTCGTCGCTTCGCCGGCGAAGAAAAGCGTCGACTCGACCGGCTTCGCCAGCGCCTTGTGCGCGTCGATCCCGCCGACTCCGGCGTACGAATACGCGCCGCGGCTGAAGGGATCGCGCTGCCAGTCGTGCGTCCACGTTGCGACGAGCGATCGATGAATGAGCGACCTGCGCACGCCGAACACCCTGGCCATCGAATCGATCGCTCGATCGATCATCGCGTCCGCACCCTCGGCGATCATCGCGTCCGCCGCATGACCGCCCGCCCAGCCGGTCAGCAGCGGCGCGCGCGCCGGCGCGCAGGTCCACCATGTCGGCATGAAGCGATCGTTCGCGTGGACGAAGTTGTACGGCTCCTTCCAGAACGGCTCGCGGAAGCGGAAGACGATCTTCACGACGTGGCCGACTTCGAGCTTCTCGATCGCCTTGCGTTTGCTCTCGAGCTCCGGCACGAAGCGGATCGCTTCTTCCTGATCGCGCGGCGCTTTCCAGACGCCGATAGGGATCGTGATCAACGCCGCTTTCGCGCGCAGCGTTTCGGTCCCGCAGTCGACTTCGACGTCGCCGCGCTTCCAGCGGATCTCCTTCACCGTCGTGCTGAGGCGCAGCGACTGCGGATCGGCGACGCCGGCGCGCAGCCAGGCGATCAGCGCGTCGTAGCCGTTCGCGATGCGGAACTGCTTCATCGCCGTCGTCTCGCCGTCCGCGGTGCGGAGCGCGAGCGCGGTGATGCGGTCGGTGTGCGCGGCGTGATAGCCCTCGACGAAGTGCCACGCCATCTCGCGCACCCGCGGAGCGACGCGGCGCGAGTCGAGGAAGTCGGCGAACGAGCGGTCGCGCGTGCCGATCTTCGCGAAGAGGCGGTCGAGGTCCTTCCAGAAGTCGACCTCTTCCCATGCGCCGTCGCGCGACCACCAGTGATCGTCGGGGAGCTGATAGGCGAGGAGCGCCGCGCTGTCGATGATGGAGAACGTCGCCTTCGCCTCGCCGTGCACGAACTCGGCGCCGAGCTCGATGGGGAGAGCGAGGTCGGTGGGATGGAGCGTGTGGATCCGTCCGCCGATGCGATCGCGTGCTTCGACGATCGCGATGTTGCGTCCGGCGAGCTCGCGCGCCGCCGCCAGTCCCGCGGCTCCCGCGCCGATGATGATGACGTCGAATTTCACTGCGTCAGAACGGGCAGTCTGCACATCCCGAGCCGCAGCAGGCGGGCTCGGATGCGGGGCGGATCTCCGGGCGACAGACATTCACCGCCGGCTCCTGGGAACCGGAATCCGCGGACAGCTCCTCGGAATCAATCGCCCGTTCCGTCATTCAGCGGAAGCGACGATCTCCGACCACGGAAGGCGGCGGACGGCCTGCACCTTCTCGTCGATCTCTCCCTGCGTCGCCTTGTCGCCGAGGACGCGGCGCAGATACAACAGCTCGGGTGAGACGAGCTTGTTGTGCTTCGGCAGGAGGCGGATCGCGGCGTTCTGGAGATTGCGGTCGGACACTGAGATGAGCTTCGGAGTCTTTCTCACTTGGACGTCCATAATGATTCGCAACGTAGTGTTACGCTCCGGTTAATCCTAAAGATCAGCTCACCTTTTTCGTGTGCTGACCGTCACTCGCAAAGGTATCAACGAGCGAAACGGCAGCAACTCCTGCACCACCTCATCCCGCAGCGGGGCGCATCCGCAAAGGGCACAACGCGTTCCATCGATGTGCGCCGCGCGGGAGTGACCGCACTTCGGACAGTGCTGGGCTTTCTTCATCGACGTTATTTGCATCAAATCACCTGCCAACCTTCCGCATCGAGTTTCGCCGCGAAGCGCATGAACACGTCCGTTTTCCAACCTTCGTAGAAATCGCGCGCGAAATCGCGGCCGATCAGGTCAATGCTCTGCAATCGGTAGAGCGCGCTAGCATCGCGGGATGGACGAACTTCTCGAAGCCATCCGCAGCGGAGACGCGTCGCGCGTGGCCGCGATTCTCGACGCCGATCCGTCGCTGCTCGACGGTCCCGGCCTGATGCAGTCGCTCTACCGCGGCCGCACCGACCTCGTGCAGCTCTTTCTCGATCGCGGGCATCGAACGACGTTTTACGAGGCGGCTGCATTGGGCGACGTCACGCGCTTGCGCGAGCTGCTCGATGCCGACCCCTCACTACTCGACGCCTTCGGCGACGACGGCTTCAACGCCCTCGGGCTGTCGATCTTCTTTCGGCATCCCGAGGTTGCGCGGCTGTTGATCGAGCGGGGAGCGGATGTCGTCGCGCCGGCGCGCAACGCGATGAAGGTCGCGCCGGTGCACGCCGCGGCGACGCAGGGCGATCGGGAGATGATGCAGCTGCTGCTCGAGCGCGGCGCCGATCCGAATGCGCGGCAGCAGATGGACTACACGCCGCTCCACAGCTCCGCCGCGCGCGGAGATCACGAAACGGCGCGGCTGCTCGTCGCGCGCGGCGCCGACGCGCGGGCGATGGCGAGCGACGGCAAGACGCCGGCCGACGTCGCGCGCGAGCGCGGCTTCAATGAGCTCGCGGCGTGGCTGGATAACGCATGAAGAGCGCCGGCGCGTCGGGAAACGATCCGCGCGCGAAGAAGACGTGAGCGGCGACGGCTCGCAGCGGCGGCGTCCGCAGCAGCGCGCAGGCGAGCTCCATCGCCAGCGGCGATTCGATCGCGCGGATGATCCGCCGCATCCAGGTCCGCGCCATGAAGCGCGCGCGGAAAAGATCGCCGCTGTACTGCCGCAGCACGTCGCGGTCGCCGCTGTCGAGCCACGCGGCGGTGACGTCGGCGGCGAACGAGGAGAGGCGGATCGCAGGATCGAGTCCGCCCGCGGTGAGCGGCGAGACCGCGCCCGCGGCGTCGCCGACCAGCAGCGCGCGCTCGTTCGCGATGCGGCGCAGCATCCCGCCGACCGGAATCATCCCGCCGCGCCGCTCGATGCGCCGCTCCGAGGTGTTGCCGAGCGACGCGCGAAAGCGCTCCAGCGCCGCCGCCGGATCGAAGCGCGGACGATAGCCCGCGAGGCCGATGTGCGACTCCTCGCCGTCATCCGCGACCCAGGCGATGTAGCCCGGCGCGAGCCGCGGATCGAGATAGCAATGCAGTTGCGGCGTCGATGCGCGTCCCGGGACGACGTCCTCGATCCCGGCGAGCATCTCGCGATTCGTGTCGAGGCCGAACGCACGCGCCACGCGCGACTGCGCGCCGTCCGCGCCGATCACGAAGCGGACGTCGATTCGCTCGACGTTCGTCCCGCGGCTCACCGTGATCGACGTGCCGTCCCCTTCGAGAAAGCGCGTCTGCGGCATGAAGCGGACGCCGGCCCGCGCGCACTGGTCGAGGAGGTAGAGGTAGATCCACGACATCCGTCCGATGCGGAACTCGTCGTGATCGGCGGTCAGCTGCATGGCGCGGCGGGCGGGGGAGTAGAGCGTCACATCGCGGATCGGCTTGCCGAGCTGCTCATCCGGAAGAGGAAAATCTTCCCAAGTCTTGCGGACGAAGATGCCGGTCGTGTGGATGCCATCCGCGAGCGAGCGCTTGCGATCGATCAGCAGGACGCGCAGTCCGCGCGAGGCAAGGAGGCGGGCGGTGTGGAGGCCGGCCAGGCCGGCGCCGATGACGGCGGTGTCGTAACGCACAAAGAACTTTATAGCACAAAGTAGACCACCCGCCCGTGACAGATAGCGGATAGCAGATAGCAAAGGGGAACCGCGCGGTTTGGTTGCTATCCGCTATCTGCTTTCTGTTCTGGGCGGGCGGTGGAAGTTACGGGTGGGCGGAGAAAATCAACGTCGCATTCGTCCCGCCGAAGCCGAACGAGTTCGACATCGTGTGCGTCAGCTTCTGCTGCCGTGCCTTGTTCGGCACGTAGTCGAGGTCGCACTCCGGGTCGGGCTTCTCGTAGTTGATCGTCGGGGGGATGACGCCGTACTTCACCGCCATCGCCGTGATCGCCGACTCCAGGCCGCCGGCCGCGCCGAGGAGGTGGCCGGTCATCGACTTCGTGGAGCTGATCGCCAGCTTGTAGGCGTGATCGCCGAAGACGCGCTTGATCGCCACCGTCTCCGTCCTGTCGCCCACCGGCGTCGACGTGCCGTGCGCGTTGATGTACTCGATGTCGTTCGGCTGCAGCCCCGCATCCTTCAGCGCGCGCTGCATCACGCGCATCATGCCGCTGCCGTCTTCCGCCGGCGAGGTGATGTGGTACGCGTCGCTCGACATCCCGTATCCAGTCACCTCGCAGTAGATCCTCGCGCCGCGCGCGATGGCGCGCTCGCGCTCCTCGAGCATCACGATGCCCGACCCTTCTCCCATCACGAAGCCGTCGCGATCGGCGTCCCACGGACGCGACGCGTGCTCCGGATCGTCGTTGCGCGTCGACATCGCGCGCATTGCCGCGAAGCCGCCCACCGCCAGCGGCGTGACCACCGCTTCCGATCCGCCGCCGAACATCACGTCGGCCTCATCGCGCTGGATGATGCGGCAGGCGTCGCCGATGGCATGGGCGCCGCTGGCGCACGCCGTCGCGGGCGCCGAGTTCGGACCGCGCGCGCCGAAGCGGATCGAGATCTGCCCGCTGGCCAGGTTGACGATCAGTCCGGGGATGAAGAACGGCGAGATGCGGCTCGGTCCGCGCTCCATCAGCTTCTGATGCATCTCCTCGATCAGCGGGAGACCGCCGATGCCGGAGCCGATGATCACGCCGACGCGATCGCCGTCTTCCTTCGCCATGTCCATCCCCGAATCATCGACCGCCATCTGCGCGGCGGCGACGGCGTAGTGGATGAACGTGTCGGACTTCTTGACCTCTTTTTTCTCGATCCACTTTTCCGGCTCGAAGCCGCGCACCTCGCCGGCGATCTGGCAGGCGTATGCGCTCGGATCGAACTTGGTGATGCGGCCGATACCGGAGCGGCCTTCGAGCAATCCCTGCCAGTTCGCGTCGTTCCCGATGCCGAGAGGGGAGATCATGCCGATGCCGGTGACGACGACGCGCCGTTTGTTCAAGGAATCGCTCCGAAAAAGAGGTTTTTGAAAACGGAATGGTCAGTTCAGATTGCCGGATCGACGATCTGAACTGACCACGGAACTTCACCACGGAACTGTCGCGATTTGTAGGACGGGTCGTCGGACCCGTCTGCTTATTGCGCGCTCTGACGCTTGTCGATGTACTCGACCGCGTCTTTGACTTTGCGGATCTTCTCCGCCTCATCGTCCGAGATCTCGACGCCGAATTCTTCCTCGAACGCCATGATCAGCTCGACCGTGTCGAGCGAATCCGCGCCGAGGTCTTCGACGAACGACGCCTCGGGCTGGACCTCTTCCGCGTCCACTCCGAGCTGCTCGACGATGATCGATTTGACCCTATCCTCAACCGACATGGGCATCTCCTCCATCTGATTCCGGGAACGCAACGCTGTGCAGGCCGCGTTTTAGCACAAGCGAAACTTCACCGTCTACGCGACCACGATACACTTCGACTCGATGCGAAAACTCGGCGCGTTTCTGTTCATCGTCTTCCTCGCGGTCTGCGTCTGGGCCGGCGCGCGCTGGATGGTCACCCGCGGCAGCGTGAAGGCCACGATCATTTTCCGCAGTGCCGAGGGCCTGCGCGCCAGCGATCCGGTCGTGGCGAACAAGACCACCATCGGCAGGATCACACGCATCGACAAGGTCGATGACCGCGACGCTGTCACCATCCGCCTCGACCGCGAGCATCGCAAAGCCGTGGTCGGCGATTCGCTCTTCACCATCGAGGATCACAAGCTCGTCGTCATGAACGCGTTCGCCGTCGGCGCACCGATCGAAGACGGCGCGGTGATCCAGGTGAAAGAGGATCGGCTCAGCAAATGGCTGGCGAAGAACGGCCAGAAAGTCGAGCCGATGATGGACAAGCTGAAGCAGCAGGCGGACAAAGGAGTGGAGACGGTCCGCACCAGCTCCAGCGATGAGGCGCAGAAACTGAAAGAGAAGGTTGACTCATGGGTCGACAAGGTTCGGAAGAAGAAGTGAGCGAGAAGAAATTGTTTTCCTACGAGGACGCCTGCGCCCTGCTCCCCGAGGTGCAGCGCCTGACTGACGCCGCGGTGGTGGAGGTGGAAGCGCTGGGCGAAGAGGTCGACGATTCCAACGACGACTTCCGCCGCATCGTCACCGACTGGGCGGAGCAGGTGATCGCCCTCGGCATCGAAGTGAAAGGCCTCTGGCTCGTCGACTTCGACAGCGGCAGCGGCTACTACTGCTGGCGCCATCCCGAGCCGGGACTGCAGTTTTTTCATGGATACGAAGAAGGATTTCGCGGCCGCGTCCAATTGAACTGATGATCAAAGCCATCGCCTTCGACCTCTGGGAAACATTGATCACCGAGGATGCGACCACCGCGCGGCAGCAGGAGCGCCTGCGGCTGGATCGCATCGAACAGATCCTCAAGCATCCGCCGACGCAGATCGAAACGGCGTACCGCGCGCTGTGGCATCGCTGCTTCGACCTCTACTGGTCGGACGATCGCGACGTCCCCTGCCGCCGTCAGATCGAGCACATGCTCGAGGAGCTCGGCGTTGAACCGTCGTCACTCGATGAGCCGACACTCGCGGAGCTCGAGCGCGTCTACGCCCACGCGGCGCTCGAGGTCCTGCCGCGTCCCGTGACCGGCGCGCCGGAGACGCTCGAGCAGCTCAAGCAGCGCGACCTGGTCGTCGGCCTGATCAGCAACACCGGCCGCACGCCCGGCTACGTCCTTCGCCAGATCCTCGACCGCCTCGGACTGGCGCGCTCCATCGACGTGATGGTCTTCTCCAACGAGCATGGCGAGTGCAAACCGCGCACGTCGATCTTCGAGCAATTACGCACCGGGCTCGGTGTGGCGTACGAAGAGATGATGTTCGTCGGCGACAACCTCTACGTCGATGTCTACGGCGCGCAGCGCTGCGGCATGCGCGGCGTCCATTTCGTCCCGCCGGAACGCGGCATGGCTGTCGCACCACCGGTCGAGCACGAGATGGAGATTCATCCCGACGCCACGATCACAGACCTCGGCGAGCTGCCATCCGTCATCGAGAGGATGATGGATGCATAGGCGGCTGGCCGCACTCTTCCTCGCACTTCTCGTCGTTCTGCCGCTCGATGCGGCGACGGCGAAGAGGCGCAAGAAAACGGCGCCACGGCGCAAGGCGCGAGTCGCAGCGAGGGCGCCGTCGATCGCCGGCACCGCCGTCGGTGTCACGCTTTCGGAACGTCTCAACTCGCTGATGAACAGCACCGTCGGCCGCAGCTCCGAGGCGAGCCTGCAGGTCGTCGAGGTCGACAGCGGGACTGTTGTTGCCGAGCGCTCGCCGAACACGCCACTCGCGCCGGCGTCGAACATGAAGCTCTTCACCACCGCGGCGGCGATCGATCTCCTCAAGCCGACGTTCCAGGTCAACACCACCGTCTACACCCGCGGCAGCGTGCAGCCGAACGGCACGCTCGAAGGCGACGTGAAGGTCGTCGGGCACGGCGATCCGACCATCGGCGGACGCTTTCACGACGGTCACGCCACCGCCGTCATCGAAGAATGGGCCACGGACCTCAAGCGCTCCGGCGTGAAGACCATCCACGGCTCGCTCATCTTCGAATACGGCTACATGGACACCGAGTACATCCATCCGACGTGGCCGGTCGACCAGCTGGTCAACTGGTACGAGGCGCCGATCGCGGCGTTCTCGATGCAGGAGGGCTGCGTCGAAGTGCGCGTGCTTCCGGCGCGTCCCGGCAAGCAGTGCATCGTTCAACTCGATCCGCCGACGAATTACCTGCAGGTCGAGAACAGCTGCAAGACCGGCCGCGGCATGCCGTTCATCACGCGCCTGCGCAACACGAACAACATCATCGTGCGCGGCGGCGTGCCGTCGCGCTCGGGGACGAGCTCCATCTTCGTCACGGTCGAGAACCCGGTGCAGTATTTCGCCACCGTGACGCACGAGACGTTCGAGCGGAACGGCATTCACCTCGACGGACAGATGATCGTCACGCCGCACGACGACCGTCCCGACTGGCGCGCGGTGTCGCAGCATTCGACGCCGCTCAACGTGCTCGTCTACGTCATCAACAAGAAGAGCCAGAACCATTACGCCGAGGAAGTGGTGAAGATGATCGGCGCGGAGACGAAGAAGGCGGGGACGTGGGCGGCGGGGACCGGCGCGGTCACCGAATGGCTGACCACGAAGATCGGCGTGCCGGCGAACGAGTATCACCAGGCCGACGGCTCGGGGATGTCGCGCGAGAACCGCGCCTCGGCGAACGCGTTCATCCAGCTGCTGCGCTACATGTGGAAGAGCCCGTGGCGCGAGGACTTCGTCTCCTCGCTGCCGTACTCCGGCGATCCCGATTCGAAGTTCGGGCATCGCCTGCGCCAGGCGCCGTTCGCGCGGCAGGTGTACGCCAAGACCGGCTACATCGTCGGCGTGGTCGGCCTGTCGGGCTACGTGCACGCGCAGAGCGGAAAGATCTACGCCTTCAGCTTCATCTTCAACCGTTACCATGTCGGCGTTTACGCCGTGTATCAACTGCAGGATGAAATGCTGAGGGAGATCATCAAGAACGGATGACGCGCGACAACATCGTTTTCACAGGCTTCGGTTTTCTCCTCGGACTGGTCATCGGCAGCATGGTGATCGGCCCGCGCCTCGCTTCGAAATCCGCCGCTCCCGCAGCTGCCGAGGCCGCGCCTGTTGCCGCCGCGCCGCAGACCGCGTCGGCCGCGGGTGCCAATCCGATGGGCGCGATCTTCCAGCAGATCAGCAACCTCAAGCAGGAGATCGAGCGCGATCCGAACAACGTCACCGCGCTGATGCAGCTCGGCACGATGTACATGGACGCCGGCAAGTTCCCGCAGGCCATCGAGTACTTCGAGCGCGCGCTGAAGATCCGCGACGACGCGCAGGTACGCACCGACCTCGGCATCTGCTACCGCAACAACGGCGACGCCGAGAAATCACTCGCCCAGTTTCAACAGGTCGTGCAGTCGCATCCCGACCAGTGGCAGGCGCTGTTCAACGAGGTGATCATCCTGGCGGAGACGCGACGCATGGACGAAGCGCGCGTTGAGCTGGCGAAGCTGCAGAAGTTGCGGCCGGGAGATGCGGACGTGGAGAAGTTAGCGCAGTCGCTCGCGACTGCGCGCTAAGACATCCTCAACTGCTGACTCGACGGCGCGATCGTCAGCGTGTACACGCCGCTGAGTTTCCTCACCGTCGCGATCCCCTGAAATCCGGGGAACGTCTGCACCTTTCCGATCACCTCGGCGCCGTCGACCTCGACGTGCGCGCGCACTGCATCCTCCACCGATTCCGCATCGCAGCTGTGAAACGATACGGGGGCGGGCATTGCCACCGGACGGCCCGCAAGATCGGTGAGATGCCGCTCTTCAATCGTGAAGCGCATCAGCACTCTCTCATTCTCTCCAGCGATCCTGCATGCAATATCGATGCTTTGCCCCCCGTTTTATACTCACTCGAATCGAGGCACGACATGAGCGAAGAACGAATTCTCAAGGATGTTCCGGTGATCGGCCGTATCGATATTCATGAAAGCGAGCAGCGCGAGCTACCGTCCGCGCGCTTCGCCGAGCCGATTCCGATTGCGCTCACGTTCGACGACGTTCTGCTCAAGCCCGCGAGGTCGGAGATGCATCCCAACTTCGTCGACGTCTCCACCCGCCTGACCCGCGACATCCGCCTCAACATTCCCATCGTCTCCGCGGCGATGGACACGGTCACCGAAGCGCGCCTCGCCATCGCCATGGCGCAGCACGGCGGCATGGGGATCATCCACAAGAACATGCCGATCGACCGGCAGGCCGAGGAAGTGGACAAGGTGAAGCGTTCCGAGGCCGGCATGATCGTCGACCCGGTGACCATGCGGCCGTGGCAGACCATCGCCGAGGCGATGCAGGTCATGGAGAAGTACAAGATCTCCGGCGTGCCGGTCACCGACGCCAACGGCAAGCTCGTCGGCATTCTCACCAACCGCGACCTCCGTTTCGAGACGCGCTTCGATCTGCCGATCGCGGAGCGGATGACCAAAGAGAATCTCATCACCGTGCCGGTCGGCACCACGCTGGAGCAGGCGCGCGACGTGCTCCATCAGCATCGCATCGAGAAGCTGCTCGTCGTCGACATCAACGGCGATCTCAAGGGCCTGATCACCGTCAAGGACATCCAGAAGGCGCGGCGCTATCCGCAAGCGGCGAAGGATCGCCTCGGGCGACTGCGCTGCGGCGCGGCGATCGGCATCGGACGCGACGGTCTCGACCGCGCGCGTGCGCTCATCGACGCCAAGGTCGACGTCATCGTCATCGACTCCTCGCACGCCCACTCCTCGGCGGTGATGGATACGATCAAGCAGTTCAAGAAAGTCTTCCCCGACACGCCGCTCATCGCCGGCAACGTCGCCACGTACGAAGGAGCGCGCGATCTCTGCGAGCTCGGCATCGACGCGCTGAAGGTCGGCATCGGACCGGGCTCGATCTGCACCACTCGTGTCGTTGCAGGCGCAGGCATCCCACAGGTCACCGCGGTCATGGAGTGCGCGCGCGCCACCGAGCAGTTCGACATCCCGATCATCAGCGACGGCGGCATCAAGTTCTCCGGCGACGTGACCAAGGCGCTCGCCTCGGGCGCGAGCTCGGTGATGATCGGCTCGCTCTTCGCCGGCACCGACGAAGCGCCGGGCGAGACGATCCTCTACCAGGGGCGCACGTACAAGGCGTACCGCGGCATGGGCTCCATCGGCGCGATGCAGGCGGGCTCGAAGGACCGCTACTTCCAGGAAGATGCGGACGAGGTCTCGAAGCTCGTGCCTGAAGGGATCGAGGGGAAGGTCCCGTACAAAGGCTCGCTCAGCGCGATGATCCCGCAGATGGTCGGCGGCCTTCGCTCGGGGATGGGCCTGACCGGATCGCAGAGCATCGACGATCTCCGCACGAAGGCGGTGTTCATCCGCATCACCGCGGCCGGCCTGCGCGAGTCGCACGCGCACGACGTGACGATCACGAAGGAAGCGCCGAACTACCGCATCGAATCCGCCGACTGATCCCTCGTGGAGCGGCGGGCGCCCTCGCCCGCCGCCCTCGCATCTCGAGAGTTACTTTCCTGCTCCGGCGGCGTCGACCACCTGGAACTGCTGCGAATTGACCTTTTCGTCTCCCGCGAAAACGTCCGCACGGTAATCGCCCTTGGGCCATCCCTTCGTCGCTTTCTCGAACGTCATGTAGGTTGCTCCACTGGGGACGTTCTTGGTCTCTTCGCCGACTGTTTTCTCGCCGGGGCCGTAGTAGACGACCTTGACCGCGGTGTTCGCCGGCGCGTCTTTGACCTTCATGGCCAGGTAGATGGTCTGACCAGGGGCGAAATCATCGCCGGTCTGACCGGTCGGAATCGCTCCGTCCGCACCGACGCTGTGACCGATCGTCACGTCGTCGATGAATGACTGTGCGCGAACGGGGTTGAGATCGTTCGGTGACTGGGTTCCGCTGATCTCCGACGTACTGGCGGCGGTCGCCGTCTCGGCGGTTCCGGTAGCGACCTCATCGCCTTTCTTACATCCGTAGGTGAACAGGGCAACAAGGGTCATGGCAGCAACGGCTGTGCTAGCTCTCATTTCTTTTCTCCTTATGTCGAGCGTGACGCAAAGCTGCCTTTTTCAAACCATGCGCCAGAGTCCGCCGCGCACTCCAAAGTAGAATCGCCCGCGTGATCGACCTCTCGAACGTCCACACGATCAGCAACTTCTCCATCGAGCTGCGCGACCGGAAGATCACGTACCTCGGCGACCACGGCGAGCGCATCGCCTGGTTTCCGGCGTGGGAGAACGCCGACCGCGATCTTAAGCACTTCATCGCCGCCGACGTGCCGCTCGGCTCGATCGACGCGCCGTTCGAGGATGTCGACGACGCCTGGCGCATCGTCATCCTCGAGCACGAGGGTTTCGTCTACGTTCTCGAGGCCGACGATCCGCACGCCGAGTCGTTCCCCCGCCGCTTCCGCGTCTCGCGCGACGCGTACATCCGCGCCTGGGCCACGCTGCTGCACGAATACAACCCGGTGCTCTCGCTCGAGGAGCTGCTGGCAAACGCCGGCCGCGCGCCGGACGTATAACCGGCATGCGACGTTACGCCACGGTCCTCGCGATCTTCCTCGCGCCTCTCCTGCACGCCGCCACGTTCCGCTTCGATCCACCCACGCCGGTGAACGACACGACGACGAAGGTGACGTTCTCCGGCACCCTGCCGGTTTCGTGTCTTCCGAATGCGCCCACGCGCGTGATCGTCGACGACGCCGCGAAACGGATCACGATCCGGTTCGAGTATGGAGGGCAGGTGGATCTCTGTCCCGCCATGATCGTGCCGTTCAGCAGGAGCGTGAACCTCGGCCTTCTTCCCGCCGGCACCTACGACGTCGTCGCGCAACTCGGCCTCGGCGTCAGTCCGATCGCGCTCGGCTCGACGAAGCTCGTGGTGCGCGACGTCACCACCTACACGATCTCGCCCGCGTTCGCGCCAACCTCCGGCGGCACGCTCGTGACGGTCGTCAGCAAAGAGCCGTTCGACGTCGAGCCGATTCACGTCTCGCTCGGCGGCCAGGATGTTTCGATCACGCGGGTCTTCGACAACACGATCCGGTTCACCGCACCGCCGCATGCCGCCGGCGCGGTCGATCTCGTCGTGGAGAGCGTCATGGGCGGCCGTCATGTCGCCACCGCCGGGTTCACGTACTTCGACCCCCAGGCCGCGACGCCCGATCCGTTCCTCTTCACGTTTCTCCTCTTCCCGATCGACTTCGCCGGACCGGGCGCGTTCGGCTCGCTCTGGACCACCGACAACTGGGTCGAGACGCCGGCAGGGAAGGAAAAGCTGCCGGTCACCGGAAGCGAATCGGGCGTCGTCTATCCGCTGCCGCGCTCGGAGAATGTCTCCGCCAACTCGCGCATCCGCGACACCTCACGCGCGACGCTGAACGCCGGGAGCGAGATCCCGGTCGTGCGCGAGGACGACTTCGCCGACCACATCCGCCTGCTCAATGTCCCGACCGGGAAGAACTTCCGCGCGCTGCTTCGCGTCTGGACCTCAGGCGAACCGGCGACCCGGTTCTTCTACGACATCGACCAGGTCCCCAGCCTCGTGCCGAGCGTCGCGAAGCTGGCACCGGCGCAGGGCGGCCTGCTCTACGGAACGTCCATCCTCACGCCGTTCCTCGATTCGCCGCACGACCATCTCGACATCACGGTCTTCGTCCCCACGGGAACGCGCATCTGGGGAATGATCAGCATCACGAACAACGACACGCAGGAAGTGACGATCATCTCGCCGCAATGAACTTGGCTCTCACAAGGCTGGATGCGGAAATCTCGCGCCTGGGACTGACGCCCTTCCGCGAAGTGATTGTGTCAGCGGCCCGTTCAGCGATTCGTCTGCACCCCGATTCTCTCCACAGCACACGCGAATCCTGTTTGGGAGGTGTCGCCGCTCTTCCTGTGGGAATGGCGTGGCCCTCGTGGCAGGGCAAGGCGCAGTCTTTAATTGCCCAGATCGCGTTGAAAGAGGTCGCTCATCTCGATTTCGATGGTCTGTTGCCCGCGAGCGGCCGTCTGCTGTTTTTCTACGACAGCGAGCAACGGGCGTGGGGATTCGACCCGAAAGACCGCGGCGCCTGGACGGTAATCCACGTGGAAGATGGTGCCAACGTTGCCCGGCAACCGGTCCCCGCGGAGGCGGTCTATAAGAGGGTACCTTTGAGCGCGGCCGCCGAGCTCTCCTTGCCGCCGTGGGAGTCGATCTGGTCTGAACAAACTGGAATTTCGCCGGACTGGCTCGATCCGTATGTAGCTCTGCTCGAAGTGTTCAATACCGAGGAAGACACGATCCACAAGATGCTCGGCCACCCTGATCCAATACAGGGAGACATGCAGACGGAGTGTCAACTGGCGTCGAATGGTCTCTATTGTGGCGACGGGACGGGTCATGAAGATCCACGCGCCGAAACGCTCCGGCCGGGCGCAACGGAATGGCAACTGCTCCTGCAAGTCGATTCAGACGACGCGGCCGGCATGATGTGGGCCGATGTCGGCCGACTGTACTATTGGATCAAGGCCGCTGATCTGAGGCTGCGTAAGTTTGACGAGTGCTGGCTGGTCTCTCAGTGCTCTTAGCGCGTTTCCCCACCCAACCGTGCGAGTTTCATCGTTTCCGTGAACGCTTCGGACGGAAGACATCGGGGGGGCCGAGCAGCACCTCGCTCCGTCCGCTCTGTTAAACCCTCGAGCGCAGCAGACATCGGCTTCGGCACAGAGGTTCAGTCGCGCTCGCGGAAAGCCGAGATCGTAAATGTTCTGCGTCCGCAGCGCAGCGAGGCCGGAGCATTATCGGCTGAAGGTGAGGAAGCTGCTCGGCGCCGCACAACTCCGAGGTAGAACCCGAAGCGGCCCGGCTTCGGCCCGCCGGCCGAGCCGGCTAGTGAACATGTGGTAGCACCGAAGTGACTGGTTGTCAGGCCGATCCTGAGACCACCGGACAACGGCGATGTTCAAGGATGGTTTCTGCGGCACGATCCATGCCCGGGATAAGGCCTCGTCTGGGGGTTGGCGCACCTGGCTCTGGATCCCGCGTGCGGCTCGACTTGTGGAGGTGGTAGTGTCGGCGGTACCATGCGGTTTGTGGGCCGAGTCGTTCTCGATACAAATGTGCTTGTCGCAGCCATTCGTTCGAAGCGCGGCTCGTCTTACGAATTGCTCCGGCGGCTCGGCGAGGGTGCGTTCGAGATTACGGTTTCGGTTTCGCTGACGCTTGAGTACGAGAGTGTGCTGGTACGCCATATTGCGGATTCATATGTAACCCGGCAAGATGTCATTAACCTGATTGATTACCTCTGTGAGATTGCGACTTGGCAGGAGATATTTTTCCTGTGGCGTCCCTTTCTCCGTGATTCTGGTGACGACATGGTATTGGAATTGGCGGTTGCGGCTGGCTGCGACAAGATTGTGACGCATAACACACGAGACTTTTTGGGTGTTGAGCGTTTCGGTATTGAAGTATTAACCCCAGCGGCGTTTTTGCAGAAGCTTTGAGGAGGATTCATGGGAGCGCTCAGTCTCCGTCTGCCAGAGTCGCTTCACCGGAAGCTTGGCGAGCTCGCTGCGCAAGAAGGTGTGTCGATCAATCAATTGATTACGTCGGCGGTCGCCGAAAAGATGTCTGCATTGATGACCGAAGAATATCTCGCAATGCGAGCGAAACGCGCGAGCCGCAGCAAGTTTGAAGCGGTACTCGCCAAAGTTCCCGATGTTGAACCGGACGAGTTCGATCGCCTGCCGCCGGGCTATAAGAAACCCAAACGTTCCGGCAAAAGGCTGCCTAACTCGAGGTAGCACCCGGCGCGGCCCGGCGGCCGAGCCGCACCCTACTGCCTGAACACCTTCCCATCCTTCATCACGAACGTCACGTCCTTCAGCACGTCGACATTCTTCAATGGATCGCCGCTCACCGCGATCACGTCCGCGTAGGCGCCGGGCGCGAGGACGCCGAGGTCGTTCGTCATGTCGAGGAGGTCGGCGGCGCGGGAGGTGGCGGACTGGATCGCCTCCATCGGCGTCATCCCGAATGCCACCATGCGCGCGAACTCCTGCGCGATCGGCTCGTTCCAGGAGAAGCCGCCGACGTCGGTGCCGAACGCGATCTTCACTCCGGCTTTGTGCGCGCGAGTGAACGACGGGCCGTGCAGCGCGACGCGCTTGAGATCGCGCTTGCCGGCCGGCGTGTCGGGCGGCGCGTTGCCGCTCTCGTACACCGCGAGCGTCGGCACGAGCCACGTCCCCTGCTTCACCATCTGCGCCACCGCCGCGTCGTCGAGATCGAGGCCGTGCTCGATCGAATCGCAGCCGCCGTCGAGCGCGCGATGCAGCCCCTCGCCGCCGTACGCGTGACACGCCACCTTGCGTTTCTGGCCGTGCGCTTCATCGACGATCGCGCGCAGCTCCTCGACCGTGAGCGTCGGCTGCGAGACGAGGTTGCCCTGCCGGTCGAGCCAGGAGCGATGCGTCATGTAGACCTTGATCCAGTCGGCGCCGTTGTCGATCTGCTCGCGCGCCGCCTTGCGCGCCTCGACCGGCCCGTCGATCAGCTGCGCTCCTTTCGGCACCACGATCTCCGGCGCGTAGCCTTCCAGCGGATAACCGCCGGTGGTCGAGATCGCGCGCGTGACCACGAACATGCGCGGCCCGGGGATGTACCCCTTCTCCACCGCGCGCTTGATGCCGACGTCGCCGTACCCCGCGCCTTCGGTCTCCACGTCGCGGATCGTCGTGAAGCCCTGCTCCAGCGCGCGCCGCGCCGAGACCGTCGCGCGCGCCGCGCGGAACGCGATTCCCTGCTGCAGCAACTGCGCGTCGTACCCGCCCTCGGCCGGATCTTCGCCCTGCAGGAAGATGTGGGTGTGCGTGTCGATGAGTCCCGGCAGCACGGTCATCTTCGAGAGGTCGATGACCTTCGCCGCGGGATCGATCTTCGCGGAGCTCGCCGGACCGACGCTCTCGATCCGATTGTCGCGGATGACGATCACCTGATCGCGTCGAGCCTCATTGGAGCGTCCGTCGATGAGCGTCCCGGCCTTGATGACCGTGAGCTGTTGCGCCGCTGCGAGCGGCGCGAGCAGGGCGAGGGCGATCGCGGCAAACCGCATGTTCAATCCTCCTGATCGACAATCCGCTGCGTGATCAGCCACTGCGTCAGCACCGCGCGGATCGAGGCGCGAGCGTCGCCCGCGTCGTATTCGAGATAGAGCTGGCCGACGAGATCGTCCGGCAACGCCGGCGACGAGCGCTCCTTCAGCACGCACACCGGCTTCCCGAGCGCGCGCATGTAGCCCGACTCGTACGCCACGTTCGCGTTGACCTGCCCGTGCACCACGATCCCGAACGAGCAGCCGCGCATGTACGCCTCGATGTTCGCCAAGAGGCCTGCGTCGTACGCCACGTCATCCGCGCGTAGCGCGCGAAGCTCGAACGACGCGAGCGTCTCGGCGATGGCCTGATGCACCTCGTCGAACTCCGCGCCGAACGGCATGATGACGAAGCCGTTCCGGCGCATGTCGGGATGTTCGTCGAGCAGCTTGCGGATCGCGTCGATCACATGCTTCGGCAGCTGCGCGCCCGGCTCGCCGCGCACCGCCTTGCGCAGCTCGACCAGCTTCACGTCGAGCGATTTGTCGAACTCGCCCGCGATGTGCGCGAGCGTGAGGAACGGCGTGCGCATGGTGTGGTCGATCCACTGCCCGGCGTCGCCTTCCGTCTTGTCGAGATGGACCTGGTAACGGACGAGCGCGAGGACGAGATCGCGCACGCGCAGGTCTTTGCGGCCGTCGGTGTGCGCCGCGTCGATCGTGTAGTCGATGATCGCCGGCCGCTCCTCGGTGCGATATTCGGGCTCGGAGTAGAGCGCGTTGTCGCCGTACTCCTCCTCGACCATCTGCTCGATCTCGCCCTCCACGAACTCCGCGCCGGCATCGGGATCGCCGCCGAGGAAGGCGACGAGATCGCGGAACTCGCGGGAGTTGCGGAGGAGCCCGAGGAGGTAGAAATGAGGGTAGGGATCGTTGCCGACCGATTCGCTGAAGCGCTCGATCCACGCGAACACTTCGCGGAGCGTGTTCGTCATGATGAAGCCGCGCGACTCGACGTATTGCCGGAGGTCCTCGAGCGCTTCGGCTGCGGTGAGCGGCATCGGCTGCCGATTGTACAATCCGCGCTCCGCATGCTCTTCGACTCCAACATGCGCGAGCTCGCGCACTCACTCGTCGACAAACTCTTCGATCACGTCGCACAGATCGACGCGCGTCCCGTCGTCGACTGGAAAACCGCGCCGGAATTGCGCGCGCTGATCCGCGACACGAACGATCCGATCCAGGCGATCCTCGATCACTCCATCCAGCTCCACCACCCGTCGTACATGGGCCACCAGGTCTGCCCGCCGTTCCCCTCCGCGATCCTCGGCGACCTGCTGATCTCCACGCTCAATCAGTCGACCGCGGTGTGGGAGATGAGCCCCATCGGCACGGTGATCGAGCAGGAGATCGTCCGCTGGCTCGCCGAGCGCGCCGGCTATCCCGCCGAGTCGCTCGGCACCGCGGTCTCGGGCGGCTCGGCCGCGAACCTCACCGGCCTGCTCGCGGCCCGCGCGCGCTGGCGTGCACGCGGCGGCGAAGGGACGCCGGTGATCCTCACCTCGGCGGACACGCATTACTCCGTCGCCCGCGCCGCCGCGATCATGGGGATCGATCGCGTGACGAAGATCGAGACCGACGATGACCATCGCATCAGCCTTGACGCGCTCGAGCGAGCGCTCAACCCGAACGTGCTCGCCGTCGTGGCGACCGCCGGGTCGACCGCGACCGGCGCGTTCGACGATCTCGAAAAAATCCGCGAGCTCACGCGCGACACCTGGCTGCATGTCGACGCCGCGCACGGCGCCTCAGTGTTGCTGAGCGAGCGCTTGAAGCATCTCGTCCGCGGACTCGAACAGGCCGACTCCTTCTCCTGGGATCCGCACAAGATGCTCTGGATGCCGCTCTCCCTCGGCGCGATCCTCGTGCGCGACGGCCAGTGGCTCCGCCGCGCGTTCGAGGCCGACGCGCCGTACCTCTTCCACGCCGAGCGCGAGGCGGACAACATCGGCGCCGTCACCATCCAATGCTCCAAGCGCGCCGACGCCATCAAGCTCTGGCTGACGCTGAAACTGTTCGGCACCGAGCCGTTCACCGCCGCGCTGGAGAAGGTCACCGGCATCACGCGCTACCTCTACGATCAGGTGATGGCATCGAGCGATTTCGAGGCGATGCATGACCCTGACTTCAACATCTTCTGTTTCCGGTTCAAAGGTTCCGATGAGCAGAACCTCGACCTGCGCGAGCGCTTGATCCGCAGCGGCGACGCCTGGATCACGTCGACGGTGCTGAAGGGGCGGCGCGTGCTGCGCGTGACGATGATCAATCCGCGGACGGAACCGGAGCACGTCGACGCGATGCTCGAGTCGCTGCGGCGGCTGGCGCGATGATCCGCATCGTCCTCGTCGAGCCGCAGGAGGCGGGGAACGTCGGCGCCGCGGCGCGCGTGATGAAGAACTTCGGGCTCCGCGATCTCTGGATCGTCGGCGAGCATCCCGAGCTCCATCCGCTCGGCTGGTGGTGGGCGAGCGGCGCGGACGACATCGTCGAAGGCGCGCGCTTCGTGCCGACCCTCGGCGAAGCGCTCGCCGACGCGCACGTGACGATCGCCACGACGTCGTCGCGCGGACGGGCGCTGGCGATCGATCTCACGCCGCGCGAGGTGGCGTCGATCGCGTCATCGCTGACGCCCGAGCAGACGCTGGCGCTCGTCTTCGGACGGGAGAAGAGCGGCCTCACGCGCGACGAGGTGGTGATGTGCCAGCGCACCTGCTCCATCCCGACCGATCCCGCCTTTGCGACGATGAACCTCGCGCAGAGCGTCGGCGTCTTCTGCTACGAGCTCTCCACGATCGTGCCGTCGCCGGTTCCGCGCGAGCTCGCGCCGGCAGGCCTCGTGGAGCGGATGCATCAACGCGCCGAGGCGTTGCTGCTGGAGGTCGGGTTCCTCCATGCGAACAATCCCGATCGGATTTATGACGACCTGCGCGCGATGGCGGGCCGCGCCGATCTCGACGAGCGGGAGGTGAAGATCCTCCTCGGGGTCCTCAGACAGGTGGCGTGGAAGCTCGGTCAGGAGTGAGGCATATCGCCGTGATCCAGGCACTCCCCGATCAGATCGATGAACTTCTCGAGATCGAAGGGCTTGAGGATCGACGCGCAGATCGCATCGGGCGGGATCTTGTCGACGCCGCGCTTGCCGGCGGCGGTGAACACGATGATGTGCGGGCGCTTGACCGGAATCGTCCCGACGCGCTCGATGAACTCGTAGCCGTTGAGGCGCGGCATCATCAGATCGAGGAGCACGAGGTCGACCGAGCCGTCGCCCTGCAATTTGTCGAGGCCGACGGCGCCGTCCTCCGCGAGCTCGACGGCGAAGTTCATCCGCTTGAGCACCGCCTGCAGCAATACGCGGATCGCCAGATCATCATCGATCACCAGGATCCGCTTACCGGTACCGTCGACTTTCGAAACCGTCATCGCGTCAAGGGTCCATCTAGCGAGAACTGTGCCGGGCTGAAGTGTATGTGGAGCACCGAACGGAGAGTACGGGAAGGACAGACGAACAGCAATGCCTGAGTCATTGATGGCATTCGGGTTCCGGCCGTGGGTGCGCCGCGCCGGACTTTCCATCGTCATCGTGTCGGCGGCGGTCTCGGCGGCAATTTTGATCGCGCTGAAGGTCGATCCCGCCGCCCGCTACGGCTGGATCGGCGAGCGCTTCGTCTGGGTCTACGTCGGCACCCTCTGGCTCGGCGGTCTCAAGGTCTGGCTCGGCACGTTGCGGCCGATCGCGGAGGTCAGGGAGGCGTCGATCACACTGCGGCCGCTGCACCAGTTCCGGTCGCGCACCGTGCGCTGGAGCGACATCAGCGGAACGGAACAGATGACCGGCGGCGACCGCCTGATCGTCTATTTCGACACCCCGCGCGGCATGCGTTTCGTTGCACTCAACCTCAATCTGGTGAAGGGGCGCCGCGAGTTTTTGAAGCTGCTCGACGAGCGGCTGCTGGCGATGGGATTCAGGGAGAAGGTCGTCGAGCGTTCGCGGTATCTTTCGCGCGCATGACGCCGAAGCAGGAGATCACGAAGCTCCGCGCGGAGCTGGAGCGCCACAACCGTCTCTACTACACCGAGGCCAAGCCGGAGATCAGCGACTACGACTTCGATCAGCTGATGCGGCGCCTGCAGGAGCTGGAGGCGAAGCATCCGGAGCTGGACGATCCGAACTCGCCGAGCCGTCGCGTCGGCGGCGAGCCGATCACCGAGTTCAAGACGGTCATCCACGACCCGCCGATGCTCTCCATCGAGAACGCGTACTCGATGGACGAGCTGCGCGAGTGGCACGAGCGTGTCCTGCGCGGCCTCGGGCGCGAGATGGTCGAGTACGAGGCGGAGCTGAAGATCGACGGCGTGTCGATCGACCTGGTCTATGAAAACGGCCAGCTCGTTCGCGGCGCGACGCGCGGCGACGGCGTGCGCGGCGACGATGTCACGCCGAACGTCCGCACCGTCCGCGCGCTGCCGCTCAAGATCGATCCGAAGGCGGGCCGCATCGAAGTGCGCGGCGAGATCTACATCGCCAAATCGGACTTCCTCAAATACAACCAGCAGCTCGAGGAAGCGGGCGAGGAGCCGCTGGCCAATCCGCGCAACGCCGCCGCCGGTGCGCTGCGGCAGAAGGATCCGAAGCAGGCGGCGCAGAAGCGGCTCAGCGCGTACCTCTATCACCTCGTTGCCGCCGGCGATCTGCGCGTGACGTCGCAGGGGCACGCGTACGAGATCCTGGAGAAGCTCGGCCTGCCGCTCAATCCGCAGCGTTGCATCTCGCAGGGACTCGACGGCGTCATCGAGTTCATCGAAGAGTGGCGTGTGAAGCGTCACGACCTGCAGTTCGAGATCGACGGCATCGTGGTGAAGGTCAACAAGCGCGAGGATCAGCTCGAGCTCGGCGCGACGTCGAAGTTCCCGCGCTGGGTCGTCGCGTTCAAGTACCCGCCCGAGGCGGCGAAGACGACCGTGCGGGCGATCAACTACTACGTCGGACGGACCGGATCGGTGACGCCGGTCGCGCAATTCGACCCGGTGCCGCTCGCTGGTACGACGGTCACGAACGCCTCGCTGCACAACTTCGACGAGCTGGCGCGGAAGGACGTGCGGGTCGGCGACACGATCACCGTGGAGAAGGGCGGCGACATCATCCCGAAGGTCGTCGAGGTGCTGGAGCACGCGCGCGGCTCGAAGTCGATCGTGCCCCCGACGGAGTGTCCGGTCTGCGGCGAGCCGCTGCATCGCTTCGAAGGGGAAGTGGCGATCCGCTGCATCAATCAGGGTTGTCCGGCGATCGTGCTGCAGTCGATCACTCACTTCGGCAGCCGCAAGGCGATGGACATCGAAGGCCTCGGCGATCAGACGGTCACCGCGCTGGTCAACGCGGGGCTGGTGACCGACTACGCCTCGGTCTACGAGCTCACCGAGGAGCAGGTCGCGGGGCTGGAGCGCAAGGGGGAGAAGTCGGCGAAGAAGCTGATCGAGAACATCAACAACTCGAAGACCGCCGAGCTGGCGCGCTTCATCTTCGCCCTCGGCATCCGTTTCGTCGGCGAGCGCGCCGCGAAAGTGCTGGCGGATCGCTTTCATTCGATCGACGCGCTGATGAACGCGACGACCGAGGAGCTGCTCGAGGTCAACGAGATCGGTCCCAAGCTCGCCGAGTCGATCACGTTTTATTTCTCCGTCCCCGCGAACCGCGAGCGCGTCGAGAAAATGCAGCGGTTAGGCGTCGCGCCGACCCACGTCGCCGTCGCCACCGGCAACCGCCTCGCGGGGAAAACCGTGGTGGTGACCGGCACGCTGCAACGCTTCTCGCGCGACGAGATCCACAAGCTCATCGAGCGCGAAGGGGGGAAGCCGTCGTCGTCGGTGTCGTCGAAGACGTCCTATCTCGTTGCGGGCGAAGCTGCGGGCTCGAAGCTGGAGAAGGCGCAGACGCTGGGCGTTCAGGTGATGACCGAGGACGAATTTCTGGCGATGTTAAGTTAAGGTCGAGGGTCAGGTCTGGAAACTTAACCTGAGGAGCGCGGACGTCTCGTCCGCAGTGATCGGACGTCTCGTCCGATCACCGGAGATGGTCGCCGGGCGAGACGCCCGTCGACTGCGGGCGGGACGCCCGCGCTCCATCACTCGCAGACGATCTGCCTCCATCGCGCGTATCAATGGTCGATGCTCGCAGCCCTGCTTTTCGCCCTCACCACCGATTGTGTTTCGACGTCGCTGCAATGCGGCGCGCGCGTTCAGGCGAGTGGCTGCACGCGATTTCGTTTCGAGGGGAAAACGGGCGACATCATCACGGCGACGATGCGTCCGATCAACATGCCGCTGACCGGGCCGCGACTCTCGCTCGAAATGCCGGTGACCGGGTTCCATGCGCCGGTCGTGTCGGGCGGCACGGCGGCGACGTTGCGTTACGTCCTTCCGGCCGGTGGCGCGTATGCCCTGAGGACTGAAACGGACGGCGCGCCCTACTACGTCGCGTTCGACTGCCGTCCTGATATCACCCCTGACATTCCACGCGATTGCGTCCGCGAGGACCTCGCGAAGGGGCAGCACGTCGAATGGGAGCTGACGCGCGAGGCATGCCGGTGGCCCGACGCGGACCATTTCCAGGTGCCGTTTGCCGTCTATGCCATCGCCGGCGATCCGATCACGATCACGATGAAGTCGCCGTTTGCGCCGCGCATCGGCGTCTATACGTATGACCGGGCGATCCCGCAGGTCGTCGTCGATGGTTCGACAGCGACGTTCGTCGCGCCGATCAGCGGTCGTTACCTGATCATGCCGTCATCCGCGCAACCGGGGGTGACCGGCCCGTTCGAGTTGACGATGTCGTCGCGCGAATCGGGATGCATCACGCCGCTCATCTTCAATCAACCGCCCGACGTCGCGGTGCCGTACGGGGTGCGCGCGACGTTGTCGGTCAGCGTCAACGACGGCGGTCAGGTGCGATGGTGGGACTGGCTCGACATGAGCGCGCTCCCCACGCTGGCCGGCTCGCAGGAGTCGTTCGTGACTCCGCCCGTGACGTCGAAGCAGTACTACGCCGCGAGGATCACCAACGGCTGCGGCAGCACGCTCTCGCGGACGATCGTCGTCTCACCCGGGACCACTCATCGCCGCCCGTAGCTCACTTCCACGCGTACACATCGACGTTCGCCCGCGCCCGCAGCTGCGCCGTCCACTTCTCGATCTCGCTCTGCAAGCGCTCCGACTTGAGCAGCGTGCGAATCTCCTCGCGCACCTGCGCGATCGGCGGCACCGCGAGTCCGCGCTTGCGGCGCTGTTCCGACCACGTGCCGCGGTAGTACGACTCGATCTCCTCGTTCGGGATGAACACGAGCGGGGCGAAACGCTCCTGGATGTACGCCTCGACCTGCAGCTGCCGTTTCACCAGCGCGCGCACCTCGTCCATCGTCAGCTCGACCGAAGTCACGGCGCGGGCGAACTCCTCGGGCGAGCTGAAGCGGGCGCTGATCTCCGTCATCCGCGCCTCGATCGAGTCCTTCGGGATGTCCTGCGCGCCGAAGCGCTCGACGTCGCGGTAGCGCAGCGCCTGGGCGATCAAGGCGTCGAGCACGTCGTGGCGGTACTCGTCGGTCGTCCGGCTGATCGTCCGCGGGAAAAAGCGGATCGTCACCATCTGGCTCACTTCGCTCAGCGTGATGACCTGGCGATCGATGACCGCGGAGATGCGGTCGACCGTCGCGGCGAACAGAACAGCTGGCAGGATGAGCGCTAACAATCGTGAAATCATGACCTTGACACTCTCGTTTTGAGAGTGCTAACTGCAATACATCAGGCGATGGTACTCAAACTCGAAACAAACGGCGAAGAGCTCGACAGCCGCGCGCGCGACGTCCTGCGGGAGATCATCCTGCAACACGTCGCCACGGGCGAGCCGATCAGTTCGCGCTCGCTCTCCAAGTGCGGGCGCTTCCAGCTCTCGCCGGCCAGCCTGCGCAACGTCATGGCCGACCTCGAGGACCTCGGCTATCTCGCACAGCCGCACACCTCCGCAGGTCGCGTGCCTACCGACCGCGGCTACCGCTTCTTCATCGACCACATGATGAAGTCGCGGTCGATCTCGCAACACGACCGCGAGGCCATCGACGAAGAGGTCGCGCACGCCAGCGAGATCGAGCAGATGCTCCACCTCGCCTCCAGCGTCATCTCCAAGCTCAGCGACCAGGTCGGCGTCGTCTTCATGCCGACGCTGCTGCAGTTCGCCATCCGCAGCATGGACTTCGTGCTCGTCGGCGAGACGAAGATCATGTGCGTGATCGTCGGGACGAACGGTGTGGTGGTGAACAAGATCGTCGACACGCGGCTGAACTTCACACGCGACGAGTTGGAGAAGATCGGCCGCTACATCACCGTCGAATTCTTCGGCCTGACGCTCGACGTCATCCGCCGCCGCCTCATCCGCATGACCGAGGACGAGCGCGCGCTGCACGATCAGATGCTGCAGAAGACGATCACCCTCGGCATCGAGGCGGTCAACGACGTCACGCCGGTCGAGCACGAGCTCTTCGTCGAAGGGGCGGCGTCAATTCTGACCAAGCCGGAGTTCGCCGACGCCACCGCGCTGCGCAAGACGTTCCTCGCGCTGCAGGAGAAGGAGCGGCTGGTCGAGATCCTGAATACGTTTCTCTCCGAGGATGGCTTGCAGATCCTCATCGGATCGGAAAGCGACTTCACGCAGGTGCACAACTTCAGTATCGTGGCGCGCCGCTACGGCTCGAGCGCCGCACCGCTCGGCATGGTCGGCATCATCGGACCGATGCGCATGGAGTACGCGCGGATGGCGCCGCTGGTCGATTACCTCGGCCGCGCGCTGACGCGCAAGATCGAAGAACGGGAGCAGGAAAGCTGATGGACGAAAACACGCCCAAGACCGGCGAAGACGATGACAGCTACGTGATCGAAGACACCGGCAGCTCGATCGAGGAGATCGAGCGCGAGATGCATGAGGCCGCGAAGGAGGCGGTGCAGGCCACCGAGACCTCGGACGACGCGGCGACGGCGTCGAGCGATCTGCTGGCGCAGAACCGCGCGCTGCAGGATCGCGTGCTGCGCACCCTTGCGGACTTCGAGAACTTCCGCAAGCGCTCGGAGCGCGAGAAGCAGGTCTTCTTCAAATACGCGATGGGGACGACGATCAAGGACCTCCTGCCGGTCCTCGACAACTTCGACCGCGCGCTCGAGCACGCCGAGGAAGGGGACGAGTTCCACAAAGGCGTGCTGCTGATCTACAAGCAGCTGTGGGATGTCCTGCAGGGGCACGGTCTGAAGGCGATCGACGAGTCGGGCGTCCGCTTCGATCCGAACATCCACGAAGCGGTCGTACGCGAGGAAGACCCGTCGGTCCCGAACCACACCGTGACCGCGATTCTGCAGAAGGGTTACTTCCTCCACGACAGGCTGCTGCGCCCGGCGCTGGCGAAGGTCGCGGTGGGGGGCGAAGAGGCACTCCCTTAAACTAGAAACCAACTCATGGCCAAAATCATCGGAATCGATCTCGGGACCACGAACTCCTGCGTTGCCGTCGTCGACGTGACGACGCCGCAGGTCATCCCAAATCGCGAGGGAAGCCGCACCACGCCGTCGGTCGTCGGATTCACCGAGGATGGCGAACGGCTGGTCGGACAGATCGCCAAGCGGCAGGCGATCACCAACCCGTTCAACACTATCTTCGCCATCAAGCGGCTCATCGGCCGGAAGTTCGATTCGGACGAAGCGTCGAAGGCGAAGCAGGTGTTGCCGTATCAGATCGTCGCCGGGTTCAACGGCGACGTGAAGGTCAAGATCCGCGAGAAGGAGTACTCGCCGGAAGAGGTCTCCGCGTTCGTCCTGCTCGAGATCAAGTCGTTCGCCGAGGAGTTTCTCGGCGAGCAGGTGACGGAAGCGATCATCACCGTCCCGGCGTACTTCAACGACTCCCAGCGCCAGGCGACGCGCGACGCCGGCAAGATCGCCGGACTCGAGGTGCTCCGCATCATCAACGAGCCGACCGCCGCGGCGCTGGCGTATGGACTCGACAACAAGGCGAATCAGCTGATCGCCGTCTACGACCTCGGCGGAGGCACGTTCGACATCTCGATCCTCAAGCTCGAAGACGGTCTCTTCGAAGTCCTCTCCACCTCGGGCGACACGTACCTCGGCGGCGAAGACTTCGACAAGCGCGTCATGGACTGGATGATCGAGACCTTCCAGAAAGAAACCGGCATCGACCTCCGCGACGACCGCATGGCGCTGCAGCGATTGAAGGAAGCAGCCGAGCGGACGAAGTGCGAGCTCTCGATGGCCGAGGAGAGCCGCATCACCCTGCCGTTCATCTCCGCCGACGCGTCGGGGCCGAAGCATCTCAACGCCGTCCTCACGCGGCGCGAGTTCGAGAGGATGGTCGACGACCTCATTCAGCGCACCATCGATCCGGTCAACGACGCGCTGAAGCAGGCCGGCGTCACGCCTCACAAGATCGATGAAGTCGTCCTCGTCGGCGGCCAGACGCGCATGCCGAAGGTCATCGAGGCGGTGAAGAAAGTCTTCGGCAAGGAGCCGAACCGCAACATCAATCCGGACGAAGTCGTCGCCGTCGGCGCCGCGATCCAGGGCGGCATCCTGCGCGGCGACATCAAGGACATGGTGCTGCTCGACGTCACGCCGCTGTCGCTCGGCATCGAGACGCACGGCGGTCTCTTCACGAAGCTCATCGAGCGCAACTCGACGATCCCGACCAAGAACTCCCTCGTCTTCACCACGGTCGCCGACAACCAGAACAAGGTGCAGGTGCACGTACTGCAGGGGGAGCGCGAGTTCGCGCGCGAGAACAAATCGCTCGGCAAGTTCGACCTCGTCGGCATCCCTCCCGCGCCGCGCGGCGTGCCGCAGATCGAAGTCATCTTCTCCATCGACTCGAACGGCATCGTGAACGTCACGGCGCGCGATCAGGCGACGGGACAGTCGACCGGCGTGCAGATCAATCCGGCCGGCGGTCTGACCAAGGACGAGATCGACCGCATCATCAACGAAGCCTCGGAAATGCAGCGCGTCGACTCCTCGCGCCGCGAGCTGCGCGTGTTGCAGAACAAGCTCGAGGGAATGATTTACACCAACGACAAGGTCTTCAAAGAATTCGGCAAGCTGCTGAGTGAGGACGACCGCAACCGCGTCGGCAGAATCCTCGGCCGGGCCAAAGAGGCGGCGGGAGAGGAAGACAAACAGAAGATCAATGACGCGATCTTCGAGCTGCAGGCGGCGTCGCGCATCCTCACCAGCGTCATGCTCTACAACCCGCTGAAGTCGTCGGCACCGAGCAACGAGCCGTCGACGCCCAGCGTGCCGAGCGAAAAATAAATTGATGGCCACGACAGAAAAACGCGACTACTACGAAGTCCTCGGATTGCAACGCACCGCGTCGCTCGACGAGATCAAGAAGGCTTACCGCCGCCTGGCGGTGCAACACCATCCCGACAAAAACCCCGGCGACCACACCGCTGAAGAGAAGTTCAAGGAAGCGGCCGAGGCGTACGGCGTGCTGAGCGACGAAGAGAAGCGCGCCCGCTACGACCGCTACGGCCACCAGGGCGTGAGCGGGATGGGCGGCTTCGATCCGAATCAGTTCTCCGACTTCGGCGACATCCTCGGAGACCTCTTCGGCTTCGGCGATTTCTTCGGCAACAACCGCCGCCGCGGCACGCGCGCCGCGCGCGGCGCCGATCTGCGCTACGACCTCACGCTGGCGTTCGAAGAAGCGGCGTTCGGCAAGGAGGTCACTCTCGACATTCCGCGCGTCGCCACCTGCCAGACCTGCAACGGCTCCGGCGCGAAGCCGGGAACGCAGCCGGTCAGCTGCACCGGATGCGGCGGACGGGGACAGATCCGCTACTCGCAGGGTTTCTTCGCCGTCTCGCGCACCTGCCCGCAGTGCGGCGGCGCGGGGAAGGTGATCAAGGACCCGTGCGTGACATGCGACGGCGCGGGCCGCGTACGCGAAGAGAAGAAGATCTCGGTCAAGGTGCCGGCGGGCGTCGACGACGGCTCGCGGCTGCGCGTCGCGGGTGAGGGCGAGGGGGGCCACAACGGCGGACCGGCGGGCGATCTCTACGTCTTCATCACCGTTCGCGAGCATGCGAGGTTCCAGCGCCGCGAATACGACATCCACGCGGAAGAGCCGGTCGGCATGACGCAGGCGGCGCTCGGCGCGGAGATCACGATCGAGACGATCAACGGCCCGGAGACGCTGCGCATCCCGGCCGGAACGCAGCCGGGGCAGGTGTTCCGTCTGCGCGGCAAGGGCGTGCAGTTCATCGACGGCTCGGGTCGCGGCGATCACTTCGTGCATGCGGTGGTGCGCGTCCCGACGACGCTCAGCGACGAGCAGCGCCAGTTGCTCGAGCAGCTCGCGGCGATCAGCGGCGAGGAAGCGGGCGGCGGACGAGGCGTTTTCGAGAAGGTGAAGGATTTCTTCTCGAACTGACCGCGCGGACCTATCGGCTGGCCAGGTCGATCGGCGCGGAGCCGAATACCGGACGGGGCGTCGATCTCGAAAAGCTGAAGTTCAGCATCATCCGATCCGACAGCATGCTGGTCGAGTGGAGGGAGAGGAACGACGACGGCAGTGAGCGGCTGTACACCTGTGGCGTCGTCGTGAGGAAGATCGGCTGTGCGAGGCGGTTGAACGACGCTGTGACGTCCGCCCAGTCCACCGGCTGTGCGTTCGCCTTTGCGTCGATCGCCGTCATGTCGGACGTGGAGAACTGCGCGCGCGGCAGGACCGACGCCGCGGCGAAGAACCAAAGACGGTCGGGGACGATCGTGCCGCCGAGACTGGCCTCGTAACGTGCGCCGCTGAACGCGCCGGTGGAGTGGGTGAATGCGAGCGTTCCGGAAATGCGGCTCGGACCTTTCGTCGTCACGCCGATCGTGCCGCCGGACGAGCGGCCGAATTCCGCGGCGGCGTTTTGCGCAAGCGCCGCGAGGGCGAACATCTGGATGACGAGCAGGGCGAAGAGCGTACGGGTCAGGGACATGATCGAAGGCGATTCTACTCCGCTGACGAAGTAAGGTCCGCGGGATACGCCGGACGAGGCGTTTTCGAGAAGGTGAAGGATTTCTTCTCGAATTAACGCGTTTTGAGTACCATCGTCCGGTCCTCCGGGTCCGAGGTCAAAGCATGATTCGTCCAGCACTGCGCATTGCGTCCGCGTTCGTTGGTCTGCTCATCGTCAGCGCCGCCATCACCTCGCGCCTCGACGCTCTCGGCATCGCCCTCACCACCGGCGGCGTCCTCTTCTTTCTCCCGCTCTTCGCCTCCTGGCGCGCGCCGCGCGCGGAAGATTTCGAATGGCTGAACGAGTGGGTGAACCGCCTGCGGACCGCGATGGTCGTCTGCTACGGCACCGCGCTCTGGATCTACCTGATGGTCCTCACCTCGCAGTCGGCGCATGCCGCCAACCTGCGGCGCCTCGCCTCGCTCGGCGCCGCGTTCTGGACCGTCGGGTTCGTGGCGATGTTCTTCACCGCGTACTTCGCATCGCGCCGCTCCGCGCTGGTGCTTGACCCCCGCACCCCGCGGGAGTAATCTTTCTATCCATCCATCGTAAAATCTGTGCGGAACGGAGGAGTGTCCCCATGGCCACAACTCGTCGAACGTTCATCCGTCACGTCGCCGCCCTCGGTCCCGTCGCCATGACGTTCTGGATCGATCCGGGCTCGTTGTGGGCGGCCGAGTGCAACAAGCCCGATGAGCACGCGGACTGCACGCTGCCCGATCCGCCGCGGGCCACGCGGTTCACCCCCAGTGAGCCGAGAATCCGTATGCGCTACTCCGCCGCGGAGATGGCGGAGGCGTCGCACGCTTCGGAGCTCCAGGCGTTCCGCGATGCCATCTGCCTGGTGCGCAACCTTCCTCCCGAGGACGTCATCAGCTGGACGAAGTACGTCGCCCAGCACTGCACGCTCTGCGCGACGAGCAACAAGAACAACGTCCACTACAACTGGCAGTTCCCGACCTGGCACCGCTGCTTCCTCTACTTCCTCGAGCGGCAGATGCGGATCATGAGCAACCACGACGATCTGCGCCTGATCTACTGGGACTGGGAGAACGAGAACAGCCGCGTCCTCCCCTCGATCTACGCGCAGAAGGACCAGCCGCTCTACTGGGAGAAGCGCTACCTCGGTCCGAAGACCTTCCCGCTCAGCGACGACGACGTCAACGTGCAGCCGCTCCTCTCGCTGCAGTCGTTCGAGGCGTTCGGCGGCACGCTGAACCAGAAGGCGCCGACGCCGGCGCTCTACTCCGGACCACACGCGAACGTGCACAACGCGTTTGCCGATCCGAACAAGCTCGGCGTTCAGGGCGACATGGCGAATCTGCAGTACTCGCCGCGCGATCCGGTCTTCTACGCGCATCACGGCAATATCGACCGCGTCTGGGCATCGTGGAATGCGGCCGGCCGCCAGAATCCCGACTTCGGCAACGCGAAGGTCTACTTCTACGACGAGAACCGGAAGCTCCGCTTCGTGATGCTGAACGACGTCCGCGACATTCGGAAGCTCGGTTATCAGTACTCATCCCTGATCAAGCCGGCGGTCACGCCGTCGAAGCAGCAGCGGTTCACCGCGGCGATGAAGGCGAATCGCGCGACGTTGAGCGCCGCGGCGGTCGCGCGCCTGAGCGCGGCGACGCCCGACTTCCTGCACATCCGCGATATCAAGAACCTCGAAAAGTTCGCGGAGGACACGCGCCGTTTCGGCATCTTCATCAGCAAGCCGCCGGTCGGCACCGACGCGAAGACGTCGCCCGATTTCCTCGGCATCGTCAGCCGCGTGCTGAGCGGAGGTCACGCGCACACGGAAGAGCTGTCCGCGGCGATCGAGGTGACGGGCAAGCTGACGGAGAAGGTGACGAAGGGTGTCGACCTCTTCGTTGCGCCGCTCGACGCGGACAAGAAAACGACGGCGGAGGCAATTCCGCTGGTCTCCGAGGCGATTACAGTCATTAGTTGAAGAAGCAGGCGATCCTCGCTGTCAGTCTCGCCGCCGCGCTGGCATGCGCGGCGGCGGAGCGTCCCATCGAAAAGAACATCCGTCTCGCCGTTCCGAAGAACGCGGCTTCCACGCCGGTGCTGATGCTCGAAGGATTCGAGGTCGTCGCCGGCGAGCGGATGACGCTCGAGGTCCTCGGTCCGCCCGAGGGGAAATCGAAGGCCCGCGCGGTGCTCGCCGTGTCGGGACTCGTCGGATCGGATGAGCGCGGCGGCATCGAGACGATGGACCTCGTCGTGCCTCTCAACGAGCGCGCAGCGCGCCTGCTCGCGGACCGCAGCGAGGTCACGCTCACCCTGCGGTTGCGGCGCGGGCAGCATCCGTTGAAGTGGAAGCGGGCGTATCTGAGCGGGGAAAAATAGACGGCAGGGCGGTCTAAGTCAGACGGAGGGAATCCGTCATGCTGGACATGCTCGACGTCGCCATCGGCCTCGCCTTTCTCTACCTGATCATGAGCCTCGTCGCCACCGCGACGGTGGAGATCCTCGAGGCGTTCCTGCAATACCGCGCGAGCGATCTGGAGCGCGGCATCCGCGAGATGCTCAATGATGACGCGCTGGCGAAGGAGTTCTACGAACACCCGCTCATCGTGTCGATGTACAAGGGCAAGTACGGCAGCGAAGGCCAGACCGGAATCTGGAAACGGTTCTGGAAATGGCGCCTCCCGTCCTACATCCCGGCCTGGAACTTCTCCCTCGCGATGATGGACATCGTGTTGCCGGGCGGATTGACCGGCGCGGCACCCCCGGCAGAGGATGCGGCGACGAAGATCGCCAACTTGCCGTCTGCGGCCAACGGCGCCACGGCGAAGAGCGCGGTCGTCAAGCTGGTGGCCGCCGCGAATCAGGATGCGGCGAAAGCGCGGCAGAACATCGAGACGTGGTTCAACAGCTCGATGGATCGCGTCTCGGGCTGGTACAAGCGGCGCACGCAATTCTTTCTGATGGTCGCCGGCCTCCTCGCCGCGCTGGTGATGAACGTCGACAGCATCAAAGTCACACGCGAGCTGGTTACGAACAAGGCGGTGCGGGAGATGGCGGTCGCCACGGCGATCGAATGGAACAAGGCGCACGCGCAGGGCCTGGCGCAATCGACGGGCGGCGACGTTCAGAAGAAGATCGATCAAGCGAAGGTCGTGGCCGCCGACGCCGAGAAGGAACTGAAGAAAGCGGGCCTGCCGATCGGCTGGAATCGGTCGTGGAGCGAGTATTGCCATGCCAGTTTGGGTTTTCACGCATACCTGCTGAAGCTCCTCGGCCTCTTCATCACGGCTTGCGCCGTCTCCCTCGGCGCGCCGTTCTGGTTCGACCTGCTCAACAAGTTCATCGTCGTCCGCTCCACCGTGAAGCCGGACGAGAAGAGCGGCACGGAAGCGCCGAAGGACCCGAAGAAGTAAGCTCCGCGCCGCATGAAAGATTTTCTGCTGGTGATCTCCTGCGACGATCCCGCGTCGGAGGAGGTCATCCAATCGCGACTCTTCCTCACCGCGAGCACCGGCTCGACGTCGACCGACGATCAGATCACCGCGTACTTTGACTCGCCCGCGGATCGCGATTTCGCGCGGTCGCTGTTGGCCGAGTTCAACGTGAGCGACGCGGAGCGCGAGCGCGTCGACTGGCTCGAGCTCTATCAACAGTCACTGGAGCCGATCGAGATCGGCGCGCGCTTCGTCGTCGCGCCGGATGTCTCGCTGATCGAAGGCGACGAGCGGCTGCGCATCATCGTCCCGCAGGAGCAGGCGTTCGGGACGGGATCGCACGAGACGACGGCGCTCTGCATCGAGCTGCTCGAATCGCTCGACATGCAGGGAAAGCGCGGCCTCGACATCGGCACCGGCAGCGGCATCCTCGCCATCGCCATGCACCGCCTCGGCGCATCAAAAGTCATCGCCTTCGACAACGATCGCGACGCCTACGCCGCCATGCGCGACAACCGCATCCGCAACGACGTCCCCGAGTCCGCGATGCCGCTGTTCGTCGGCGGCGTCGAGTCGCTGCGCAGTGGAACGTTCGATGTGGTGACGATGAACATCATCCCCGAGGTCATCATCCCGCTATTGCCGGAAGTCGTGCGGCACGCCGGCGATGTGCTGATCCTCAGCGGCATCCTCGTCGTGAAGCGCGACGACGTCATCGCCGCCGCCAGCCAAAACGCGCTCACATTCGCAGGCGAACGTGAGCGCGGGGAGTGGTGGGCGGGGATGTTTTTGCGGCAATGATTGTCCTCAGGACGAGATTCATCCCATGGCGGATGGGATTGATTGTCCTCCAGGCGAGATTCATCCCGTGCGTCATGGGATGAATCCCATCGCGGATGGGATGAATGCCATCCCGGATGGGATTGATTGTCCTCAAAGCGAGACTCATCCCATGCGTCATGGGATGAATCCCATCGTGGATGGGATTCATTGCCCTCAAAGCGAGACTCATTCCATCCGTCATGGGATGAATGCCATCGCCGATGGGATGAATGCCATCTGGGGTCCATTCAGTGCGTGCGATCGACGCGCGAATGGCGCGTGTAGCGGGATTCTCGACCGCCGCGCACATTCGTCCGCGCGCGGCTCGCATCGCGAATCGAGTGCGTCAGACGATGATGCAGTTCTCCATCGTGGCGCCGGCTTTCTTCAGGACTTTGTGCGTCGTCTTGTCGACCGTGCAGGCGCGTAGAGTGACTTCACCGATCTCCGCTCCGGCCCAGTCGATGCCGATGAGCTTCGACTCCTCCAGATTCAATGCGACGGAGGCGTGCTCGAACCGGCAGCCGGTGAAGTCGGTCGTGAAACCATCCGCCCCCGATGACCCGATCAGGATCTCCGCGTAGCTGAAATCGCACTCGATCAGGGAGGACTCGCTTGTGTCGGCCGTAAACGATGCCCCTTCGAACGAGCAGTCCCGGAACACGGAATTCTCGAGACGAATCGAGGTGAGGTTGGTCTGGTCGAAATTCGTATTCTCGATGCTGCATCCGGCGAAATTCGCACCGGTGAGAAAGGTGCGCTGCAGCTGGCCCGCCTTGAGGCGAAGTCCGTGGAGGTTCTCGAGGAGTAGCTGACGCGACATTCCCACCGCACCGATGCCGCCGAAAGAGTCGGCAAAGAAGAGGAGGTCGCCAATCGCTTTTCCCGTGAGCGGCTGTACGCGATCGGCCAGCCGCTCCGCACACCGGATTCTGAGCACCGCAGCCAGCACCGCCTGCCCATAGGCTCGCGCCGGGAGTGTCTCGAAATGCAGCTTTGTCTGGTCCGCCGGCATTTCCCAGAACGGTTTCGACCACTCGTTCCAATAGACATGCAGGGTTTCCGCGCGCTCAAGCGCCTCGAACAAATGCGTCGCCGCGTCCTCGTCGAGCGCCATCACCATGTCATTCAGCAACGCCACTTTCTCCGAGGTGAACGGCCGCCCGAACGCCTCAGCCCATAGCTCCGGCGTGAGCGGCTGGCCCGAGAAGACCGGCTGGAGGATACGCCAGAGCCGTTCCGCGACCAGGTATTCGCGGAACGACTGGTGCGTGAACTCGATCGCCGACGGCCCTGTCGCCGGTCCGGCCGGCTGCAACATGTGCGCGACCAGGAGATTGCGCGCGGCGGGCACGCCGTCGATCGATTCTCCCCACCTGCCGCGAATGCGTGCCAGCACCTCCGCCTCTTCGATGAAACCCCGGCCGCCCTGAAAGATGTGCCAGGCGATGTCTTGCAGGATCGCGCGGTAGCTCGCCGGTAACACATGCTTCTCTTCGTCGGCCGCGTACCGTCCGCGCTCGGTCCAGTCGATGAAGAGGCGGTAGATTTCGGCTCGCGTGTAGTGCCGCTCCTCCAGGAGATCGGGTGCGGTCTCGAAGATGCGGGCGATCATGTAGAGCACGATCGGTGTTCTCGCGACGTCGACGAGATTGCGCGCGTCCAGAAAGTCGATCGCAAACTGCGGATCGAGCGAGGCCGCGCTTCGATAGCGGTCGCACCAGGCCGCGATCTGTTCGCGCGTGAACGGCTCGAGATCGAGCCGCGTCGTGCCGCGCCGCGTCGCAGCGCGCGTGCCCATGAGGAGGATTGGCCGGCCGGAGACGACGACCGAGAGGTTTCGGCGCTGGCCGAGCGAGATTAGTTGGCGGTAGGCCTCCTCGACCCACCCCTCCTGATCCCGTCGTGAGTAGAACAGGTTCAACTCGTCGAAGCCGTCGAGGAGGAGGCAATATTCGCCTGTGGTGTCGGCGCCGGGATCCACGCCGTAGCGCACACTCACGTAGTTTCTCAGAACGTCGAGCAAGGGAGTGTCGCTTCCGGCGGCGATCAGATCGCGCAATGGAATGAGCAACGGGGCGATCGCCGAGCCGCTTTCCAGCAGGCGCGCGGCGAACATGGTCAGTAGCGACGATTTGCCGGAGCCGAAGTGGCCGACGACGAGCAGCTCATTGGGATCGAAACCGGAAATCCGCGAGGTGACACGCTGCCGCCGGGCAGCCAGCCACTGAAACATGAGCGAGAGCGCCGAATCCGTGAAGTGCGAACGATCGGCGTCCGTCGTGGCCAGCGTCGCGGTGGCCAGTGGCTCGACGAAGATGGCCTCCAGCGACGCCTTCGATTCGTTGAATAGACTCCGCCGCAGCGCGGAGTCGATGAGTTCGCGGCTGATCGTCACCGCCTGCGCGTGCGGCTTCTTCGTCCCCACCAGGGCGTGCCGCAACTCGTCCACAGCGAAGCTCTCTTCAGGATCGATAGATAGATCCGCCGACAACCGGGCAGCCTCGACTTCGGCGAAAAGAAATTGATGCAGGTCGCGCACGGCCGCGATGAAGACATCACCGTCCTTCCGCAGCCGCGCGCTCATCTGGCCCGCCAGTCGCGCATAAAGACGGCTGTACAGCGACCGGGCGTCGGACGACGCAGCGGTGAAATGGAGCAGGCACTCGCCCGTGAGTGCGGCCTTGCTCGGCGTCCCGAGCTCCCACGTCAGGCGCGGATCGTTTGCTCCGCTCACCACGGCAGCGCGCGCTGCCGGGTCGGCGAAATCGGTGCCGTCGCGGAGAAACCGGCCGTTCGAGACGAATCGCATTGCCTTTGACGGGAACCGGCGCGCCATCGCCAGGAACGACTTTACCGATCGGAGGTCGAGATGGCCGTCGTGCTCCTTGCATTCGACAATCTCCACGATCTTGCCGCGCGCGTTTTCGAGGACGAGGTCGACCCACACAGGTTTGCCATCGCTGGCGCTGAGCGGCCATTCCATGCGCACGCGCGCAGTTTGTGCCTGCAGCGGATCGCGGCCGAGGGCGAGCAGCGTTAGGCGATGAATGGTGTAGCGGAGCTGGAAGTCGCGGCCGGAAACGAGAGGCCTCGTGGACGGCATGCGTACATTAGAACGCGGATTGGTGGCGGCGTTGCGCTCTCTGCTTACTCCATTTGGAAAATTGGAGCTCTACAAGGTCCGGCGCTGACTACGTCATAGCGCTCTGCCGCGGCGGCGGGTTGTCGCCGTGGCGCCCCCAAAACAAAAACGCGCCCACGTTCGCTTCGCAAACGTGGGCGCGCAAACCGTGACGCGGCTTACTTCCCGTAATCCCGTCGCGGCGATCCGGTGAAAATCTGCCGCGGGCGCGAGATCTTTTGATCGGGATCGAGCAGCATCTCCTGCCACTGGGCGAGCCAGCCCGAGGTGCGGCCGATGGCGAAGATCACGGGGAACATGTCCATCGGGAGCTTCATCGCCTGGTAGATCAGGCCGGAGTAGAAGTCGACGTTGGGGTAGAGCTTCCGTTTGACGAAGTACTCGTCCTCGAGGGCCACGCGCTCCAGCTCCAGCGCGATGTCGAGCAGGGGGTTGCGGCCGGTGACTTCGAACACGCCGTCCGCCACCTTCTTGATGATCTTGGCGCGGGGGTCGTAGTTCTTGTAGACGCGGTGGCCGAAGCCCATCAGCTTCACGCCTTCGCCCGCTTTCACCTTCTTGATGAAGGCCGGGACGTTGTTCACCGAGCCGATCTCGGTGAGCATGCGGATCACTTCCTCGTTCGCTCCGCCGTGCAGCGGACCGTAGAGCGCGGCCGCGGCGGCGGCGAGCGCGGAGTAGGGATCGACGTGCGAGCTGCCGACGACGCGCATGGTGCTGGTCGAGCAGTTCTGCTCGTGATCGGCGTGCAGGATGAACAGCACGTCGAGCGCCTTGGCCAGCGCCGGATGCGGCTTGTACTTCGTCTCGGTCGTCTTGAACATCATGTTCAGGAAGTTCTCCGAGTACGAGAGGTCGTTGTCGGGATACGCGTACGGCATCCCCACCATGTGGCGATAGCCGAACGCCGCGATGGTGATGACCTTGGCCACCAGCCGCGCGATCTGCTTCTGCCTGTTTTCGTAATCGAAGATCTCCTTGGCCTCGGGATACATCGTGCCGAGGGCGGAGATCATGGAGATGAACTTGCCCATCGGATGGGCGTTGTAGCGGAACGCGTCGAGGACCAGCTTCAGCTTCTCGTTGAGGATCGTGTGGTAGGTGACGTCATGCGTCCACGCGTCGAGCTGCTCTTTCGTGGGGAGCCCGCCGTTGAGGAGGAGGTAGGCCGTTTCGAGGTAGGTGCTCTTCTCCGCGAGTTGTTCGATGGGATAGCCGCGGTACTCGAGGATGCCGCGATCGCCGTCGATGAAGGTGATGGCGCTGCGACACGCGGCCGTGTTCATGAAGGCCGGGTCGTACGTCATCATGCCGAAGTCGCTCTCTTCGACTTTGATCTGCCGGAGGTCGGTGGCCTTGATCGTGCCGTCCTTGATCGGCACCTCGTAGGTCTTACCGGTTCTGTTGTCGGTGATGCTGAGGGTTTCGGGCAAGGTAGGAACCTCCGCAGACTTATCGCGCGGAAATCTATCAGTCGAGTCGAGCACTGGCAACGTAAATGAATCGTCGTTCATCGGTTCACATCTCCCCATCGAGCCTCGACCACCGCACACGCCGCGATGGCCGCGGTCTCGGCGCGCAACCTGCGCGGACCGAGCCGCTCGATCGCGCACTCACGTGTGAGAGCGAGGGCGATCTCGTTATCCGTCCATCCGCCTTCCGGGCCTATGAACAGCGTCACGGCGCCGTGTGATGACGGACACTCCGTCGCCGGCGCGTCGGCATCGAAGAGGATCTTGTGCTCGCGCTCGAGTGCGACGGCGAGCTCCTCCGGCGCCTCGACCCGTGGGATCACGCCGCGCCCCGATTGCTTCACCGCTTCGAAGACGATCTTCTCCCATCGCTCGGCCTTGCCGCGGTAACGCTCCGGACGGATCTCCACCCGCTCGGTGACGAGCGGGATGATGGAGCGGACGCCGAGCTCCGTCGCTTTCTGCAGCACGAGCTCGAACTTGTCGAGGTTGATGATGGCCATGGCGAGGTCGATGGCCAGCGGCGATTCGCGCGTCTCGACGCGCGAGATCACGTGCAGCGTCGCCGGGTCCTCGACGCGTGCGATGGCGATCGCGCCGCGTCCGTCGAACACCTCGACCTCTTCGCCGATGCGCACGCGGACGACGCGCGCGTGATGCAGCTCGTCGCCGGTGAGGGTGATGACTTCGTCGATTGCGGGGACGAAAAAGCGGTTCTTCAACGCTCCGATTATCGGGTCGAAAACACCGTCACCGGAAACTTCATCTGTCCGACCGGCGTGTTGTAGTAGGCGTTGCCGCGGATCTCGTACTTTGCACGGTTGCCCTGGACGGCGTCGGCGATGTCGCGGAAGAGCGTGCGGGCGTTCTCGTAGCCGAGGCGGGTGCGGAGGTGGACCGTGCCGAGGCCGCGGGCAGGGATCTCGACGCGCGGGTCGTTGCTGACGCTGTTGAGCACCGGGTTGTTGTTGACCAGGAGGTCGAAATCGACCCGGTCGAGGCGGAGGCCGACGGAGTTCGGATTGTCCACTCCAAGGGTGAAATCGAAATCAATCGAGGACGCCGACAGCGGCAGGGCGATGGCCACGCGCGGCTGGACGTCGCGGATCGAATAGTTCGGATTGACGATGTTCAGCGCTCTCGCAACCGTGCTGCATCCCGAGAGGGAGAAGGTCAGAAAGCCAAGTGCGAGACAGGCAACCGTGAGGATCGACGCGAGGGCCAGGGTGCGCTTCATGAGGGGGGAGAGTGCAAGGCGGATTCCCGATTGGACAGCGGACAACAGACAGCGGACAGCGGGAGAACGGCTGCTGTCCGCTGTCCGCTGGCTGCTGTCCGGGATCGGGGTACAATCCGCGCGCTGGTCTGCCGGTTGCAGTCTGTCCCTGTGAATTCGAGGTGAGTATTTGGGCGTAACGGCCATCATTGCGGCGTACAACGAGGAGAACACGATCGCGGACGTTCTGGCGATCCTGACCCGCAATCCGCTCATCGATGAAGTGATCGTCGTGAGCGACGGCTCGACGGACGCGACCGTGGAGATCTCCCGGCAGTTCGAAGGCGTCCGCACCATCTCCCTCCACCAGAACCGCGGCAAGGGCTACGCGATGCGCGTCGGCGTCGACAACGCCTCGCACGACATCTTCTTCTTCGTCGACGGCGACATGTACAACGTCAGCGACGAGCACATCGAGACGCTGGTGCTGCCGGTGCTTCATGACAACTGCGACATGAACATCGGCGTGCGCAATCGCGGCGAGGTGCTGAACTACCTCCATCTGAGGCTGCAGTGCGGGCCGGTGCTCTCCGGCATTCGCGTCATGCGCCGCGAGGTGTGGGAGACGGTGCCGGTGCAGTACATGGAGCGGTTCAAGATCGAAGCGGCGCTCAACTGCTTCTGTTCGCGGGCCGGCTTCCGGCAGCAGCACACCGTGATCCACAACCTCGATCACGTGCTCAAGGAATCGAAGCGCGGCCTGCTCGACGGCCTGCGCGCCCGCTGGGACATGACCAGCGAGGTCTTCCTGCTGCTGTTCGAGCTCCACGTCTTCGAGACCTGGCGCTGGACGCCGCCCCCGGCCGAAGTGCCCGAGGCGGAGTACGATCTCTTCGAGTGAAGCGCCTCGCCGTCTATCTCCTGCTGTCCGCTGTCTGCTGTCTGCTGTCCTGTTCCCGCCAGGCCCACTTCCTCGAGCGCTCCGTCACCGTCGGCGCGCACACCTACAAGTACCGCGTCTGGCTGCCGCCGCATTATTCGAAGGTGCGTCACTGGCCGGTCGTGCTCTATCTGCACGGCAGCAGCGAGCGCGGGGACGACAACGTCCGGCAGCTCGCGAAAGGCCTGCCGGCGCAGCTCCCGACTCACGCGGAGCGCTACAAGTGCATCGTGGTCATTCCGCAGTGCCACGACGGCCAGGAGTGGTACGGCGAGATGGAGACGCAGGCGCTCGCTGCTCTCGAGGCATCGATCCGCGAGTTCCGCGGCGACCGCCGCCGGCTCTACCTCACCGGCTTCTCGATGGGCGGCGCGGGGACGTGGTACATGGCGCGCCATCGGCGCTGGGCGGCGCTGATCCCGATCTCCGGCGAGGTATCGCGCCAGCCGAACGATCCGTTCCCGGTCGACCTGCCGCCCGATCTCGCGCGGATCGTCGGCGCGCCCGATCCATTCGTCGCGATGGCCGAGGCGATCGGGCCGGCGCCGGTGTGGGCGTTCCACGGCAGCAACGACTCCGTGATCCCCGTCAGCGAGTCGCGCTCCATGACCGCGGCCCTCGGCAGAACCGCGCGCTACACCGAGCTCAAGGGCGCGGGACATGACATCCCGGATCGCGTCTACGCCGATGCAAATGTCGTGAGTTGGTTGCTCGCGCAGCGCAAGAAACGATAGATGTGTAGGTCAGGCGCCCTCGCCTGACCCGGACAGGCGAGGGCGCCTGTCCTACACCAGCGCCGCCAGCTTCTTCGGCGCAATCAACCGATAGCTCTCCCGCACCAGCGCTCGGATCTCGTCCCAGTCCTTGATCTTGCGCGCGTCCATCGACACCCATCCCTTGTGCCCGACGTACGGGGCGCGGGTGAAGCGCGGGTCGCTCGTGACCAGGACGTCGGCGTGCTCCATCTCCAGCTTGAAGCCGATCGAGGGGTGGCCTTCCTTCTCGCCGTAGCCGGCGAAGATCTTCTCGCCGACGCGGAAGTGCGGCTCGCCCCAGGTCATCGTCTCCTTCGTGTTCGGGAGCTCGAGGCAGATCTTGCGGAAGCGGTCGAGTGTGCCGGGCATCAGCGTGGTCCCGGTGCGCCGGGGAACTGGTTGATGTAGCGCGTGACGATCTGGTGGAAGCTGCCGACCGGCGAGTCGAAATAGAGGATGCTGCGGACATTCACCGGCTCGGCCGACGGCGTCCGTCCGCGATCGGTGGCGATGCCGTAGCCGTGCGCCCAGAACGTGACGGTGGTGAACTGATCGGGCGCGATCTTCTCGTTGAAGGGGAAGAACTCCTTGCGCAGGATGTACGAGCCGCTGCCGATCGACTGGATCTCGATCCGCCGCAGCGTGATCGGCTCCGCGGAGCGATTGGCGATGCGCGCGCCGAACTGGATCTGGGTCGGTCCGGTCGCGTAGCCGACGTCGACCGGCGCCTGCAGCTGCACGAGGTCGATCTCGGGCTTGAGAATCGCGGCGTCCTTCGAGCTGGCGCAGGCCGCCAGAAGCAGCGTGGCGGAAAAGATGATCCGTTTCATACGCAACGATAACGTGGCGTCCGCATTGCTTCTTTCCACCGCGAAATGACCGAACCGACGTCGATCGATCGCGCCGCCGCGACGCAGGAGCCCGGCTCGCCGGTGCTCATGCATCAGAACTGGCACCACCTGCTGTTCCTGCATTGGGAAGTGCCGCCGGCGGAGCTGCAGGCGCTGCTGCCGCACGGGCTCGACCTCGACACGTTCGACGGCAAGGCGTACGTCGGCCTCGTCCCGTTCACCATCAGCGGCGTGCGTCCGTCGTTCGTGCCGCCGATGCCGCTGATCTCGAGCTTCCACGAGGTGAACGTCCGGACGTACGTGCATCGCGGCGGGAAGGAGCCGGGCGTCTGGTTCTTCAGTCTCGATGCGTCGAGCGCGCTCGCCGTCACCGCGGCGCGGGCGATGTACAAGCTGCCGTACTTCGATGCGGCGATCACCTTCGCCGTCTCGGATGAGCCGCTGCAGACGGTCGAGTTCCACTCCCAGCGCACCGATCCGCGCGGCGCGATGCCGGCGAACGGTCGCATGGTCTACAAACCGGCCGACGGCGTGATCACGCACGCTTCGATGGACACGCTGGAGTTCTTCCTCCTCGAGCGTTACATCCTCTACGCCGCCGACGATCGCCACAATCTCTACAGGGCGCGCGTGCACCATCAGCCGTATCCGATCGAGCGCGCCGAGGTGCTCGAGCTGGAGGAGACGCTGGTGTGGGCGGCGGGGATCAGGCGTGGCGAGGAAGCGCCGCTCCGGCATTACGCGAAGGAAGTGAACGTGAAGGTGTACGCGCTGGAGCGCGTCTGACGCCCCCGCCACATTTCCGCCACGGTCTTTCCCTCACTTTTGCTGCGCTGCATCACACAAAGCGTGACACGGCGGCCATAAACTGCGCGGCATGAGACGTGTGATTGCTGCCCTCGCGCTTTTTTTTGCCTGCGCCGCGACGCAAGCCCCGGGACCGAACGTCACCATCGTCAAAGCCGGACCGATCGGCGAGGTGGCGAACGTCGCGGAGGCGAACGAGATCCGGGTCGTCTTCTCCGAGCCGATGATCGTCATCGGCAAGATTCCCAAAGATCTCAACCCGCCCTGGTTCCACGTCTCGCCTGAGATCAAAGGCGCGTTCCGCTGGTCGGGGACGACCACGCTGATCTTCACGCCCGATCCGAAGACGCCGCTGCCGTACGCGACGAAGTACGACGTGACGATCGATGCCTCGGCGAAATCGGTCTCCGGTCACACGCTCGGCAAGCCGTACACGTTCTCGTTCATCACGCCGACGATCAAGCTGCTGCGCACGCAGTGGTACCGCAAGTCGGACGGCGATCCGTCGAGCGCCGTGGTCATCGGCATGTGGTTCAACCAGCCCGTCGATCGCAACGTCATCATCCAGCACCTCCAGCTCCGCACGCAGCAGCACGACGTGATGCTGCCCGGCCTGCAGCCCGACGCGCTGGCGCGGCTGCAGAAACTCGATCCGCAGGCCGTCGTCGCGTTCAACGCGAAGATCGAGAAATCGAAGAAGGCGGCGGAGTCGAACGGCGCGCCGGTCCTGGCGTTCCTCACCGACGAATGGGACAAGAAGCAGTGGCCGGCGACGCCCGAGCTGGTCGTCCTGGAGACGAAGCCGGGCGTGCAGCCCGACACCAACCTGCAGATCTACCTCGACGCGCAGCTGGCGCGTTTGAGCGCGAACCCCAACACGCGCAGCGACCAGTCGGTCACCGTCGAGCTGCATCCGGCGTTCTTCGTGACGAAGGTCAGCTGCACAGCGGGATGCAACCCCGAAGAGGGGACGTACGTCGAGTTCCGCGTGCGCGACGGCGTCAAGCTCGCGGACGTGGCGAAAGCGATCCAGGTCACCGACATCACCAACCCGGCGAAGGAAGTGAAGGTCAAGCAGGGAGCGATCAGCGAAGACACGTACGACGAGAGCGAGAGCTACACGCTCGACGACCTCGGGTTCACGATCGAGCCGGCGCACGTCTACGCGATCAGCATCGATCCGTCGTTGAAAGCGATCGACGGACAGACACTCGGCTACCGGTGGATGGGGATCGTCGACTACTGGCACAAGTCGGCCTTCAGCAGTTTCGGCGGAGGTCACGGCGTGTGGGAAGCGAGCGGCGGAGCGATCCTCCCGTTCTACGCGCGCAACTACAAGAACGTGCAGCAGTGGACCGCGCCGGTGCAGGCGGCCGACGCCATGCCGACGATCCTCCGTCTGCAGAAGAGCGAGTTCACCGAGGCGCCGGGCGTCGATCCGAAGTTGCGCACGCTCGCGCCCGCGCCGGACAAGATCCAGTCGTACGGCGCGAACATCGGGCCGGTCCTCAATAACGGGAAGGGCATCGTCTGGGCGGCCATCGAAGCAGGCGAGCCGATTCCGAAGGCCCGGCCGTGGGAAGGTGAGCCGAAGCGCCGCGCCACGCTCGTGCAGGTGACGAACCTCGGCATCAGCGTGAAGGACTCGCCGCTGAACACGCTCACGCTCGTCACCACGCTCGACGACGGCCAGCCGGTCGCCGGCGCGACGGTCACGATCCGCAACCTCGACAACAAGGTCGTGTGGAGCGGCAAGACCGACGCGCATGGCATTGCCATCGCGCCGAACACGCACCTCCGCCTGCCGGAGAAAGTGCCGGCGCCCGATCCGAACAAGAACGAATGGGAGCGCGACGAGGACCAGTGGTCCGCGACCTCGGAGCTGAGGTTCATCGTCACCGCGGAGAAGGACGGCGACGTCGCGTACGTCGCGAGCAACTGGAACGAAGGAATCCTGCCGTGGGAGTTCGACGTGAACTTCGACCTCGGCGAGCGCGCCGGCCTGCTGCGCGGCACGGTCTTCACCGATCGCGGCGTCTACAAGCTCGGCGAAGAAGTGCACTTCAAGGCGGTGCTGCGCAGCGACACGCCGCGCGGCATGCAGCTGCTTCCCGCCGGTACGAAGCTCGACGTCGTGGTGAATGACAGCCACGCCAAGAACGTCGACAAGCGGACGCTCACGCTGAACGAATGGTCGAGCGCGGAGTGGACGTGGAAGATCCCGTCCGACGGACCGCTCGGCACCTACTCGATATTCACGACGGTCAACGATCAGCGCCTCGAGATCAACGGCAGCTTCCTCGTCGCCGCGTATCGCCGCCCCGACTTCCGCGTCGACGCGTCGCTCACCGGCAAGAGCTCCGTCGCCGGCACGAACCTCGACGGCAAGATCACCGGCCGCTATCTCTTCGGCGCGCCGATGGCGAAGCGCGACATCCGGACGATGTACACGAAGCGCCGCATCTTCTCCGTCCCGACGAAGATCAGCGAGCGCTGGCCGGACAACATCTACACGTTCCTCGGCTGCGACTACACGGCGAGCAGCGGCTGCAGCTCCGATCGCATCGACATCGATTCGAAAGAGGAGAAGCTCGACGCGAAGGGCGAGCTGAAGAAATCGCTGCCGACCGACATCGCGGCGGGCATCCCGTACAACTACACGTTCGAAGGGGAAGTGACCGACGTGTCGCGGCAGAAGATCGCGAACCGCGATTCGTTCCGCGTCGATCCGGCCCCCTGGTACATCGGACTGGCACGGCTGCCGTACTTCGCCGACGCGACGAAAGGCATCGACACCGAGGTCGTCGCCGCGGGCCTCGACGGCAACGCGGTCGGCGGCGTGAAGGTCGACGTCGACCTGATCCGCATTCAGTGGAACAGCACGCGCCACGCCGAGGGCCACGGCTTCTACACGTGGGAAAGCGAGCGCAAGGAAGTGCCCGCGGGTCACTTCAGCGTGACGACCGCGGACAAGCCGGTGCCACTGCACATCCCGCTCAGCGACGGCGGCCAGTACCGCATCACGGCGGTGGCGAAAGACGACGAAGGTCGTTCGACCACGACGATCGAATGGTTCTACGCGACCGGCTCCGGCTACACGGCGTGGGAGCGGTATGACCACAACCGCATCGATCTCGTGCCGGAGAAGACGACGTACAAACCGGGCGACACGGCGCGCATGATGATCAAGTCGCCGTGGGAGCACGCGACGGCGCTGATCACGACGGAGCGCGAAGGGGTGCGGACCTCGAAGCAGTTCGACGTGACGTCGACGCAGCAGACGGTCAGCGTTCCGATCACCGAGGCCGACATCCCGAACGTGTTCGTGTCGGTGCTGCTGGTGAAGGGCCGGACCAAAGACGCGACGCCCGACGATTCGAGTGATCCGGGCAAGCCGTCGTTCCGCCTCGGCTACACGGAGCTCACGGTCGAAGACGAGTCGAAGCGGCTCGACGTCGACGTGAAGGCGAATCGCGACGAGTACCGTCCGGCGACGAAGGCGAAGATCGACGTGCAGGTGAAGGATGTGAAGGGGGCGGGCACGCGCTCCGAGGTCACGCTGTGGGCCGTCGATTACGGCGTCCTCTCGCTGACCGATTACCAGACGCCCGACGTGCTCGAGTCGATCTACCTGCGCAAGGCGCTGCAGGTGCTCAATGAAGACTCGCGGCAGATGATCATCGCGCGCCGCGCGCTGACGCCGAAAGGCGCGGCCGACGGCGGCGGCGGTGGACGCGACAGCGGACCGGGGATGATCCGGAAGGACTTCCGCGTGCTGGCGTTCTGGCTCGGCTCGATCACGACCGACGGCAAAGGACGCGCGCACACTGAGATCACGCTGCCGGAGTCGTTGACCACGTATCGCATCATGGCCGTCGCCGCGGACAAGGTCTCGCGCTTCGGCTGGGGCCAGAACGAGATCCGCATCAGCAAGCCGGTGCTGCTGACGCAGGCCTTCCCGCGCTTCCTCGCGGTGGGCGACAAGGCGTACTTCGGCTCGGTCATTCATTCGCAGCTGAAGACCGGCGGCAAGGCGACGGTGACGATCAAGTCGCTCGACGCGAACGCCGTGGAGCTGGTCGGCGAGCAGAAGCAGATCGTCGACGTGCCGGCCGAGGGAACGGTCGAGGTGCGGTTCGACGCGATCGCGAAAGCGGTCGGCGTCGCGCGCATCCAGATGAGCGTGAGCCTCAACGGCGAGACCGACGCGTTCGAGGACGTCGTGCCGGTGCGCTACCTCGCGTCGCCCGAAACGGTCGCCGCGTACGGCGAGGCGAAGCCGCAGGCGAAGGAAGTGCTGGAGATCCCGGGCGCGGTCGTGCCGGGCTTCGGCGGCATGCATGTCGAGCTGTCGTCGACCGCGATGGTCGGCCTCAGCGAAGGGGCCGAGTACCTGATCACCTATCCGTACGGCTGCGCGGAGCAGCGCGGCTCGGCCGCGTTCGCGCTGATGCTGGCCTCGGACCTCGGCGATGCGTTCAAGCTGCAGGGGATCGACGCGCCGACGGCGCACAAGATCGCGCAGACCACGCTCGTCGAGCTGGAGAAGTACCAGTGCGGCAACGGCGGCTTCTCGTACTGGGCGGGCGAGTGCTACAGCTCGTCGCCGTATCTCACGGCCTACCTGCTGCACGTCTTCCAGCGTGCGCAGAAGCTCGGCTACAACGTCAATCAGTCGATGGTCGATCGCGCGTACACGTATCTCGACAAGTCACTCGAGACGCCGCGGCCGACGAACGAGGGTTGGTATCCGTCGTACACCGCGTGGCAGGCGTTCGCGGTGAAGGTGCTGGTGGAAGGCGGACGCAATGAGGACAGCCACATCACGCGGCTGCTCACGTACGCCGACCGCATGCCGGTGTTCGGCCTGTCGTATCTCGCCGACGCATTGATCGCGAAGAAGGAAGGCGGTGCGCGTCTGGAGGACATCCATCGCCGGATCACGAACGCCATCCTGCCGGAAGGAGGCAGCGCGCACGTCGAGGAGCTGAACGACCCGTACCTGCTCTATTTCTGGAACTCGAACGTGCGCACGACGGCCATCGCGCTCGACACGCTCGTCCGCAACGGTAACGACGAGATGCTGGTCAAGCAGATGGTGCGCTGGATGATGACCGTACGGAAGAAAGGGCGCTGGGGGAACACGCAGGAGAACGCGTGGGCCATGGAAGCGCTGGTCGACTACTACCGCAAGTACGAGTCGGAAGTGCCGGGCTTCACCGGCGTGGTGACGGTCGGCAAGGAGACGATGTCGAAGGACGTCTTCAAGGGTCGCTCGACCGACGCGAAGACGCACGACTGGACGATGCCGCAACTGCAAGCGAAGGCGCCGGCCGGCACGCAGCTGCCGGTGCTGTTCGATCGCCAGGGAACCGGGACTCTGTTCTACCTGATGCGGCTGCGCTACGCGCGGACCGACGTGATGCACGACCCGATGGATCAGGGCTTCGCGGTGGAGCGGAAGTACACGACGCCGGAGGGAACGAAGTCGATCACGTCGTTCAAGGCGGGACAGATGATCAAGGTGACGCTGAAGCTGCGCAACACGAAGGAGCGCCGCTTCGTCGCCGTGACCGATCCGATCCCCGCGGGGACGGAGCCGATCGAGTCGTGGTTCGCCACGACGGCGAGCGACCTCGCCGAGCAGCAGGAGCGCGCGGAAGCGCAGGACTACGACTGGATGGCGTGGTGGCGTCACGGCGGCTTCGATCACGTCGAGCGCCACGACGATCGCGTGAACCTCTTCGCGACCAGGTTGTCCGAGGGGAACCACGAGTTCGTCTACATGCTGCGCGCGACGACGGCGGGGACGTTCATCACCTCGCCGACGCATGCCGAGGAGATGTACGAGCCGGAGGTGTTCGGGAGGACGGCGACGGCGGTGGTGGAGGTAGCGAAGTGAGCGAACGTAGGGCGGGTTCTCTAACCCGCCGGTTCTGGGTTGCTGGGTTGCTGGGTTGCTCGGTGGTTGCCGGGTGGATCTACCTCGGCCCGGTGCCCGACCTCGGACAGGTCGATACGCCGACGATCGTCGATCGCAACGGGGTGGTGTTGTACGAGCCGCTCTCGTTGCGCGGCGATCGGTCGGAGGCGATGAAGGCCGACGCGCTGCCGCCGCTCGTGGTGCAGGCGACGATCGCGGCGGAGGACAAGCGGTTCTTCACGCATCACGGCATCGACTCGCGCGCGGTGCTGCGCGCGGCGTGGCATGACGTGAAGCGTTTTCGTCTCGCGGAAGGGGGCTCGACGATCTCGCAGCAGGTGGCGAAGCTGCTCCTCGGGCGCAAGGACCGCGGCCTCATCGACAAGGCGCACGAGGCGATCGTCGCGGTCAGGCTGGAGCGTCGCTATTCGAAGAACGAGATCCTCGCGCTCTATCTGAACCTCGCGCCGTACGGCAATCAGACGATGGGCGTGGCGCGCGCGAGCCGGCTCTACTTCGGCCGCGGACCGGAGGATCTGACCGCGGCGCAGGCGGCGTTCCTCGCGGCGCTGCCGCAGCGGCCGGGCGCGTTCAATCCGCTGCGCGATGAGAAGCGGGCGATCGCGCGGCAGCGCCAGGTGCTGACGAAGATGCATGCCCTCGGCTACATGACGGAGCGCGAGCTCGCGTCCGCGCGCGACGAGCGGCTGCGCTTCGAGCGCGGGGAGCATCGCGTCGGGGCGCAGCATTTCATCGAGCGTGTGCTGGAGCGCGCACCGAAACGGCGCCGCATCGAGACGACGCTCGACGCCTCGCTGCAGCGCGAGATCGCCGGGATCATCGCCGCGCAGAAACAGGAGCTGCTCGCGCATGGCGCGCACAGCGTCGCGGTCGCGGTGCTCGACAACCGCACCGGCGAATGGCTGGCGTGGGAGGGCTCAGGCGATTACTTCGGTCTTGATTTCGGAGGCGCGATCGACGGCGTGACCGCGTTGCGCCAGCCCGGATCGGCACTCAAGCCGTTCACGTACGCGCTGGCGTTCGAGCGCGGCGATTCGCCGTCGACCGTGCTCGCGGATGTGCCGTCGCACTTCGCGACCGCGGAGAAGGGAATCGTCTACACGCCGCGCAACTACGACGGCCGGTATCGCGGTCCGCTTCGCGTGCGCGCTGCGCTGGCGGGATCGGAGAACGTCCCGGCGGTGGCGATGGCGGCGAAGCTCGGGCCGGCGTCGCTCCTCCGCTTCCTCCGCCGCGCCGGCTTCAGCGACTTCGAAAAGACGAGCGACTACTACGGTGTCGGCCTCACCCTCGGCGACGCGGAGGTGCGTCTCGAGCAGCTCGTCGCCGCGTACTCGGTCTTCGCGAGAGGCGGCGTGTACGTCGAGCCGGCGATGATTCGCAGGGCGGGTTCTCCAACCCGCCGCGTGATCAGTGAGCGTACCGCCTTCTGGATCACCGACATCCTCAGCGATCCCGACGCGCGCGAGTACGTCTTCGGCCGCGGCGGCAGTCTCGATTTTCCGTTCGCCGTCGCGGTGAAGACCGGTACGTCGCAGGCGTATCGCGACAACTGGACCGTCGGCTACACGAAGGACGTCACCGTCGGTGTCTGGGTCGGCAACTTCGATCGCCAGGAGCTGCGCAACTCGACCGGCGTCACCGGCGCCGGCCCGATCTTCCACGCCGTGATGCTGAGCGCCGCGAAGCGCGCGCGCGGCGGACGCCTGCCGGTCGGCGACGACGCCCCGATCGTCGAGCCGCCGGCGGGCATCGAGCGCGCGCCGATCTGCGCGTTGTCAGGACTCCGTCCCTCGACGCATTGCCCGAACATCACGAGCGAATGGGTGGCCTCGGACGCGCCGGTCCAGTTCTGCTCCTGGCATCACGACGGCTACGTCGACTGGCCCGCCGAATACCGAGCCTGGAGTGCGGCGGCCATGCCGCCGCCCTCGACAAAGGTGGCGCTGGCGAAGACGAGCCTCCAGATCCTCTCCCCCCCAAACGGCGCGACCTACCTCATCGACCCCACGCTCCGCATGGCATACCAGACGCTCAAGCTCCGCGCGTCATCGCGAAAGGTGACGTGGCACGTCGATCAGCAGCAGGTCGCCACGGCGGAATGGGAACTGCAGCCCGGCTGGCACACGGTGACGGCGGTGGATGACGCGGGGCGGCGGGAGTCGGTGCAGATCGTCGTGAAGTGACGGCACAGACAGGAGTGTCTGTGCTCAGAACTTGAACAACACCGCCGCAAACAGCGTGCTGTCCGCGTTCTTGATCTCCGGCGACAGCGGCCGATTCTTCAGATCGTAGTTGTACGCGACCTTCAACTCCGCGCGCGACGCGATGGCAGTCGTCAGCGCAGTGTCGAAGTGATAGAGCGCGTTCGAGAAGTCGGTGATCTTCCAGATCGCGGTCGCCTTCTGCGACAGCCTGCTCGTCTTCGAGATCGCCCACTCGTAGTTCTCGCCCGCCTTGAGCGAGGCGCCGGTGGTGCGGCCGATGTCGCTCTCGTCGCCGAACAGCGCACCGGTCGCGCCGTCGACCGACAGCGTCTGCGACGGAGTCTTGAAGATCCGCCGCCCCGCGCCGACGACCGGCGCGATCGAGTAGGTGATCCCCTTGAACGGATCGCGCAGGTACGACACCTCGCCGAAGACGAAGTCGCGATCCGACACCGTGAACTCCTCGCGCAGGTTCGCCGTCGCCTTGTCGAGCTGCCGCGTGCCGTCCGACGAGCCGCGCAGATAGAGCAGATCGGCCTTGAAGAAGAGACGCTTGCTCGCCGTGTACTTCGTAGCGAACGAGAGGTTGTAGTTGCGCGTGTTCGTGTTGCCGCTGGTCAGCGTGAAGCCTGCGCCGAGCGTGGTTTTCCACGGCTTTCGGCCGCGAAAAGCGGGAGCGCGCACAGAACAATGAGGATGATTCGTCTCAGAACTTGAATAGTACGGCTGCGAAGAGCGCACTGTCGCCCTTCTTGATCTCCGCGGTCGGCGGCCGGTTCTTGTAGTCGTAGTTGTAGGCGATCTTCAGCTCCGCTCGCGTGGCGATGGTGGTGGTGAGTCCCGCGTCGAAGTGATAGAGCGCATCGGCGAAGTCCTGCGTCTTCCAGATGCCGGTAATCTTCTGCGTCAGCTTGCTCGTCGGCGAAATCGCCCACTCGAAGTTCTCGCCTCCCTTCAACGCGCCGCTCGTGCTGCGGCCGATGCCGGCGTTGTTGTCGACGATCGCGCCGGCGGCGCCGTCGACGGAGAGCGTGCGGCGGTCGCTCTTGAAGATGCGATAGCCGACGCCCGCCAGCGGCGCGATCGAATACGAGATCCCCTTGAACGGATCGCGCAGGTACGAGAGCTCGGCGAAGGCGAAGGTGCGGTCAGAGACGGTGTACTCCTCGCGCGCGTCGGCGCTCGCCTTGTCGACCTGCTTCTCGCCGTTCGAGCTCCCGAGGAGGTAGAGCGCCTCGGCTTTGAACAGGAGACGCGTCTTCGGGTCGTATTTCGTGTTGAAGGAAAGGTTGTAGTTACGCGTGCTCGTGTTGCCGCTCGTCAGCGCGAGGCCTGCGCCGAGGGTGGAGGTCCATGGTTTTTGCGGGGGCTTCTGCGCGTAGACGGACGTCGTCAGAAAGAGAAGAAGAAAAAACGCTTTCCGCATGCCGCGGAGGCGGTAGCAAATGCCGAGCCCGGCGCGCTACACGCCCCAGCGCGCGACGTAGCCCCGCGCGTCGACATGCAGGTACGGCCCGTGCGCGCGGTTCGCGTGATAGACGCCCGCGCCGCCCTTGAGCCAGCCCCACTGCTGCGACATGTCGATCGCCTCCGCCACCTGCAGCAGAAAGCGCGCGTCCTCGGCGTCGACGCGGCCGTCGTGATTCACATCGTCCATCACGCCGTCACGGTTCTCGTCGATGTAGATGTCCATCGCGTCGCCGTAGAGGTGCCGCGAATGCGAGGTGTCGTTGCCGATCATCGCGTTGTAGTACGGCGTGCGATAGCCCGACATGATCACGAAGCGGCGGAAGTGCGCGCCGTGGCGCGTCTCCAGAATGTGCTGCAGCAGCTCGAGCTTCACCAGCGCCTCGGTGCGCAGCACGAGGAACTTCGTCGAGCCATCGAGCTTGCACTGGAAATCGCGCAGGCGGTAGTGATCGGAGACCCAGAGGTCGCGATTGCCCGCGTTCAGGCGCATGAACCCCTTCGGCCGTTCATACGACTGCAATCCGCGCAGCGGCATCAGCGCGTACTCGCCGATGCGATACCCCTCGAGCAGGCCGGCGCGCATGCGCGAGTAGGGGATGAGATTGACGACCGTGAGCGTCAGCTCGCGCTCTCCCATCCGCACCGTCACGTATCCCGCCGCCTCGCCTTGCGGTGCCTTGATCACCAGCATCCCGTCGCGGCGCTCGCAATGAAATCCGCGCGGCGCGTCGACGATCGCGTCGATCGTCGTCCCATGCACGCGGAACGTGTTCTCCACTTCCGGTACCGTCGGCACGAAGACGCGCTGCAGGAAATCGGGGACCGCGTCGAGCTCGACGTGCGTGCCTTCGCGCTGGAAAACCTCGCGGAACTTGTCGAGGACGCCTTCGTCGGCATGAAGCGTGGAGCTGGTCAGGAGGAGGGCCAGGACGAGAGCAACGACCAGGGGCAGGGACCGGGGCATCGCGCCATGATACGTTACGAATGATGACGAAACCGCTGATTGGAATCGCCTCAGACGTCGCCGCGTCGCCCGGCGAGCGCGACCGCGCGTTCGTCTACACGACCTACGTCGAAGCCGTCCGCCGCGCCGGCGCGGTGCCGGTGCTGATCCCGCCGCAGCCGGAGAACGCCGCGTCGATCGTCGAAGAGCTCGACGGTCTGGTCCTCGCGGGTGGCGAAGATTGCGACCCATCGGTCTACGGCGAGGAGCGTCATCCGACGACCGAGACGATGGATCCGCGGCGCCAATCGAACGACCTCACGCTGGCGCGCGTGGCCCGCGAGCGCGGCATCCCGACGCTCGGCATCTGCCTCGGCGTGCAGGTGATGAACATCGCGGCCGGCGGCACGCTGATTCAGGACATCAACTCCGCGATGCAGACGGAGATCGAGCACGCCAGCGAGCCGAGCGATCGCGGGCGTCACGACGTCACGATCGAGCAGGGGACGCGACTCTCGAAGATCATCGGCGAGCGCGAGCTGAACGTGAACTCGTCGCATCATCAGGCGATCCGCGACGTCGGCGACGGACTGCGCGTCACCGCGCACGCGCCGGACGGCGTGATCGAGGGGCTCGAGGACCCGCGGCATCCGTTCTATGTCGGCGTGCAGTGGCACCCCGAGGACATGCCGGGGGAGCAGAGCGCGGACGTGCTGTTCGGCGCGTTCGTCGAAGCGGCGCGCAAACACGCCACACAGCGGCACGGCAACGCGTCCGAAATGTCACCCGCGGTCGCCGGGCGTTCGGAATAGCGTTTTAGAGGCGGTCGTTTCTGACCGACGTCGGAGGAGCTCCCTTGAAACGAATCGCACTGGCCGTTGCGCTCGCAGTTTTCCTGGTGCCGCAGGCGTACGCCGGCCCGTGGTTGAAGTCTCTCGCCACCGCGCAGCAGAAGGCCAAAGCCTCCAATCAGCTCATCTTCGTCGACATGTTCGCCGACTGGTGCGGCTGGTGTCATCGCATGGAGCAGGAGGTCTTCCCGTCGCAGACCTTCCAGAACGCCACCGACGATCTCGTCCTCCTTCGCCTCAACACGGAAGACGGCGGCGACGGCAGCAAGCTCGCGCAGAAGTTTCAGGTCACCTCGCTCCCGACGTTTCTCCTCATCACGCCCGACCTCACCATCGCCGGCATCATCCGCGGCTACGCGCCGCCGAACGATTTCGTGAAGTCGGTGAAGGAAGCGGAGACGCGCTACACCGATTTCAGTCAGCGCGTGAAGCAGGAGCCGACGTTCGCCAAGGACTACCAGAAGCGGCTCGACCTGGCGCGCGAGTTCACGCAGCGCTTCGCGTTGCCGCAGAGCGAGACGCGCTTCAAGGCGCTGAGCGCCGAGCAGGGTGTGCCGATCGCGATCCGCGATCAGGCGTACTACGAGCTCGCGGTCTCGCAGATCATGCAGCGGAAGATCGACGCCGCGATCAAGACGGTCAACGCGTTCTCGAAAGTGCAGAACCAGGGCGAGGCGTACGAGCGCTCGCGGTTGCTGCTCGGCCAGGCCTACATGGAGCAGGGGAACCTGCTCGGCGCGGTGAATGAGCTGCGGAAGTTCAAGAAGAGCTTCCCGAGCTCGAAGCTCATCGGCAACGTCGACATGATCCTTCCCGACCTGGAACGCCGGCTCAACGGAAAAACGCAGTGATGCGGCTGGCGGTTGCAGCGCTGTTCGTCGCCACCAGCGCGTTCGCGCAGCTCACGCCGCTCGGCGGCGGAGTCCCCGACGCCGGCTCGCAGCAGGTCACGCTCGAAGGCTCCGTGCAGTCACGCAAGGCCGACACGGTGCAAGGGACGATCACCGCGAAGATCGCGCCGACGTGGCACATCAACTCCAACAAGCCGCTCGACGCGTTCTCCATCCCGACCACGCTCAAGCTGGAGAACGCGGAGCTGATCGAAGCGACGTTCCCGCCGCATGAGGTGAAGACCTTCACCTTCAGCGCCGGCTCGCAGCTCGCGGTCTACGAGGGGACGATTCAGATCCCGTTCACCGCGAAGCTCGCGCCGAACGCGAGCGCGATCAAGGCGACGATGCATTACCAGTCGTGCAACGACAAGGTGTGCTTGCCGCCGAAGAATGCGACGGTGGAGTTTGGCCTCGGTGTAGGACAGGCGGCCCCGCCTGTCGCTCCGTCATCCTTCACGCCGTTGTCGCAGGCGCCGAAGAACGCGAGCCTCCTCTCGAACAACGTCGCCGATACGCTGGCGCAGCGCGGGCTCCCGCTCACGCTGCTCGCGATCTTCGTCCTCGGCCTCGCGCTCAATCTCACGCCCTGCGTCTATCCGCTGATCCCGATCACCATCGGCTACTTCGGCTCGCAGAGCGGCGGTAGCCGCGGACATCGCGTCGCGCTCTCCACGCTCTACGTCCTCGGTATCGCCATCACGTACTCGGCGCTCGGCGTCTTCTCCGCGCTCTCCGGGAAACTGTTCGGCGCGTGGCTGCAGCTGCCCGCGGTCCTGATCTTCTTCGCGCTGCTGATGCTCATCCTGGCTTCGTCGATGTTCGGGCTGTTCGAGATCACCGTCCCGCATTTCATCAGCGACCGCTCCGGCGGTCAGGCCGGACTGGCCGGCGCGCTGGTGATGGGCCTCCTGATCGGCATCGTCGCCGCGCCGTGCGTCGGACCGTTCGTCATCTCGCTCATCGCGCTCGTCGCGCAGATCGGCTCACCATTCCTCGGGTTCCTGATGTTCTTCGTCCTGGCCCTCGGGCTCGGCGTGCCGTACCTGCTTCTCGGCATCTTCTCGTCCGCCGCCAGCTCGCTGCCGCGCTCCGGCATGTGGATGGTGCAGGTGAAGAAGGCGATGGGCTTCGTCCTCATCGCCATGGCCTTCTACTTCCTGCGCCCGTTGATCGGCGACAACGCGTTCCGCTACGGAGTCGCGGCGAGCCTGCTGATCGGCGCGATCTTCCTCTTCGCCTCGCGTGCGCCCGGCGCGCGCGTGCTGCGCATTGCCATCGCCATCCTCCTGCTCATCGCCGGCGTTGCATTCGCCATCCCGAAGAACCACGGCTCCGGTCCCGCGTGGGACAACTACGACGCGAAGGCGCTCGCCGCCGCCGCGGCCGCGCACAAGCCGGTGATCATCGACTTCTACGCCGACTGGTGCATGCCGTGTAAGGAGCTCGACGAGAAGACGTTCAACAACGCCGCCGTCGCCAGCGAGCTCGATCGATTCGTGCGCATCAAGGCGAACCTGACGGCCGATGAGGATCCGAAGACGATCGAGCTGACGAAGCAGTACGCCATCGCCGGCGTGCCGACGATCGTCTTCATCGATTCGAGCGGACACGAGCTACAGCCGCTGCGGCTGACCGGGTTCGAAGAGCCGGCGCAGTTCCTGGTGCGGGCGAAGCAGGCGAAGTGAAGCGGTTGCTGAGTTGCTAGGTTGCTGAGTTGCCTGGGCTACCCAGCAACCAAGTAACCCAGCAACCGCTCTTCTACGGCCTCGACGAATAGACGAAGTTCAGGAACACGCGATTCGTGTTCATCCGAAAACTGACGTCGTCCGCCTCCCAATGCTCGTACTCCGCGCCGGGGACGATCGACCAGTTCGACTCGCCGAGGCGGATCGGGATGCCGGCTTCGGCGCGGTAGCCGGTGGTGTTGGCGTCCTCGTTGTCGGAGGAGATGCCGTTGCGGAACTTGGCGTCGCCGACCATCGCTCGCCCGAGGACGTAGAAGCCGGCCGGGCCGTTCGTGGCGGTGTGGAACTTCACGCCGCCGACGATCGCCTGATGATCGATGTCGAAGTCGGTGGCGATGGGGTTGCCGAAGAACGAGATGCCGCCGATGCGGACCTGATCGAGGCGCACGCCGCCCTGCAGGTCGAGCGTAGGCAGAATGCGGAAGCCGATCGTCACCTCGCCTCGATCGCGCACGTAGTCGCCGACGTCGAGCACGATGTCGGTCACGTTGATCCCGTTCTCCGGATCGTGGTCGTACAGCCAGTCGAACACGAGCGAGCCGGTGCGATAGCTGCCGACCAGTCCATACGCCGAGACGCGTCCGGTTTTCAGTTTGGTGAGGCCGGAATCGAAGTCGGTGGAGTAGTTGCTGACGCGCGGTCCGATCTCGAATGACTGCGCACCGGCGGACACGGCGATGAGAAGAGCGAAGGCGAATGACAGCCGTTTCATGCTGACGTCGCTTTGCACAGCGATTGCCAGTACGATTCGCGAATGGCTGTGCTCACCGCGAAACAGAAGCAGTTCCTGAGGGGATTGGCGCATCCGCTGTCGCCCGTCGTACGCGTCGGACGGGGGCGCGTGAGCGACGCGGTCATCGAGGAAACGAAGAAATCACTGCAGTCGCACGAGCTGATCAAAGTGCGCATCGACGCGGATGACTCCGCCACCCGGAAGGAGCTCGCGGAGAAGCTCGCCGCGTCGACCGACTCGCAGATCGCGGGGATGATCGGGAAGACGCTGATTCTCTATCGCGAGCGGGACGCGGATCCGGAGATCGAAATCCCTTAGCCCTTCGGCACGCTCGTGCGCGCCTGCGACGCGGTCGTCGCGCCGCCGCTCGGGACCGCCACTTGTGACGGCAGCGGCACCGAAGCCGGATCATCCACCGCCGGAATGCACGCTGGTTCCGGCACCGGCTTGAGATCCTCGGGCGTCGGGAGACGGAACGTCCACGACGCCTCGACGCGATTCCCCTTCTCGTCGTTCGCCCAGATCATCGCTCGCTGATACTTCCCTTTCAGCGTGCTCATCACGTCGCGCAGCATCATGGTGATCGAGCCGTTCTGCGGGTCGTACGTGTACGGCACCGAGCCGACGCTCATGAGCGCCATGCCGAGCGACTTCGGATCGATCTTCTTGTAGTTCGGGATCTTCGCCTGCACGACCGGCTGCGACGGATCGAGGAACTGTCCCGGCAGCGGAGCGACGCGCTGGATCGGCATCTGGCCGGCGCCGAGGTAGTGGCGGAAGGAGGCGAAGTCCATCCGCTTGTCGATCACGACGCGCTTCATCCTGAGCGGATCGGAGCCCTGCAGCACGCGGCCGAACTCGCACGTCAGCGCGGCCGAATAGCCGGCCTTGGCCACGGCGAGCTTGAGGTGGCGGTCGAAATCGCCGTACGGATAGGCGAGGTACGCCACGGTCCGGCCGGTCTCCTTCTCCAGCACCTTCTTGCTCTGCACCAGCTCGCGGTCGAGCCAGTCGGCGTAGGCGCGGTCGTCGAGCGACTCGTGCCGGCGGCGGGTGAGAAACGGATGGGAGAACGAATGGCTCTGGATGTCGACGCCGGCGTCGGCCATCTCTTTGACCTGCTTCCAGGTCATGGCGTAGGCGGTCTGGCCGATGATCTTCGGATAGACGAAGACGGTGAAGGGGAAGCGCCGCTTCTTCATCTCCGGGAAGACCTGGGTGTAGGTGCTGCGCCAGCCGTCGTCGATCGTCACCACGACCGCGCGCTTCGGCAGCGACTGCTTCTTGCCCATCACGAAGTCGTAGAGATCGCGCAGAGGGATGACCGTGTAGCCGGTCAGCTCGAGATAGTCCATCTGCTGCGCGAAGGTCTCGCGGCTGATCTCCATGCGGGGATCCTGCGGAGACTCGACGATGTGATAGCAGAGGACAGTGGCGCCGGAACCTTCGAGGCGGTTCTTTTGCGTGCCGCCGGCCTGAATCGGGAGGGAGGTGAGGACGGCAAATAGCGCTACCAGCGCGGCCCGCGAGGTCATGTTGCTCCTGGGTGAAACGATCGGATGTCCGAGGCGAGGGCGACTGCAAATGGGATGCCCTCGGTGCTGCGGACGGTAACTGCGATTTTACTCGCGCAAGTGTGGCGAAAATAAGGAATTTTGCGCTCGGCTCAATTTTTCCTGCTAACCTCACGCACCTTCAACGGAGGCAGTTTTTTCCTATGGACGCTCAACATCGCAGAGATCTCAAACACGACAGGTTCGTCGACGAAGTCGGCGCCATGTCGATCCGGGCGCGCGAGAACCAGCGCGTGCTCGTGGGTATCGCCGCCGCGGCGCTGATCATCGCCGTCGCCGCCTACGGCATCTACTTCTACCGCAGCAACAACGAGCAGAAGGCGCAGGACGCCCTCGGCACGGGCATCGAGACGATGGATTCGCCTCTGATCGCCACCGCCCCCGGCCAGCCGACGATGCCGAACGCGAAGTACCACACCGACGCCGAGCGCCTCGCGGCCGCGGAGAAGCAATTCAAGGATGTGCAGGCGAAATACAGCGGATCGAATGCCGCCGACGTCGCCGCTCTCTACCTGGCCCGCATCCAGGCCGGCCGCGGCGACATCGCCGGCGCGCGCAAGCTGCTGGATCAGTTCGCCAGCGAGCATCCGAAGAACATCCTCGTCGGCGTCGCGCGCTACGACCTCTACCAGCTCCGCATCGACAGCGGCGAAGCGCCGCAGGTGGCGACTGAGCTGACGCAGGAGCTGGCCAAGACCGAGAACCAGGTCCTCCCGGCCGACTCGATGCTCGCGCTCCTCGCGCATGCGTGGGAAGCGCAGGGCAGCTCCGAGAAGTCGCTCGAGGCCTACCGCCGCATCGTCACCGAGTACCCCGACTCCTCGTACGTCCTCGAGGCGCAGCGCCGCGTCGGCGGGGCTTAAACTCTCCTCACGAACACCTTCTTCACAATCGTCCTCGTCCTCTGGGTCATGGCCCTGGCGAGGACGATTGTGAATTTGAGGGTCATTCCGACATTACGGGCGGCGACGGGCGGGTTGGAGAACCCGTCGTACGTTTCCATCCTGGTTCCGGCGAGGAACGAGGAGCGGATCATCGAGCAGAGCGTCCGCGCGTTTCTGGCGCAGGACTATCCGGCGCTCGAGGTGATCGTCGTCGACGACCGCTCGACCGATGCCACGCCGCGCATCCTCGCCTCGATCGATGATCCGCGGCTCGTCGTGGTTCGTGGCGAAGAAATGCCGGACGGTTGGCTCGGCAAGCCGTGGGCACTGCATCAGGCGACGGCACGCGCGCGCGGCGAGCTGTTGATGTTTGTCGACGCCGACATCTTCTACGCGCCCGGCACGATCTCCGCCGCGGTCGCACACATCGAGCAGCGCAACGCCGCGATGATCGCGCTGCTCCCGCGATTCGAGCTGCACGGCTTCTGGGAAAACGCGGCGATGCCGCAGCTGGCGATGAGCGTCTTCTCGTTTCTGCCGATCTGGATCGGCGAGCGGCGGCAGATCGCGTTGCTGGCGGTGGGAGGGGGGCCGGGGAACTTCGTCCGGCGCGCCGACTACGACGCGATCGGCGGACACGAAGCGCTGCGCGACGCGGTGGTCGACGACGTCAGCCTCGCGCGCCGCTTGCGCAAGAGCGGGCGGCGCACGGAGACGGTGCGCGCCGACGACTTCGTCTTCCTGCACATGTACCACGGCCTGCGCGAGGTGATCGACGGCTTCACCAAGAACGCGTTCGCGATCTTCGGCCGCAGCTATCTCTTTGCGCTGGCGACCGTGGTGCTCATGCTGCTGGTGCACCTCGCGCCGTACGTCGCCGCCTGCTTCGGCAACTGGCCGTCGATCGCGACGATCGTCGTCATCAGCCTCACCCGTGTCGTCCTTTTCCGATCGCTCCGTTACCCGATCTGGAACGCGATCCTTCTTCATCCGGTGATGACGGTAATCTGGGCCTGGATCTTCTTCCGCTCGATGTGGCTGACCGGAATCCGCCGGCAGCTGCACTGGCGCGGACGCACCTACGACGCCACCAAAACGAAATTCGGGCATGAACGCTGAATGCATCAGCCCGCAAAGGAGTACGCATGACCGACAAGCCTTTCCTGACAGACGTGACCGAGCTTCGCCGCCGCGCGCGGAAGCACATCGAAGAAGGAGCGGTGACCGAGGGGTATCGCGCCGATCGCGACACGGTGATCAAGCTGCTGAATGAGGCGCTGGCGACGGAGATCGTCTGCGTGTTGCGCTACAAGCGGCATTACTTCATGGCCCAGGGCATCCACTCCGATCCGATCGCCTCGGAATTCCTGACGCATGCGAACGAGGAGCAGGGCCACGCCGATCAGATCGCGGGCCGCATCGTGCAGCTCGGCGGCTCGCCGAACTTCAGTCCCGACGGCCTGCTCAGCCGCTCGCATTCCGAATACGTCGAGGGGCAGAACCTCATCGACATGATCAAGGAAGACCTCATCGCCGAGCGCGTGGCGATCGATTCCTACACCGACATGATTCGCTACATCGCCGACAACGACATCACCACCCGCCGCATGCTGGAGTCGATCCTCGCGGTGGAGGAAGAGCACGCCGATGACCTCGTGTCGTTCCTCTCGGATATGGACAAGGACTGGAAGACGAGGGACCGCGGATAGCTGATCGTTAGACCAGTGCGCGCTCATCGCTCGCCGCGCTACACAGGAGCGATGAGCGCGATCCCCAACGACGACGACCATCTCCTCGACGCCTATTCGACTGCCGTCACCACCGCCGCGGCCCGCATCACGCCGGCGGTGGTCAACGTCGAAAGCGGCGGCGGACATGGCTCCGGGTTCTTCTTCACGCCCGACGGTTTCATCCTCACCAACAGCCATGTCGTGAACGCGGCGCGCGAGATCTCCGTCGCGACCTTCGACGGCCTGCGTTACTCCGCGTCGATCGCCGGCGATGATCCGCACAGCGATCTCGCCGTGCTGCGCATCTCCGCGCCGACGCAGGTGGCGGCGACGCTCGGCGACTCCGGCGCGATCCGTCCGGGACAGCTGGCGATCGCGGTCGGCAATCCGTACGGCTTCCAGTGCACCGTCACCGCCGGCGTGGTCAGCGCGCTCGGGCGCTCCATGCGCGCGCGGAGCGGGCGCCTGATCGACAACGTCATCCAGACCGACGCGGCGCTCAATCCCGGCAACTCCGGCGGACCGCTGGTCGACTCGCGCGGCGAAGTCATCGGCGTGAACACCGCGGTCATCGCACAGGCGCAGGGGATCTGCTTCGCCATCGGCATCAACACCGCGACGTTCATCGCCGCGAGGCTGATCCGCGACGGGCGCATCACGCGCAGCTTCATCGGCGTCGCGGGACAGACCGTCCCGCTGCACCGGCGCCTGGTGCGCTTCCACGCGCTCGACGGCGGGAGCGGCGTGCTGGTCGTGTCGGTGGAGCCGAAGAGTCCTGCCGCGCGCGCCGGCATTCGCGAGGGCGACGTCATCGTCAGCTTCGGCGATCAGCGGGTGGCGAGCGTCGACGATCTGCACCGTCTGCTGACCGAGAACGAGGTGGGACAACCGTCGCCGATCGCGTTGATCCGAGGCTCCGAGAAGGTGGAGAAATCCATCATTCCGGCACCCGCGGACGGGCGGTGAGCGCAGCGGAATATGATAGATTCGACTTCGTTGTAGGCGGCACTTATGTCTCGACCTGCCAAGGATTACGCACAGATTCTCGACCAGATCATCAGGCCGTTCGACCTGAGTCATGATTTCGGTCGCAAGCGTGCGTACGAGGCGACGATCGATTACGCACGGCAGCATCTGATCAGCGATCCGCAGTGCGACGAGTTCCTCAAGACGGCCGCCGAGCGCCTCGGGTTCCAGGCCATCAGCTTCGATGCGCTCGAGAACCGGGTGAAGGTTCCGAAGGACGCCTGGCTCGACGTCTGGATCTCCGACGAAGACGATGAGGTCGCCCTCACCGGCACGAAGGAAGGGATCCAGTACCTCATCGACCTCCTCACGCACCTCCGCGATTCGGGCGACCCGGAGCAGCACGTCCACCTCGACCGCGGCCTCGTGCCGATGACCGAGAACTCCGCGAACCTCGTGCTGTTCAAGGAAGAGGAGACGTGGTTCACCGGCACCGCAACCGAGGGGGCGGCGGACCACTATCCGCAGCGCGAGATCGATCCGAAGCAGATCTACGCCATCCAGTTCATCCACTATCCGCCAGAAGATCTGCCGATCAGCCCGCACCGCCTCTATCGCGTGCTCTCGGTCCAGGACGACGACGGCTACACCCCGAACGTGAAGGAATTCGTCGACGGCCGCGAAGACCGCTACTGCCGGTTCACGTTCATCGCCGACAACGAAGAGAAGTTCACGTACAGCTTCCATCTCGACGATCCGGCCGTGAACTACTTCACGCACCGCGAGATCCTCAAGCTGGCGATGCGCGCGGTATAAACTCCGCCCCCATGATTCGCCAGATTGCAGTCATCGGCACCGGCACGATGGGACGCGGCATTGCCTACCTCTCCGCGCTCGCCGGTTACGACACGGTCGTCTTCGACGTCGACGGCGCCTCGCTCGACGCGGCGAAGGCCTCGATCGAGTCGACGCTGAGAAAAGGGGTCGAGAAGGGGAAGGTCACGGAGACCGACGCGACGCTCGCGGCGGCGCGCGTGCATCTCGCGAACGATCTCGAGCCGGCGGTGCGCGGCGCGGAGCTGATCATCGAAGCGGTTCCCGAAAGCTTCGAGCTGAAGAACGATCTCTTCGCGCAGGCCGATCTCTATTGCGACGAGGAGACGATCCTCGCCTCGAACACCTCATCGATCTCGATCTCGAAACTCGCCGGCAGCGTGGAGCGGCGCGACCGCTTCGTCGGACTGCACTTCTTCAATCCGCCGCACGTGATGAAGCTGATCGAGATCGTGCGCGGCGAGCGGACGAGCGACGAGACGATCGAGCAGGTGCGCGAGGTCGCGGAGAAGATGGGGAAGACGCCGATCATCGTCCGCGACTCGCCCGGCTTCGCCACCTCGCGCCTCGGCGTGGCGATCGGGCTCGAGGCGATCCGCATGTTCGAAGAAGGCGTCGCCAGCGCCGAGGACATCGATCGCGCGATGGAGCTCGGCTACAACCATCCGATGGGACCGCTGCGCCTCACCGATCTCGTCGGACTCGACGTCCGCCTCGGCATCGCCGAGTACCTCGCCTCGACCCTCGGCCCACGCTTCGAGCCGCCGCAGATCCTGCGCGAGATGGTGGCGCAGGGAAAGCTCGGAAAGAAGAGCGGCGAGGGCTTCTACCGCTGGCCGGCAGAGTGACGACGCGCGGCGAGGCGTACGCAGCCTTCGCGTACGCATACGACGAGGCCCTCGGCAACCGTTTCTTCAAGTCGGTGCGCTCGGTGCTCGACCGGCAGCTGGCGAAATATCCGACCGCCGACAAGACGCATCTCGACATCGCCTGCGGCACCGGACTGGCGATCGATTACTTCGCCAAGCGCGGCTGGCGGTCGGTCGGCGTCGACGCCTCGGTCGAGATGCTGTCGATCGCGCGCTCGCGCTCGAACCGGCTCGTCGCGGGCGACTTCCGCTCGCTCCCGCTGAGCGGCACGTTCGCGCGCATCACCTGCCTCTACGACAGCCTCAATCACATCCGCGAGAAGCACGATCTCATCGCCGCGTTCCGCTCGATGCAGCGGCTCATGTCGCCCGACTCGCTGCTGCTCTTCGACATCAATCATCCCGACATCTATCCCGAGGTGTGGGGGATGGCCGAGCCGTTCGTCGCGGACGGCGCCGACTATCACCTCGAGATCGCCACGACGTACCGCAAGCGCGAGGCGACCGGCCGCGCGCGCGTGACCGGGTGGGCGACGCTGCCGGACGGCACGCGCGCGGAGATCGACGAGCAGCATTCGCAGCGCGCGTGGCGCGAGCGCGAGGTGACCGACGCGCTGCACGAGGCGGGACTGGCGCCGCTCGACGTGATCGAGTTCGATCCGTACGGCGAAGCCGAGTCGCTCGAGGTGGATGCGGTGAAATTGTTCTACGTCTGCGGCCCGTTATCGAAACGCCAACGATGAACTACCTGGAGAAGAGCTTCGACATCGGCGCGATCCGCATCGATCCGCCGCTGGCCCTCGCGCCGATGGCCGAGGTGACCGACACCTACTACCGCTCGCTGATCAAGGAGCTGGGCGGGGTGGGGCTCGTCGTGTCGGAGTTCATTTCCGCCGAGGGGCTCACGCGCAAGAACGACCGGAGCCATCAGATGCTGGCGTTCGCCGAGAACGAGCGGCCGGTGTCGATCCAGATCTACGGCGGCAATCCCGACCGCATGGACGACGCCGCGGCGATCGTCGAGCGCCAGGGTGTCGACATCGTCGACATCAACATGGGCTGCCCGGTGAAGAAGATCGTGGCCAGCGGAGCGGGCTCCGGCATGCTCCGCGATTTCGACAAAGCGGCGCGCGTGGTGGAGAAGATTCGCAAGCGGGTGAAGATCCCGGTCACGGTGAAAGTGCGCAAAGGGTGGGAGAGCGATGACGTGCTGCCGCTTCTCAAGCGGTTCGAGGAGATCGGCGTCGCCGCGATCGCCATTCACGGCCGCACGCGCAAAGAGGCATACACCGGCGCGAGCGACTGGGCGTACATCGCGCACGTGAAGAGCAACCTCTCCATTCCGGTCTTCGGCAACGGCGACGTGAAGACGCCGGCCGATGCCATCCGGATGTTCGAGACCACCGGAGTCGACGGCGTGATGATCGGCCGCGCGGCGCTGCACAATCCGTTCATCTTCCGCGACATCGCGGCGCATGTCGCCGGGGTGCCGCTGATCGGGAACGAGGTCGAGCATCGCATCGACGCCATGCAGCGTTACCTGTCGAAGATCGAGGGCGCGCCGCAGATCCTGAACTGGAAGCTGCACAAGGCGCGGACGGTGATCGGCTGGTTCTCCAAGGGGATCCCGCACGGCAAGGACATCCGTACCGGCCTGCAGGACATCACGGCGGTATCGGACGTGCAACGTCTGCTCGATGCGGCGCGCGAGCGTGTGGCCGCGTAACGCCCCCCTGGCGCGAAACGCGATACACTCCCGCGTGCGAGAGGCCGGAAGCCATTGTGTGGCGGAAGGAACCGCAGAAGGAGAAACGGATTCAAGATGGCTTCCAAAGTTTTCGTAGGGAACCTCAATTTCAATACCAGCCGCGAGGAAGTGGAGACGCTCTTCTCGCAGGTCGGCAAGCCTCGCGACGTATTCATGCCCAATGACCGCGAGACCGGTCGCCCCCGCGGCTTCGCCTTCGTCGAGTTCGAGACCGACGACGAGGCGAACAACGCCATCGAGAAGTTCAACGGCTACGAGCTCGGCGGACGCGCACTGCGCGTGAATCGCGCCGAGGAGCGGCCGCGCGGCGCTGGTGGCGGCGGTGGTTTCGGCGGCGGTGGTCGTGGCGGCGGTGGCTACAGCGGTGGTGGCGGCGGCGGCTTCGGCGGCGGTGGTGGCTTCGGTGGCGGCGGCGGCGACTTCGGTGGCGGCGGCGGCCGGGGCGGCGATCGCTTCGGTGGCGGTGGCGGCGGCAAGAACAAGGGCAGCCGCCGGAACATCCGGGCCAAGAAGCGCGGGCTGTAGGTCCCGAAGTTTATCCCGACGAGCGGAGCGAGGAGGGATCAATGGCGGCACCGCGAATGACGGCGGTTTGTGCGGCGCAAGTGGTGCCGCGCCGTCCGGTGTGACCGCTGATCCCTCGCTACGCTCGGGATAAACTGCACGATGTCTTTTCCCGAGCACATCGGCCGCATCCTCGACGCGTACGGCGTTCGTTCCGACACCAAAGCGGCGCTCTACGACCTGTATGTGTCGATGGGCGACGAGGTCCTGGAAGTCTTCGCCGATCTCGCGGAGACCTCGCCGGCGCTCGATGCGCTCCTGCCGGAAGACACCACTCAGATCCGCTCCACGGTCGTGGAGCGGTACCTCACACGCAATCATCCTCAATGGCTCGCCGGTCAACCGACGGCGAGCCTCTGGCATCCGCGCGTAACCGAAGGCCGCGCCTCGGGGCTGGCGATGCCGCTGCGCCGCAACGAAAAACCGGACGGCATCCTCATGCTCGGCCGCAACGCGCATTACGGCGGACGGCAGGAGACGATCTCGTTCGACATCGTCGCCGCTGATTTGCAGGATGCGATCGACATCGGCCTCGCCGTCGGCCAGCAGCACACCATGCCCGGCTCGGTCGGCGAGACGAGCGGCACGTTCGATTCCGCCGCCGGCATCTCGCTGCTCTGGGAGATTCAGCCGAACGTCTACAAGCCCTCCGCCGATCGCAATCGCGCGATCGCAAAGGTCTATCGCCGTCATCGCGACTGGCATCTGCTGACGCTCACTGCCGCGCTCGACTGGCTGCGCGGACAGAAGTGCGCGATCTACATCCTGCGCGGCGAGGCGCTCGCCGCCACGCACGAGGTCAATCCGGGGAAGCCTGTGTCACAGACGATCGTGACGCTGCACAACCGCACCGTCGAACAGGTCGCCCATACTGCCGGTCTGGAATTGGTCGACACCAATGATGACGACGGTCTGCTCCTGCTCGATTCGGTCGTAATGAACCACGCGCTGCGCAAGCATGTGCTGCATTACGGACCTTCGGGCTCGATTTGGCGCGTTACTCACATATAATGTCGCCGGTCCGAAATCCATAACGAAGGGAATCCTTCCATGCTGCACGTCCGTCGTCTGCTGTGCGTCGTCCTGACGCTGTGGTCTTTCTCCGCTTTCGCCAAAGAACAGATCTTCCATGACGCGACGCCCGCCGAGCTGGCGATGAAGAGCGTCGAGTCCGCGCCGGGCGCTCAGGCGGTCGTGCTGCAGTGGGACCATCGCCAGGACGATTTCGCGAACTGGGAGAGCGAATACGTCCGCATCAAGGTTTTCGATCGCGAGGCGGCGAAATACGGCGACATCGAACTGCAGTACCTGCCGCAGTACACGTGGATCAAGGACCTGCAGGCGCGGACGATTCACGCCGACGGCACGATCGTCCCGTTCAACGGCAAGTCCTACGACAAGCTGATCGTCAAGGCGTCGGGAGTGAAGGTGATGGCCAAAACCTTCAGCCTTCCGGACATTCAGCCGGGAAGCATCCTCGAGTACTACTACGTCCGCGCCTGGAATCCCGACCGCCTCGCCTCGTCGCGCTGGGTCGTGCAGCGCGAGATCCCGATCGTCAAGGAAACGCTCTGGCTGAAGCCGTACACGAAGGTGTACTCGAGCTTCTTCACGTACCAGGGACTGCCCGCGGGGAAGATGCCGACGAAAGTCGGCGATCACTTCGAGCTGGTGCTCGACAACATGCCGGCGTACGACGACGAGCCGTACTCGCCGCCGGCGCTGAACGAGAAAGCGCGCGTCGACTTCCTCTACACGCTCGGCGATACCGATCCCGAGAAGTACTGGAAGAAGACGGGCGAGGATTTCACGGAGGTCGTCGAGAATTTCATCGGCAAGCCGAAGGGCGTGCAGACCGAGACGATGAAAGTCGTCGGCGACGCGGCGACGGAAGAGGAGAAGCTGAAGCGCATCTACGCGCGCGTGCAGCAGATCCGCAATCTCAGCTACGAGCCGGAGAAGACGGAAAAGGAAGCGAACCGCGAGAAGCTGCGCGACAACCGCAACGCCGAGGACGTCCTGAGCAACGGCTACGGCTGGCGCTCCGAGATCAATCGCCTCTTCGTCGCCATGGCACGCGCCGCGGGACTGACCGCGAATGTCGTGCGCGCCGCGAGCCGCGACGAGCTCTTCTTCGCCCGGGAGATCCCCGACAACTCGCAGCTCGACACGGAGCTCACCGTGGCCATGATCGACGGCAAGGAGCGCTTCCTCGATCCGGCGACGCCGTTCGCGCCGTTCGGCGCGATGCGCTGGGAAGTGACCGCCACCGCCGGCATGAAGCTGGTGAAGAAGGCGTCGGCGTTCGTCGACATTCCGCATCTCGTGCCGGCCCAGGCGCTGCTCACGCGCACGGCCGATCTGCAGATCGACGGCGACGTGGTGAAGGGAACGGTGAAGATCACGTACAACGGCGAGCGTGCCCTGGTGCGCCGTCTCGCCGGCCGCAACGACGACGAGGCGAAGAACAAGAAGACGATGGAGGACGACGCGAAGTCGTGGCTGCCCGAGGGCTCGACGGTGAAGTTGAAATCGTACGGGCCGCTGAAGGGGAGCGATGAGCCGCTCGTCGCCGAGCTCGACGTCGAGATGCCGAACCTCGGCTCCTTCGCCGGCTCGCGCGTGCTTCTGCCGCTCTCGATCTTCTCCGAGTCGGCGAAGAACCCCTTCTCCGTCGAGAAGCGGAAGCACAACATGTACTACGAGTACGAGCGTCAGACGAACGATGAAGTCGTGCTGCACATCCCCGAGGGCTACAGCATCGAGGCCGTGCCGCAGGGACTGTCGAACAACCTCAGTGCGCTGGTGTTCAAGACGACGTGGTCGCGCGACGCACAGAGCGTCACGTTCAAGCGCACGCTCACCGTCAACACGCTCGCCATCGGGATCGAAAACTACCCGCAGGTGCGCTCGTTCTACACGCGCGTCGCGACGGCCGACCAGGACAACGTGATCCTGAAGAAGACCGCGAAGGCGGCGTCGAAATGAAACGCGCTCTCCTGCTGTCCGCGGTCTGCTGTCTGCTGTCTCACTCCGCATTCGCCTGGGGCGGTGCGCCCGACTGGCTGAAGCAGCTGGCGAAGTCGCCGCTGCCGACGTATGCCGCCGACATCCCGGGCGTCGCGCTGCTCGATGAAACGATCGTCACCGTCGGCAACGACGGCGCGATCGTCACGCAGCATCGCCGCGCCTACAAGATCCTCGGCACCGAGGGCCGCGACCTCGGCTACGTCGGCATCCACTTCGACAACGACACGCGCATCGGCGGTCTCCGCGCCTGGGGCATCGACGCGAGCGGGCAGGAGTATCAGGTCAAGGACGGCGAGGCGGTCGAGACCGCGGCGTTCGAGAGCTCGCTCTATGCCGACAACAAGCTGAAGGTGCTGCGCATCCCGGCCGCCCAGCCGGGCGCGGTCATCGGCTACGAATACCAGCAGCGCAATCATCCCTGGGCGCTGCAGGACGAGTGGGAGTTTCAGCAACAGCTGCCGATGCGCACCGTGCGCTACGTGCTGAATCTGCCCGACGGCTGGAAGCACGAGGAGAGCTGGTTCAACGCGAAGCCGCTGCAGCCGGTGGTGAGCGGCAATCAGACCGTGTGGGAGACGAGCGACGTCGCGGCCATTCGTCCCGAGCCGGAGGCGCCGCCGCTGTCGACGCTCGCCGGCCGGATGGCGATCAACTTCATCCCGCCCGCCGAGTCGTCGAAGGCGCATCGCACCTGGGACGACGTGGCGCGCTGGTTCTACGGCCTGGCCGATCCGCGCCGCGCGGCGACGCCCGAGCTGCAGGCGAAGACGCGCGAGCTCGTCGCCGGCAAGACGACGACGTTCGACAAGATCGCGGCGCTCGCCTCCTTCGCCCAGCGCGACGTCCGCTACGTGGCGATCGAGATCGGCATCGGCGCGGTGCAGCCGCACGCCGCGGGCGAGATCTTCACCAACCGCTACGGCGACTGCAAAGACAAGGTGACGGTGATGAGCGCGATGCTGCGCGAGATCGGCGTCGACTCGTACTTCGTGCTGGCCAACGCCACGACGCGCGGCTTCATCGAGCCGTCGTTCGCGTCGATGGCGTCGTGCAATCACGCCATCATCGCCATCAAGCTGCCGGCCGACGCGCCGGCGAAGAACCTCTACTCCGTCATCACCCATCCGAAGCTCGGCAAGCTGCTGCTGTTCGATCCGACCAGCCGCGTGACGCCGATCGGCTACCTGCCGGAAGGGCTGCAGGAGAGCCGCGTCGTGGTGATCTCGCCGGAGGGAGGCGAGGTCGTGTCGATCCCGCCGCATCCACCCGAGGCCAATCGGATGGAAGTCACGGCGAAGCTGAAGCTGAATGACGTCGGCGTGCTGGCGGGCGAGGTGCGCGAGGTGCGCACGGGACTGCTCGCGGCGAACATGCGTCTCTACCTCGCCTCGCTGAAAAACGACACGGAGCGGAAGCAGTACGTCGAGCGCCGCTTCGCGTATCACATGACGCAGTCGAGCGTCTCCGAGCTGGTCATCGAGAACCTCGACGACATCGAGAAAGACCTCGTCTTCAGCTGCAACCTGAACGCGAACGGTTACTCCAAGCGCGCCGCCGGCATGTTGCTGGTGCGGCCGCGCGTGTTCGGACAGAAGTCGGAAGGGACGATCGATCTGAAGGAGCGGAAGTTCGGCTACGTGACGCAGGGTCCGTCGCTGGAGACCGACGACTTCGAGATCAGCGTGCCGCCGGGACTCAAGCCCGACGAGCTGCCGTCGCCGGTGACGATCGCCACGAAAGCAGTCAGTTACAACAGCGAGTCGAAGTTCGACCACGACGTGCTGCACTACAAGCGGCAGTACAAGGTGCAGACGTTCGGCGTCCCGCTCGCCGGCCTCGTGGAGTTGAACAAGGCGTTCTCGCAGATCAGCGCGGACGAGCGGAGCAGCGCGGTGTTCAAATGAAACGAGCGCTCGCCGCGCTGTTGCTTTGCGCGGCGCCCGCGTTCGCGTGGAATCCCGATCCTCGCGCGATGCACGATCCGACGCCGGAAGAGCTGGCGATGAAGAACGTGCCGTTCGAGCCGGGCGCTCCCGCGGCGATCCTCGAATGGGAGCACTACCAGGACGACACCGACGGCTACGCGAAAGAGTACGTGCGCATCAAAGTCTTCACCGCCGAGGGGGCGAAGTACGGTGACGTCGAGGCGCTGTTTCAGGACGGCTTTTCGCACATCCGCGGCCTCGAGGCGAGGACGATCCACGCCGACGGCACGGTCATCCCGTTCAACGGCAAGACGTACGAGAAGGTGCTGACGAAGAGCGCGAGCGGCGGGATCTCCGCGCTGACGTTCTCGCTCCCCGACGTGCAGCCCGGCAGCATCATCGAGTACCGCTTCATCCGCGCCTGGTCGCGTGCCCGCTTTCTCGATCGCGAGTCGTGGGACATCCAGCGCGAGCTGCCGATCGTGAAGGAGCGCCTCTGGTTCAAACCGTACCGCGAGGTCTATCAAAGCTTCTTCCGCTATCAGGGCGTGTCGAAGCAGATGAATCCGGTGCGCGAGCATTTCGAGCTGGAGCTCGACAACGTGCAGTCGTATCAGCGCGAGCCGTTCTCGCCCCCCGATTCGCACCTCATCGCGCGCGTCGACTTCCGCTACACCGACCCGAACATCGACATGAACAACTACTGGCGCGACACCGGCAAATCGCTGTCGCGCGAGGTGGAGCGCTCCATCGCGTCGACGCATTCGCCGACCCTTCCGCTGATCACCGCCGGCGCGACGTCCGAGGAAGAGAAGCTGCGCAAGATCTACGCGCACGTGCAGGAGTCGGAGTCGCCGCACGACGAGATCACGCGCACGTTCGTCGCGCTCGCGCGTGCCTCGGGTCTGCCCGCGTACGTCGTGCGCGCCGCCGATCGCGAAGACACCGTCTTCAGCTTCGCGCCCGACGCGTCGCAGCTCACCACCGATCTCGCGGTGGTGACGCTCGAAGGCAAGGAACGCTATTTCGATCCCGGCACGCGGTTCACGCCGTTCGGGCAACTGCGCTGGAGTCTCGCCGGCGCGTACGCCTTGAGCCTCGCGCCGAGAACGCCGGCGAAGCTGATCCAGACGCCGCTGCCGACGTTCCACGACGCGCTCGTGAGCCGCGTGGCCGACCTGCGCATCGACGGCAATGAGATCAAGGGCACGCTCGCGGTCACCTGGGACGGCCAGAGCGCGCTGGTGCGGCGCCAGGAGTCGGCCGATGATCCCGAGGCCACGGCGAAGCTCGCGCTGGAGCGGGAGGTCGGAGCGTGGCTCCCCGAGGGCTCGGTCGTGACGCTGACCAGCGCCGGTCCGTTCCAGTCGATCGCGCCGCTCGTCGCCACGCTCGACGTCGAGATGCCGAACGCGGCCTCATTCACCGGCTCGCGCGTGCTGCTGCCGATGTCGATCTTCACCGCCGCGGTGAAGAACCCGTTCGCCGCCGAGCAGCGGCAGAACATGCTCGATTTTCAGTACCCGCGCACGATCACCGACGAGATCACGCTGCACTTGCCCGACGACTATTCGATCGAAAGTGTTCCGCAGACCGCGGCGAACGATCGCAAGGCGTTCGTCTACAAGACGGAATGGACGCCCGCGGAGAAGAGCGTCACGTTCAAGCGGACGTTCATCATCAACGCCATCCAGATCGACCGGAAGCTCTACAGCGAGGTGCGCGAATTCTGGGCGAAAGCGTTGAGCGTCGATGCGGAGCCATTGGTGCTGAAGAGACCGGCCGCGGCCGCTTCAGAATAGGGAAGCCTGCCGGGCTGTTGCTCCCGTATCCATGACCGAAGTGACGCTCGAAAAGCCTGTCCGCCGCGTGGGGATGATCTCCCTCGGCTGTCCGAAGAACCTCGTCGACGCCGAGATCATGCTCGGCCAGCTCGCCGCTGATTCCGAGGTGCTGATCACGAACGACCTCGGCGACGCCGACGTCGTCATCATCAACACCTGCGGCTTCATCGACGCGGCGAAGCAGGAGTCGATCGACACGATCCTCGAGGTCGCCGAGCGCAAGGGCAAAGGCCTGGAGCGCCTCATCGTCTCCGGCTGCATGGTCCAGAAGTACCGCAGCGAGCTGGCGGAATCGATCCCCGAGATCGACGCCTTCGTCGGACTCGATCACCTCGAGAAGATCACCGAGGCCGTGACCGGCGAGGTCGACGACGCGGCGCCTGCGCGGCGGAAGATGTCGGTGCGCTTGTACGAGGATCTGCCGCGCGTCCTGGCGCAGGGGAACGCGCATGCGTACCTCAAGGTCAGCGAAGGCTGCTCGAATCCGTGCACCTTCTGCTCCATCCCGCAGATGCGCGGCAAGTTCCGCTCGCGCTCCATCGCCTCGCTCGTGCGTGAAGCGCAGCAACTGCAGACGCAGGGCGTCCGCGAGCTCTGTCTCGTCGCGCAGGACACCACGCGCTACGGCGAAGACATCGGCATCAACAGCGGACTGACGAAGCTCGTCGAGACGCTGCTCGCCGAGACCGACTTCCGCTGGATCCGCTTCCTCTACGCCTATCCCGGCTCGCTCGACTGGTCGCTCTTCGAGCTGATGGGACGCGAGCCGCGCTTCGTCTCGTATTGCGACATCCCGCTGCAGCACGTCTCGCAGAGCGTGCTCGAACGGATGCGCCGTCCCGGCTCGCCGAAGGAGTACCGCGAGATGGTCACGCGCATGCGCCAGCTCGTACCCGACCTCTCGCTGCGCACGACGTTTATCACCGGACATCCGGGCGAGGGCGCGAAGGAGTTCGGCGAGTTGTACGACTTCGTCGAATGGGCACAGTTCGATCAGATGGGCGCGTTCAACTTCTCGCCCGAGGATCACACGCTCGCCGAGCGGATGGCGGACATCCCGACGCGCAAGACCGCCGAGCGCCGCCGCGCGAAGCTGATGGAGCTGCAGCAGAAGATCTCCGCCTCGCGCAACGAGCTGAAGGTCGGCAACGTCTACGACGCCATCGTCACCGGCGTCTGCGACGAGACCGAGCACCTGCTCGAGGGGCGCCTCATCGGACAAGCGCCCGAGATCGACGGCCGCCTCCTGATCAACGACGGCATCGAGCTCCTGCCGAAGGACCTGCCCGCGTTCGCGCGCGTGGAGATCACCGACGCGCATCCGTACGACGTAGTCGGCGGCGTGATCGCGTCATGCTGACGCCCGAGCACACCTACGTCGCGCTGCTGATCGTCCAAGCCGCTCATCTCCTGCATCACCGCCTCGCCAAGCGCCACATCAGCCTCGCCGAGTTCGCGAGTGCGGTGGTGCTCTGCTTCCCGCCGTTCGTCGTGGCGCTGCCCAGCATGCTGTTCGTGAGCATGCATCTCTTCCTGATCGCAGTGCAGGTGGTCGGCAGCCTCTGGATACGGCGGCTATCGCCCGAGTGGAACTGATCGCAGACGCACGGCGGTGGTCTAAGAACCTGGCCAGTAGGAACCCAAGCCTAGAGTGGCCATTTGCCGGATCAGTTTCTGGTCGAAGGTGGCAACAGCCTCGTAGCGGTTGGCCAGAGCGATCGCGACGATTCCGGCGTCCGCTATGGATGGAAAGCGGTCGGACCACTGGTCGAGAAGCTGTTCCCACGGATACTCTCTGATCAGCACAATCCCCGGCAAAGCCATGGTATCGCCGATCAGCGAGGCGGCCGTCGAGGGCAGCACCGCGTACAGATTCCGGAGCACGTGAGCGATCTCGAATATGACGAACTGGGGGAGTACGGCCACGAGCTCTCCTGCTTCCGCCCGGAGAAGAAGTTCTTTCGCAAGCGCGCGTTGCTCCTCGTTGCGGTCCGTGAGGAGAGAGATGAAAACGTTCGTGTCGACGACGACGTGAGGCAATCTAGTCCCGCCCTTGGAGCTCGCGTGCTTTCGCGACGTCTTCCACGACATCGCCCGGTCCGACCCTGATAAATCCCTCCCACCGCCAGAACGGCGGCCGTTCCGTGGTCACCGCGACTCTTCCGCCACGAACTTCCCATGTCAGCGTATCGCCGTCTTCCAGATGCAGCACCTCACGCACTTCCTCTGGCACTGTCGTCTGGCCGTCCTTGATCACAGTCGATGTCGACATTCGTCACCTCGCAGTTGAGTGTAACAAACGGAAGCAAACGCGATTAACTCCCAAAAAAGTCGTAGAAAGAGCCGGCTGGTGAGTACGGGTGCTGGGACGATATCGCGTCCTCCTTTGCCTTTGAGCTGGACGCATCACAAGCATTCGCGAGGCATGGTGTGCAGCGCGGTTCTGACGCGATCCCCCTCTACCGCCTTCCCATCCTGATCGCGAACTTCACGGCGATCTTGTTCTCCCCCGTCCGCACATTCACCTGGATCGGGGCGACGAATGTCGAGCCGGCGGCCACGATCGATTCCGCCTCCGCCTCCGTGCGGTACGGCCAGAATTCGTAGCTGCCGCTGGGGATGTTGCGCAGGTGCGCGTCGCTGTCCGGCCCCGTCGCGAGGCGCAGCCCCTGCACCTCGGTCAGCTCCTCCGCCACCTCCGTCGGCATGAGCTCGCCCTCGTAGCGCATGAGCAGCGAGAACGGCGGCATCGTCTTTCCGTCCGTCGTTCGCGCGCGGATCATGAGCGACGACATCGACGACGGCAGATAGATCTGCAGGCGCTGCTTCTCGTCGGGGTGCGGCACGCGCATCATCGCGAACGGTCCCTCCTCTGCGATCACGAACAGCGTCGCCGGCTCGCCGGACGGAACAGGCACGCTGGCTCGCCCGTCCTAATCCGTCGTGCCGCGGGCGCGGAGCTTCGAGTCCGCCACAACGAACACCTTCGCGTTTGCGACCGGATCGTGCTCTTGTCGATGACCACGATCGGCACCGAGCGGCCCGGATCGAGACGCAGGTCGAGCTTGTGCAGCGGCGCGCTGTCCGTCAGCTTGGAAGCTGATCGGCTCCGGCTCGAGATACGGCGGCGCATCGATCCGCACGACGTGGCTGCCACGCTTGATCCCGACGAAATGGAAGCGCCCCTCGGCCCTCGGGTCCGGTGGTCAGCTTCACGTGCTCCTCGCGGTCGTCGATGTTCGTCTGCAGCTCCACCGTCGCGTCGGCGACCGGCTGACCGCTTTTCGCGTCGCGCACGATGCCGCTGATGCGGCCGTCCGGATTGTCGATGTTGCTCGAGGGAGGCGCGAAATAGTGCGTGCGAGCCGACTCGCAGTTCGGTAGGCGTTCAGCCGGATCGCCGGTGTTGTTGGCAACCCGGACTCGACTTACCATGAACTTTCTATGCAAATTCCAACGCTCGACTTCGGCCTGTTCATCGCGTACTTGGTTCCCGGCATTGTCGTCCTGTACGCGCTCTCGCTGGTGGCGCCACAAGTGCGCGAGTTCTTGCAAGGAGGAGACGGCAAGAGCTCCCTTGGCGGCGCGGTGATGGTCACGCTGGTTGCGTTGGTCGTCGGACGAATCGTCAGTATCGGCCGCAGCGCGATCATCGATCCGACCTTCCGTATCCCCTTACCTTTCGTCAACTGCGATCGTGCACCGCATCGCGGAGCCATCGACTCGGCGGAGCCCGACTATAAGCAGTTGACTCGCGTAGGTCACCGCGAGGCGCTTCTGATGGCGATCACAAATGAACAACGTCCCTATCAATTCGGCGGCAATACGGCTATTGCCGTGTTGCTGGCGACGAGTTGCTGGTTCGCGGCGCTAGGACGGGGAAATCGCTTCCGTCTGCGTGGGGCCCTCGTACTGATCGGTGCGATGACGCTCGTGGCCATGCTCTATAGCAATGCCCGCATCTCTCATTACCGCTTCATGCGTGCGGTGGCAGCACTGAATGACCGTGAGATCCATTCACTCGACAGAACCGGTCATCGTTGCGTTGCCGACGGTATCGTCGCGCAGCCAACGCCATCGTTAGACCATTGAGTCCACATGCGACGACTTTTCCTCGTGCTGCTGATGATCGTTACACTCCTGGAGGCAGGCTGCAGCTCTGTTCCTAAAGGCGGCCCTGAGCCGAGTTTCAACTTCGAGTGCAGGCCGTTCCGGCACCTCGAGGCAATCGCGACAAATGACCTCTATCAATCACAGGCTCCAATTCCGTGTCTCGGCGCTTATCGAAGCGTACAGCAGCGGTCCGGACAGAACCGTGACGTCGCGGTTGCCATCGCTATTTCGGGAGGCGGACATCGCGCGGCCAATTTCGCGATGGGCGTTCTCCTCGGTCTCGAAGAAATACAGACGGAAACTGAGGGCAACAATATCCTCGCGGAGGCGGATTACTTCTCCACTGTCTCAGGCGGCGGCCTTGCTGCCGGAACCTTTATTTCGACTCTGTACGATCATCAACAAAATACTTCTGCCGGACCGTCCACGTATTCGCTAAGGGTCGCGATGGAGGATGGACGCGATAACGGTCCGGCGCACGATTTGCGGACGAACCTGCAAAGGTTTCTATGGCTCGCCGCCTGGCGACCGGGACTCGGGCGGAATCAGGTCATGCAGGACCGTCTTGATCGGATCGTGCTCGACAGCGACCAGCGAAAGAGCGTCGGCGGCAAGAGACGAAGTCTCACCTTGGGTGATGTGTTTATTCCGAGCAGCTCAGTGAACGTGCCGCCGTTGCCATACTGGTTCATCAATGCCACTATCGTCGCCAACGGCGCAATCTTTCCATTCACGCCAGATATCCTTGACCTGTACCGAGTCACCGGATATCGACACACAGAGGATGAGGAATTCAAGCCCTACGAGATGCCCATAGCAGCGGGCATGGCCGCGAGCGCATCCTTCCCCGGGGCAATTCCTCCACTGACGCTCTGTGTTGGAGGCAAATGCGGGCGGAAGCGAATCCCGGACACGCCCGGCCGGTACGAGCTTCAGCTTCTTGACGGTGGTGTATCAGACAATCTCGGTGTCTTCACAGCCTTGGCGGTCTTGAAGCAGGACGAAGCGAAGGACAAGATTCTCTTGGTCGTCGATGCGTATGTCGGCAAGGAGGGCCCATGGCAATCGGCTGGCGATCGCCTTTCGACGCTCAATGTGCTGCGCCGGACCAGCTTCGTGGCTCTGGATTCATGGAGAGGCCGGTACAAGCATGTCGTGGCTGCGATAGCAAACGGGCTTACCGAGAAAAACGAACACTGGAGCGTCATCTACCTGAGCTTCGATGACTTGAAGGAAAATGATCTGTCGCTTCATGACAAAGTGCACGATGTAAAAACGAACTTGAACATCTCTGAGGATCAGCAGGCCGACTTGCTGAAGGCCGGGCGAGCGGTCGTGCGAGCCAAGAGCGTCGCTCTGTGTAGAGCTTTCCCATGCGTCGTCAGGCACTGATGCGGGTCATAGTCGCCGTCTACATCGGGTCGCATTGACCGAATGAGAATATGGCGCCGCTGGCGATAGTCATCGGCGCGCTCTCTTCTCTGCGGCGCGCCCCCCTCACCGCTGAACACTCATCCAGAACGGCAGAAACTTCTTCGCCTCCGCCACCCCCTGATCGGTTACCGCCGTGCGGCTCACATTGAGCTTCGTCAGCCGGCTCATCCCCTTCAGATGAACGAGCCCGGCGTCGGTGACTTTCGTCCCGCTCAGGTTGAGTCCCGTGATGCCGGTCAGCGAGGCGAGGTGGGCGAGTCCGGCGTCGGTGATCGCCGTGTCGCGCAGGCCGACGAAATCGATGCGCTTGAGCGCGGTGAGTTGCACGAGCGCGTCGTCCGTAATCTTCGTCTCCGCGAATCCGACGAGATGCAGCTTTTGAAACTCGCGCAGCAGCGGAAGGAGCGGCGCGGGATCGCTGTCCTTCGCGAAGCCGATGGCGACCACCTCGCCGCGCTCGATCTGCACCGTCGCGCCGGCTGCTCGCAGTTTGGCGACCACCGGCGAGTCAGTCTGTGCGGCGGCGGGTGGTTGCGGCGCGGGGGAAGGGGCGGCGATCGGCGCCGGCGCATTCGTCGTCTCGAGCCGGAACTCCTGATAGTCCGTCCTGACGACGCGGTCGCCGTCGTCGTGCAGGTAATAACTGAACTTCACGCGCCGCTGCTCGGGGTAATAGAGGGCGTGCCAGAAGGTGCGGATCGGCGGACGCTTTTGATCCACCTTGGCGGGCGCCTGAGCGTCGACGGTCTTATGGATCTGGCGCAGCGCATCCTCGGTGATTGCGGCCGGCGTCGCGGCGAGCTTGTCGGCGAGATACGCGTAGCGCCGGCATGTGCTCCGCGCCTCGTCGGGCGACGGCGGATTGCTCCCGCTCATGTGCTTATGCATGCTGAAGTTGGTCAGCACCAGCGGACGGCCGGGGTTCTCGATGATGTACTCCTTGTTGTGGGCCTCGGAGTACTCCCACACGAACGAGTTGCCGAAGCGATCGGCGACGAGGTAGTGGACCGGAATGTACTGGTAGTACTGCTTGGTGCGCAGCAGCGCCTCCTTCGCCTCGTCGACATTCGCGCAGGTATCGAGGAGAAGCCGGATCGTCTGCAGCTCGGCGAGACCGGGCGAAGAGGCCAGCGTCGGCTCGATCTTGTATTTCGTGAAGATCTCGTCGTCCATGGCGATGCTCACGGTCAACCCCTCGGAGTTCATGCCGTCGAGCGCGCCGCTGAGCAGGTCGTACGCGACCATGGCGATCGACGCATAGCCGCGATCGGGATGCAACTCGAGGAGGTAGGGGCGCGCCGTGGGGTGGAGCTTCCCAGGCTCGAGAAAGCCGAAGTTCAGATTGCCCGTGGAGTAGTCGTAATCGCGGCTGACGACGCTCTGCCCGTCCGCGGTGGCCTGGCGCGGCAGATGGACGATCGAGCAGCCCGCCTCGAGATCGGCGAATCCGAGCTGGCTGTGATCCCACGCGTCGTCGTCGGGACGATGCCCGAACGCCGCGGCCACGCCGCGCATCCGCTCGGCCAGGATCGGGAAGGCGGTCTCGATGTAACGCCGCTGCGCGCGCGTGCGGACCGGATCGGCCGCGCGGTCGGCGCGAGCTCCATATCGCTCTTTCGCGATCTCCGCGAGGGCGCGGCCGATCTCCTCATTGGTTCCGCGGAGCACGAGGTGGCGGACTTCCATGGAGTCTTTGGGACTGCCGGCAATCACGCGCTCGTGCTGCTGCAGCGCGGCGGCGGAGAGAGCGAAGAGCAGGGCGGTGAGGATCGCGACTTTCCGTGAGAACATGACGCCTCCCTTTTTCTTCTATTACGGCCGGCCGGCATGAAAGGTTAACAATCATTCTGACCAGTGGTCAGAAAACTGAACGATGGTCAGTTCATTCAGAGAGCGACACCGCCAGGAGCTGCGTCAGGCCATCCTCGACGCGGCGGCCGACGCCTTCACCCGTGACGGCTACGCCAGCGTCTCGCTGCGTGCCGTCGCCGAAGCGGTCGGCTTGTCGCATGGCGCGATCTACGGCTACTTCAAGGACAAAGACGAGCTGTTCGACGCGCTGGTGGAGCAGAGTTTCGAGCAGCTCGGAGCGGCGCTGCGCGGCCTGCCCGGCCGCCGCGGCGATCCGGTGGAGTTTCTCAAGCGGGCCGGCCGCAAGTACGTCGAGTTCGGCCTGAAGAATCCCGGCGCATATGAGTTCGCCTTCATCCTCCGCCGCCCCGGCGAGGGGCAGAGGCCGCACGTGACCTACGAGTACCTGCGCGCCGCGGTCAAGCGCTGTATCGACGAGAAGCGCCTTCGCACCCGCGACGTCGATCTCGCCAGTCAGGCCATCTGGACCGCCGTGCACGGCGTCACCGCGCTGCTCATCCTCCGTCCGCAGTTTCCGTGGACGAAGAAGAAGGCGCTCATCGGGATGGTCGTCGACAGCGCGGTGGACGGGCTGGTCGACGGTTCACGCTGAGGCCCGCGAGAAACTCGCGGATCGCCGGGAAATCCCGGCGCCGGTCCGTCTACAAAAAGACTGAGTGACGTAACGCGAATCGACATTCTGTTCGCGCGCCGTCTATCCGCCTGTCCGGACAATAGGAGGCTGACCGTGCCTGATTCGATCAACGATGCGCTGCAAAACATCCCTGATGGACCTCTCTCCAAAGATGTGACGATTCCACCGTTCTCGAAGTCGATCGTGAAGAGTCCCGAGGCAAAGGTCGGCGGCGTGCCGCTGTCGCTGAATTTCGAAGCGCAGGCGACGGTCGGCGTTGATGTCTTCAACAGCGCGGACGACAAAGACGCGAACGGTATTTTCGCCTCGACGGCCGACGCGGCGATCACGTTTGAGGATCAGCGCGCCTGGCTGAAGTACTCGCTGCAGGGCTCGATCAAAGGCTCGCTCGGTGCAACGTTCGGCATGATCGGTGTAGCGGTGAAGGCAGGGCGACAGATCAGCCTGCTCAACTACCGCACCCACAGGGCGGACACGATGGTGCTCGCCGCGCTGGCGCGCGATCTCACCGAGCCGCGTTCGATCCTCGATCTCGATCACGTCCGCGCTCTCGCGCCGGGCGAAGCGCTCTCGATGCAAATCGAAGGCAATCTCTCCGCGGTCGTGAAGTTCAGCTGGGCCGACGCGTTCAGCAGCGCAGCGACGGAGCTGACGAAGATTCTCTCGTCGGCGAAACCAATCGCGGTGAAGCTCAGCGCGGGATTGACAGCCTCGGTCGGACTCGAGGTCACCGACGATTTCGTCTTCGTCGTCTCGCGTACTCCGGCGAATCAGTTCCGCATCTCGGTGAAGAAGGCGAAATCGCGTGGGATCGACGTGGCGATTGCGGCGACGCTCGGAGCGGAATTCGAGAAGCCCGACGACGTGAAGACCGCGCTGAACGCGCTGATCGAAGGAGCGATCGGTCATCCGCTGCAGACGATCGACGCACTTCTGCTGAAGGTGCAGAACGCGCCGGCGGCGCTGACCGACGACGAGAAGAAGATCTTCGAGCAGCTCGTCGAGCGCCTCCACGTGAAGGACGCGTTCGACCGCGTGCAGGCCGCTCGCGACGAGATTGCGAAGCTGCAGACGCGTCTCAGCAATGCGATCACCGCCGTCGCGACGGCGAAGGCGACGATCGGATTCAAGTACGAGTACAGCCGGATCGTCGAGGATTCAGTGTTGCTCGACGTCGTCCTTCTCGATGACGCCGCCCTCCCCGGCTCGTATGAGCTCGCGCTCAAAGGCGAAGCGGCGGGCCTGGCGAAGATGGCGGACGCGGCGCCCGCGAAGTTCAAACTGCTGCAATACCTCAATGAGACGAAGCTCACGCGCAAGTCGTCGTTCGGCTTTACGCTCGGTCTCGGAAAACACGCGATCGCGGTCGCGGACAACACGGCGATCACAATGACGACGCGGCGCGACGTCAAGGATCGGGAGATGATCGCGTTCAACGGCGCGCGCTCGTACACCGAGAAGGGCGTACCGAATCCCGACTTCACGTGGACCGTCGATCTGAAGGCGGAGATGGGCACGTACGCAAGGCCGGCGCTCACCGATCAGTTCGATTTCGGTCTGTATCTGCAACTCGACTTCCCACGCGTGCGCCAGCAGGACGCGGAGAAGATGGCCGACTTCGCGGCAATGTGGGGCGCGGTTCACGACGATCCGCTCGCCGCACAGGCCCAGATCGACGCGTTCCTCGCCGGGGGTCAGGGAACGGCGGTGCTGCAGCTCGTGTTCGACGAGCCGGCGCTCAGCGCGACGCTCGCAATCGCAAAGCCGGACGATTTCGCCGGTTACGGTCAGGCATTCGGCGCGGCCATGCCGTACTTCGATACGTTCGCGACGCGGCGCAATCACGTGTTGCGGCGCATCGCGTACGGTCCGCTCTGGACGGCGCACTTCGCGGCACCGTTCCTCGACATGAGTCTCACGAACTGGAAGAGTCGCGTGAAGCAGACGATCACGGACGGTGGTCTCCGCAACTTCGAGACCTCGGACATGCCGAACACGTTTCCACAGATGGTCGTGAATCAGTATCCGCACGTCCGCGCTGAACGCGCGACGTTCGCGAACGGCGCGACCCGGCTGCTCAGAGCGATCTCGACCGCGAGCTCGCCGAGCTCGATCCCGAAGATCTTCGGTCAGCTCCAGGAGTTGTGGTCGCAGCGACAGTTCGTGGTGGCGGTCGGGGTGTACTTCGTCGATCTGGCGCGCAAGGCGGGAGTCCTGGGGCGCGCGACGCGGACGCTGACGCTTGCGCGCGGCGATGATCGGCTGATCGTCAGTTCACAGGCGTGATGAAGGTGCGGCCAACTCCGCCGGCACGACCGCAGTCGTGCCGGCGTGCTTGACCTCACGGCTGGAACTTCGGATCGAGCGTCATCCATTCATAGCTGTCGAACTTCACGTCGTATGCAGCCATGCATTCAATGTCCAGCGGGCGGAAGAGAGGGAGTGGAATGCGCGGGTGAGCAATTGCCGGCGCTCGTCGGCGACCTGCTTGCTCGCCGCGGCGGGGAATGCTTCCTGGAGCAGGAAGCTGAAGTCGGCCGATTTCTTTTTCTTCGTGACCGGGTCGGGCTTTCCGATGCGCGCCATGTTGTGGCACGACATGCAGCTCGACGTGTTAGACCGGCGCCGGCTTGCCCTTACCGTGGGGCCGTAGTCTCCTTCGGCAGCGGCCTGCCGCTCGAAGTCCTCGGGATCTTCGAAGTCCGCGTCGTACGGAACCTCACAGCTGTAGGTGACGTGCGGTTCCGGGCGCGTCCCGGGCGGCGCCTGATCCGCCAGCCGGAACCCGGCCAGCAGAACGAGGCGCACCTGCATACGATTTTTGAAAGGGTGGGTGTGGACAGCCGGGCGAAGTTGATCATTTACGCGCGGGAGATGCACATGGTGTGAGGTGGGGAATCGCGCGCGTTCGCAATCCGCGCCGTAGACGATGATCGTCCGCACGAGCATCGCCAGGTGACGCGGCGTCTCGCGGTCGATGCGCAACTCGTGAAGCAGCACCGCACGTTCGCGAGGAAACCTGGTCGATCCGCTACGGCAGTTCGATCGTGCAGAGGTTGAACGCGCTGTTGAAGGCGCGCGTGACCGGTACGTCGAACGCCGTCAGCGAGACTTCGAGCGAGGCGCGCACGGTCATGGTCACGACATGTCCGCCGATCAGCGTCCCGCTCTGGCCGGCGAGCACGGCGTGCGCGTGCACGCGCTGGCACTTGTCCGCGGCCGGCGTCGCCAGGTTGCCGAGGAACGAGACCACTTCGAACTGGCCCTCGGCGGGGTACTTCTCCACCTGGTTCGTCTCGTTGTTCCACCAGGCCAGCGTTGCCGACTGCACCGAGCCGACTGCCTGCATCCGCCCCGAGGCGATGTTGTACTCCGCGGCGAAGGCGTTGATCGCGGCGATCACGTCCTCCGGGTCCGGATCGGTGAACACGAGCAGATATTCGTTGGACGCGAGCCGAATCGATTTCATCCGCTGACCCCCAATTCAGAAAGCGCGAAGTGACGCTCTAATTCCGCACAGGTTGAAGTATTGGCCGCCGCCCTGAAGATCCGCGTCGCGCTCGATTACAGACGAGAGCCGCGCGCAGACGAATGCGCGCAGCGGTCGAGAGTGCCGCCTCGCTCGCCGCGCGTACGCAGAGCTCACGCATTGAATTGACCGCGGATGGCATTCATCCCATGCGCGATGGGATGAATGCCATTCCGAATGGGATCAATCCCATCGCCGATGGGATGAGTCTCGGTTTGAGGACGATGAATCCCATCCCGAATGGGATGAATCCCATGGCGGATGGGATGAGTCTCGGTTTGAGGACGGTGAATCCCATGGCGGATGGGATGAATGCCATGGCGCATGGGATGAATCTCGTCTGGAGGACAGTGAATTCGATCCGCCGTCATATTCACGCCAAACAAAAAGGGCCGCTCTTGCGAGCGGCCCTTTGGCAAACAGCTTTGAAGCGGATTAGAAGCTGACGCGGAGGCCGAGGCGCATCTGCCAGCGCGACACGAGGTCGGCGATGGAGAACTGGCGGCCCGGGGTGAGCGAACCGAAGATGCGGTTGCCGCTGGCGTCGACGGTGGTCGAGGCTTCGCGGTAGATCGGCTTGCCGGTCGTGGCGTCCTGTCCGATGTAGTTCACCGGGGTGACGTTCTGGTTCGCCACGAAGTAGACATTGCCGTACTCCTTATTGAAGTAGTGCAGGAGGTTCAGCATGTCGAAGGTCACTTCGGTGCGGAGGAACTTCACCGGGAGGCCGAGGGCGTAGTGGAAGTCGAGGTGACGCGACCACGGCTCGAACGACTCGTACTTGTTGATGATGCGGGCCTTGCTCGGGTCGAGTCCGGCGGCGGAGAGGTAGTCCTGAAGCACGCTGCCGCTGATGACCTTCTGCTGCGAGGTCTGGAGGATGAAGTTGTTCGGATCGCCCGGGATGTAGAGCAGGTCGTTGCTGGTGTTGGTGTCCTTGTTCGGATCGCCGCCCATCAGCAGCGAGTACGGACGGCCGCTCTGCGCGTTGTAGAAGAGGCCGAACGAGTGGGTGAACGGACCGGTGCTCAGGTCGTAGGTGGCGTTGACGGTGAAGCGGTTCTTGATCTCGAACGCGGAGCGGCCGAGGGTCGGCGCGAAGATGTCGCCCTGGCTGTGCTGGAAGCGCCAGTTGGAGATCGCGCGGCTGGAGGTCGCGTCGAACGCGGAGCGCGCGTTCTGGTGCGCCCAGCTGCCCGACACCGTGACGCCGTGCGAGAACGGACGGGTCAGCTGGATCGTGGCCAGGCGCTCGGCGCCCTTGTTCGTGTTGGTCAGGAACGTGGCGTCGACGAGCTTGGTCGTGGCGCGCGCGTAGGTCGGGCGGCCGTCGAGCGGGCTGACGGCGGCGAGGCGGGTGTAGTTGAGGTTCTGGTAGTAGACGTCTTCCTGCGTCTTCGAATAGAGCAGCTCTGCCGAGCCGCGGACGCCCCACCAGAGGTCGCGGTCATATCCGAGGGTGGCGCGGAGAACGCGCGGGAACTTGAAGTTCGGATCGACGAGATCGACCGAGAGGGCGCCGGCGGCGCCGAGCTTCGGCTGGTTGTTCGGGTCGGGGTTGAAGGCCGGCACGGCGCACTTGTCGACCGTGCGGCAGGCGAGAGCAACCTGCTCCACGCCGGTACCGGCGTAGGCGTTGGAGATCCAGACGTACGGTGTGCGGCCGGCGAAGATGCCGATGCCGCCGCGGAGCTGCTGCCGTCCGCCGGCGTTCGGGTTCCAGTTGAAGCCGATGCGCGGCGAGAAGACGAACTCTTCTCCCGGATGCTCGTCGGTATGGCGGCCGATGGCGTCGAGCACGATCTGGTTGAACGACGGCGTGTCATCGAACTTCGGCTTGTCGGCGCGGAGGCCGAACACCATCGTGAGGTCGTTGCTCGCGTGGTACGTGTCGCTGGCGTAGAAGCCGTACTGCGTCGCGCCGAACTCGGTCGGGCGGCGCGGATCGGCACCGGTTGCGTAGCTGATGCGGTACTCGCAACCGACGGAGCAGTCCTGATCCTCGAACGCCTTGAGCGTCGGATAGAAGTAGTAGCCGTTGAACTCGGAGAGGAAGAGGTTCTTGAACTTGAACATCTCGTTGTGGGTGCCGAGGACCAGCGTGTGGTCGCCGCGGACCCAGGTGAAGTCATCGGTGACCTCGGTGACTTTCTGATCGAGCGAGTTGGCGCCCGAGAAGCGCTCCGTTCCGGCATTGAGGGTGGCGTTCTGGTTCGCGCCGCCGATCTCGATGCTGGGGAACTGGACGGCCGTGTTGCGGATGTCCTTGATCGTCTGGTAGCCGACGCGCGCTTCGTTGAACATCGAGCTGGAGATGACGCTGTTCAACTGGGCGACGGTGGAGTTCGTCTTATCGGCCTGCGAATAGATCGAGGTCGGGAAGCGGAACTGCGACCCGCTGCGGTTGGAGACGATGTCGGTCGAGCCCTTGACGTAGTTGTGGCGAAGGGTCAGGGCGTTGCTCGGGGTGGCGTTGAAGTCGGCGCGGACGAACACGAGATTGCTCGGCGTGTTCTTCGGGATGTCGCCGAGATCGCCCGGATCGTAGCTGTACTTGTTGATCAGGTCCTGACGGAGACGGGCGGCGCTGCAGCCCGGTACTGCGCCGCAGACCGCGTCCTGCGTTCCGTTGGCGTAGTTCGTTCCGGCGGAGCCGTCGGCCGACGTGCCGTCCGGCTGCTCTTTGCGATTGCGCTCGCCGCTGACGAAGAAGAAGAGCTTGTCCTGAATGATCGCGCCGCCGAGGCGGCCGCCGTACTGCGTGTACTCGAAATTCGTGATCGGCTTCTCGGTGATGGCGGTCTGCTTGCCGTCGCCGCTGAAGTTCGCCGGAACGAAGACCGGGACGGTCTTGCCGACGCTGCTCTCGTTGCGCTTGGTGCCGAAGACGGAGCCGGAGATCTTGTTCGATCCGGAGCGGGTGACGGCGTTCACGCCGCCGCCGGTGAATCCGCCCTGGCGGACGTCATACGGGGAGACGACGAGCTGGATCTGGTCGATGGCGTCGATCGAGATCGGCTGCGTGTTCGCCTGGCCGCCCGGCGTGCCGGTGGCGGCGAGACCGAACAGGTCGTTGTTCACGGCGCCGTCGATCTGGATGTTGTTGTAGCGGTTGTTGCGGCCGGCGACGTTGAGCGTCGTCTGCGAGTCGTCGCGCGCGTCGACGGTGAAGTACGGGTTGGTGCGCGCGAAGTCCTGGAGGCTGCGGTTGACGGTCGGCAGCGACTGGATCTGCTCGGTGCTGACGGTCGACGTGGAGCCGGTGCGGTTCGGATTGATGATGTCGTCCGGACGCGCCGTGACGGTGATCGATTCGCTCACCGCCGAAAGCTGCATCTTCAGCGGGACTTCGGTCGTGGTGCCGAGGTTCACGGTGACGTTGGTCGACTCGCTCGGCTTGAAGCCCTCGAGGTTGCCCGTCACCTTGTACGGTCCGCCGACGCGGGCGTTGGCGATGAAGTAACGCCCGCTCGCTTCGGTGACTGTCGTGTAGTGCGTTCCCGTCGGCGTGTGAACCGCCTCGACGGTGACGCCCGGAAGCGCCGCTCCCGTGGCGTCAGTCACGGTGCCGGCAAGGTTGCCGGTAGTGACCTGCGCCATCGCGGGCAGTACGAAAAGCACAGCTAATGTGACGAAGAAGAGACTCCGGATCGCGGAGCTCAAGATCGCCGGTCGATTCGACAAACGGCGTTTGAACATAAAGCCTCCTGACCGATTTTGACTTGGTTGTGCGTCCCCTCTCCGAGACGCAAAACTGGTTACGAAATGTAGTTGCGTATCGTAGCGCGGATTCGGGTCGAGAGGTGCAACAAACGACCGTTCGAGCCGTTGAGCTTTTCGGCGTTCGAGCCGTTGAGGGGGACGACCGGAACCGCTCAACCGCTCAAGAGCTCAACCGCTCAAAAACTCTTGAGGAACGCGTCGTTCGTGGGGAACTTCTGCAGCCTTTCCAGCAGCATTTTCATCGCCGTCATCGGGTCGGTTCCGGCCAGTGCACGGCGAAGCGTGTGCACCTTCGGCAGGATCTGCGGCGTGAGGAGCTTCTCCTCTTTGCGCGTGCCGGTCTGAGCGATGTTGATGGCGGGGAAGATGCGCCGTTCGAACAGGCCGCGATCGAGCACGATCTCGGTGTTCCCGGTTCCCTTGAACTCCTGGAAGATGACCTCGTCCATGCGCGATCCGGTGTCGACCAGCGCCGTGGCGATGATGGTGAGCGAGCCCCAGTCTTCCGCGTTGCGCGCGGCGCCGAAGAAGCGCCGCGGCTTCTCCATCGTCCGGGCGTCGATGCCGCCGGAGAGGATCTTGCCCGAGCCGCGCTGCTCGTTGTTGTAAGCGCGCGACATGCGGGTGATGGAGTCGCAGAGGATCACGACGTCCTTCTTCATCTCCACCAGGCGCCGCGCCCGCTCGAGCACGACCTCGGCGATCATGATGTGGTTCTCCGCCGTCTCGTCCGAGCTCGAGGCGATCACTTCGCCCTTCGCCACCGAGCGGCGGAAGTCGGTGACCTCTTCCGGACGCTCATCGACGAGCAGCACGAACAGCTGCACGTCGGGATGATTCATGTTGATGCCGTGGGCGATGTCTTTGAGCAGCGTCGTCTTGCCCGCTTTCGGCGGCGCGACGACGAGGCAGCGCTGCCCCATGCCGATCGGCGAGAGGAGGTCGAGCACGCGCGTGGTCAGACGCTCCGGCTCCGTCTCCAGCTTGAACTGCACGTTCGGATCGATGGAGATCAGCTCGGAGAAGGGACGGCGCGACTCGCGGTACTCCTCGAGCGGCATGCCTTCCACGGCTTCCAGCGCGATCATCTCCAGGTTGCCGTTCGAAGCGCGGCGCGCGTTGCCGGTGAGGTGCAGGCCGGCCTGCAGGTGGAGCTTCTCGATCACCGCGCGAGGGACGAGCGAGTCGCCCTGCTGCGGCGCGTAGTTGTTCGCCGAGCTGACGAGGATGCCGGCGCCGTTCGGCTTGACGTACAGCACGCCGGTCACGGGAGAGAGCTCGCTCGCCGGAATGTCGGTCGGAATCGGAGCGCTCGTCTCGGGCATCGTCTGCCCGTCGCGTCTTCCGCCGCGATGGCGTTGACGGCGACGGCGACGTCCTCCGCCTCCGCCTCCGAAATTCTGAGCGGACGACTGAGCCTCGTTGCCTGGCTGTGGGCCGCCGTTGCCTGAACCGCCGGGCTGACCTTCGCCGGACGGACGGCGTCTGCGGCGGCGCCGCTTACGCGGGGTGCGATCTTCTGGTGTCATTCAAACTCGAAAAGCACGTGTTTAGTTCACCTGCCGATGACCCGGGAGCCGACGATAACGGGGCGGAGAGTCGCTCTCAAAAACGCCCGGCAAGGATGCCGTATCAAGATCGTCGCACGAGGTGCGAGGCGAAGTATGGGGAAGCATGGTTTGAAAAGCAAGCGTGAAGAAAGTGCCGGGTGCTCGGCAGTCACCACACTCCTTCTCATTTATAGGCTCCTGTGCCAAAATCGTTACCTCAATCCCCCTTCAATGAGCCCATACGTTCATGCCTGAAAACATTCTCGTTGTCGAGTACGAGCCGCGCTACACCGACCGAGTGCGACAGGCGCTCGCGGGGCAGCCGTTCATCCCGGCGTTCGCTCGCGATGGTGAAGAAGCAATTCGCGCGCTCGACGATCAGCCGCCGAAGCTGATCGTCCTCTCTTCGGTCGTTCCGAAGATCTCCACGGCGGAATTGATCCGCGCCATCCGCGGCCGCAAACCGCTGCAGGAGACGCCGATTCTGCTCACCGTGTCGGGCTACACGGGGAAGAGTCCGAAGCTCGACGCGCAGCGCCTCGGCGCCTCCGACATCCTTCCCAAGCCCTACTCGGAGAGCGAGTTCCTGGGCAAGATTCAGCAGATGCTCGGCGTGCGCGGCGACGTCACAGGCAAGACCTGGGCTCCCGAGCTCGATCCCGAGTTCGCAGTCCGCACAACGTCCCTTTCCGGTGTGTCCGAAGGCCAGCTCACCTCGAATGAAATCTTCGGCGACCTGCTCGACGACGACCGCCCTGCATCGACCGGAGCCAGAAAGACCATGAAGCCGAAAGACGATCTCGACAAGATGCTGGCCGACACACTCGCCGGAGTGATGCCGGTCTCTCGGAAAACGAAGGAACAGCCGCTGCCGCCGTCGGCGCTCAATCCGCCGGCGCCTGCACCGCAGCCTGCTCCCGCTCCGCCTCCCGCCGCGCCGAAGCCGCAACCGCAGCCGGCGGCGGCCGAGGCGAAAGGGAAGCAGTCGGATTTCGACAGACAGCTCAGCGACACGCTCTCCGGTCTCGAGAAGAGCGCGCGTCCGCGTCCGGCCGCCGCTCCTGCTCCGCCCGCCCCGCCCAAGCCGCAGCCCGCTCCCGCCGCGGCGAAACCGGCGGCGCAGCCGCAGCGCCCCGCCGCTCCCGCGTTCCAGACGGAGAAGATGAAGCCGGTCGTGGTCGACAAGATGCCGATCTCGCAGCCGGTGATGAAGACCGAAGCGCAGACGGGGGACGAGGAAGAGCCGAAGGACGGCGTCAAGTTCGGTCAGTACGTCCTGCTGGAAAAGATCGCCACCGGCGGGATGGCGGAAGTCTGGAAGGCGCGCATGCGCGGCGTGGAAGGCTTCCAGAAGATCGTCGCCATCAAGAAGATCCTGCCGCACCTCTCCGACAACCAGGACTTCATCGAGATGTTCATCGATGAAGCAAAGCTCGCCGCGCAGCTCAACCACAACAACATCATCCACATCTACGACCTCGGCAAGATCCAGAGCTCGTACTACATCGCGATGGAGTACATCGACGGGTTCGACCTGAAGACGATCCTCCGTCGCGGCGAAGAGCGCGGTCAGCCGATGCAGGTCGAGCTCGCGCTCTTCATCGCCTCGAAGATCGCCTCGGCCCTCGACTACGCCCATCGCAAGCACGACTTCGAAGGAAAGGAGATGGGGCTCGTTCATCGCGACGTCTCGCCGCAGAACGTCCTCATCTCGCAGGAAGGCGACATCAAGCTCTGCGACTTCGGCATCGCCAAGGCCGCGTCGAAGGCCTCGCACACGCAGGCCGGCGCGCTGAAGGGGAAGCTGCAGTACATGTCGCCGGAGCAGGCGTGGGGCCGCCACATCGACAAGCGCTCCGACATCTTCGCGTTGTCGACGGTGCTGTTCGAGATGCTCACCGGCCGCAAGCTCTTCACCGGCGACAACGAGCTCTCGATCCTCGAGCAGGTGCGCGAGGCGCGCGTGGCGACGCCGTCGGAGATCAACGACGAGGTCACGCCGGAGATCGATCGCATCGTGCAGAAGGCGCTGGAGAAGGATGCCGCCGGCCGCTATCAGACCGCGGGCGAGATGGCGCGCGACCTCGACGCCGTCCTCTACAGCTTCAAGCCGACGCCGACCAGCGCCGACCTCGCGATCTACATGCACCGCATCTGGAGCCCGGAGCCGGCCTCGCATTTCGAGTCGGAGCCCGCTCCTGTTCCCGTGCCTGCACCCGCGCCGGTGAAGGCTCCGGCGCCTGTTCACGTCGCCGCTCCCGCTCCCGCGCCGGTCGCGGCCCCCGCGCCGCAGCCGCACGCGCTCGCCACGCCGACCTTCGGCAGCGAAGAGCCGCAGAAGAAAGCACCGATCGTTCCGATCGCCATCGCCGCGGTCGTGGTCATTGCCATCGCCATCGGCTGGTTCGTGATGCGCGGCAAGTCGACGACGGCGACCAACACGCCGGCAACGGCAAGCACCCCTGCCGCCGCGACGACGACAGTTCCTGCAACCGACTCGACCGCCTCGGTCGCTCCGGGCACGACCGCTACGTCGGCGACACAGGCCGCGCTCGATCCGACGAGGGTCGAAGCGGAAGTGCAGAAGCGTCTCGCCGCCGATCGTCTGAGAATGGAGCAGGCGGCGCGCTCGCAGCAGCCGGCCACCGCGGCCACTGCCCCGCCGCGTCCCGCGCCGGTGCAGGTCGCGACCGCCACGCAGGCGCCCGTGGTCGTTCCGCAGCAGCCCGCGCCGCAGCCGGTCGTGCAGACGCCGGCCCCTGCGCCGCCGCCGGTGGTCGCAACGCAGGCTCCCGTGCCGCAGCAGCCCGCGCCCGAAGCGGCGCCGGTTTATCGCGAAGGCGATCTCGTTCCGGCGGGAACACCGGGACTCGTCTCCGGCAAGATGGTCCGCCGCGGCAGCGTGCCGTATCCGCCGGTCGCGAAGTTGAATCGCGTCGAAGGAACGGTCGTGCTGAGCGTTCTGGTCAGCGAGACCGGCAAGGTGCTCGAGGTGCGCGTCATTCGTCCGGTCACGCGTCCGGTCGGACTGAACGAAGCGGCCGAGGAGATCGTGCGGCGCTCCACGTTCTCGTCGCCGACGAAAGACGGCGTCCGCGTCAAGGCGTGGACGACGGTGCCCGTGGAGTTCAAGCTATAATCCGGCCGCTTCGGCCAATTTGATTTGGAGGGTGTTGGACATGGCGGTCCTGACCGATCAACAGAGAAAGTTCTACGAGACGACCCTTTCGGTGACCAAGCAGGAGATCAGCGAGCTCAAAGACCAGATCGAAGAGGAGCTGGCGAAGGTGAAGGATCGGATCGCGGAACTGCAGAACGCCATCAACGCGTCCAAGCAGATGTACTCCGCGGCCTGCAGCCGTCTCGGTGTCGCCAACGACATGGAAGACGACGAAAGCGGCGAGTAGCTCCACCTCGCATGCGATCGATCCAGACGCGGCCTCCGGGCCGCGTTTTCATTTTCATCCTTGCGCTGCTGCTGTTCACCTGCGCCCGGGAAGAGCCGCCGCCGCTCCCCGAGGGCTCGTCGCGCGTCGTCTCGCTCGCGCCGAACATCACCGAGATGATCTACGCCGTCGGCGCGCGGCGCAGGCTCGTCGGGACCGACGACTTCTCCGACTACCCGCCGCCCGCGAAGTCGCTGCCGAAAGTCGGCGGCACGCAGCCGAACGTCGAGAAGATCATTTCGTTGAAGCCCGATCTCGTGCTCGCCTCGACGTCGTCGGTCCCGCCGGGACTCGAGTCATCGCTGCGCGCCGCGCAGATCCCGCTCGCTTGGATCAAAACCGATCGCCTCTCCGACGTCCCCGGTGCGATGGGACTCGTCGGCGCGCACCTCGGCGTTCTCGACGTCCCGGTTTACGTCGGGCGACTGCAGGACGAAATCAACAAGCAGAAGAGGACGCGCGCGCATCCGCCCCGCGTGCTCTTCGCCGTCTGGACCAATCCGCTCTACGTCGCGGGCCGCAACACGTTCGTCGGTGATCTGCTCGAGCATTGCGGCGCGACGAACGCCGTGACGGTCACCGGCTGGCCGCAGTACTCGCTCGAGTCGCTGCTCGCCAATCCGCCCGACATCATTCTCTATCCCAACCTGTCGGTGACGCCGCGCGCCATCCAGGAACTGCTCGACGCCGCGCCCGGCCTGCGCGACCGCGTGCGCGTGGTGCCCGTTGAGGAGAACGTCTTCGTCCGTCCCGGTCCGCGCGTGGTGCAGGCGGCGCGGCAACTGAATGCGATACTCGACGCGCAATGAAGCGCGCGATCGCGATTCTCGTTCTGCTGCTCATCGCGTCGATCGCGCTCGCCATTTCCTTCGGCGCGACGTCACTTTCATGGCACGCCATCCTCGGCGGTGACGAGACCGCGCGCACGATCCTCTTTCGCATCCGACTGCCGCGCGTGCTCCTCGGCGCGCTCGTCGGCGCGACGCTCGCCGTCGCCGGCGTGACGTTCCAGACCCTCCTCCGCAATCCGCTCGCCGATCCGTTCATCCTCGGCGTCTCCGGCGGCGCCGCCGCGGGCGCGGCAACGGCGACGGCGTTCGGACTGGCCGCATATCGCGGCGTCGTGCCGGCGATCGCATTCGCCGGCGCATGCGCCGCAACCGCCGCGGTGTTTACGCTGGCGCGCCGCCGCGATTACGTCGATCCGACGCGACTGCTGCTTTCCGGTCTCGTGCTCAACGCTTTCTTCTCCGCGGTGATCCTCATTTCCTTCTCGTTGTCGAGGCAGAGCGATCTCACCGCCGCGCTGCGCTGGATGATGGGGACGCTCTTCGGCGCGGGCTGGAACGACGTCGCCTTGCTCGGCGTGCTGCTGATCGTGGTCATGGCCGCGCTGGCGTTCATCGCCAACGATCTGCGCATGCTCGCATTCGGCGAAGACGACGCGCGCTCCCGCGGCGTGAATGTCGAGCGCGTGAAGTGGATCGGCTTCGGCGCGTCGTCGATCGTCACCGGCGCGGCGGTCGCGGTGAGCGGCATCATCGGCTTCGTCGGTCTGCTCGTGCCGCATCTCATCCGCCTGATCTGGCGCCGCGACTTTCGTTTTCTCCTTCCGCTCTCGGCCCTCGGCGGCGCGACGCTGGTCGTGCTCGCCGATCTCCTCGCGCGCGTCGCGGTCAATGCGAGCGAGCTGCCGATCGGCGCGTTCACCGCACTCCTCGGCGTGCCGTTTTTTCTCTCGCTGCTGCGGAGGAGCCGGTGACGCTCGATCTGCGCAACGTCTCGTTCGCGTACGGCGGCACGCATGCGTTGCGCGACGTCACGGTCTCGTTCGGCGCGAACCAGCTCGTCGCGCTCGCCGGTCCGAATGGCTCCGGGAAATCAACGCTGTTGAAGCTCGCCGCGCGCGTCGCGCATCCGTCGAGCGGCGAGCTTTCCTACGACGGACGCGCGCTGCGCGACTGGCCGGCGAAGGAGTACGCGAAGCAGGTCGGCTATCTGCCGCAGGACACGGAGCCGGCATTTCCGATGCGCGCGATCGACGTGGTGGTCTCCGGCCGCGCCCCCTTCCTCGGGCGCTTCGCGTGGGAGGGGGAGAGCGATTTCGCCGAGGCGCGCAAGGCGCTGGAGATGTGCGACGCGACGCATCTCGCGGAGCGGTATCTCGATGAGATGAGCGGCGGCGAGCGCAAGCGCGTCTTCCTCGCGCGCGTCCTCGCCGGCACGCCGCGCGTGATCCTGCTCGATGAGCCGCTCGCCGCGCTCGACGTCGCGCACGTGCAGCAGTTCTCGCGCTTGTTGCGTGACATCGTCGATCGCACCGGCTCGACGGTGGTCTTCGCCTCGCACGACCTCAACTGGGCCGCGGCCTACAGCGATCGCATGCTCGTGATGCGAGACGGCGTCCTCGCGCTCGACGCGTCGCCGGCCGACGTGATGAAGCCCGAAGTCGTCGGCGAACTCTTCGGATTCGATGCAAACGTCACCAATGGTTGGCTGGTACCGCGGTAAACATCGCTGACTCTCTGCCGTCCAAAACGGCATGAATCGGTTCATCCTCATCGCGTCTCTACTTCTTGCGATCAACGATCAGCGGCGCGCGCAACATGTGCTCGATCGATTGGCGTTCGGCGCGAAACCAGGCGATGTCGAACGCGTGATGGCGATCGGCGTTGATCGCTGGATCACGCAGCAATTGCATCCGGAGTCGATCGACGATCGCACCGTCGAGACGCATCTCGCGAGCCTGCCCGAACGCCCCCGCCCAATCGCCGAGCTGACCGCGCAGCGCATCGTTCGCGCGACCGAATCGGAGCGCCAGCTCAACGAAGTGATGACCGACTTCTGGCTGAATCACTTCAACGTCTTCGCACAGAAAGGCCTCGATCGCATCTTCATCGCCGGCTACGAGCACGACGTCATCCGTCCGCGAGAATGGGGCAAATTCGAAGACCTGCTGATGGCGACGGCGAAGTCGCCGGCGATGCTCTTCTACCTCGACAATGCGCGCTCGCGCGGCGGCGCCCTCAACGAAAACTACGCTCGCGAGCTGATGGAGCTGCACACCCTCGGCGTCGACGGCGGCTACACGCAGAAGGACGTGACCGAGCTGGCGCGCGTCTTCACCGGCTGGTCGATCGATCGCCACGGAGACTTCATCTTCCGCCCCTTCACGCACGATCGCGGCGAGAAGACGGTCCTCGGCGTTCACTTCCGCGCCGGCGGCGGCATGGAGGAAGGGGAGCGGATGATCCGCTTCCTCGCGCATCGCCCGGCCACCGCGCATCACATCGCGTACAAGCTCTGCCAGCGATTCATCGCCGATGAGCCGCCGGCGTCCGCGGTCGATCGCGTGGCGAAGACGTTCCTCGCATCCGACGGCGATCTGCGCCGGACGGTGCAGGCGGTGATCGAGAGTCCCGAGTTCCGCGATCCGAAGTACTTCCGCGCGAAGATGAAGACGCCGTTCGAGTACGCGGTGTCGGCGATCCGCGCGGTCGACGGACGCATCATCGATCCGCTTCCCGTCGCGCGGCAGCTCCGCGAAATGGGCGAAGGGCTCTACCTCGCGCAGCCGCCGACCGGCTACTCCGACACCGCGCAGGCGTGGAGCAGCAGCGGCGGATTGATGGCGCGGCTCAACTTCGCGCTCGCCCTCGCGGAGAATCGCTTGCCCGGCGTGCGCAGCAGCGTCCGCGATCCGAAAGCGATGGCGCTGACACTCGGTTCACCGGAGTTCCAAAGACAATGATCGACCGCAGATTCTTTCTCAAGTCCTCCGGCCTTGCGCTCGTCGGCGGCGCACTGATTCCGAGCGTCTTCGTGAAGATGGCGAACGCGGCGACGACGAAAGGACGCAAGGTCGTCGTGGCGATCTTCCAGCGCGGCGCGGTCGACGGTCTCAACGTCGTCGTGCCGTACGGCGAGCAGGCGTACTACGCGGCGCGTCCGAACATCGCCATCCCGCGTGCGAGCACGCTCGACCTCGACGGCTTCTTCGGGATGCATCCGTCGCTCGCCTCGCTCGCGCCGTACTGGAAGGACCACTCGCTCGCATTCGTGCACGCCGCCGGCTCGCCCGATGCGACGCGCTCGCATTTCGACGCGCAGGACTTCATGGAGTGCGGCACTCCGGGCATCAAGTCGACGGCCGACGGTTTCCTCGCGCGCGCCGTGGCGAAGGGAACGTCGCCGCTGCGCGCGGTGTCGATGACCGCCACGCTGCCGCGCATCCTGACCGGTCCGGCCGACGCGGTGGCGATGACCGACATCGCACGCTTCGGCGTGCGCGCCGACGTCTCGCCGATGTTCGAGTCGATGTACGGCGACGCGTTCGACGCGGCGAAAATGCTGAAGGCCGCCGAGCCGCAGAAGCTGCAGCCGGCGAACGGTGCGCAGTATCCGAACGACCCGCTCGGCAATTCGTTGAAGCAGATCGCGCAGCTGATCAAGTCGAACGTCGGACTGGAAGTCGCGTTCGCCGACGTCGGCGGCTGGGACACGCACGCGGGTGAAGGCGCAGCCGAGGGCCAGCTCGCGAATCGACTGCGCAACTTCAGCGATGCCATCGCCGCCTTCATCCGCGACCTCGGGTCGCGCATGGGCGACGTCGTGCTCGTGACGATGTCGGAGTTCGGCCGCACGGTCCGCGAGAACGGCAACCGCGGCACGGATCACGGCCACGCGAACGTGATGCTGATCGCCGGCGGCGGCGTGAAAGGCGGCAAGGTCCACGGGAAATGGCCCGGCCTCGCGGACCTCTACGAAAACCGCGATCTCAAAGTGACGACCGATTTCCGCGATGTCTTCGCGGAGCTGCTTACAAAACACCTCGGCGTCTCATCGATGAGGACTGTATTTCCTGACTACGAGGCGAAATGGCGAGGGGTGTTGGGCTAGGCCAACAAACGCGGCGGGCCGCGCCCGCCCGCCGGAGGCGCTCCGGTCGTTCCCTATTTCAATCTCGCCAGTACCGCGGAAATGCAAGCGAGGACAGCGCAGCCGATCCAGAGCGCTGACGGGTTGTGTTGGAACACCAAGGTTCCTACCGACGGACCGATGATCAGCGCCAACGCCCAGGAGAAGACCCACATCCCGTTGTAGCGGCCGCGGTACTGCTCGGGTGCGAGGGTGGTCACGTACGCTCCTGTTGCGGGGGCGGCGATCATTTCGCCGAGTGTCCAGACGCAGACTGTTGCGGCGAGGGCGGGGACGCTGTGGGCGAGGCCGGTCATCGCCACGCCGATGCCCGCGAGGAAGTAGCCGAGGGAGATCATCTGCTGTGCCGGGTAGCGTTGCGTCCATGACGTCAGCGCCAGCTCCAGCACGATGATCAGGATGCCGTTGATCGACAACAGCAGGCCGTACGTCGAGCTGCTGTGGCCTGTGCGCTCGACCCAGAGCGGGAACGTCGATCCCGTTTGAAAATCGACCAATGTCACGGCCGTCGTCGCCGCGAGGAACAGCATGAAGCGGCGATCGTGAAACGCGACGCGGAACGCCTCGCCGAAGTGCTCGTCGCGCGTTGCCGGACGCAGGCCTTGCGGCAGGAACGTCAGGGCGATCAGGCCGTAGCCGACAGACGTCACCGCATCGCAGACAAAGAGCGAGAAGAACGAGCGGTCGGCGAGAAAGCCGGCCGTCGCCGGGCCCGCGGCCCAGCCGAGGTTGATCGCGAAGCGGTACATCGCGAAGGCTGTGATGCGCTGCTCCGGCGTGACCAAATCGCCGATCAGCGCGGACGCGGCGGGGCGATACAGCTCCGCGGCAAAGCCGGCGATCGACGCCAGCGTCACGATCGCGCCGTACGTGCGCGCCTGCGAAAGCGCCAGCATCGCCGCGGCGGAGCAGAACATCGAGATCGCGATCGTGTTGCGCCGACCGACGCGATCGGCGAGGTGTCCGCCGGCGATCGACGCGATCAGATGTCCGACGCCGTACGCTCCCATCGCCAGTCCGGCGCGCGACGCGCTGTAGCCGAGTCGCGTCAGGTAGAGCACCAGGAAGGGCACCACGAACGTGCCGAAGCGATTGACGAACGTGCCGACGAAGAGGACCCACGCCGGCGCGGGAAGGGAGCGGAGATTCTGGCGGAGAGTGGCTATGCGCCCATCTCTCCGAGCGACTTGATGAAGCGCTGCACCAGTTGCTCGTCGAACTGCGTTCCCGCTCCCTCGCGCAGTTTCGCTGCCGCCTCTTCGCGCGAGATCGGCGTCTGATACGAGCGCTCATTCGTCATCGCCACCCAGGCGTCGCAGATCTGGATGATGCGCGAGGCGATCGGGATGTTGTTGCCGGTCAGGCGGCTCGGATAGCCGCGGCCGTCGACGCGCTCGTGATGGCGCAGCACTGCCTGCGCGATCTCGGGTCCGAGCATCGGCTCGACGATCGCGGCGCCGACGATCGGATGCTCCGCCATGCCGCGCAGTTCCTCCGCCGTGAGGCTCGGGCGTTTGTACAGCCGGTCGTAATCGAGGAGGCGCATGCCGACGTCGTGCACCATCGCGGCGATGCGCACCGTTTCGACTTGTGTCGGCGGCATCTCCAGCAGAATCGAAAACCGTTGCGCCAGGACAGCCACCGCGCGGCAATGTTCCACCAGCTCCGGGTAGCGCTGGAAATCGGGCTCCAGCAGTTTCTCCGCGATCGTCTGGCGATCGTTGCGTCCCGAGCTCGCGGCGATCGCCGCTTCGACCGAGTTCTCGACCTGGCGCAGGAAGATGTGCAGCGCGCGTTGCGCCTGCGCTTCCGGAGTGCGCTCGAACGCGACGGTCAGCACGAGCCCTTCGACCGATTGCGCGTTCACCGGCGCGCTGAGGATCGTCGAGATCCCCGCCGCGCTCACCGGAACGACCTGCACGCCGAACGGGTAGATCAGTTGCGGGAGTCCCGTCATGTGCGGCTGATTCGCGCGCTTCAGCCACGCCTGCAGGTGGTTCTGCAGCATCTCCATCGCGTCGTCCGTGACCGTGGCGATGGCGACGATCGACTGCGGATTGTTCACATGCCCGATCGCGCTGAAGCAGGCGAGCACCGCGCCCGGAATGGCCAGCGTCGCCGGCAGCAGCAGCCGCACCACTTCGAGATCGCGCTCCGTCAGCACGCGCTTGCCCGACACCTGCGTCAGCTGCCGTTTCGACATGTAGTCGCGCGCCGAGGCGATGGCACGTGTCGCGTTCGGCGAGATGTCGTGCGGGCTGCCGACGCCCGACGGCTGGGCGGCCGCGGCGGGCGGCGTCATCACCTGCGGCAGATGCGCGACCGACGGCGGCGCCGCGCGTTGCGGCTGCTCGAGCGTCATCGGTCCGATGCCGAAGAGATTCTTCGATCCGAGGAGGGCGAGCACGTCGTCGGCGATCTTCTTCGCCGCCTCGACGTCGGGCGCGTCGAACGGTTTCTTCCCCGCCTTGTCGCGCATGTCGATGAAGCCGACGAGGCGGCCGCGCGTGAAGAGCGGCGTCGCGAGCAGGCGGTCGGTGCCCTGGCGGAAGAGGAGCTCGGAGAAGCGCTGATCGGTCCCCAGTCCGTTCACGAAGAACGCGTTGCGGCGGACCGCGAGGCGGTCGACCAGGTCATCGCTCGCCTTCACCGTTTTGCGATGGTCATCGGCGAAACGGTAGTGCGTGATCAGCTCGTACGTCTTGTCGTTGAGGTCGTGCGACGTCGAGAGATAGAGCGCCGCCTTCGTCGCCTGCACGTGCTCCACGCAGCCGTAAAGAATCTGCTTGAGCTGCGGTTCGATCGCCTTGAGCTCGGGAAGCATGGCCAGCCGACAAGTATAGCTATGGCTATTCGAACTCGAACCGCACGCGCTGCCGCATGTGCCCGAGGATCGCGCCGAGCATCGCGCCGGTGGTGTTCCAGATCACGTCGTTCACATCCGCCACGCGCGTCGGGAGGAAGTACTGCCACGCCTCGATGGCCAGCGAGAACGACAGTCCGCACAGCACGGTCAGCACGTACGTCTGCATCGTCGGGCGATCGATCGTGTAGAGGCTGATGAAGGTGAGGAAGCCCCAGGGGATGAAGAGCATCACGTTGGCGATGATCGGCATGACGATCACCGCGAGGATCTGCGTCGATACCGGCCGCGTTTCGAAGCGATGGGAGAGGTGCTTGATTTCCTCGAACGGAACGGGATCGATCTTCGAGTAGCTCTTGCCTGACGTGTACACCGTTGCGATCGCGATCGTCGCCGTCACCATCACCAGCAGGAGAAACGTGATCGGACGCCGGACGGTGATCAACATGACATCAACGCGCCGGCGGCTCGAGGTTGTAATAGAACATCGCCGTCACCCGCTCCGAGGTCATCGGGAAATCCTTCGGCAGCGGATTGAGGGGCGACGAATTCTCGATCGCCTTCTTCGCGGCGAAATCGTACGGCGGGATGCCCGAGGTGTTGAGGATCGTGATGTCGGAGATCTGGCCGTCGCGATGAATCGTGAAGCGGATCGTCACCACGCCCTGCATGCCGGTGCGCAGGAGGTCGGGCATGACGTTGTACCAGTTCACGCGGATGCGGGCGACCATCGACTGTGCGTAATCGCCCCAGTCGTACCAGGTCGTTTCGAACGAGATCGGGCCGTCCTTGGCGAAGCCCTTCTCGCCGCCCCCGGCGTTGCCGAGGTCGAGGCCCTGCTGGCCGGTGCCGAGGGAGGCGACCTTGCCCACTTCCTTGATCGCGTTCTTCCAGTCGATCGAATTGCCGCGTTGCGCGGACGGATTCGTCTGCACCGGCTGCGTGAACGATGACGATGCCTGCGACGGCATCTGCTGTTGCGGTTGCTGTGACGGATTATTCGACGGGCTCTGCGCCTGCTGCATCACCTGCGGCTGGGCCTGCGACGGACGCCGGCCGTCGCCCGACGGCGACTGCGGCGTGAACATCCGGCCGTTGCCGGGACGCGACGTCGGCTGATCGCCCGTCGGCTTCGGCATGCTCGCCTCGCGGTTCGCGTCGGAGAAGTTCGGCGAGTCCACCGGATGCTCGAGCTTTTTCCCCGGCGCCTCGACGAACTGGCGGTCCTGCTGCGGGTTCTGGCGGATCAGCTCGACATAGCGAACCATCGGCTGGGCGGTGTCGCTGGCGGTGACCGGGTGGTAGTTCAGCGCCATCCAGGTGATCAGGAGGATGTGGACGATGATCGAAGCGATGACGGCAACGCTCGCGCCCCGTCGCGGCTCGCTATCTTCGGCCAGAGCCGCGAGATCGATTCTTTCCTCCACCACCTGCCGGGTAGAAAAAGTGCGTCTGGTGTTTTGTTCCATTGGCTGGGGCCGTACGCAACCGTAACGCGGATCTCACGTACACTTCTTTGAGATGTCCGACGTCATCATTACACCGCCGCCTCCGCCCCCTCCTCCGCCCGCTTCGGAACCGCCGAAGACAGGCTACGACTTCGTGAAGCCTTTCGCCTTCGTGTTTGAAGACGCCCGGTGGATCAACAAAGTTCTGATCGGCGGCATCTTCCAGCTTCTGGCGTTCATGCTGATCGGAATCCCGTTTCTCCTCGGGTATCTGGCGAAGCTCGTTCGTAATGTAGTCGCTGATGCGACGCTTCCGCTCCCCGAGTGGGACGACCTCGGCGAAATGTTTGGCGAAGGGTTACGTCTGATCGGCGTCGCGCTGGTCTACGCCATCCCATTCCTCATGATCCTCTGCATGGTCATGGTGCCGGTCTTCGTCGTCAGCGCGGCCAGCCAGCACGGCAACCACGACTTCGATCCAGGCCCCGCGTTCGCCTGCGTCTGGTGTCTCGTCTTCCCGCTCAGCCTGGTGTACATGCTCTGGATGCCGGCGGCATTGATGTACGCGATGGTCGAGCAGCGCCTCGGAGCGGCGTTCGAATTCGGGCGCATCTGGCGATTCATCAGCAACAACGTCGGCAACTACCTGCTGGCGGTCGTGGTGATGTTCGTGGCGCGCTTTGCCTCGGGATTCGGCATCGTCCTCTTCTGCATCGGCATCGTCTTCACCGTCTTCTGGGCGATGTGCGTGACGTTCTACGCCTTCGCGCAGACGTGGAAGCTGGCGACGGTGCGGTGAGCCGGGACGCACGGATCTTTGCTCTCTGTCTCGGCGCGCTGGCGCTGATCATTCTCGGCGCGTCGACGATCGTGACCTTCGCCATCGCACACGGCGCGTCGCCGAGCCTCCGGCTGCCGTTCCTGATCATGTGTCACGGCATCCCGCATCGCTGCCTGACGATCTTCGGCACGCACATGCCGATTTGTGCGCGATGCGTAGCGATTTACGCGGGATTCATCGCCGGCATCGCGCTCTTCCCGATTGCGAAGCGGATCGAGGAGCGGGTGATGAGGGTCGTGCTGGTGGTCGCCGCGACCCCCATTTTCATCGACGGCATGACCCAGGCGATCGGCCTTCGGGAGAGCACCAATCCGCTGCGGCTGGCGACCGGTCTGATGGTCGGAGCGGCGTTTGGATCGTGGGTGCTCGTTGCGATCGAAACACGCGCACGCCAACGATTTGCAGAATCTTGACGACCTATCAGCGGTGGGTTACGCTTCGATGACACCCACGTCCAGCCGGCTCAACTCCTCACCGCGGCGGCCGTCGGTTCAGCGGACAAATCTGGTCGAGTTATCGGAGACAAATGGCTTTCCAGGGATCTCTAAAAGAACTGCCGCTCCCGGACATCATTCAATTGGTGAGCGTCTCGGGCAAGACCGGCAAGTTCACGCTGTCCCGCGATACCGACCGAGGCTTCATCTATCTGAAAAACGGACAGATGGTCCACGCGCTCGTCGGTGACCTGATCGGTGAGGAAGCGATCTACGCGCTCGCCATCTGGAACCAGGGCGAGTTCCAGTTCGCCCCCGGCGAAGAGCCCGATCGCCAGACCATCACCAAGTCCAACACCAACCTCCTGATGGAGGCCGCGCGCCGTCTCGACGAGTGGCGCGTCCTCTCCAAGAAGATCCCCTCCGTCGATTTCGTCCCCGAGCTGATGGTCCGCGAGAACCGTCACGAGCAGATCACGCTGAACCCGCAGGAGTGGATGCTGATCACCCGCATCGACGGCCACCGCTCCATCGCCGACATCGGCCGCGCGCTGAACATGTCGTCGTTCGACGTCGCCAAAATCCTCTACGGGATGATCACCGGCGAGCTCGTGCAGTTAAAAAAAAAATTTGATCGAGACCCCGATCAGGAAAATGGCGAGCTAGTCGACCTCGCCGCGCGCATCCGCGCCGTGGCCGAGGAGTTCATCGGCGACAGCGCGCACAAGACGATCGAGAAGCACTTCCTCCACGCCCTCGACATGATCATGAACGGTGACGGCGAGCGCGCCGTCGACAACATGATCGAAGAATTCGAGAAGACCGCCTCGCTCCTGCGCGGACTGGCGGTCACCGAGCAGCTTCGCTCGCGGATCACGGAGATCCGCGCGCTGGCCTCCTAAGTTGCTCTGGTTCGTCATCATTCTTCTTGCCTTCATCACCGCGGCGGCGTTGATCCGCCGCCAGGCGCGCGCCATCCACGCGACAGGTCCGATCCGCAGCTGGTCGATCCCGAAGTCGTGGTCCGTGGCCGAGGGGACACATGAAGGCAAGGCGGTGGCGACGCGCTTCAACGTCGCGCTGCGTCCCATCGCCGGACGCGAGGAGTATCCCAATCGCATCGGTATCATCGCCCCGCTGCACGACGCGAACGACCGCGGCTTCCCCAGCCGCGCGGAGATCAAACAGCTCGACGCGATCGAGGAGCTGGTCGAGAAGAGGATGAGCGGCGGCAACGAGTCGCTGCTCGCCGGCGTCGTGACGAGCAACGGCGTGCGCGAGTTCGTCGTCTACACGTCGAATGTCGACGGCGCGAAGACGAAGGCGGATGCGGTGGCCGCCGAGGTCACGACACATGCGCTGCAGGTCATCGTCCGCAACGACCCGCAGTGGCGGGTGTACCGTACGTTCGCATCATGAACATCGGCCGTATCGTCGTCCCTCCAGGTGTGCCGGACGGGTTCGCGCTCTTCTACACCACGCGCGACTTCCCCGGCTTTCTCACGGACGACGTCGCGCGCGAGCTGATCGGCTTCATCGAAGAGCGCTTCGGAATCGCGGCGTCGCTGACCACCTGCAATCAGGTGCACGGCGCGACGGTGTTGCGAGGGGAGCGGACGTCTCGTCCGCTCGATCCCTGCGACGCTCTCTACTCGACAGACAAAAACACCGCCCTCGGTATCAAGGTTGCAGATTGTCTCCCCGTGACCATGATCGATCCCTCGCACTCGGTCATCGCCAACATTCACTCCGGCTGGCGTGGCGCCGCGCAGGCAATCACGGCGAAAACCCTGGACACCCTCATCAAAGAAACGCCGTTCGATTCCGCGAGCGCGAAAGCGTGGCTCGGGCCGAGCATCCGCGTCTGCTGCTTCGAAGTGGGCGAGGAAGTGGCCGAGCAGTTCGATCAAATCTTCGTCGATCGCACCCACGCGAAGCCGCACGTCGACATCCCCGCCTTCACCAGAGCGGTTCTCCGCGACCGCGGCTTCGCCGATGACGCGATCATCGACACGGAGCTCTGCACGCGCTGCGAAGGGTCGATCTTCCACTCCTATCGCCGCGATCGAAAGGGCGGCGGCCGGAATCTCGCGCTCGTCGCGCAGTGAGCCGCATGCCCGCGAACATCAAGCTCCGCATCCCGAAGCGGCGGACGGTCTTCCAGACGATCTCCATCGTCGTCCTCGTGTTCCTCGTCGCCTTCGCCGCCCTCGGCGCGTGGGTCTACAAGCAGTCGGTCGGCCGCTTCGAAGTGCGCCGCCTCTCGCTCCCGACGCGCATCTTCGCCGACTTCATGCCGCTGCGTCCCGACACGCCGCTGCAGGCCGATGACCTCCTGGAAAAAGTGAGCCGCCTCGGATACCGCGAGGTCGAGCACGTCTCGCAGCCAGGCGAGTACGCGTCATCGAAGGACGGCGTCGACATCTTCACCCGCGAGTTCACGCATCCGAGCGGCAAGTACGACGCGCAGCCGATCCACGTCACGTTCAAGAGCAACCTCATTCAGACCGTGACCTCCGTCCGCGACTCGCATCCCATCGAGACCGCGGCGCTCGAGCCGGAGCTGCTCACCTCGATCCTCTCCGATCAGCTGGAGAACCGCCGTCCCGCGACGCTGTCGCAGGTCCCGCAATCGCTGCAGGACGCGGTGGTGGTGACCGAGGACATCCGGTTCTGGCATCACCCCGGCGTCGATCCGCTCGGCATCTTCCGGGCGATCTTCACCAACGTCCGCGCGCGCGGCGTGGCGCAGGGCGGCTCGACGCTGACGCAACAGCTGGTGAAGAACTATTACCTCACCAGCGAGCGGACGATGCGCCGCAAGGTGGTCGAGGCGTTCATGGCCGTCATCCTCGACGCGAAGTATTCGAAGCGCGAGATCCTCGAGGCCTACCTCAACGACATCTACCTCGGGCGCAATCGCTCGATCTCGATCATGGGGGTCGGCGAGGCCGCGCGCTACTACTTCGGCAAGCCGGTGGCGGAGATCAACGTTGCCGAGTCCGCGCTGCTCGGCGGAATGATCCGCAGCCCGAACAACTACTCGCCGTTCGCCAATCCGGAGCGCGCGCTCAGCCGCCGGGCCACGGTCCTCCGCCTGATGCTGGAGAACAAGAAGATCGATCAGGCGGCGTACGACAAGGCGATGGCCACGCCGCTGCCGCGCAAGCCGTTCCGCGAGCGGAGCGGGCTGGCGTCGATCCCGTTCTACGTCGATCGCGTGCTGCAGGAGATGGCGCGCGACTACGGCATCAAGGACGTCAAAGGCCGCGGCCTGCAGATCTACACGGCCATCGATCTCACCGCGCAGGACACCGCGTCGCGCACGCTCGTCTCCGGCATCGAAGGACTGGAGAAGGGGAGCCGCCGTCTGCGGAACGCGCAGAGTCCGCTGCAGGGCGTGCTGATTCATGTCGACGTCCCGACGGGCGAGATCCGCGCGCTGGTCGGAGGGCGCAACTACGAGGTCTCGCAGTTCAACCGCGCGCTGAATGCGAAGCGCCAGGTCGGCTCGCTGTTCAAGCCGTTCGTCTACATCACCGCGTTCGAGCCGAGCCTCACGTCGCTGCCGAACGCCATCACGCCGGCCACGCTGGTCAGCGATTCGCGCTTCATCCTCAAGCGCCGCTTCTCCGCCGACTGGTCGCCGCGCAATTACGAGGACGCGTACCACGGCACCGTCACGGTGCAGCGCGCGCTGGAGCAGTCGATGAACTCCGCCTCGGTGCGCATCGGCCTGGCGTGCGGCCTCCCGCCGATCATCAAGACGGCGCACACGCTCGGCGTGCAGACCGAGATCGAGGACTCCAATCCATCCGTGATCCTCGGCGCCGTCGGCATTCCGCCGATCGAAATGGCGGATGCGTTCTCGACCATCGCGCGCGTCGGCTCGCGCCTGCCGCTGCGCACCATCCGCTTCGTCACCGACGATCGCGGACGCGTCGTCTCCGCGGGCGATGCCGTCGAGGCGGTGCAGGTCTTTCCGGCGCGCGACGTCTTCATCCTGCTGAACGTGATGAAGGGCGTGATCGATCACGGCACCGCGTACGAGGCGCGCTCGATGCGCTTCCGCCTCACCGCCGCGGGGAAGACCGGCACGACGAACGACGCGCGCGACGCCTGGTTCATCGGCTTCACGCCGCAGACATTGGCTCTGACCTGGATCGGCTTCGACGACAACGCGATCGTGGGACTGTCGGGCGGAATCGGCGCCGTGCCGATCTGGACGCGCTACATGCAGCAGGTCACCGCCGGCCAGCGCGACGTCGACTGGGCCGCGCCGACGGGCATCCAGATGGCGGAGTTCGACAAGACCAGCGGCGGCCTTGCCACGCCGTACTGTCCGCCGATCTCCGTCGAGAACGACGCGTTCAAGACCGGCACCGCGCCGATGCAACCGTGTCCGTTGCACATGCCGCAGGCGCCGCCGCCTCCCGCGGTCGACGAGTTCGGAAATCCGATCGCGCTCGATACGACCGGCATGATCCCCACGCCGCCGCCGATCACGACCACCCCGCCGCCGATCACGACGACGACCCCGCCGCCCGACGCGACGCTGACCGGCGGCATCTTCAAGACCGATACGACCGCCACCACGCCGCCGCCGACCACCACGACCGAACCGCCCCCGACATCGACGCACTAGTGCCGCAGCTCAAGCTCGCCCTCCGCCGCACGATCCCCCTCATCCTCTTCCTCGCGCTGGTGGTGCACTTCATCCTCCCGCGCCTCGGCGCGATCGAGCATTCGGCGTCGATCGTGCCGGCGATGGCGCCGTGGGCGATCCTCGCCGCGGTCGCCGCGCAGTTCCTCAGCTACGTCTCGAACGGCGCGGTGCTGCAGGCGATCGTCCGCGTGGCGGGCGGCCAGCTCCGGCTCGCGCGCGCCGCGGTGATCGAGGTCGGCGCCGCGACGATCAGCCTCGTGGCCGCCGGCCCGCTCGGCTTCGGCGCCGCGATCTACAAGTGGGTGAGCGACGTGACGACGATCGAATCAGCCGCGGTCGCGGCGTGGCTGCCCGGCGTCTTCGACATGTCGGCGCTGATCCTCGCGGCGCTGATCGGCGCGTTCGAGCTGCTGCACGTCCACCAGCTTTCGCGCGCCACGGAGATCGCGCTGATCGGTGTGATCTCGGCGCTCGTCGTGGTGATGATCGGCGCGTTCTTCCTCGTCGCGCGCCCGCGTTGGCTCGTCGCCATCGCGAAGCGCTTCGGCCGCACCGTCGATCCCGACGCCGTGCGCGATGCGTGGATGAAACTGCGCAGCGGCGCGTGGGCCCACGTCGCGATCCGCTCGATCCTCACGATCGCGTTCGACATGCTCACGCTCTACTTCGCGTTCCTCGCCGCGCACCAGCCGTTGCACTTCTCCGTGCTCCTCGCCGGCTACGGCGTCCCCATCCTCCTCGGCCGCACCAGTTTTTTACCGGGAGGCATCGCGGTGATCGAAGTCGGCATGTCCGCCGTCTTCGCCGGCCTCGGCATCGACACGCAGGTCGCGATCGTTGCCGTGCTGACCTATCGCCTGATCTCGTTCTGGCTGCCGACGCTGATCGGGATCCCGGTGGCAATCGCGCTGAACCACCGCGCCCCGTCGCGCGTCACTCCCGGTACGTGACCTTCACGTCCTTCACCACCACCTCGTCGTCCGACGCCGTCTCGATGATCAGCCAGTCGCCGGAGATGTGGTGGCCGTCGATGTTGAACGTGCGGCCGTCGCGGGGGATGTCGATGTAGTCGCGGAGGATCTCGTTGTCGACGCGGACGCGGAGCTCGCCGCCCGCCTTCGTGCCGACGCTGTCGTGGGCGAAGAACTGGACGGAGCTGACCGAGCCGCCGTGCAGGGCGATGCGGATCTTGGCGCGCGAGCCGCCGCATTCGTTGCCGCCGATGCAGCCGCCGCTGTTGCGCGTCTCGCGCTCGGAGCCGTAACCGCGGCTGCTGCCGGAGTCGTAGCCGCGGCCGCCCCCGCGTCCGTACAACACGGCGACGTCGCTGATCGTCACCTCGTCGTCGGTCGCGGTGCTGATCACCAGCTTCGAGCCGATGATGCCGTCGACGTCGAACTCGTGACGCTTGCCGTCGCGCGCGACGTCGACGTACGACGCGATGCTGTGGTCGTCGATGCGGACGTTGAGCTTCCCGTCGGCGCGCGTGCCGACGTTGTCGTGTGCGTTGAAGCGGATGCCGAGGACCGGCTGGTCGTCGAGGGCGATCGTGATGCGGTTGCCGTTCTGCCGGCAGTCGTTGCCGCCGATGCAGGTGCCGGCGCGTTCGTAGTTTCTCCATCCCTCGCGATTGCCGCGCTGCCAGCCGCCGCCACCGCCGCCGCCGTGATCGTCGTCGCGATCGAATCCGCTGCCGTACATCACGGCGACGTCCTTGATCTCGATCTCATCGTTTGCCGCTGCCTCGAATGTCAGGTACTCGCCGCGCCGGTTGTCGACGTCGACGGTGAAGGTCTCGCCGCGGCGCGGGATGTCGATCCAGCTGCGCACCGCGTCCGCGCCCACTTTCACCGTCAGCTTGCCGCCGGCGGTCTCGCCGATGTCGTCGTGCGCCGTGAAGCGGACGGCGAGGACGGGACGCTCGGCGAGCTTGATGCGCATCCGCTTGTCGGGGCATTTGCTGCCGCCGATGCAGCCGTGGTCGCCGTACGTGACCCACTCTCCTCTCCGGTTCTGAGCGATCAACGGAAGCGCGAGAAGGAGGAGGATGATCAGGCGTCGCATGGTGGCGATAGTTTATTCGATCGCTCTACTTCTCCCGCCCCACCGGATACAACATCCACCTCTCATCGAAATACGGCGATCGCTCGTAAAAGAAATGCAGCCGCTGATCGGCGCTCGCCTTGAACGCGGCGTCGCTCTCCAGCTTCTTCTCGAACTCCGCGCGCAGCTTCGGATCGGCGGCGAGCATCTTTTCCGCCAGCGGCTCCATCATGTAGTTCTCGAAGTACTCGGTGCGCTGCAGGATCTCGTCGAAGAAGCCCCACTGCAGAAACGAATCGATCGACGCCGGCTCGAGGAGGACCATCGCCAGCTCGCCGAGCGGCTGATCGACCGGGATGCGCACGGAGCCGGCGGGGAAGCGCTCCTTCCGATGCTCGATCGTCGTCTTCGCCGCGAGCCGCACGTGACCCTCGAACGCTTCGGTGTCGAGCTTCGCGTCGTGCAGGCGGTACATGTCGACCTCGACCTCGCGCGGCTCGAGCAGCCGCTCCATCTGAATGCCGTGCATGCGCAGCCGCTCGATGACGTCGCGCCACGCCGCCGGCACCCAGTACGCCTTCGGCCGCGAGACCGACTCCGTGACGGCGGTCGTGCGATAGACCGGGATGCGCACGGTGGTCGGACGTCCGAGCCACTCCGTCCGCGTCGTGCCGCTGATCGACGACTGGCTGGTGCGCGATTCGATGGCCCGGAACTCCATCACTTCCGGCGCCGAGCCCTGCGGCGCGTCCCACGCCAGCGGCAGCGGATCGATGCGCAGATGCGTGTCGTCGCCGCCGGCGCGCTGCAGCTCCCGGCCGCTCATCGCCAGGACGTCGAGCGTCCGCTCGAGCAGCACGAGCGTGCCGAGGACGCGCTGGTCGTACGGCTTGAGCGAGTGATTCTCGACCAGCACCGTCGCCATGTGCCGCGCGTCGCCGTAGCCGGTCGAGAAGCGCGCCTGTCCGTTGCCGAGGCCGATGCCTTTGGAGAAATCCTTGTCGTCGACCGGGAAGATCAGCGGACCGGGGATGTGCCCCATCTGCGTCAGCGCGCCGTTGACCGCCGGCCCCAGCGTCTGATCGAGCCAGCGCGTGACGTTCGGCGAGTAGCCGCTGTGGTTCCAGCCGAAGGTGATGTCGTACTGGTAGTCCATCCCGTCGGTGACGTGCAGGTCGAAGTAGAGGTCGGGCTGCCAGCGATCGATGGCCGCGACCATGGCCCGCATTTCATCCGAGTCGAGCTTCGTGTAATCGCGATTGAGATTCAGATTGCGCGCGTTCGTGCGCCACCCGATGACCTCGGGGCCGCGCTGATTGATGCGGCCGAACTTCGACGCGCGCTCGTGGCCGTCGACGTTGAAGATCGGGACGAAGAGGACGTTGACCCGCTCCAGCATGCCGAAGAGGCGGCCGCCGGGACGGAGATCGCGGAGCAGCATCAGGCCCGCGTCCTTGCCGTCGATCTCGCCCGAGTGAATGCCTCCCTGCGCCAGCAGCGTCGGCTTGCCGGTGCGATGCAGCGCGTCGGGCATGAAGAGCTGTTCCTTCGAGGCCACGACCATCCAGATGTCGCGCCCTTCCGGACTCTTACCGAGCGACACCATGCGCATCTGCGGCGACGCGGCGGTCAGCTTGCGCAGATATGCGACCGTTTCGTCGTATGTCGGCGAAGTGCGGAAACCGCTCTGCTCCGCCGGCGTGATCCACGGATCGTCGGCATTGACCACGAGCTTGCGCGACTGGCCGTTCCACGGAATCGCGGGCGGCAACGGGGCTTCGATCTGGGCGGCGAGGGTGGAAGCGAGGAGGGGCAGCAGCAGGGTCCACTGCATGATGCGCATCGCGAGATTGTATGGTGTGTGGATGCAGATCCGACTCGCACTCCTCACCTTGCTGCTCGTGTTTTCAGCAGAGGCACAACAGAACCTCGGCGACGTCTCGTTCGCCAACTCCGGATCGCCCGCCGCGCAGGAGCCGTTCCTCCGCGGACTCGCGCTGCTGCACGACTTCGAGTACGAGGACGCCGCGACCGCGTTCCGCGAAGCGCAGAAGATCGACGGCGAGCTGGCCATGGCGTTCTGGGGCGAGGCGATGACATTCAATCATCCGATCTGGTTTCAGCAGGACGCCGCCGCCGCGCGCAAGGTGCTGCAGAAGACGCCGAACGCGAAGACGGAGCGCGAGCGCGATTACCTGAAGACGCTCGATGTCCTCTACGGCGAAGGGACGAAAGAAGAGCGCGATTTCAAATACGCGGATGCAATGGCGGCGCTGCACGCGAAGTATCCGGACGACGTCGACGCGACCGCTTTCTACGCGCTCTCACTCCTCGGCACGTCGCATGAGGGACGCGACCTCGCGACCTACATGCGCTCCGCCGCGCTGCTGGAGGACGTGTTCCCCACGCATCGCCGTCATCCGGGCGTGCTGCACTACATGATCCATTCGTACGACGATCCGATCCACGCGCCGCTCGGCCTGCGCGCCGCGCGGTTGTACGGCGACGTCGCCTCGCACGCCGCGCACGCGCTGCACATGACGTCGCACATCTTCGTGGCCATGGGGATGTGGGACGACGTGATCGCGGCGAACAAAAAGGCGCTGGCCGCGCATCCGATGAATTGCGGCCATTACGCGATCTGGCTGGAGTACGGCTACCTGCAGACGCGGAAGCTCGACGAGGCGCGCGAGGTGCTGACGCGCTGCAAGGCCGTCGTGCCGGGCGACCCCGCGCACGACGCGCCTGTAAAAGCGGAGGACTCGAGGATCGGCAGCTACGCCACGATGCGCGCGCTCTACTTCGCCGACACCGGCAAGCTGGAGGAAGCGCTGCCGTCGCAGTACGCCGCGCCGTCGTTCACGATGGCCTACACCGACGCGCTCGCGCATCCGACCGCGGAGAACGCGGCGCGCGTCCACGCCTTGCAGAAGGACGTGCTCGCGTCGATCGAGGCGCGCAAGCTGACCGACCCGTCGTTTCGCGAACGGACGAACGTGATCGTGCAGCAGGTCGACGCCATGGTCCTCATCGCCGCCGGCAAACGCGACGAAGGCCTCGCGCTCCTGAAGAAAGCGGCCGAGGCCGAGCACGCCATGCCATTCGAGTTCGGCCCGCCGGTCGTGGAGAAGCCGACGTACGAGCTCCTGGGCGATCAGCTGCTTGCGGCGGGGCGGGCGGCGGAGGGGGAGAAGGCGTATCGGGCGCAACTCGCGCGCACGCCGGGGCGGTGGCTTTCGGAGCGCGGACGTCTCGTCCGCAGTCGGTGAGCGTTCCGCTCGCCGACCGATCGGTGCCCGGGCGAGGACGCCCGAGCACTGCGGGCGGGGACGCCCGCGCTCCCGAGTAAGATGTTCTCGTGACACGAGACGAGATCCTCGCGACCATCCACGCGCACGAGTCCGAGCTCCACGAGCTTCGTGTCACCGAGCTTGCGCTGTTCGGCTCATTCGCGCGCGGTGACGCCGCGCCGAACAGCGACATCGATTTCATCGTCGAATTCGACGAGAAGTCGTTTGACAACTACATGGGCGTGCGCGAGCTGCTGGAACACCTGTTCGGCCGCAAGATCGATCTCGTCATGAAGTCGGCGATCAAGCCGCGGTTGAAGGAGCGGATTCTTCGCGAGGCTGTGCGTGCCGCGTGATGCTCTCGTACTTCTGGACGACATCGCCGAGGCATGCCGTCGGATTGCTCGATACACCGCCGGCTTGTCGATCGATGATTTCCGGAATGACGAAAAGACGCTCGACGCCGTGGCGCGGAATCTGGAGATCATCGGCGAGGCCGCGAAGAAATTGCCTTCTGACATTCGTGAGGAAATGAGCTCCGTGGAGTGGAATCGGATCGCCGGTCTCCGCGATGTCCTGATTCACAACTATTTCGGCGTCGACGCCGACATCATCTGGGATGTCGTTCAAACCAAAGTTCCGGAGCTGGCGGCGACGGTCACGGCGCGTTTGCGGCGGTAGCCACGGAGCGGGGTCACATCACCTTCTCGATCGTGATCGGCAGATCGCGCACCCTCTTCCCGGTCGCGTGATACACGGCATTCGCGATCGCGCCGCCCACCCCCACGATCCCGATCTCGCCCACCCCTTTCACGCCGATCGGATTCACGTGCTCGTCGTCCTCTTCGACGAGGATCACGTCGATGTTCGGGATGTCGGCGTTGACGGGGAGGAGGTATTCGCCGAGGTTGACGTTGGTGAAGGTGCCGAGTCGGGTGTCGAAGTGGGTCTGCTCGAGGAGGGCCATGCCGATGCCTTGCACGATGCCGCCGAGGTATTGGCTGCGGGCGGTCTTGGCGTTGAGGATGCGGCCGGCGGCGAAGGCGCTGACCATCCTCCGCACGCGCACCAGCCCGAGATCAGCATCGACGCTCACCTCAGCGAACTGCGCGCCGAAGGCATGCGCGGCGTGCGGCTCGTTCTGCTCCGGCTTGGCGTCGAACTGCGCGTCGATGGTGTCGAGGTAATGCTTCGCCAGGATGACGTGGTAGCTGTCGGCGTTCATCGCGGCGGGGTTGAGGTTGTCGAGCGCCGCGACTTTTTTCTTCAGTGCATCGGCGACGCCGTAGACCGCGGAGCCGACGCTCGCCGCGGTCATCGAGCCGGCGGAGATCGGCGCGTTGGGGAGCAGCGTGTCGCCGTACTTGAAGCTGACGCGCTCCGCGGGGATGCCGAGCGTCTCGGCGGCGAGCTGCGCCATCACCGTCGCCGTGCCCATCCCCATCTCGTGCGAGCCGCTGCTGATGACGACCGTGCCGTCGGACTTCATGACCGCGCGCGCCGAAGCCGGCGAGCGATGCGCCGGATACGTGGCGCTGGCCATGCCGTAGCCGATGAGCAGGCGTCCGTCGCGCATGGAGCGCGGCTCGGGATTCCGCCGCGACCAGCCGATGCGCTCGGCGGCCTGGCTGTAGCACTCCTTCAATGACTTGCTCGACCACGGTTTGCCGCTCAGCGGATCGGCGTCGGCGTGATTGATGAGGCGCAGCTGAATCGGATCGATCTTCAGCGCGTACGACAGCTCGTCGAGCGCCGACTCGAGCGCGAACGAGCCGGGGGTGAGGCCCGGCGCGCGCATGTACGTGCCGCTCGGGACGTTGAGCTCGACGACGCGGTGCGCGCCGCGGATGTTCGGCGAGGCGTAGAGCATCTGCGTCGGACGGGTGAAGCCTTCCTGGTAATCGCAGACCGCGTTCGCCTGGCCGATCCCCTCGTGGATCATCGAGACGAGCTTGCCGTCGGAGGTCGCGCCTAGGGCCACGCGCTGCTCGGTCTCGGGACGATGGCCGTTGCCGAAGAAGAGCTGCTTGCGCGTGACGACCAGCTTCACCGGCCGCTTCACCTCGCGTGCCGCGAGGACGCCGATCACCACATGCGGCCACGACGAGCCCTTGCTGCCGAACGCGCCGCCGACGAATTGCGACGTGACGTGCACGTTCTCCTTCGGGATGTTGAAGAGCTGGGCCATCGTCTTCTGGACAGCGAAGATGTTCTGCGACGAGTCGTAGAGCGTGAGGTGGTCGCCGTCCCAGGCCGCGGTGATGGAGTGCGCCTCGAGCGGATTGTGATGCTCGTACGGCGTGCGGTAGGTCTCGTCGATCTTCACCGCCGCCGAGGCGAGCGCCGCGTCGGCATCGCCTTTCGCGAATTTGTTCTGCTGCCGGTCCTTCGCTTCATCACGATGTTTGGCCAGATCGGTCTTCGCCTCGGACTTCGCGTACGACACGCGCACGAGCTCCGCGCCGCGCGTCGCGCGCTCGAGCGTGTCGCCGATGACGACGGCGATGCGCTGCCCGAGGTAGTGGATCGTGGCGTCGCCGAAGGGGAGGAGATGCTGCTCGGCGGTGCCGTTCGATTGTCCGGGCGGGACATTGAGCTTCGGCGCGTTGAGATGGGAGATCACGGCGAGCACGCCGGGCGATTTCAGCGCCGTCGTGGTGTCGATCGTACGAATCGTACCGTTGGGGATCGACGACATCACCAGGACGCCGTACGCCATGTTCGGGAGTTTGTTCTCGGCCGCGTAGCGCGCGCCGCCGGTGACTTTCTGCCGCCCGTCGACGCGATCAAGCGGCGCGCCGATTTTCGGGATCATGCGACGCCTCCCGCCAGGTCGCTCAGCGCGCGGACGAGCGTCCGCTTCGCCAGCTCGATCTTGAAGCCGTTCTGTCCGTAGTCCTTCGCGCCGCGTAGCGCAGCTTCCGCCGCTTCGCGAAAGAGCGCCGCGCTCGCCGATTTGCCGGTGAGCACCGCCTCCGCTTCGCGCGAGCGCCATGGCTTGGTGCCGATGCCGCCGAGGGCGACGCGCGCGGAGCGGATGCTGCGCCCGGCGAGATCGAGTCCGACCGCGGCGGAGGTGAGGGCGAATTCGTACGATGCGCGGTCGCGCACTTTGAGATACGCGGAGCGCTGCGCGTGCGGCGCGTCGGGGATGAAGAGCGACACGATCAGCTCATTGGTTTTCAGGTCGTGCTCGATGTGCGGCGTGTTGCCGGGAAGGAGATGGAAGTCGGTCGCCGCGACCTGCCGCTCGCCGTTCGGTCCGCGCAGCGTGATCACACCGTCGAGCGCGGCGAAGGCGACGGCGAAGTCCGATGGATGCGTGGCGATGCAGGCGGAGGAGCCGCCGACGATCGCGTGCATCCGGTTCTCCCCCTCGACCGCCGCGCAGCCGGTGCCGGGACTGCGCTTGTTGCATTCGGCGAACGTCAGCTCGCGGAAGTAGGGGCAGCGGGTCCGCTGCATCAGGTTGCCGCCGAGCGAGGCGGCGTTGCGGATCTGCGGCGAGGCGCTGAGCAACAGCGCCTGCGAGATCATCGGGAAGCGCTCGCGGATGATCGCGTGCTGCGCGACGTCGCTCATGCGCGCCAGCGCGCCGATGCGGACGCCGCCGCTGACGCGCTCGATGGTGGCGAGCGGAACGGCGTTGATGTCGACGAGGCGCGGCGGATGCTCGACGTCGGCCTTCATCAGATCGATGAGGTTCGTGCCGCCGGCGACGTAGCGCGCGCCGGAGGCGATCGCTTCTTTCGCTTCGTCGGCACGGGTGAAATCAAACGGCTGCATTCTTCGCCTCCCGGATCGCGGCGACGATGCCGACGTAGCAACCGCAGCGGCAGATGTTGCCGCTCATCCATTCGCGGATCTCGTTGTCAGTATTCGCATGCCCTTCGCGGATGAGCGCGATCGCGGAACAGATCTGCCCCGAGGTGCAGTAGCCGCATTGGAAACCGTCGTTGCGGATGAAGGCGGCCTGCACGGGATTGAGGCGGCCGCCGGCGGCGAGGCCTTCGATGGTGACGATCGTTCGTCCCTGCTGCATGGCCGCGAGGGTGATGCAGGAGTTGATGCGGCGGCCGTCGGCGAGAACGGTGCACGCGCCGCATGCGCCCTGGTCGCATCCCTTCTTCGCGCCGGTGAGGTCGAGGTGCTCGCGCAACGCATCGAGCAGCGTGGTGCGCGGATCGAGCTTGAGCGTGTGGACTTTGCCGTTGACGTTGAGCGAGACCGGGATGGCGTGCGGATCGACGGGGGCGCTTTTGGTCTGCGCCTCTTTCGCCAGGATCGGAGCAACGAGCAGGCCTGCGGTAACGGCCGCCGATCCGATCATGAACGTGCGCCGCGAAGGATCGTCCGGCTCGTCGTCGTCGGGTTGATAGCAGGGAGGGAACGTCATCGGGACCTCCTGTGTCGGTCCCGATGACGTGCAACAACAAAGCCTGTCAGTACACCGGCTCGCCGGCGGGGATGGGCTCCTCGTTCTTCTTCTCCGGCATTGCGAGACGGATTACAAACCATGCGAGTGCGAGGGCGCCAAGTGCGAAGCTCGAGTCGCCGAACGCGCGGAGCCATCTCACGTTCTGCAGCCACGGGGTCTGCATGAACTCGGCGGAGCGCGCGTACCAGGTCCCGTGATCGATTGCGGCGACGGTCTGCGCGATGCCGATCGGCAGCATCGAGAGCGTCACCATCAGCGTCAGGCCGATGTTGATCGCCCAGAAGGCGAAGCGGAGCGGCTTCTCGTTCCATGCCGCTTTCTGTGCTCGGCCGAGCGTGAGCGCGCGCAGCGTGAAGAGCATCAGGCCGATGCCGAGCATCCCGTAGACGCCGAACAGCGCGGTGTGGCCGTGCACGGGCGTGAGATTGAGGCCCTGCATGTAATAGAGCGCGACCGGCGGGTTGATCAGGAAGCCGAAGAGGCCCGCGCCGACCAGGTTCCAGAACGCGACGGCGACGAAGAAATAGATCGGCCACTTGTAGGTCGAGAGCCACTTCGCCGTCGTGCCGCGCGCGATGCGGATGTTCTCCCACGCTTCGAATCCGACGAGGCAGAGCGGGACGATCTCCAGCGCGCTGAAGACCGCGCCGAGCGCCAGCACCGAGGTCGGCATGCCGGTGAAGTAGAGATGGTGGAACGTGCCGATGATGCCGCCGAAGAGGAAGATCACGCTGGAGAGCAGCGTCGCCTTCGTCGCCGTGCGGACCGTCAGCACGCCGAGCCGCGTGAAGAGATAGGCGATGGCCACCGTGGCGAACACCTCGAAGAAGCCTTCCACCCAGAGGTGCACCACCCACCAGCGCCAGTACTCGGCGGTCACGATGTGCGAGCGCTGGCCGTACATCAGGCCGGCGCCGTAGAACATCGGGATGGCGATAGCGGACGTCAGGAAGAGCAGGACGAGCGAGCGGTCGGGACGTTGTTTGGCAAACAGCGCCGGCTTGATCCCGCGCCACATCAGCCAGAGCCAGAACACGAGGCCTGTGAACAGGAGGATCTGCCAGAGGCGCCCGAGGTCGACGTATTCGTAGCCTTGGGCACCGAGCCAGAACCAGAGCTTGCCGAGCTTCTGCTGGATGCCGAGCCACTCGCCGGTGAGCGAGCCGCCGACGACGAGGACGAGCGCGCCGAAGAGGAGATTCACGCCGAGCTTCTGGCCTTTCGGCTCCGCGCCGCCGATCACCGGCGCGAGAAAGAGTCCCGCCGCCAGCCACGCCGTGGCGATCCAGAAGATGCCGATCTGCAGGTGCCAGGTGCGGACGATGGAGTAGGGAAGGTACTTATCGAGCGGAAAGCCGTAGAAGCCGTTCCCTTCGACGCCGTAGTGCGCGGTGATGCCGCCCGCGATCAGTTGCACGATGAAGAGCAGAGCGACGACGACGAAGTACTTGATCGTCGCCAGTTGCGACGGCGTGGCTTTGAGCGAGAGCAACGGATCGGAGGGCGGCGGCGTGGTGTGCTCCGCCTGCGCTTTCGAGCCGAAGTACCAGATCATCCCGCCGACGCCGGCGATGAGGAGGATGACGCTGGCCATCGACCACATGATCGAGGACGACGTGGGGCGGTTGCCGATCAGCTCCTCGTGCGGCCAGTTCTGCGTGTAGGTCACGGAGTCGCCGGGACGCGTCGTCGCCGAGACCCACGAGGTCCAGAAGAAGAACGCCGCCATCTGGCGCTGCTTGATCGTGTCGGTGAGCGCGCCGCGGGGGATGGCGAACTCCTTCCGGCCGTTGGCGAAGATGTACGCGTAGTAGGTCGCGAGCTGCTCGAAGGCGGCGGCGCGATCGGTGGAGATGGTCAGCGTCTTCGTCGCCGGGTCGTAGGTGTTGATGCGCAGCGTCATCGGATCGACGCCGCGGTCGAGGAGGATGGTGCACTCGCGATGGAGGTAATCGGCGGTCCAGTCGGGAGCGACGTACGCGCCATGGCCGAAGATCGAGCCGATCTCCTGTCCGCCGAGCGACTGCCACACGTTCTGGCCGTCCTGGATCGTCGTGCCGTCGAAGAGGAGACGGCCGTCGGTGGTGACGACGCGCTGCGGGATCGGCGGGGCGTTTTGGATGCCGCGGTAGCCGACGCCGCCGAGGACGAGGAACGAGATCGCCAGCACGGCGCCGAGTGCGATCCAGAGCTTCCGATACTCCATGAATGGACTCCTTGGGGTGATGTTCCGGCGGTCTGCTGCCGGACATCGATCACGTTAGGAGGAGGCGGAGTTTCGTTGTATGACGGATCGCATACGGAGGGGCGGTTTGATGAATCGCTATCGTGGATGGAAGTCGGTGCCGGATGAGCTGCTGCTGGCGGAGGAAATCGATCTCACCGGCAACGCGATCGAGTCGCTGCCCGACCTTCCGAACGTCCGCAGTCTGGGGCTCGACGGCAATCGCATCACGTCGCTGCCGTCACTCCCGCGCGTGACGGAGCTGTTCCTCGACGGCAATCGATTGACCGAGTTTCCCTCGCTGCCGCGATCGATCGAGCGATTGCATCTGCGCCGCAATGCGATCCGCGAGATCCCGGAATCGATCGGCGAGCTGCAGTCACTGCGCGATCTGCGACTCGGCGGCAACGGCCTCACCTCGGTGCCCGATTCGCTCGCATCGCTGACGAATCTGGAGATGCTCGATCTGAGCGAGAACGAGCTGACCGCGATTCCTCGGCTGCCGAACGTCGGCATCCTCGACCTCGCGCACAACGCGTTCGAGTCGCTGCCGGAGATCGAATGCGGCGACGTGCTCTACATCCACGACAACCGGCTCGCGTCGTTGCCGCCGCTGCATGGCGCGATCACGTATCTGAACATCGGCGAGAACCCGCTCGGCGCGTTGCCCGACTTCGCGCTGCCGGCGCTGCGCGAGCTGCGCACGGAGAAAAGTCAACTGGTTGACCTTCCGGCGTCGCTGGCGAAGCTGCACGTGCGCGAGCTGCACATCAGCGGGAACCTCTTCGCGGAGCTGCCGCGGGTGATCCTGGAGATGCCGTCGCTGGAGGTGCTCGACCTGCGGAGGAACCGGCTCATCGCGCTGCCGGAGGAGATCGCCGCGCTGCCGAAGCTGCGGAGGCTCGATCTGCGCTGGAACAAACTAAAACGCGTTCCCGCGGCGCTGAGCGCACTGCGGGAACGCGGTTGTGTGGTGATGCTGTGAGCCGGGACTATTTGCCGTAGAGCGCCTTGCGGCCGTTGACGTCGTCGGTCGAGAGCGAGGCCGGGCCGTTATCGCAGTAGGAGACTGACGGATACATCGTAGAGCCGGAGACGGACGAGTGGCCGAGGCCGATCACGTGGCCGACCTCGTGCACCATGACGCCATCGATGTAGATCTCGCTGCTGCAACCGTTCGACTCACGCGTCGACGTGTAGTCGTAGCGCTGGTTCGTGTAGATGTCGGCGTCGTCGATGTAGTAGCTGCTGCCTTCCTGATGGTAGTAGCCGGTGAGCGTGGCCGCGAGGCACGAGCCGGTGCAGATGTTCCCGTTCGTGTGCAGCATGATGATCGCCGGGGCCGAGCCGCGGACCGCGGAGCTCGAAGTCGAGCCGGCGCTGATGATGTTCCACGTCTTGATCGCGCCGACGACCGCGGTCACGCCATGGTCGCTGTCGGTGATCGTGGAGTTGCCGGTGTTGTTGACCAGCACGGTGATCGGCGTGGTCTTCCAGCGGCGGGTGGGCGAGAGGAGCGTGTAGGCCATCGCCGGCATGCTCGAGGCGACGACGATGATGGTGACGATTGCGTAGGCGAATGTCTTTTTCTTCATCTTGTCTCTCCTGCATCAAATTAACGGCGCAGTTATTCGCGGTGCAGCGGCGTGAAGCCGCGGGCCGCGCGGGCGGCGCCGACCATCTGAACGAATTCGTCCATAGTCAACAGGCTCTGCGGGCTCAGCGGCTCGACCTGCATGCGCGGGCCGTGCGTGCCGAGGCGGTCATCGCCCTGCTTCACCGGATCCTCGACGAGAGTCTCCACGCCGTCGAAGGCGCGGACGAGGAACTTGCCCTGGTTGTAGGCGTTGATGCGGAGATCGTTGCTGTCGTCCCACCGGGTGAGCATCAGCACGACCTCTTCACCCTCGCGGAGCTCGGGGAAGCCGATCGCCTGCTGCGTGTAGCCGCCGACGGTGCCGCCGACTTCGCGGACCATGAGCACATCCGGGCCGGTTGTCTCACCGATGTAGTTCTTCACCTGGATCGTGGCGTAGCTGAAGATCGTCTCATGCGCGTCGTCCCACGCGCTGTAGACGTTGGTCACGCTGCCGTGGACGATGTACGTCGAGTCCCGAACGACCTGATCGAAGGGAAGCTGCATGAATTGTGAAGCGGAGAGGGGCAACGCAGCGGCGAGAACAACCAGTGAGAGAGCGAACCAGAGTCTCCGATGTTGCATCCGTTTTCCTCCTGGCGCGCTCTCACTACGAAAGACGCGCCAAAGGAACGGCTGAGGCTGGGGCGGAGGTAAATCATTGCATCCGCAATTAGTTCCGGAATCGGGCGATTTGTTGAGCAGCGGTCATGCGGGTCAGAAGGTGGGCCGGGGCGGTGGGGATTGACCCGGGATGGGGATCAATAATCGGGCCGGGATGAGCGGATGAGCGATTGAGCGATTGAGCTGTTAAGCGGTTGAGCTGTTAAGCGGTTGAGCTGAACAGCTCAATAGCTCAACCGCTCAAGAGCTTGTCACGGCCTCCGTATCCCCAGCGCCGTCACCTTCTGATGCAGATACGTCCTCTGAATATCGAGCAGCCGCGCCGCCTCGACGAAGTTCCAGTTCGTCCGGCGGAGGACGCTCTCGATGTACTCCTTCTCGCATCTCTCCTTGAAGTCGCGCAGCGCGATGATCTCCGTGCCGGCCTCGGGGCGGATCAGCGTCGCGCCGACGAAGGACGGGAGCTGATCGCGCGTGATCGGGTCGGTGCCGAAGATCGAGAGTTGTTCGCAGACGTTGCGCAGCTCGCGCACGTTGCCGGGCCAGCGATAGCGCTCCAGGATCGGGAAGACCTCGGCGTCGACGGTCAGGCGCCGGCGCTGGTTCTTCGCACAGAAGTGATCGAGGAACCAGGCGAAGAGGAGCGTGATGTCGCCGGTCCGCTCGCGCAGCGGCGGGACATCAAAAGGGACGGTTGCGATGCGGAAGTAGAGGTCTTCGCGGAACGTGCCGCCGGCGATGCCCTGCTCGAGGTCGCGATTCGTCGCGGCGATGATGCGCACGTCGACCTGCCGGTCGTGCGACTCGCCGATGCGGCGCACCTTGCCGTCCTCCAGCACGCGCAGCAGGCGCGATTGCAGCGTCAGCTCCATGTCGCCGATCTCGTCGAGGAAGAGCGTGCCGCCGTGCGCCTCTTCGAACAGACCCGCCTTCGCATACTTGGCGTCGGTGAACGCGCCGCGTGCGTGGCCGAAGAGCTCGTCCTCGATGAGATGCGCGGGGATCGCCGCGCAATTGATCTTCACGAACGGGCGCTCGCGTCGATTGCCTTGCTGATGCAGCGCGCCGGCGACGAGCTCCTTGCCGGTGCCGCTCTCGCCGCGGATGAGGACGCGCGCGTCGGTGGCGGCAACGCGGTCGATCCGCTCGCGCAATTGCGCGATCTGCGGCGAGCGCCCGAGGATGGCGTGCTGCTCGCCGACGCGCGACTGCAGCGCGGAGAGCTCGCGCTTGAGCGACGCGTGCTCGAGACAGTTGCGCACCGACTGCAGCAGGCGCTCGCGCGTGAACGGCTTTTCGATGAAGTCGTAGACGCCGAGGCGGAGCGCTTCGACGGTCTCGGTCATCGAGGCCTGGCCGGAGATGACGATGGCGGACACAGACAGGAGTGTCTGTGCCACACGGAGGAACTCGATGCCGGTCATGCCGTCCAGACGCACGTCGACGAGCATCAGGTCGGGCTGCTGTTCCTTCATGAACTCGAGCGCGGCCTCGGCGCTCGACACGCCGTGCGCGGCGAAGCCTTCCTCACGCAGTTGGGAGAGCGTCGTCGCGCGGATCTTCGGGTGGTCCTCGATGACCAGGATGAGCGGCTCGTTCATGCGGGGAGACTCATGCGGAAGGCGGCGCCGCGGCCCGTCTGCAGCAGCACGAGGTCGCCGTCGTGATCGAGCATGATCTTCTTCGAGATGGCCAGCCCGAGGCCCATCCCTTCGCCGATGTTGCGCGTGGTGGTGTAGGGCTCGAAGAGTCGCGCGCGGATCTCCGGCGGGATGCCGGGGCCGTCGTCGCGGAAGTCGACGAGCACGTTGCCGCCGCTCCGCCGCGCGCGGATGCGCAGCTCGGTGGCGACGAAGGCGCTGTTGCTGCAGAGGTTCACGAACACCTGCCGGATCATCTCCCGATCGGCGACGACATGACAGTCTCCCTCGGGGTCCTCGAGGATGATGCGCAATTGCGGCCACGTCGCGGCGAACATCGAGCAGAACTCGGCGAGGAATTGCGCCAGGTCGTGCCGCTTCCGCTGCGGCTCGCCGATCACGGCGAACGAGGTGAAGCCGGTGGTGAAGCGGCGCAGCTGATCGAGCTCCTCGCGGATGCTGCTCTCCGCGTTCTTCAGTTCCGGCGCGGCGTCGGGATAACGCTTCGAAAGCTTCGACACCAGCTCGCCGATCTCCAGCGATGCGGCGGTGAGCGGCGTGCGGATCTCGTGCGCGTGTCGCCGCGCCGCCTCCTGCCACGACGTGAGGTGCTGCAGGTATTGCGTGCGCCTGCGATCGCGGACGCGGCGCTCGACGATCGCCAGTCCGCTGCCGGCGAAGAGGATCGCGGCCATGACCGCGAGGAGCAGCAATTCGTAATGCCGCGTGAGGTTCTCGCGCGTCAGCTCGAGGATCTGCAGGTGCCCGAGGAGCTGGCGGATCTCATCGAAACGGCGGCGATACATCGCGCTCGACTGCGGATCGGCGCGGGCGAGTTTCTTCTGATCGTCGAGGCTCGTGCGCAGCACCTGCTGCACCTCGCGATTGGCGGCCAGCCCGAGCGAGATGAACGAGAGCTGGCGGATCACCCAGGCGAAGACGAGCAGCGCGGAGACGACGATCGCGGCGAGAAAGAAAAGCTTCGAGCGTGACCTCATCGCGCCTTCTCCGCGCGCAGCGTCCAGCGCCAGGTCTGCAGCGGATGGCGCTGCACCGACGTGCCGATCAGCAGGTCGAGGATGCCGCCCGCGCTGCTCGCGGCGTCGCTCTTCTGCGACGGATCGGCGGAGTTGCTGCTCTCGCCGATCGAGCGCGCCAGCCAGCGCTGCGCGTCCTCTTCCTCCCGCGCCGAGAACGGGATCACCTCGAGCTTCGCGCGCACTTCGCTCCGCGCTTTCCCCACGCGCAGCGGCGTGCGCGACCACCAGTCGGCGAGATGTTCGAAGGTATCGATCGACGTCTTCTGCACGCGGCGCTCGCTGTCGATGATCGTAACGAGGAACTTCTCGTCCCACAGCTCGTAACGGATCTCCACGCGCGCGCCGCTGTCGTTCACCACGAGCAGAAACACGGTGGTCAGGCCGCTGGTCAGGTGCTTCTGCACCTCGTCGTTGCGGAGGATGCTCGCGGGGAGCGTGATGTCGAGGTGGCCGTCGGCGGAATTCGTGGCCACGGGCTTGTTCGCCGGCGCGGCCGCCAGCAGCGCGCTCGCCAGGATTGCGATCGCGATGCGCGCTCTCACCGCGACGAGTGTCTCCAGCCGATGTACTTGAACGTGAGATGGGCGACGCCCCACGCGTTGCGGTACGCGATGCCGGCGCGTCCTTCGCCGCGCGAGCTGGTGTCGTGCGACGGCCCGGAGTGGACGTGCATGATGATGCGGTCGTAGTCGAGCTCGAAGCGGAGGTCGCCGTACTTCAGGGCGGGCGCGCGCGGGATGAGCATCGCGGAGTAGCCGCCATGCAGCTGGTACTCGGTGTAGTCGTTGCCGAAGAACGTGCCGGCCTGCGCGCCGGTGGAGATCGACTGCCGCGGCGCGATCTGCCAGTACTTCAAGAGCCGCGTGCTGACGTCGTGCTTCCACGGATTCCTGACCTTCGGCGGATCGGTGAGCGGCTGCACGTACTGGATCAGGCGATGCGATTCGAGCGCCGCCTGTCCGAAGACGCCGCGCGTCGGGAAGAGCGGGTCGTCGGTGGTGTCGTAGAGCCACGCCAGCTCGCCCTGGTCGTAATGCTGGCGCGACGTGGCGACGATCTCGGCCTGGCGGGAGAGCGTCACGCGCGCCGCGTTGTTGCCGAAGAGCGGCACGGCGCCGGTGAGCTGCCACGTGAGGTGATCGCCGAACGAGAGCGTGCGCCGGCCGTCGCCGGGGATGAAGTCGGGCAGGTCGTACGACTCCTCGCGGTACTGCACGACCGCGGCGACCGAGGCGCGCGTGCCGAAGAGGTCGTACTGCGTGTAGCCGAGGGAGTAGCCGGGCTGGCGCGCGCCGCACTGGCCCCTGCCGACGTGACAGCGCGATTGATCGGTGGCGAACGTCGCCACGCCCTTCGCGCCGACGAACATCCGTCCGCCGATGGTGACGTAGTCGTTGGAGATGTGGATCACGGTCTGGCGGAATTGCGGATTCTTCGGATCGAACGGCTGAAGGATCTCCTGCACCTGAATCGCGTTGTGCAGCGAGTCCCAGCGCAGGAAGAGCGGCTTGGTCTCGTCGATGGCGATCACCAGCACGTAGCGCCCGCGCTCCGTTCCTTTCGCCAGGCGGAAGTCGGTGTGCAGCACGAACGGCAGCCGCTGGATGCGCGCCATCGCATCGCGCAACTCGCTCTCGCTGTAGCTGCGGCCTTCGACGAGCCGCGATTCCGCGATGAGGATGCGGGGCGAGGAGTACCTCGCCCCTTCGATGGTGATCGATTCGATGAGGAAGCGCACCGGCTCGTCGGCGCGGACTGCTGCCGTGAGGAGTAACGCGATTGCGATGGCTTGAACGAGCTTCGTCATTCGGTTGCCGAGTTGCCGGTTACCAGTTGCCGGTTGCCTTTGGTAACTGGCAACCCGGCAACCGTCCAGACCGTTCCCTCGATTTTCAACACCGTGTCGATGACCTCCTCGAACGGCGACTGCCAGAGATCGACGCGCCGGCCGACGTACGTGTCGCCGTGTTTCTCCACGAGCACGCTGACCGCGTCGCCGACTTTCGGATCGTTCAGCGTGTAGATGGTCTCGTCGTTCAGCGCGATGGTGTACGAGTCGCCGTTCGTCCCCGTGATCGTGAGCGACGTCGCGCTGACGGCGGTGATGATGCCGTGCAGCGAGAAGACCGGGAACGGCTCGAAGTTCGGGCATTGCACGCGTCCCAGCTCGATCGCCTCGGCGGTCACCTGATCGCCGTCGACGCGTCCGAAGACCTGGATGACGTCGCCCGGCCGGATGAAGCCGTCGATGCTCGTCCCGCTGACGACTCTGAATGTGCTGATGTTCAGGCCACTCGCCGGCACGTTGCGCACGGTCCAGGTGTCGCCTTCGATCTTCCGCAGCGTGCTTGTGAAAGCGATGTGCTTGTCGGCGAACGTCGGCGGAATGGTGTAGATCGACTGCGCGCGCAGCGCCGACATGCTGCCGTCGAGGAAGACGGTGACGTTGTCGCCGATCTTCATCTCGCCGAGCGTCTGCGGATCGTGGTCCGCGACGCTGCCGCGGAAGACCGTCTGCGGCGTGATGAAGATCATCTGCCCGAGGACCGTGAGGATCGAATGGGCCGTGTCGGTTGCCTCGACTTTGCCGGTCATCGTGCCGACCGGCTGCTGCAGGATCTGCAGCACGGATGCGGAGAGCGCGTCGCCCGAGGCGTAGTCGCCGGGACGGATGACGGTGGCGACGTGTGCGCCGGTGCGGATGTTCGTGGCGCTCACTTCCTGGTTGAACGCGTCGCGGATGACCGCGGTGGTGATGTCGATGGTGAGCAGGCCGTTGTTGATGGTGACGAAGCGCAGGTACGGATCGACGCTGCTGACGAACCCCTCGGCCAGCGGCTTCTGGTCGAAGACCTCGCCCCCCATCGCGGCGGTGGCCGCGAGACAGAGCAGCAGAATCGCGAGATGTCGTTTCATCTGATTCCTCCTGGGGGCGTCGTAAGCGCAAGCGCGACGCCATCGCGGTGCGACGTGTTTTCAACGAGTTAGCGCGCGATGTTCGCGGGCTGAGTATGAGTTTTCATACCGCGGAGTGCGAAGGGTCGTACCATCATCGCGGTCCAATCGTGAAGCGACTCGTCCTCGCTTTTGTATTGATCGCGCTGCCGCTCTGCGCACGCGAACGCGCCGTGCTCGTCTATCCGCGTGAGCACGCGCTCTTCCGGCCGCTCTTCTACACCTCGCATCAGGACCAGCTCGTGCGCGAGCTGCGTGCGCAATACGACGTCGACATCCACGAACAGATCGCCACCACCGATGATCTCTTCGCCATCGACGTTCGCGGCGCGTCGCTCCTCGTGATCTCCGGCCACGGCGATCCGTTCTCGATCTCGCTCTCCGGCCGCGACGCGCGCACGCTCGACTCCGCGCAACGCGAGCGCCTCGCCGCGTTCCTCGGCACGCTCGCCCCCGACGCCACGATCGTCCTCCAGAGCTGCGACACCGGCCGCGGCTTCGCGTGGCTGGTGAAGGAAGCAGCGGGACCATCGCGTCACGTGATCGCCGCGAAGGGGACGATCCCGCGCGACGGGATGCGTTTTTCGCTCGCGCCGTTCGACGCGAGCATCACGTGTCGCGATGACGGACGCGAGTGGGATTGCACGCTCCGGTTGTAAGTACTCAGTGTTGCACCGGGCGTTGATGTGATTCCACGACGCGGATCTGTTGCGTCGCCGATGCATAGAACGAATCGCCCGGGTAATTGACGGTCAGGGTCGCGGACGGTGGCAGATTCGTCAGCGTCGTCTGCGCGATCGAAGTACCGCCTGACGAGGCGACGAGTGGGATCTGCGCGATCTCCGTTCCGCCGTTGCGCACCGAAAGCGTGCCGGTCGGCGCCGATACGGGCGAGCCGGTGACGAGGACTTTCAACAGATACGTCCCGGCGGTCGCCGTGCGTTCCAAAGCTCCGGTAATCGTGACAGGGCCCGTAAAGACGGTGATGTTCCTGCTCACCGTCTGCGGCAGGAAGTTCGAGTCGCCGCTGTACGAAACCGTGTATGGCATGGTCCCGAGTTTCGGCAGATAGACCGGCATGACAAAGCTGTTGCCGTTGACCTGCTGGCGCCCCAGTTCCTGTCCGGCGGCGGTCACGACGACGGTGCCTGTCGCCTTTGCGCCGGTGAACGGCGCCGTTCCGGTTGCCGCAATGCTCACATTGAGCCGGCCGAAGGACGCCTCCGTGAAATCGGGCTCGATCGTCACGCCGCCCGGCCAGCGCATCTGCGCTCCGGCATCGAGCACGGTGATCTGCAGCGGGTGTTGCTGCGGCGACGTGAACGTGATGTTCGCCGTGCCCGCTTTGTTGGCCGTCACCCTGGCGACGCCATGGGTGCTGTTGTTCACCAACGTCAATGCCGGCGGCACCGAAAGGACCGATGGATCGGAGGAGACGAGTGACACGGGGCCGTTCGGCGCGACTGTGAGCCACGCGGTCTGGCCCACTCTCAGGTATGGGGCGTCCATCGCCATATGGCCGTCGCCGCTCACAGTCCACGCCGCGCCGTTGTTCGACGTCTGCAAATCGCGTTGTCGCGCCGTCACGTTGGCGCTGACGTACGTCTGGTATCCGGGCCAGAGAAAACTGCGCTCCGTCTCGGCGGTTGCGCCGCCGTCGATTCGTTGAATCGTGCAGACCGTGCAGGTGCGCGTGCTGGCGGGTGTCGACGTCATCGTCACTTTGACGTCGGTCGCGGAGCGCGGACCGTTGTTCAAGATGACGGAGGAGTCAGAGAGACCAAAACTGCCGTAAGGAGCGAATTTCGGAGCGACGCCGAGGTCCGCGAACTGATCGTCGTCGTCGATCACCGCAACGGCCTCGCCGCGGATGACGCGGGCGCCCTTCACGCCGCTCAGCGTCACGAAGAAGGTCTCGTTGTTCTCGGATGCAGCATCGCCGCGCACGGCGACGTCGATCGTCTTCGACGTCTCGCCGGCCGCGAATGTGATGGTGCCCGAGGTCGCGTCGTAATCCTGTCCCGCGATCGCCGTGCCGTCGGACGTCGCATAGCTCAGCGTCACGGTCTGCGCAGCCGCGATGTTCAACGACACGGCAAGGTGCGCCGCCGAACCGCCCTCGCTCACGCGAGCATCGCCGATCGAGATCGTCGGTTCCGTCAGGGGGATGGCCCACAACTCGGCGCCGGTCGCAGCGGTCGTCGCGGAGACGTAGAGAAGATTGCCGATCTTCGTGAGCTCCTTCGGGAACGAGCCTGCCGGACCGGGATTGAGGTCGAGATAGAGCTTCGTCCCTTCCGCGGTGCCGTCCGTGGTCCAGAGCTCGCTGCCGTGATCGGCGTCGGCATGCGCGAAAAAGACGGTGCCGTCGATCTCCGTCAACGGGACGATTCCCGGATCGAGCGTCATGAGCTGCTTCGTTCCGTCCTTCGTGCCGTCGCTCGTCCAGAGAATCGCTCCGCCGAACTGCGTCCAGTTCGTCCAGACGAGGTGACTGCCGGCGTTTTTGAACGGCTGCGCTTCACCCGTGGAAAAGGCGTACGGCACGAGCTCGACGGTGCCCGCGGGCGTGCCGTCGCTGACCCACAACGAACCGCCCGTGACGAAGTAGACCTTGCGTCCCGAGGCCACGATCGTGGAGGTGTGGGAAATGCCTTGTGTGACCGGTTCGACGACCATGGTCGTCCCGTCCGCCGTGCCGTCGCTCTTCCAGAGCTGTCTCTTGTCCGAGGCCACGACCTTCAGGAAGTACAACGTCCCGGCGGCGTTGACGATCTCGGAATGCTCAGTCGCGAACGGCAGCGATGCGAACGTGTACGTACCGCCGGGCGTGCCATCCGATGTGCGGAGCTCGTACCCGTTGCCGCCGAAGAAGGCGAGACGGCCGCTGAAGTCGATCATCGAGGAGGCGCCGTGCGAGTCGACGTTGATCGCGGGGCCGGACGGTGCGGTGCTCGCGGCCCAGAGCCCCGATCCGGGAGCATGGTCGTGATCGATGTTCGCGAACAGGGTCGTGCCGATCGTGAACGCGGAGAGCATTCGTCCGCCGCCGAAGCGATTCATGTAGAACTGGGCCGACTGTGTGCCGGCGACGGTGCCGTCGCTCACGAAACGCTGCACGATGTCGCCCGGTGAGTAATCGAACAGGATGACCGGACCCGCGGGCATCAGCGGATCGTGGTCCTGGTCCCGCTCCAGCAGCTTGAACGTGCCGGCAGCGGTGCCGTCCGATCGCCACAATGAGTAATCGGTACCGCGTTCCCGGGCGTAGAAGAACAACAGGTTGTCCGCGGCCGTGAAACTGTCCGGCCGCGACGACGCCGCGGGGTCGGTGTTGAGGTTCGCGATCGGGTGCGCATCGCCGCCGTCGGTGGTGACCCACGGCTCGGCGCCGTTCAACAGGTCCATTCCGGCGAAATAGAGCTTGCCTCCCGTCGGCCAGAACCTGCGAAAGCCCGGCGCGGTCGCCACTCCCGGCCCGTCCACTCCACCAACCATGTGCGTTCCGGCGACGGTGCCGTCGCTGACCCAGAGCGGCCGGGAGATCAGAAACGCCGTGGCAAACGACGAAGGTCCGTTCGCCAGGAAGAACAGCCTGCCGTTGACGACGAGGAGATCGCCCGGGGCCCCGAACGGTAGTCCGGGAGCGAGGTCGGCGAAGAGCGCGGTCCCGGCGTCCGTACCGTCCGTGGTCCAGAGCTCCACTCCGTGATCGGGATCGCGTGCGGCGAAGAAAGCGCGGCCGTTGAAGACCGTGAGATACGACAGGACCGCGTTCCCGTCGAACACGCCCTGGGCGCCGGGTACGAAATCGCGAATCATCCGTGTGCCCGGCGCGGTGCCGTCCGTGACCCACATCTCGCGCCCGTGGACGCCGTCGGTGGCGACGAACAGCAGGTTGTTGCCGAGCAGCGCGAACTCGGGGCCAGTGGACGACGAGATCGACGAAGCCGTGCCCGGAGCGACGTCGGCAATCATGCGGGTGCCGGCCGCGGTGCCGTCGCTGATCCACGGCTCCGCGCCCGCTTCGGACGTGAAGCCGCGCATGTAGAGCCTCGCGCCGAGAACCGTGATGTTGAAGGGCTGCACGTCCGCGATCTTCACGGTGCCGGCGTCCGTGCCGTCGGTTTTCCAGAAGCTGTTGGAGGCGGCGAAGTAGATGCTGCCGTTGAAGACGGTGAGGGCGTACGGACTCAGCGACGCCGCGCCCGGCGCGAGGTCTTTGACCATGCGCGTGCCGGCGGCGGTGCCGTCGCTCGACCAGAGCTCCTGGCCATGCGTTCCGTCGTCCGCGTTGAAGTAGAGCCGGTTGTTGAGGATGACGTCCCCCCGCGGTATCGATCCCGTCGTCGGATTGATGTCGAGCACGAGGCTCGTGCCGGCGGCGGTTCCATCGCTCCTCCAGAGCTCCGAGCCGTGCACGCCGTCATTCGCGACGAAGAGGACCGCGCCGTTGAGCGCGACCAGGCCGCTCGGCCCCGAGTCCGGCTCGCCGGGCCGGATGTCGGCGACGAGCGACGTCCCCGCGCTGGTGCCGTCCGTGACCCACAGCTCGTTGCCCGCGGAGAGCGTGCTTGCCGCGAACAGCGTCCGGTTGCCGAGCGCCTCGAATTCATACGGCGTCGACGAGACCGGATTGCCCGCCGTCGTGTTGATGTCTTTCACGAGGTACGGCGACTGCGCGTAGAGGGAGAGCGAGAAGGAGAGGGAGAACAGAAGGAGGGATGGGCGCATTGGCTGAATGGACGAAGAATATCGTGCGCGATTGTACAGTCCCGTCCGGATGACGCTCGTATGAGTCGCGCCAATCACCGGTGCTACGATCATCGCTCCCTTATGCGCAAACTCGTCCTCGCGGCAGTTCTCCTGTGCGCTTCCTTCGTTCACGCGCAGTCGATCTTCACCATCGCCGGCGGCGGTACCGACGATGGCCAGCTGGCTCTCGACATCCCGGCGCACGGTCCGCGCGGACTGCTCCTCGACAAAGCGGGCAACCTCTATTTCGTCGAGTCGGGCGCGGGACGCATTCGAAAAGTCGACGCGTTGACGCGACGCGTTTCGGGGATCGCCGGCAACGGCGGATCGGGCTTCGGCGGCGACGGCGGGCCGGCGACGGTGGCGACGCTGAACGCTCCCCAGACGATCGCCTTCGACGGCGACGGCAACCTCTTCGTCACCGATCGCGACAACAACCGCATCCGGCGCATCGACGCGAAGAGCGGCATCATCACCACCTACGCCGGGGGCGGCAATCCGCCCGAAAACTCGATCGGCGACGGCGGCCCGGCCACCGAGGCCACGCTCTTCACGCCGTTCGGCATCGTCATCAGCGGCGGCTACCTCTGGTTCAGCGAGATCGCCTACAACGGCAAGCGCGTCCGCCGCATCAACATGCAGACGAACGTCATCGAGACCATCGCCGGCGGCGTGGAGGGAGGATTCGTCGACGGTCCGGGCAAGGACGCGCGCTTCGAGCTCCCCACCGGCCTCGCCGCTGACGCCGGCGGCAACATCTTCGTCGCCGACACCGCCAACCATCGCGTCCGCCGCATCGACCAGAACTTCAACGTGACGACCGTCGCGGGCAATGGGCAGCCTGGTTCCCTCGGCGACGACGGACCGGCGACCGCGGCGCAGCTCGAGAATCCGATCGCCCTGGCCTTCGATCCCGCGGGCAATCTCAACATCGGCCAGATCGGCCGCGTGCGCCGCATCAACATGCAGACGAACGTCATCACCACGCTCGCCGCCCCGTTCGGCCTCATCTTCGGCCTGGTCTTCGATCCCGCGGGCAACGCGTACATCGAGGACGATTCGAACGGCGTGATCCAGAAGTGGATCGCGGCCACCGGCGAGTTCGACCGCTACGCGGGCGGCGGACGCTTCATCGGTGACGGCCGCGTCGCCGCGGCCGGCGTCCTCTCCACGCCGTCCGGCCTCGCACTGAACAAGCGCGGCGATCTCTTCATCGCCGATCAATTCGACACCGTCCTGCGCAAAGTCGACGCCGCGACCGGCACGATCAGGACCGTAGCCGGCACGGTCCTCCGTTTCTACAGCGAGGAGCAGGAAGGGATCGACGCCACCGACGCGGTGATCGGCGGCGTGGTCGACGTGGCGCTCGATTCGAAGGAGAACATCTACACCGCGGACCCGCACTCATCGAAGATCTGGAAGATCGACGCGAACGGAAAGATCTTCACGTACGTTCCGCTCCCCGGCAACTATCCCGCCGCGCTGGCGTTCGACTCGGCCGACAATCTCTACATCGCCGATCGCGACCATCACGTGGTCCGGCGCGTCGACGCGGCGACGAAGGAGATCACGGTCTACGCCGGTAAGGAACGGACGGCCGGTTTCAGCGGCGACGACGGTCCGGCCACGACCGCGGAGTTGAACACGCCGGTCGGCGTGGCGGTCGACGCGCAGAACAATCTCTACATCTCCGATCAGTTCAACGGGCGTATCCGCCGCGTCGACGCGAGCACGAAGACGATCACGACGTACGCGGGCGGAGTGGAGGGCGAGCCGGGTGACGGCGGCCCTGCCACGCAGGCCTCGTTCTTCCCGCAGCACATCGCGATCAACAAGGCCACCGGCGATCTGTACATCGCCGATCACGGATTCCAGCGCGTGCGCAAGGTCGACGCGAAGACGAAGACGATCAGCACCGTCGCCGGCTCCGCGCTGGCGTACTACCTCGGCGATTTCGGCGGCGACAACGGCCGCGCCACCGAGGCGAAGATGAACCTCGGCTACGAGCTCTCCGGCATCGCGCTGAACGCGGCCGGCGATCTCTTCGTCAGCGACTCCGTCAACAACCGCGTGCGCGCCGTCTACGCCTGCCGCTCGCTCGATCCCGCGATCCTCGCCAATCCCGCCGACACCGTGTCGCGCTCGCCGTCGATCTCCTGGCACGCCGTGGCCGGCGCATTCCGCTATGACCTCTTCGTCGATACCGTGAACCCGCCGGTGAAGCTCGCCGCGGCCGATCTCGCCGATACCTCGTTCACGCTTTCCAACCTGTTGCCGGCGACGAGCTACTTCTGGCGCGTCGTGGCCAAGGGCGACGCCTTCTGCACGCCGCGCGCGACGTCGACGTCCGCCGTGGCGCGGTTCACCACATCGGGCTCCTGCACGCTCGGAACGTTCGACACGATCGCGCCGGCGAACGGCGCGAACCTGCAATCGCCGGTCACGCTCAGCTGGCAGCCGCTCACCGGCGCGTCGACGTACGACGTCTTCCTCGGGCCGGCGAATCCGCCCTCGCTCTTCGCGTCCGGCCTCACCGCGACCTCGCTGCAGGTCACGCCGCGCGGCACGCAGTTCTGGTTCGTCGTCGCGCACGCCGTATGCGACGCGCAGATCACCAGCACCACGCCGGTGCATTCGTTCAGCGTCGGCCAGGGCTGTCAGCCGGGGAGCGTCTCCGTCGCCATCAGCGCGCCCGCGAACGGCGCGACCAGCGTCGCGCTGCCGGTGACGCTGCAATGGACTTCGCAGAACGCGACCGGCTTCAACGTCGACTTCGGCACGTCGAATCCGCCGCCGGCATTCGCCGCCGGCATCTCCACGAATCAGCTCACCATCTCCGACGTGCTGCCGGGGACGACGTACTTCTGGCGCGTCTCCGCGGTCGGTTGCGATCCGAATCCGCAGACGCCGATCGTCAGCTTCACCACGCGCGCATGCGCCGTGCCGTCCGCGCCGTCGTTCAGCTTCACGCCTCCCGTGGTCACCAGCGGCTCGACCTACACCGTCGTCTGGTCCGCCGCGCAGGGGATCGACGCGGGCGGCGGCTATCTCGTCGAGCGCTCGACCAGTTCGACCTTCGTCACGATCCTCGACGCGCAGGTGACGCAGTCGCGCGCCGCGGCATTCGTCGCCGGCGCGCCGGGCGCGATCTACCACCGCGTGCGCGCCGTGCCGGCGTGCGATCCGTCGAAGCCGGGACCGGTGTCCGATGTCCGCGCCGTCAACGTCGTCGAAGCGCCGCCGAATGTCGTCTTCACCGTGCAGCCCGCGGCGGCGATCAGCGCGGTCGGCGATCGCCTCGATTCATTGCGGGGCAGGTTCACGCTCGAGAACCTCGCGTCGACTCCGCTGCAGGTCATCGTCGGACGGCAGGAGCTCAGCGGTGCGCCGCCGTTCTTCAGCATCGTCGATCCGACCGGCAGCGACGCGGCGTTCGTCACGCTGCAGCCGCACGTGCCGCACACGTTCGAGATCCGTTACTCCGGTCCGCGCAACGACGTCGCGGCGTCGTACGAGGGCGTCATCTTCGCCGCCGCGACCGGCAAGCCTCTCGCGGTGACGCCGTACGCGTTCGTGAACCTGAAAGTCGGCGGCAGTGGCTCCACTCCTCCGCAGTTCCGCATCGCCGGAGCGCCGGCCGACTACGCGGCGTTCGCGCCATTCGCCGCGAACGGCGATGACACGCAGCGCACGCCGCTGTCGGTCACGATCACGAATCCGGGCGCGACTCCGATGGAGCTCGCCGCGGAGATCGGCCCCGAGGTCTGGCTCGTGCCGGAGAGCGGCTGGAACTCGTCGCCGCTCGCGCCGAACAGCTCGCGCACGATCAACCTCAACACGCGCCGCGGCCGCGCGCCGGGCGGCTCCGCGCTGCCGCGCTACACGTACTTCACCGTGCGCTCGAAGGACGGCGGCTCCGCGCGTCTCCTCGTGCAGGACAACGACACGCTGTCGGTGGCGAACGGCCGCTCCAGCCGGCTCGATTCGAGTGACTCGACGCTCATCGTCCCCGAGGTCGTGAGTCGTGTCGCCGCGTCGGGCACGCCGGTCGCGTCGCGGATGTGGATCACGAACATCGGCGGCGAAGCGGTGCAGGTCGAGCTGACCTACACGCCGCAATCGGCCGACGGCTTCGATGCGGCGCAAGTGCGGCGCGCGATCGTCGTCGTGCCGCCGAACGACGTCGCGACGCTGACCGATCCGCTCGTGCAGATCTTCAACGCCACGCGCCCCGCGCGCGGCTCGATCGAAGTGCGCCTGCCGCGCGAGCGCCTCGGCTTCGTCAGCGTCAACTCCTCGATCGTCGCCCTCGGCGCGGGGACGTCGTACACGATGCCGATCGTCGCCCGCGGCGCGGGCGCGCGCTCCGGAGCGCCGCAGACGCTCATCGGCGTGATGAAGAACCCCGGCGCGATCACCTCGCTGACGCTCGTCGAAACGACCGGCGTCGATTCAGGCGCGGTCACGGCGACGCTCTTCGCCGCCGACGGCACGCGCCTCGGTGCAGTCAACGTGACCGTGCCGCGCTACGGCTTCATGCGCGTCGACGATCTCGCCGCGGCCGTGAATGCGGCGGCGATCGACGGCGGGCGCGTGGAAGTGACCGTGGCCAACGGAAGCGGCGCGAGCATTGTCGCGCTCGGAACGATCTCCGATGTGGCCGGCGAGCGCGGCGCGGTCTCGCTCGCGGCGAGCTTCGCGCAACCCTCCGGTGCTGCGACGCTCGCGCGTCGCATGATCGCGCCCGATGACACGGCGCCGTCGGTGACGACGGTCGTGCCGGTGCTGCCGACGACGTCGAAGACCGAGGTGATCTTCAGCGCGCAGTCGGGCCTCAGCTCGACGTTCAACGCCCTCTTCCGCCTCGCGAGCGGCCTGCCGGGCGGCGACCTCAAGACCTTCACCGTCCCGGGCGGCGTCAGCATCGTCTTCCATGACGTCGTGGCGAATCTCTTCAACCTCGGCAGCGCGGTGCCGGGGAGCATGTCGGTCTCGTCGACGAACGGCGGCCGCGTGACCGCTGTGCTGGAGAAAACGAATCCGACGTCGACCGCGCCGTCCACAGCGCTGCCACTCCCGACGACCGCATCCGATCTCCTGACCGGCGCATCACTGTTGTCGCAGCGCCCGCTCTTCTACGACGGACTCGAACAATCGACCGACCCGACGCGCGGCGCGCGCTGGCTGCTCGTGCTCAACGAGGTCGGAGGCTCGTCAGGGTCGCTCACGGTCCGCCTGTACGAGGCCGGCAACCGCACCACGCCGATCGCGCAGAAGGACTTCACGATCGCGCCGAACCAACAGCTCACGCTCGATAGCGTCTTCTCCTCGCTCGGACTCGACGACCCCGAGCGCCGCAAGGACCGGACGAACGTGCAGGTCGTCGTCCTCGCCACCAGCGGCGCCGCGCGCGTCGCCGCGACCGCGGTAGCGATGGACAACAAAACCGGCGACACGCAGGCCCACGCGCTGACACCGGGATCCGCGCTGCCGTCCGTGAGCGTGGTGACGCCGATCATCCCCACCGGCACGGTGACCACGCGCCGCCGCTCGGCGGGCCATTAAGTCAAGGCAGAGGGTCAGGTCTGGAAACTTAACTTAACGCTCCACCTTCAGCCGTTAAGTTAAGTTTCCAGACCTGACCCTTAACCAATACCATCGCCTCATGCCGTTCGGTCCCGCCCCGATGGGTCTTGTCTACTTTGCCGGCGTCAAGCTCGCCGGTTACTCGGTCGCGGGGAGATATCTGCGCGACAAGTACGCTGTCGAACGTCCGGCGCCGCTGACGTTCGGCATCGCGCGGACCCTCCTCGGACTCGCGGCTGGATGTGCGGCTGGGGCGCTCCTCCTGCGGAACAACATCAGGCAACCCGAGCTGCTGTTCGTCCTCGCGATCCTTCCGGTTCGCATCGGCGAATGGCTGCTGGCGATCTGGTTCTTCTTCGTACGCGGCCGCAAGGCGGACCTGAATCTCGCCAAGTTCGCGCTCCTCGGCACGGGATGGTCGTTTCTGCTCGATATCCCGGCGATCATCTCGATGTTCGTCCTACCAGGCGGTGCCTGGATCTGCTGAGGCCTGAGTCCCTCTGCATGGACGCATCGCGCCATCCGCCCGTAATGATGGCCATGACCCGGGTTGCCCTTTCCCTCGTGCTCCTCTTCTCCCTCGCCTCGTGCAACAACATCGACTCGCTGACCGGTCCCGATCGCGCGTCGCTCTCCGGCACATTAACCGACAAACAGAGCGGCTACACCGTTGCCGGCGCGCGCATCGGAATCATCAATGCGAACGGCGACATCGTCGGCAGCGGCGAGTCGAACAACTACGGCCGTTATTCGATCAACAACCTCCGGCCGGGGCATTACACGATGGTGGTCGCGCTCAGCACATACACACAGGTGTTGCGAACGGAGATCGATGTGCACACGGGGACGAACACGTTCGACGCGGCGTTGTAGCGACTACCACTCGGATTTTTCCAGTATGCGGCGCGCTGCGGCCGTTACGAATTCGTCGTGTCGATCCTCAACGCCCGCCTCACCCCAGCACCCTTCGGTACACCTCGCAATACATCTCCGCCGAGTGCTTCCACGAGTAATCCTGCGACATCCCATTCACTGCGAGCTGCGTCCAGAGCAACGGATCCTGATAGCAGCGCTGCGCCCAGAGCACCGTGTCGCGCAGCGCGGACGGTGTCGCGTCGTCGAACGTGAAGCCGGTGGCGCGCTCGCGATTGTGGCCGTCGTAGCCGATCACCGTGTCGGCGAGGCCGCCGGTGCGGCGGACGATGGGGGGCGTGCCGTACGCGAGTGAATAGAGCTGATTGAGTCCGCACGGCTCGAAGCGCGACGGCATGAGGAACGCGTCGGCGCCGGCCTCGATGCGATGCGCGAGGTCGTCCTGGAAGCCGACGTACGCCCAGAAGCGGCCGCCGGAGTAGCGGTGCATCTGCTGTTCGAGCGCCGGCTCGCCCGAGCCGAGCATCACGAAGCGGATGCCGGCGCCGATCAGATCGCCGAGCACCGGAAAGAGCAGATCGAAACCCTTCTGCTGCGTGAGGCGGCCGACGATGCCGACGACGAAGCCGCGATCGTCCGCATCCATCCCCGTCGCCTCGAGCAGCGCGCGGCGGTTCTCCAGCTTCCCCTCGATCGACGACGTGTCGTAGTGGCGCGCGATCTTCGGATCGGTCGCCGGATTCCAGACCAGCGGATCGATACCGTTGACGATGCCGATCAGTCGGTCGCTGCGCATGCGCAGCAGCGGATCGAGTCCGAAGCCGCCGTCGTGCGTCGTGATCTCGCGCGCGAACGTCGGCGAGACGGCGGTGATCACATCCGCGGAGACGATGCCCCCCTTCATCAGATTGATCACGCCGTCGAACTCCGCGTGCGGAAATGCGTCGGGCGGCAGGCCGAGCGCGCCGAACATCGACAGCGGATAGATGCCCTGATAGGCGAGGTTGTGAATCGTGAACACCGACTTCGTCTCGTTGAAGATCCAGTCGCGCGGGCGGTCCCACGCCAGCGCCATCGGCGCGAGCGCGGTGTGCCAGTCGTGCGCGTGCATGATCTGCGGCGCCAGCCAGAGCTTGTGCATCGCCGCGAACACGGCGCGCACGAAGTAGCCGTAGCGCGCGATGCCGTCGTCCTGGCCGCTCGCCGCCGGACTGTAGATGTGCTTGCGCTCGAAGAACTCGTCGTGTGCGATCAGAAAAAGCGGCACGTCCGATCCCGGCAGCGTGGTGCGCAGCACGCCGTCGGTCACCAGCTCCGCGTCGCGCAGCTTCTCGCGCGCCTCGCGATAGAGCGGCATCCAGACCGTGACCTCGTGGCCGAGCTGCGCCTGGGCCTTCGGCAGCGCGCCGGCGACGTCGCCGAGGCCGCCGCTTTTTGCGAATGGGGTGACTTCAGCCGATAGATGAGCGATGCGCATGAATTTCTCCGACCGAGACGGACACGCAATCGCGGCCGGCGGCCTTCGCCACGTACAGCGCCTGATCGGCCTGATCGATCAGCGTGTCGGGGACGTCGCGCGCGGTCGGAGTGGTCGCCGCGACGCCGCAGCTCGCGGTGAGCGTGCGTGTGCCGCTGTCGTCGTACGGGATCCCGAGCTGGGCGATGCCGATGCGCAGCCGCTCGGCGATCTGCATCGCGTCGTGCTCGCCGCAGCCGACGAGCAGCACGGCGAACTCCTCGCCGCCGTAGCGTGCCGCGACGTCGCCGCTGCGGCGGATGGTCGAGCCGAGGTAGTCGCCGACTTTGCGCAGCGACTCGTCGCCCGCGCGATGGCCGCGCGTGTCGTTCAGCTCCTTGAAGTGATCGAGGTCGATCATGATCAACGCCAGCGAGCTCCGTTCCCTCATCGCGGTCTGCCAATCCTCGGCGATGGCGCGCTGGAAGTAGCGGCGGTTGGCGATGCCGGTCAGCTCGTCGAACAGCGAGAGCCGTTCCAGCCGCGCGTTCGCCTGCTCCAGCAATTCATTTTTCTCGTTCAGCTCCTGCGTCCGCTCGGCGATGCGCGCGCGCAGATGTTCCGCCTGGCGATGCAGCGCGCGCGTGCGGATCCAGACGATCAGCATGATGATCGCCGCGAGCACGACGGCCCAGAGCGCGAACGACGCGCGCGTCGCGTACCACGGCGGCAGCACGCTGAACGTCCAGCGCGTCTCGGGACCGATCAGACCCTCGGGTGAGCGCGCGCGGACGCGGAACGCGTAATCGCCGCCGTTGAGGTTCGTGAAGTCGACGAACGTCTCGTTGCTCCACTCGCTCCAGTCCGAATCGGTCGGATCGAGGCGGTACTGGAACATCACGCCGGTGTGATACGAGACCGGCGCGAACTCGATGCGCAGACGGCGGAAGTCGTGGCGCAGCGTGCGTCCGTCGCGCGCGGTGCCGACCGCGTCGATGCGATGAATGAGCGGCGCCGGTTGCGCCGTGCGTTTCGCGCTGGCGCGCGAGTCGTAGCGGAACATCCCGCGATTCGAGCCGAGCCACACCACGCCGTCGACGTCGCACGTGATCGACTGGATGTCGTTGACCGTGATGCTCAGCAGCGGCTCGCCCTCGGTCGCCCAGCCGCCGCGCGGCAGTTTTCGAAAGACGCGCGGCGGGATCGTGTTCATCCAGAGATCGCCGTGCGCGTCCTCCGCCATGCGGAAGTACTTGCCCGGGATGTCGAGGTTGTTGACGAGCGGATCTTCGACCAGCCGCATCCCGACGGGACGCACGAAGCGATATGTGTCGCCGACGAAGCCGACCTTTCCGCCGATGAACTGCAGGTGCATCTCGCCTTCGCCGATGCGCGTGAGTCGCGGTTGCGGCGACGCGGCGTCGTCGATGCGCAGCACGCCGTCGAAGGTCGTCCCCGCCCAGATCGCGCCGTTCTCTTCGCGGAAGTCGCGCACGTACGGCGGTGCCCCTTCGAGCATCCGGTCGAACTTCCATTCGTTCCCTTCGTGACGCAGCACGCCGAGGCCGGAGCGGCAGCCGAAGAGGACACGCGACGGATCGGAGGTGAGGCGAATCATGCCGTAGCCGCCGGTGCGCTCGGTGCCGGCGATCGGCGTCACGTGCTCGTCGCGATCGAGCAGCAGGATGCCGTTCGACGTCGACACGAGCAGCCCCTCGGGCACCTCGGCCATGAACCACGCCGAGCCGGAGCTCGCGGGGAGCACCTGCCGCACCGGCATCTTTTCGCGATCGATGGCGAAGAGGCCGTGCGAGTTGGTGATGTAGATGCGGTTGTTCCAGCGGAAGACCTGGCGCGCGGAGCCGCGGATGCCGAGGCGCGAGTCCCACACCGTGAGCGGCGAGGCGAGATCGATCTGCGCGATCGAGCCGTCGGAGGCGGCGAGCCAGAGCGAGCCCTCGCGATCGACGAACGCGGCGCGCACCACGTCGTCGGGCACGCCCGCCGCGTGATCGACGATCTGATCGAGCCGGCCGTCCGCGGTGATGATCGCCACGCCGTCATCGGGCGTGGTGATGGCGATGCGGCCGTCGGCAAGGCGGACTGCATCGGCCGCGCGTTTGTTCAGCAACCACGCCGAAGCGTCAGTCGCGAGCGGAGTGGCGACGCCGTTCTCGATGACGAACAGTCCCTTGCCATGCGCGACCGCGAGGACCTGGCCTTTGTCGCCGCCGACCACGACGTCGATGTCGAGCGACGGCACCTCGGTGGAGAGATTCTCGCCCGCGACGCGGAGGAGTGAGGTCGTCGCGATGTACGTCGTGTCGCCGGCGCGGAAGCAGCGCTGATGCGCGCGCGGCGTGGAGTCGATGACGCGGACGCCCGACGCGTTGCCGGCGAGGATCACGCGATCGGTGACGGCGATGAAGCCGTTGCCGTCGCGGCAGATCGAGTTGACGTCGCCGATGGAACGGCCGGAGATGAGCGTGCGGTAACGATTCGCTTCGATCACACCGAGCTGCTCCACGCCGCCCGCGATCATCCGCCCCGACGCGTCGCTCTCCAGCGCGAAGACCGCGGAGTGATTCGGCAGCTCGACGATGCTCCACCACGCGCCGTCGAAGGCGAGCGCGCCGCGCAGGTTCGCGAACCAGAGCACGCCCCGCCCATCCTGCGCGACATCGAAGTTCTGCGCGCCGGCGTTGAAGTCCTCGGGGTTGAAGGAGCGCACGAGAGGCAGCCCCCGCTCGCTCGCGCGAAGCGTGAGAGTGACGAGGACGAGTACGGCGAGAGCTCGCACGCGCATTGTTGTAGGGACCGGGGTCAAGGATACTCTGGGGTCTCGACGTGAACCACATCTTCGGAATGCTTCCCCACGACCTCGCCGCACATCTCCGCGCGCACGGCGTCGAGGTGCGCGACGCGGAAGCGCGGCGGATCGTCGCGCATGTGATGGCGGGGCGTGACGGCTATCCGAAATCGCGTCCTGTTCCGCGCGCCGTCGAGCAGGCGTGCGAGCGGCTCGTCGATTGGCGTCCGCTGGAGATCGTCGAGCGGGCGACCGATCCGTCTGACGGGTTCGTGAAGTACCTCTTCCGGTTGCACGACGGCGCGGTGGTCGAAGCGGTGCGTATTCCGCTCGAGATCGACGGACGCTTCACGATCTGCCTCTCCAGCCAGGCGGGCTGCGCGATGGGGTGCACGTTCTGCGCGACCGGCCGCCTCGGACTTACGCGCAGCCTCGAGCCTTGGGAGATCGTCGCGCAGTTTGTCGCCATTCGCGACGAAGCGGCTGGCACCATCACGGGCGCGGTGTTTCAGGGACAAGGCGAGCCGCTGCACAACTACGCCTCGGTGATTCGCGCAGCGGAGATCCTTTCGCATCCGTGCGGCGGCCGGATCACGTCGAAGGCGATCACGATCTCGACGGTCGGTCTCGTTCCCGCGATCGAGCGTTACGCGCGGGAGCGGCATCCGTATCGCCTGATCGTTTCGCTCACCTCGGCGATCGATGCGCGGCGGAAGACGTTGTTGCCGGTTGCCGGCGGGTGGCCGGTTGCCGAGGTGGCGCGCGCGATTCGCGAATATCAGCGGGCGGCGGGGGGGCGGGTCACGATCGCGTGGGTGCTGCTCGGCGGGATCAACACGGGGCGCGATGAAGTCGACGCGTTGCGCGAGCTCTTCGACGGCGTACCGCTGCGGATCAATCTGATCGACGTCAATGACGCGCGTCCCGATGGGTTCCGCCGCGCGACGTCGGAAGAGCTGGCGGATTTTCGCGATGCATTGCGCACGCTCGAAGTGCCGGTCGTGCGGCGCTACTCCGGCGGCGCCGCGAAGCATGCGGCGTGCGGTATGTTGGCCAACAGCCTTCTCCCCGCTGGGCGGGGAGAAGGTGCGCGAAGCGCGGATGAGGGGCCGCGCGACGCTCGATGAACGTCCCCCTCATCCGCCTGCGGCACCTTCTCCCCCGCGACGGCGGGGGAGAAGGCTAAGCGATGCCACCCGTCCTCCTGACCGCCGAATCGCTGACCAAATCGTTCGGCGCACGTCCACTTTTCGAGAACCTTTCCTTCACGCTCTTCGAGGGCGATCACGTCGGACTGGTCGGTCCGAACGGCTCCGGCAAATCGACGCTGCTGAAAATTCTCGCGGGCGTCGACGACGCCGACTCCGGCACGCGCGCGCTGCGCAAAGGCGTGCGCATCGGCTACGTGCCGCAGGATCCGGTCTTCACGCCGGGACTCACGGTCGAGGACGTACTGCTCGATGCGATCGCGGACGACCACACGCTCGACGACTACGAGCGCACCGGCCGCGTCGCCGTGGCCCTCGGCAAGTCGGGCTTCAACGACCGCACGCTGCAGACCGACATCCTCTCCGGCGGATGGCGCAAGCGCCTCGCGATCGCGCGCGAGCTCGTGCGCGAGCCCGACGTGCTGCTGCTCGACGAGCCGACGAACCACCTCGACGTCGAAGCGATCCTCTGGCTCGAAGCGCTGCTGCGATCGGAGCCCGAGGCGTTCATCGTCGTCAGTCATGACCGCTACTTCCTCGACAACATCGCGAGGCGGATGCTGGAGCTGAATCGCGTTTATCCCGACGGCCTCTTTCAAAGCGACGGCAGCTACACCGACTTCCTCGAGAAGCGCGACGAGCTGCTGCGCAACGAGAGCGCGTACCAGGAGACGCTCGCCAATCTCGTGCGGCGCGAAGTGGAGTGGCTGCGCCGCGGACCAAAGGCGCGGACGACGAAGTCGAAGGCGCGCATCCAGTCGGCCGGCAAGTTGATGGAGGAGCTGGGGGAGAGCCGCACGCGGACCGCGACGCAGTCGGGCGCGAAGATCGACTTCACCGCGTCGGAGCGGAAGACGAAGCGACTCTGGTCGGCGAAGGATCTGCGTCGCGGCGAACTATTCAAGGATCTCGACATCCTGCTCAAGCCCGGCACGCGCCTCGGCGTTCTCGGACCGAACGGCTCGGGGAAGACGACGCTGCTGCGGACGATCATCGGCGAGCTGGAGCCCGACGCCGGCACGATCGAGCGCGCCGATCAGCTGCGCGTCGTCTACTTCGAACAGAACCGGCAGTCGCTCGATCCGAGCCTCACGCTCAAGCGCGCCCTCGCGCCGGAAGGCGACTCGGTGCTTTATCGCGACCGCAGCATTCACGTCGCGTCGTGGGCCAAGCGCTTTCTTTTTCGCACCGAGCAGCTCGAGACCGCGGTGTCGCGACTGTCGGGCGGCGAGAAAGCGCGCATCGTCCTCGCCCGCCTGATGCTGCAGCCCGCCGATCTCCTCGTGCTCGACGAGCCGACCAATGACCTCGACATCCCGACGCTCGACGTCCTCGAAGAATCGCTCCTCGAGTTCCCCGGCGCGCTGGTGCTGGTCACGCACGACCGCTATCTGCTCGATCGCGTCTCGACGCAGATCCTGGCGCTCGATGGGAGGGGGAGCGCGCAGTACTTTGCGGATTACTCGCAGTGGGAGAGCCGACCGCTACGAGTTGCCGGTGACCAGTTGCCGGCAACCGGTAACCGGCAACCGGCAACTGCGAAGCGAAAACTCGGCTATCTCGAGCAGCGCGAATTCGATTCCATGGAAGCGACAGTCCTCGCCGCCGAGGGGAAGCTCGAAGAAGCGAAGTCGCGCGCGCACGATCCGTCGATCGCCGCCGACGCCATCGCCCTGCAGCAACGCTTTACCGAGCTCGACGAGGCGCAGAAAGAAGTCGACCGTCTTTATGCGCGCTGGGCCGAATTAGAGGCAAAGCTGGCGTAGGTCATGAAGTAGATCCTTTGGCGTCAGTACTTTTGCTGAGCCAACGGGAGATAAACATGATCAGAAAAAATGCAGTTTTTGCCGCCATGGCCATGGCGCTTCTGCTGCTGGCCAGTTGCGGATCCACCTCGGACATCTTCGGCGGTGGTAACAACGATACGTACAACCGCACTCTTCACGGCACGGTCGACAGCGTCGACCTCAACAGCAACTCGATCGTTCTGACGAACACGAGCGGCTACACGACCAACCTGTCGACCGGTGGGGGCGCGGGGAACACCGTCCGCGTCTATTTCGACAACAACACGACGGTCGCCTACAACGGTCAGACTTACCGCCCCGAGAACCTCGACCGAGGTGATCAGGTCGACATCAACGTCCGCCAGTCGTCGGGCAACCAGCTGTACGCCGACACGATGACGGTGACGTACAACGCCAACGCGAACAGCAGCGGCGTCTACGCGTCGGGCAACTACAGCGGCACCGTCCGCTACGTCGACACGACGCGGCGCACGATCCAGCTCGATCGCGGCACCGGTTCGTACGTGACGGTCGACTACGACCCGAACACGACCGTGATCTACAACGGCCGTTCGTATCTGCCGGCCGATCTCGAAGTCGGCGACCAGGTCACGATCTACACGCGCGACATCGGCGGCGGCCACGTGGTGGCGTCGAACATCGACGTGACGCGCAGCATGACCAGCGGCAGCGGCACGTCGTCGAATTACGCGACGATCCGCGGCACGGTGCGCTCGATCAACACGTACAACCGCACCATCGAGCTGGAGCAGACGAGCTACATCTCGGGCTTCCTCCCGAATGGCAGCAGCCGCAGCTCGGTGATCACGGTGCAGTACGACACGAACGCGCGCGTGAACGTGAACGGTTCGCTGCAGCCGATCTCCGGACTGGAGCGCGGTGACACGATCGAGATCCAGGCGCAGGACCTCGGCAATTCGAACTGGATGGCGTCGAGCATTTCGCTCATTCGAGACATTCGCCGGTAGCGTTCTTTGCCTTACCATTGATCAAGGAGGTATCGATCATGGCGAAAGGCAATAACGCCCGGAAAAAAGAGACGAAGAAGCCGAAGAAGGACAAGACCAAGTAGTTCATGTTCCGACTCGACACCGAACGTCTCTCGATTCGACCCTGGCAACCCGCCGACCGGCCGGCACTGAAGGCTCTGACTGAAGATCCGGAAGTGATGCGGTACGTGCACGGCGGGTTGCCGTATTCGGACGAGGAGCTCGACGAGTTCCTCTCCCGCCAGTCGCGCCAGCTCACCGAACACGACCTCTGCATGGGCGCGCTCATCGAAAAAGCATCCGACCGTCTCATCGGCGTCTGCGGCATCCAACCGCTCGGCACGACCGGCGACCTCGAGATCGGCTGGTGGCTGGCGCGCGACATGTGGGGTCGCGGCTACGCGACCGAGGGCGGGGGAGCGGCGATGCAGCACGTGTTCGAAACGCTGGGGCGGAAGCGGGTCGTGGCGATCATCGATCCGGGGAACGAGCCGTCGATCCGCGTGGTGAAGCGGCTCGGGATGCAGCACGAGGGACGCTTCACCGGCGCGCAGCTGGGGCATCGCAAGCCGGAGATCCTCGTCGAGCTGTATTCGCGCGAGCGTTGACCGCTACTCATCCCCCGTTTTCACGCTCGCACTCCAATCCCCGAACTCATCGCGCGTCAGCTCCACCTGCCATGGCTGGCAACAGACCGGGCAGTCCTGCACGAACGACTGCCGGCTCCAGCCTTCATCCTCCACCGTGAGCTCCGCAGGCTCGCCGCAGTAGGGGCAGGTGACGGGGACGTAGTCGCTCATTCTGCCGTATCGTATGATGTCCGGCAGTCCACCGGTCCCTCTATGCGTCCAACCTTCCTTGCGCTGCTGCTGCTTTCCCTCTCCGCGTTCGCTTCCACGCCGTATCAGGTCGTCGATCTGAAAGGCGTTTCCGATTCGGCGGCTACGTCATCGCCGCAATTCATCGGCAGCGTCAACGGCATCGGGCTCTTCGTCGCCACGGTCGGCAACACGACCGCGATCTGGCGGACCGACGGGACTCCCGGCGGGACCTACGTGCTGAAGGCGATCTACGGCGCCGGTTACTTCGGCGGCTTCGTTTCGAACGGCCACACCGCCTGGTTCTCCGCTGCCGAGGCGGCGGGGTGGGGGCTGTGGCGGACGGATGGCTCCGCGGCGGCGACGATCCTGGAGAAGAACTCGGCGCCGATCGTCATGCTCGCCACCGTGGGAGAGAAGGTCTTCTTCACGTTCGCATTCGCCGAGCTCTGGGTGGCGAATGGCGACAACGTCGTCAGCCTCACCTTGCTCACGCCGGTACTCGGCCAAAGCGCGTCGGTCGCCGTGCTCGGGAACCAGATCTTCGTAGGCACCGACAGCGGCATCTGGAAAACCGACGGCACGGTGAACGGAACGACGAAGATCGGGAGCAATCCCGCGTACGCGCTGACGCTGGCGAACGGGCGGCTGTTCTACGGCGGCCGGTCGTTCGACGCCGGCGTCGAGCTCTGGGTGAGCGACGGCAACAGCACCGGGAATCTGGTCGCCGACCTCACGCCCGGCTCTGCCTCGACATTCGGAGAGCGTTCGGTGATGGAGGCGATCGGCGATCGCGTGGTCTTCATCGCCGGGAACGGAGATCTCGTCTCCAGCGACGGAACGGCAAGCGGAACGGCGCGGCTGCGCACCGGAGCGGCGCCCGACAGCGAATCGAGGTTCGTGAGCTTCAACGGCGCGCTCTATTTTCCGTATAGCGATGCGTTGTGGCGCACCGATGGGACGGCGGCGGGGACGAGCGCGGTGGCCGGCGGAAAGATCTACCGCCTCACGCGCACGGCGACGCGGATGTACTACGTCGGCAGCAATCCGCAACACACGCGCGCGCTGTTCAGTCACGATGGAACATCGGCGTCGTTCATCGCCGACGCGGCGAACACGCTCTTCGCCGCCGCCGGCGACGACAAGCTGTTCTTCGCGGGGAACGATCCGTATCACGGCACCGAGCCGTGGCTCACCGACGGCACGCCGGCGGGGGCGCACCTGATCGCGAACCTGGCGAATGATCCGGCGGGATCATCGCGTCCGCGCCAGTTCGTCGCTGGATCGGACCGCCTCTACTTCGTGGCCGAGGGCGACAGCGGCAGCGACATCTGGTCGACGGACGGATCGGCCGCCGGGACGAAGTCGCTCGCGCACGCGGAGAAGAGCAGCGACCTCCCGCTCGTGATCGCGCCGTTCGGGTCGTCGCTCTACATCCGCCGCGCTACGACGTTGAAAAAGATCGATGACAGCGGAAACGAAACGGTGGTGAAGGACTTTTCTGCGAGCGATGGGCGGGCGCTCGACGGGTCGGTCATCGATGGACGCCTCTATTTCCGCGTCGACATGTCCAACTCGACGAATCTCTTCACCACCGACGGCACGAGCGACGGCACCGTCAATCTCACCGACTATCACTTCGACGGTCCGATGCCGGTGATCGCGAGTGCCGGTCTGCCGTTTCTGGCCACGCGATACGGCCTCGCCGTCGCGGCCGGTCCGACGCCGCCGGCGACGCACGCGTTTGCGCGCGTGAACGAGAGCGTGACGTCGCAATCGAATCTCTATCCATTCGCCGGTGCGTTTCTCCTCTTCACGGAGGGGTTCGGCGAGCCCCGCCTGTGGAAGTTCTCCGGCGGCGCGAACGACGCGGTGACGGTGAAGACGATGCCGTCCGGCCGCCTCGTCGCCGGCGCCGGCGCCGCGGGCTTCGGTCCGACGATGCTCTTCGCCTGGCGCAACGGCGCCGGTCCCATTCAACTCTGGAAGACCGACGGCACGGCCGAAGGCACCGTGCAGATCAAGCAGTTCACGAACAGCGTCGTCGGTGGCTTGGCGCCCTTCGCGACCCTCGGCAACCGTGTGCTCTTCGCGCTGTACGACGGCACGACCTTCAATCCGTGGGTGAGCGACGGCACGGCGGATGGGACGAAGAGCCTCGGCGCGGCCGCCCTCACCGGCAACGTCGACACGTTCCGCTATTTCGTCGCCGACGGCCTCGCCTACTTCCCCGCGGCGTCGGGACTCTGGCAGACCGACGGCACCGTCGAAGGGACGAAGGCGATCCCCGGCGTCACCGGAGTCACCAACGGCGGCATTGCGCGCCTCGGCAACACGCTTTACTTCGCCGGCACGACGAGCGAGCAGGGGACCGAGCTCTGGGCCTTGCCGCTGCCGGGCCCCGGCGCGGTGACGATCGATGATCTGCGCACGAGCGAAGCGGGCGGCAATGCCACCGTCACCGTGCGGTTGACGCAGGCTTCGAATCAGCGCGTGACCGTCGCGTACGAGACCGCCGACGTTTCGGCGAAGGCGGGTCACGATTACACCGCCGCTTCCGGCACGGTCGTCTTCGAAGCGGGCGAGCTGGCGAAGGCGATCAGTATCGCGCTCGCCAACGACGACGCGCCCGGATCGACGCGCGCGTTCCTCGTGAAGTTGAAGGACGCGAATGTCGCGATCGAGAAGACGGCGGGAAGCGTCGCCATCGAGGACGACGACAATGCCGCCGACCTCGAGGTGATCTTCTATCCGACGTTCGATACGCGCTTCGAGGTGCGCAACAACGGCCCCTCCGCGGCCTCGAACGTCGTCTTTTGCGCCGATGCGTCGGGCTTCAGCACGACGCACCGATGCGAGCAGCCGATGGAGCTCGCGCCCGGCGCGACGCGGAGTTACAGCGTCAGCGGCGGCGATGCGCTGTTCTCCGGCCGCGTCACGGCGTGGGAGCGCGATCCCGTTTCCGCGAACAACACGTCGATCTGGAGCAGCACGAACGGATACCTGTTCGTCTCTCCGGCAACGTTGCATCCCGGCGAGCACGGCGTCGCCGCGATCCGCAAGAGCAGCAATCAAAGCGTGACCTTCACCTCGTCCAACCCGGCGGTCCTCCGCATTCCGGATGCCGTCACGACGAACGCTGACCAGACGGTCGTGTGGGCGACCTTCACCGCACTCGCGCCGGGGACGGCGACGGTCCGCGCGGAAAACCCCTTTTCCTACAGCACGGTCGTGCAGGTGATCGCGGCGTCCGAGCAGCCGCATCTGCCGGTATCGGTCGCCTTCAATCAGTCGTTCTCGTTGATGTTCGGACAGCCGGGCGAGATCTCGGCGACGGTCGGCGGCATCACGGCGGACGGAGTGCGTCCTTCCGGCTCGGTCTCGTTCTTCCAGGATGGAAATCCGCTCGGCACGGCTTCGCTCGTCGCGCAGACGGCGAGAATTTTTCCCCGCGATCTGCAGCCGGGAGTGCATCGCTACACCGCGACGTACTCCGGTGACAGCCGGTTCGCCGCCGGCACGTCGGAGGCGACCAACATGTCGATTGCGAAGGGATCGGTTTCGTTCAGCGCGATCACGACCGACGGCTCGAATGTCGTGATCGGGCTCCGCGGCGTCGAAGGCTACGCGCCGACGGGAACGATCACCGTGTCCGAGAACGGCTCGATCGCGCGGTCCGTCGGAGCGCTCGCGCCGGCCGGTTCGGCGAGTGCCTCTGCGACCGCCACCGGATTCTCATCGACGGCCCGCACGGTTGCGATCAGCTATTCCGGCGACGCGCGGTACGAGACGGCGACGGTGACGATTCCGATCAGCGGCGTTCATCGTCACTCGACTCGCCATTGAGCGCCGCGTTGAACGCGATCCGGCAGCGCGCGTCGGTGCCGAGGTAGGTGATGCGTCCCTCGATCGACCGCTTGTCCTCGCCGAGGAGCTCGAGCTCCGCGCCGTCGGTGTAGGTCGTGCCGAGGAGCTCGAAGTGCGTCAGCTTCTTCGTGGTCGTGTCGATGACGGCGGAGGCGACCCCTTTGTCGAACGTGACGGTCACGAGGTCGCCCTCGCGCGTCGCGGTCGCGGACTGCGGATGCTCTTCGTGATCGCGTACGACGATGCGTCCATTCGCGCGGCCTGCGCTGAAGTTCGTCGGGGTCCAGGCATTCGGATCGCGCGGTTTGACGCGATGAATCAGCTGCTCGAGACGCACTTCCCACCACCACGTCCCGCGGTTCGGCGACATCTGCTCCGCGGCTTCGAGCGGGACGTTGATGTAGAGCATGAGCATGCCGATGGCGGCGATGGCGATGAAGATGATGCCGCCGAGGAAGTTGCCGATCGAGCGGCGCACGAGGCGGTTTTTGATCGCGGCGGCGTCGCCGTTCATGATCATGAGCGTCGGCACGACCTCCGCCGGCTCGTGCGTCAGGCCGCCTTCAGTCGCCGAGTAGTACCCGAGCGCGCAGACCTCCTGGCCCGGACGCAGCACCGCTTCGTAGAGACTCGCGCGCTGGAGCGTCGCGTCGGGAGTTGCGTGCTGATGATCGAAGCGGACGCCGGGCGACGTCGTGAGATCGGGCCTCATCATCTGCGGGATGGTGAACGGCGTCTTCGCCACGTAGTCGAGCGCGTTCTGCCGCAGCTCCGGCGTGTTGCAGTACGTCTCCGGCACGTCGAGCTCCGGCCAGGCGAGGAGCTTCACCGCGCCGTGCGGCCCGTCGATCATCGACGGCGTCAGCGCGTAGCCGTCGAAGTCGGTGCGCATCGTCTTGTTGCCCTGGACGCGCGCCCGGTATTTGTACGCGACGCACGGCACGCGCTGAAACGGCGAGTAGAGCGTGTCGCCGAGCGGCACGATGCGGCCGATCGCGGCGATGATCTCGCCGTCGCGCGGAGTCTCGCCGCTCAGCGCGCGGTTGATCTTCCGCGCCCGGGCCATCTTTTCGGTGATGCCCGCGAGGTAGGCCAGTCCGACCCAGAGCACGCCGCCGCCGGCCAGCGCCGCGGGGACGGCCGCCACGTCGATCCGCCGCCAGGCGAGGAATCCCATCACCGCCGCGCAGACGACGAAGATGAAGGCCCAGACGCCGCAGGTCTTTTTCACTCCGGCTCATCCTGCACGAACTGGCGGTAGTTCCGCCAGCGCGCCAGGATCTGGTCGACGTACGACACCGGCTCCGTGCCGCGCGCGAAGCCGTGCTTCACCACCGGGTCGTCGTAGACGCTGCGCTTCGACTTGCGGATCAGCCAGTAGCTCACGTCGAGCCACTTGTGCGGATCGTCGCCGTTCTTCTCCGCCAGGCGCACCGCGTCCTGCACGTGTCCCGCGCCGACGTTGTACGAGGCGAGGATGAATTTGATCCGCTCCTCTTCGTCGGTGACGTCGTCCTTCCACAGGTCGTCGAGCTGCCAGAGGTAGCGGCATGCCGCCTCGATGCTCTGCCGCGGATCGGCGGCGTTCGCATGCAGCTGCCGCGCGGTGCGCGGCATGATCTGCATCAGGCCGATCGCGCCGGCCCACGAGCGCGCCTTCGGATTGAGCCGCGATTCCTGAAACGCCTGCGCCGCGAGGAGGCGCCAGTCCCAGCCCGGGATCTTCGCGTATTCGCGGAACCAGTCGTCGTACGGCGAGAGCGCGCCGGTCTCCGCCGCGAGGTACGGGCTGTTCGTCCGCGCCGTGTAGCCGCGGCGGTCGAGGAAGTATTTGCGATAGAGGATCGCCAGCAGCCCCGACTTCCGCTTCGCCGCGATCCACTTGTCGAGCGCCGCGCGCAGTTTCGGCGCGTTGAGGCGCACGGCCCAGACCACCGGCTCGGGCGGTCCGATCACCGGCTTGATGATGAGGTTCGTGTACTCGCCGCTCTTGAGCGCCGCGACGTTCTCCGCCGCGACGGTGAACGCGATCTCTCCCTGCGCCAGCTGCTCGATGAGGTGATCGCTCGACTCGTCGACTTCGACGACGTCGATGTCCCGCGTCAGCTCTTCGTTCAGTTCGAGCAGACGTTGGCGATAGGGCGAGGTGCGCGGGATCTGCACCTGCTGTCCGGCGAGCTCGCGCGGCGTGGAGACGAGGCGGGCGCGGACGGTGATCGGCGATGACGACGCTTCGCGTGCCTGGTCTTTCGCCACGGTCGGCGTCGCCGCGCTCCCTTGCGTCGAGCGTTGCACGACGACCGGCGCGGTCGAGTAGAGCGATTCCGTCACCGCGACGCTGCTCGGCGGCGACGCGGCCGGCAGCGCGAGCTGCGCCGCGACGAGGTCGCCGTCGCCGCGATTGAGCCGGTCGAAGAGCTCGCGGCTGTCACGCACCACCACCGGCTCGAGCTTCAGCTTCGCATCCCGCGCGAACATCGTCAGCAGCTCGTATTCGTAGCCGAGCGTCTCGCCGCGATAGAGAAAGTAGCCGGTGGAGTTGAAGGTGAAGAGGACGCGCAGCGTGCCGTTCATCTCCGGCAGGTCGCGCACCACCGGCGCGACTTCCGGCGGCTTCACCGGCGCCTCCGCCGGCTTCGGCAACTGGGGGGCGGGCATGGAGCGCGTGACGTCGGGAGCGGGACGCTTTTCGCCCGGTCCACAGCCGATCACGAGCACAAGCGCCAGACAGCCTCGGAGTGCGGCGGCCATGCCGCCGCCCTTCATCGCCTGTGCCAAGGGCGGCGGCATGGCCGCCGCACTCCGAGGTCACAGCTGCAGTTCGCGGAACTCCCGCGGCATCTCCGCCGTGAACGTGACCTTCTTCCCCGTTCGCGGATGGACGAACCCCAACACCTTCGCATGCAGCACGAGCCGTCCGAAGTCGTCGTCGCGTTTGCCGTACATCATGTCGCCGAGGACCGGGTGTCCCGCCTCGGCGAGCTGGACGCGGATCTGATTGCGGCGTCCCGTCTCCAGCGTGACCTCGAGGATCGAGTACTGCCGTCCCGAGGCGATCGTGCGGTAGTGCGTGATCGCCTCCTTCCCCTCCGACTCCACGCTGCGCACGCGCAGGTCGCGATCCTCCGCCAGCATCGAGCGGAACGTCCCCGCCGGCGGCTTGAGCTTCCCGTGCACGATCGCGACGTAGACGCGCTCGATGTCGTGCACCGCGAAGAGCTCCTGCAATCGCTCGCGGACGTACGCGTTCCTGGCGAAGACGAGCAGACCCGAGGTGTCGCGATCGAGCCGATGCACGACCTGCACGGGACGATACGCGTTCAGAAACGCTTCCGCCGTTTCGTACAGAACCTGCTCGTTGGCGATCGTGAGCAGCCCCGCCGCCTTGTCGATGACGATGAGGTCATCGTCCTCGTACACGATGCGCACCCGCGGATCGAGCCGCTCGCTCTTCGACGCGATCTCCACGCGATCGTCGTCGCCGATCATCCGCTTCGCATCGCGCTCCGGCGCGCCGTTCACCCGCACGCGATCGCCCTGCAGCATCTTCCGCAGCGTCGTCTTCGACGAATCGGGGAAGCGGCGTTGCAGGACGTCGAGGAGAGGCTCAGCCACGGCGTCCCGCTCTGTACAACATCGCGCAGACCGCGATCACGACGGCGACGCCGGTGATGATCGCGGCCGGTCCGCTGATCATCGTCTGCTTGCTCGGCGTGTAGTGCACGACGCCGACGAGCACGGCAATCGCCACGCCCGCCAGTCCTTCGCCGGCGATCATCCCCGACGCGGCGAGCACGCCCGCGTCGCTCTCGCTCTTCTTCCCCTCGCGCTTCTTCTCGACGAAGTGGCGGATGATGCCGCCGACGAAGATCGGCGTGAGAGTGCCGAGCGGGAGGTAGATGCCGACGGCAAACGCGAGGCCGGGGAGTCCGGCGATGAGCGCGCAGATCGTGAGCGCGGCACCGACGCCGACCAGTCCCCACGGCAGCGATCCGGAGAGCACGCCTTCGATGACCGTTTTCATCAGCGTGGCCTGAGGCGCGGCGAGGTCGGGTGAGCCGAAGGTGAAGGCCTTCCCGAGGAGGAGCACCGTTCCGGCGACGGCCCAGCAGGCGCACGCGGCGCCGATGAATTGCCCGAACTGCTGGCGCGCCGGCGTCGCGCCGACGAGGAAGCCGGTCTTCAGGTCCTGCGAGATGTCGCCCGCCTTCGATGCGGCGATGCAGACGACGGTGCCGACGGTGAGGATCGCCGCGCGCGCCGATGGATCGCGCCACCCGAGGAGGACGAAGACGACCGAGACGCCGAGGAGCGTCACCAGCGTCATCGCGGAGGTCGGATTCGAGGAGACGCCGATCAGTCCGACGATGCGCGACGAGACGACGACGAACGCGACGCCGAAGACCGCCACGCCGATCGCCGCGACGAGTCGCGGCACGAACGACATGTTGCCGGCGAAGAGTCCGGGAACGGCGACGAGCGTGATGATGACGAGGAGGGGAACGACGAGGACGACCCAGGAGGGGAGGTCGCGATCGGTGCGCTCGAAATCATCCTTCTCCCCCGCGTACGGGGGAGAAGGTGCCGCAGGCGGATGAGGGGGAACGTCTTTCGCGGCTGAGAGCGACCCCTCATCCGCCCCTTCGACTCGCGTTGCTCGCTCAGGGGCACCTTCTCCCCGCAAGCGGGGCGAAGGGTTGTTGGAGCTGCGCAATCCCTTGATCACCGCCGCGAACGAGCTCCACATCGTCGGCAGCGCGCGCACGACCGCGAAGATGCCCGCCGCCGCCACCGCCCCCGCGCCGATGTAGCGCACGTAGCGCGACCAGATCTGGCCGGCGGTCATGTCGTGGATCGCCAGCTTCATTTCGGGGAAGAACGGCGCGGTGAGATTCATGCCGATGAGCGCGATGACCGGCGTGAGCACGAGCGCCGAGATCAGGCTGCCCGAGACCATGATCGCCGACTGGCGATAGCCGACGATGTATCCGACCGCAAGCAGCGCGGGTGCGATCTCCAGCGCGAGCTCCGCCTTCGTCATCAGAGGCACGGCCATCGAGAGCGTCGACGGCATGAACGAGAGCGCGCCGAGCGTGAGCTTCACCACGGCGCCGATGGCGATGCCGATGAAGATCCACCGCCCGCCGGATGCCGCGCCGGTGGTCGTCGCGCGCAGCACCTCGGCGCACGCGGTGCCTTCCGGATACGGCAGCTCGTCGGCGGAGCGGACGATGAGCAATCGCCGCAGCGGGATCATCGCGGCGATGCCGAGGAATCCGCCGAGGAGCGCGAGCAGCGCGACCTGCATGAACGGCGGCGTCATGCCCCAGAGGAAGAGTGCGGGGATGGTGAAGATCGTGCCGGTGGCGAGCGACGAGCTGGCCGAGCCGATGGTCTGCGAGAGGTTCGCCTCGAGGATCACCTCGCCGCGCTTCGGCATGATGGAGAGGAAGAGCACCGTCAGCACCGCGATCGGGATCGAGGTCGAGACGGTGAGGCCGACGCGCAGCCCGAGGTAGGCGTTCGCGGCGCCGAAGACGACGCCGAAGACGACGCCGGCGGCGACGGCGCGGAAGGTGAACTCGCGGAGATCGGACTGATACGTCGTATTCGTCATTTCTTCCGTTCCGGACGGACGGTCACGCCCGTCACTTCAGCGATGGCTTTCATCACGGCGTCGAAGCCTTCGACATCGCGCTTCGACACGCGCTTGTTGATGTCGCGCTCGGTCTGCTCGACGAACTTCTGCACGTCCTCGGCGATCGACTTGCCGTGCGCGGTCAGGGAGACCATGAACGAACGGCGGTCGTCGGGATTGAGCTTGCGCTCCGTCAGTCCGAGGCTCTCCAGGCGGTCGAGCATGCTCGTCATTGTCGATGCTTTCGTTCCGAAAATGCGGACCAGTTCGCCGACCGGCGCCGGGGCGTAGACGCGGAGGTAGGTCAACAGATGTCCTTCCTGCGGCGAGAGGTTGCTGTCCGCCGCGCGGCGCTCGAAGTGCAGGCCGATCTGCCGGGTGGCCTTGTGCATCGGCGAAAGAAAGTTTTGCTTTTTCATTACGATATCGTACTATCCGATGACGGAGGAAACGTCATGACCTTCACCGCGACCATTATCAGCCAGCTGCAGTTCGCCCACTGGGCGGCGCTGCGCAACCTCGACGGCGTGACCCACGAAGAGAGCATCTTCCGTCCCGACAGCGGCGCGAACGACGGCAACTGGGTCGTCGGCCACATCATCGCCGTGCGCAACAAGGTCCTGCCGGCCCTCGGCGAGGAAGCGCTGTGGGACGAGGCGCGTAGCGCGTCGTACGTCACGCCGTCGACCGACGACACCAGCGGCCGCGTACCGTTCGATGAATTGCGCGCCGCCTTCGTCGCCTCGCACGAGCGCCTCACCGCCGGCATCGCCCGGCTCGACGACGCGGCGCTGGCGCAAAAGGCGCCGTTCAGTCCGAGCAACAATCCCGAGGAGACCGTGCAGTCGCTGCTGACCAGGATGGTGGTGCACGAGTCGTATCACGTCGGCCAGATCGGGATCCTGCGGCGGGCGATGGGGAAGGAAGGAGCGATCAGGTTCCCGCCGCGACCGTGACTACTCCGCGAGCTGCGCTTCGATCATCGTCTGGGCGATGAAGTTGTAAATCGCCGTCCAGGCGGGTGTGGCTACGGCAGTGTCCGGGAAGTGTCGGAACTGAACCGATATCGCGATCGGTGGCCAAAGAGTGTCGTGTGCTCTCTATCCACAAGATGCCGGATATACCTATGACAAGGACTTATCGCTAGGGCAGGTCAACATACCGTTAGGCGCACCAACTTCCCGGCAGTTGCTCGTTTCCCACGGCCAACCGAAGCGCGGCGCCAGTGGTTGCTCTCGCTGGCACGTGAATGCGTCTTGCGCGTGACACTCTGACGGCTAAGGCACGCGAAAGCTTACTCTCCGACAACGATAGTGCTAGAATGCCGTACATAATCGGATTACGAACTTGCCGCTAGAAGTCGACGAAGCCGTGGTGGGCATCGTTGAGCGTGCCCGAGAGTCCATGCGTTGGTATATCGTATGGGCGGCGATGCTGTTGTCTCTCGGTGTCCTTATCTTCATCGTAAGCTCGATTATTGGAATTGTCTCCGAACCATATATGAAGGTGATTGTCGGTGCGGCGGCGACATTTGTTAGCTCCCTATCTACGTTTCCGGTCCGCGAGATCATAGATCGGCGGCAACAGATCGGCACTCTCAACCAGTTGCGAGATGAGTATCGACGTCCAGATGGTGATCGAGAGTGGGTGATCGCGACAATTAAAGATCGAATTAAAAAGGATCTTGGCGTGTGAGTGAAAACGAACTTGACTCCGAACTTCTCGTCGACCGAATTCGAGATCGTGAACGTCGCCTCAGGCGACGCACGGCGCTGATGACACTGGTTCCGGCTGCCGCCGCCGTAGCTTTGCTGGCAGTAGCAAGCGCCCGGATCTATAAGAGCTATTCGCTTGCAGCAAATCTCGCGGACAGCCGAGCAGAAGCGATTAAGAATCTCAGCAAGACAGTCGATCGGCTGCAAAGTGAGAAAAGCCAATTGCAAGACGCCGCGCAGCTCTGCCAATCGCAGTATGCTGGGCAAAGCCGTGTCTTACGTGCGCTTCAGCAAAGCTCACGCGCGCATGGTGTCTCGCCGCAGATCTTAGGGGACGCCGAACGTTCCGTTGGAGAAGCGAAACTCGTGCAAGAGAGCGTTGCCAGGACTTTGCAGCGAACGCCCAATACTCCCATTCCTAGAGTGTTCCTTCAGATTGCCGGTGAAAATCAGCGCGCCAATGCCAGAGCTGTACAGGATTTTTTGATCGCACAAGGCTATAACGCCCCGGGAATAGAGAACGTAGAGCGAGCAATTCGCCGAATACAGCTCGCAAACACTCAAGTGCGGTACTTTCACCGCGAGGATATCGCGGCTGCCGAGCGTCTCGCCAACATGCTCCAGAAACGCTTCGGCATACGAAACGCTGCTCCTGCATTTACAAAGTTCGAAGAGTCGCCCGCTCATTTCGAGATCTGGTTCTCGGAAGATGCCTTCGGCGTGCCGGACGGCAAATCGGGCGCCTAACTCGAGGTAGAACCCGGCGCGGCCCGGCTTCGGCCCGCCGGCCGAGCCGGCTCGGAAAATCAAGAGCTGCACGGCGGCGCGCGGCCTGCATCGCGCGACTCACATGCAGGCAGGCCGTGCGCCGCGCTGCCGTAGCCACATGGGCCCTGGCCGCGCGGGTTAACCTCTGGACCGTTAGGCGGACATCGATCCTACCGATGGCATCTTTCCTCCGCCCGCCCTGAAACATTCCCGCAACCCGCCAAGCTTCGTACGCAGAATCGGCGCCACGGCTTGTCTTTGCGGTCCATTGATCAACGCCGAATTCCCGGCGTCGATCGCACTCTCAGCCGACTACCCGGTTTAACTCGCCGGTCGCAGGTTGTGCGGCGCGGATTTATGAAGGCGACGATCCACTCCTGCTATAGGCGCCATGGTGGACTGTCAAGTACTCACGGCGACTCGATCATCACGCAGTGGTACATTGACATCCATGACATCTAAGAAAGATGAAGATCACGACAAGTTTAGCCCGCCGGAGACATCTGCTGGCGATGCGGCGCAACAGGTTGTTAGAGCCGCAGTATCAGCAATTCCCGTGGTAGGCGGGCCGGTCAGTGAGCTCCTTAATGCCTTGGTAACACCCGTTCTGGATAAGCGTCGCCGGCAATGGATGGAGGAAGTCGCGGACGCTCTCCGCAAGCTCGAAGGTGAGCATCGTTTGAAGATCGACGATCTGCAGGATAACGAGCAATTCGTTGATAGCGTATTGCAGGCTACGCAGGTCGCGCTTCGTACGAGCCAGCAGGAAAAGCGCGACGCGCTGAGGAACGCGCTCCTGAACTCAGTGTTGCCCGACGCTCCACCAGCTTCGCTGCAACACATGTTTATGAACTGGATCGAAGACTTTACATCATGGCATATCCGAATACTGAAACTCATGGATTCACCGGTCACGAACACGAAGGCTCTCGGTAAGGTGCCGTTAAACGCTCCGATGGGTGCTCTCGCCCACGTACTTGAAAACGCCTATCCCCAGCTTCGCGGCAATAGATCCTTCTACGATCAAGTATGGTCCGATCTGTGGGCTAGGGGACTCGTAAATACGCAGGAACTGAGTGGCATGATGACTGGTCATGGCCTCAATGAACAGCGTACCTCTGGCGTCGGCAGGCAGTTCATATCTTTCATAAGTGAGCCGTCCGCCGCCTAACTCGAGGTAGAACCCGGCACGGCCCGGCTTCGGCCCGCCGGCCGAGCCGGCTCGTTCAGCGGTATTTGAGCGGCGTCAAGCCGCCTGCATCGCGCGCTTCAAATGCGGGCATGCGGCGTGCCGCTGCGGCTTCGGCACGAGGGCCCTGGCCGCGCGGGTTAACCTCTAGGGAAGGTCTGCACAAGTGAGTCGACGAGCCACGGCGGCATGTTAAGCGCCTTACATATGGCGTCGTAGGTTCACATTAAACAACGCCTACAGGTGTTCCGGTGCGCGGCGCAGCCGCC